>Ga0214472_10009655_pt1 | contig 10056 bp, 8 predicted proteins | sample RVTome_6_FD_207662 | JGI IMG/M metagenome (GOLD analysis project Ga0214472, IMG submission 207662) | Soil microbial communities from uranium-contaminated site in the Upper Colorado River Basin, Wyoming, United States - RVT140D175 | ecosystem: Environmental > Terrestrial > Soil > Contaminated >...
CGAGCAGGCTCAGCCCGTGCTGGTCGGCCTGGAGCCGGCGCGACTTCGCGCGCATCTCCATCACGCCGATGCTGGCCGTGTCGTCGATGTGCAGCCGCATCGCGCTCAGCGTCTCGAGCGCGTGCGAGATCCGCGAGTAGTCCTTCTGCCCGATGGCGCCGCTCATCAGCCGGTGGCTGTCGATCTGCGCTTCGGAGGTGAGCAGACGGAGGAAGAGCGACTCCTTCGACATTTCCAGGCTGAACACGCCGACCGCTCCCTGGTCGGGCTGCAGCGCCACGTACTGCGCGATGTTGAGGACGAGGCTCGTCTTTCCCATCGACGGCCGCGCCGCGATGATCACCAGGTCGCCCGCCTGGAAGCCGCGCGTCATCGAGTCCAGGTCGACGAAGCCGGTCGGCACGCCGGTGATCAGCCGCTTCTGTTCGAAGAGCTGCTCGATCTTCGGGAAGCTTTCCTTGACCAGGTCGCGCATCGGGACGAACCCGGCCTTCAGCCGATCGTCCGCCACCGAGAAGATCGCGCTCTCGGCCTCGTCCAGGATGAGATCGGGCTCCTGGTCGGCCTCGTAGGCGTTGCTCAGGATCTTGTTGGCCGCGTAGATCAGACTGCGGAGGGTCGCCTTTTCCTTGACGATCCGCGCGTAGTACTCCACGTTGGTCGCGCGCGGCACGCCGTCGGCGAGCGAGGCGACGTACGCAGGCCCGCCCACTTCGTCGAGGTCGCCTCCGCGCGACAGTTCTTCCTTCAGCGTGACGAAATCGATCGCCTGGTGCCGCTCGTTGAGCGCGACCATCCGGTCGAAGATGCGGCGGTGCGCGTCGCGATAGAAATCGCCGGCGTCGATGACCTGCGCGGCGAGGTTGAACGCGTCGTTGTGGACAAGGATCGCGCCGAGCACCGATCGCTCAGCTTCGAGATTGTGCGGAAGCGTGCGTTCCGCAGCAGCGACGACGGTATCAGCCATGAACGCGTGTGGAACGGGAGGGGAGAGTGGAGTTTAGCAGAAAGAGTGGTACCCTGCGCGCCATTCATGGCGTCCGCTCCCGCATTTTCGCGCACGTCCGACGCGTCCGTGCCGTGGTACCGCACGATCACCGCCGAACAATGGCGCGTGCTCGTCGCCGCGAAATTAGGGTGGATGCTCGACGCCATGGATTTCATGTTGTACGCGATGGCGATCGGTCAGCTCCGCATGTATTTCGGCTTCACCGACGCGACCGCGGGCATGTTGGGAACGATCACGCTCGTGATGTCGGGCGTTGGCGGTGTGGTTTTCGGGTATCTCGCCGACCGGCTGGGCCGCACGCGCGCGCTCATGGGGACGATCCTGCTTTTCTCGGTCGCGTCACTCGGCGCCGCCACCTCGCAGAGCGTGTTGCAGCTGCTGCTGTGGCGCGCGCTGCTCGGCATCGGCATGGGCGGCGAATGGGCGTCGGGCGCCGTGCTGATCAGCGAGACCTGGCCGCCGGCGCACCGCAACAAGGCGATCAGCATCATGCAATCGGGATGGGCGATCGGCTACATCACGGCGGCCGTGATGGCGGCCTTGATCCTCGGCGGGCCCGCGGCTGGCCCCGAGGCGTGGCGATGGCTCTTCCTCGTCGGCGTCCTGCCGGCGATCTTCACGCTGTGGATCCGGCGCTACGTCCGCGAGCCTGACGCCTGGACCGCGCGGGCACCGGCGGCCCGCGTCCGCAACCCGTTTTCCGTGATTTTCGGGCCCGGCCTGCGGCGCCGCACCATCCTCATCATTCTGCTCGGCGCGTCCGTACAGTTTGCGTATTGGGGCATCTTCTTCTGGCTGCCGGCGTTTCTCGCGCGCCCGGTCGCGCAGGGAGGCGCCGGCATGGGGGTCGTCGGGTCGCTCGGCTGGATTATTCCGGTGCAGATCGGCGCGTACTTCGGCTACCTCACCTTCGGCTTCATCGCCGATCGCCTCGGCCGCCGGCGCACCTTCATCCTGTTCATGCTCGTGGCCGCGACACTGGTGCCGATCTACGGCCAGATGGCGCGCAGCCCGGTGATCCTGATGCTGCTCGGCCCGGTGCTCGGCTACTTCGGGCACGGCTACTTCAGCCTGTTCGGGAGCTTCATCGCCGAGCTCTACCCCACGGCGGTGCGCGCCACCGCTCAGGGCACCAGCTACAACATCGGACGGATGGCCGGTGCCGTGGCGCCTTACACAATCGGCGCGATCGCCACGCTGCCCGGCATCGGCATCGGCCTGGCGCTCGGTACGACGTCGGCGTTCTTCCTGCTCGGAGCGATCCTGATCTTCACGCTGCCGGACCGCAGCGGCCAGGCACTCGAGGCGTAGGACGCACACCGACTGCGCTGATCACGGGGCCACCCGACTTCGCCTCCGGCTTCGTCGGGCAAGCCGAGGCACCGAGGCACCGAGATTAAGAAAAATATCCTCGGTGCCTCGGTGTTTCTGTGCTCCGTGATCGTACGTAGTGTCCGGCTTTAGCCGGCTTTAGCCTTAGCAGGGTTAGACGGCACACTTGATCTTCGGCGTCCCTCATTGAAGGCGATCCAGAAACAGGCATTCTCCGGATGCTATGTACTGACGGTTCAGCCCCGTTGCGATGGGTCCAGGGTCGTCGCGCGTCATGCGGACGTCAGAGACGGCAGCAATGACTGCAAACCTTCGCCGAAAGCCTTCCTTCAACGCCGCGTCAATGGGCTCGCTGTCACATTGAAGGCGGAACTGAATAGACGGGCCGGTACCAGGCGTATTGGTGTCAAAGGTGACGACGTAGGAATCTGCGGCCCTGTCGATGTCGCGGATCGAACCCACAAAGAACACGGGGCGCCCGTCTGCGCGAACAAGGGCCCGCCGCACATCCACGGTGAACTGCATGGGTTCGCCTCTCCAATAAGTCACGGCTCCGAGACGCTCTATCGCCTCGCTCGCGACAGAAGTTGCGACCTATCGGGCTACTCTTGAAGTAGACCGGAATGCGCGTGTGCAGCCAACCACCGTCACGCTTGAATGGCGCTGCACAGTAAGACTCGAGCGGCCGGATGTTAGCACGAGGCTTCGGTGCACTCGCGAATCTGCATAGCTGCAAACGACTGCGTCATGTGTGTAGCTTCGCAGTCAACCACCGAGCATGGCGATGCAGCTGGACAACCCAACGTGCAGGCCACGTGGAGCTGTGGGCCTTCACCTCCGGTGCCACCTGTGATTACGCGCAGCCGTCCGCAGCTAACCGCGTCAGCGCCATTACCGAAATCGATGGACCTCCGCAGGGGCATCCCGATATGTCCTGTTCGGCTGTATTGGATAGAGGCGGACCTGAAGCTAAAGCCGGACACTGCGAGAGACCGCGTCGTGGGGCGGGCCGGACTGTGCCGACCTGCGGAGCATGCCGCTTCAGGTTCAGGAAATCGCGCGCAGCGAATCTTCCGCGGCGACTCCGGACCGTGTGCACGCAGGCGCGCAGGTCACCACTGAAGGTCCGATTGCGCCTGACATACCAGGCCACGAATTAGCTGATAGTCGCCGCGCCGGCGGAAGAGTACCGAGTCGGAGCGCGATTTCCCGGCATGCGGAGCCGGGAGGCGCAGGCCGGCCTGCCCCACGACGCGATCGAGCAAGGCGGACCTGAAGGTCCGCCTCTACGACGGTCCGGCTGAAGCCGGCTTTAGCCATGCTTTAGCCAGGCTTCAGCCGGACCCTTCGGGATCCTGGTCGGGAACGAGGCTGAACTCGCCGGCTTCTGCGTACGTCAGTAACTCCCGCGCTTCGTCGACCTGGTCATGTGGAACCAGGATCTCCACGCGTCCCAGTCCGTCGATGGAGATCCCATGCGTCGTCCGCAGCGTTTCGCCGCGCACCTGCGTCGGGATTCCGTTCGCTTCAAGAAAGGCCCGCACCTGTCCTTCGGCGAACTGGCCCGGGACGGTGTATACGACTATCACGTGTTCCATGACGTCGCGGGCCGTGCGAGCTCGGCCCCTACTCGAGCGTGACGGAATAGGTTCCGCGGCAGGTTGTCGACAGGTCCTGGTCGACCATCGCCTTCCGGCTGTCCTTCGTAATGTCGTACACGAGCGGCTTCGCTTTCTCCGGCAGCCCCTCGACACGCGCCTTGCCGTCGGAGCCGGTGCCGACTTCGAGATCCATCCGCTTCAGACTCATGAAGCCATAGCGGATCCTCACGTGCACGGTGGCCGCATAGACGGGCGCGCCGCCGGCATCGGTGACGGTGAAATCAGCGGAACAATTCCCCAACCGCGCGCTGATGACCGCAAGGTCCGGCGTCGCCGCGCTCTGTGGCGGCGCCGGCGCCTGCACACCGGTGTACATGAATTTCTGGATCCGCCTGTTCTCAGGCTTGAGCGGCGTGACTTCGGTGACGTAGAGGTTCCCCTTCGAATCGGCCGCCATGTGGTGCAGCGTGCCGAACTCGCCCGGGGCCGATCCCCATCGCCCGAACGAGTCGAGCAGCCCGAGCGTCCTGCGATCGAACACCATGACCTTCGCCTGGCTCCGGTTGCCGACGTACAGGAACCGCTGCGCGGCATCGGGCGAGAAGGCGGTGCTGGCCGCGGTCGTGCCGTTGCCACAGTCGGGCGCCCTGCACTCCCGTCCGATGAACACCTGCGACACGAACGTGCCGTCGATCGTGAACACCTGGACGCGCTTGCCGCCGCGATCGGAGACGTAGACGAGGCCGTCGTTGGAGACGCGCGCCGCGTGCACCGGCTGGACGAACTGCGGCGGGCCGTCGGCGCCGATATCGGCCTGCGCCAGGTCGGGCGCGCCGTCGGTCGGCACGTTGCCGAACGCACCCCACATCCGCTTGAACGCGCCGGTGTCCGCGTCGAACACGATCACGCGGCGGTTGCCGTAGCCGTCGGCTACGAACAGCTCGTTCGTCCTGGCGTAGACGAACGTATCGGCGGGCTGGTTCAGGTTGCGCGTATCGGCATTGCCCGCACTCGCACCGGCACGGCCGATCTGCATCACGAACTTTCCGGCCTTCGTGAACTTCAGGATCTGGTGATCGTTGTCGCCGTTGCCGCCGATCCACACGAATCCCTTCGGATCCACGAACACGCCATGCTCTGAATTGGGCCACTCGTACCCCGCGCCCGGCCCGCCCCATGCCTGGATGAACGTGCCGGCCGCATCGAACTCGAGGAGCGGCGGCGCGGCCCGCGGCTTCTCCTCGGGCGCGAGCGTCCCCGGCCGCTGCAGCACCCACACGTGATCCTGCGCATCGATTGCCACGCTCGCCACCTGGCCGAGCTGCCAGTTGTTCGGGATCTTCGGCCAGTCGGGATCCACCGTGAAGGCCGGCACCTCGGACTGCCGGGCGGTCGTCGACGGCGTCATCGCACAGGCGACGAGCAGGGCTGCAATGGTCGCGCGCATCATCGAAACACCTCGCTCCCCAGTATCGCGTGCAGGCGCACGGCGGTGCGAATCACCCTCGCATCCTGCCCGTGAGCGGCCGTCAGTTGCAAGCCGAGCGGCAGCGCGTCGCCGACCGGCATCGGAATCGTGATCGCCGGCGTGCCCAGCGCGGTCCACGGCGAATTCATCCGCGAATCGCCGGTCAATGCCAGCCCGCGCGGCGCTGGCCCGGTCGCCGCCGGCACGAGGATTACCGGCGTCGCCGTGTAGATTTCGGCAACCCGGTTTCTCGCCTGCGCAATGCGGCGCCTCGCCTCATCGTACCGCTCGACGGAGATCGTGAGTCCTTCGCGCACCAGCTCTCCCATGTGCGCGAGCCTCGTTCCAAATTCCCGGTACCGCTGCTCGTGAAACCGCGCGCCTTCGTAGAACTCCACGGTGTTCGCCGACTCATGCAACTCCGCGAGCATGCCGGCGATATCCACGGATCGAATCGCGACGCCGCGGCGGCGCAACGCCGCGAGCGCGCTCTGAAAGGCCGCAGTCATCGGTGCTTCCACCTGCGGGATCGGATCGTCGGCCGCGGCGATCTCGATGTCCTCCGCCGCTCCGACCGGATGGCCCATTGCTTCCCACAGCGCGAGCATGTCGGCGGGCGTGTGTGTGAAGAACCCGAGCGTGTCGAGGCTCTTCGCAAACGGGAGCACGCCCTCGAGCGACACCAGCCCGTACGTCCCCTTGAATCCGGTCACGCCGCAATACGACGCCGGCCGCAGCACCGATCCCATCGTTTGCGTGCCGAGCGCAAAGGGCACCATGCCCGCGGCGACAGCCGCCGCCGAGCCGCTGGAGCTGCCGCCGGGCGTGTGCTCGTGGTGCCCGGGATTCACGGTAGGCGCCGGCTCGCGGTACGCGAAGGCGGTGGTGTGCGTCTTTCCCATGAGCACGGCGCCGCGCGCGCGAAGGTCCCGGACGATCGCCGCGTCGGAGGTGCCGATGCGTCCCTTGTAGATCGCCGATCCGTATTCGGTGGAGAGACCCCGGGTCTCCATGATGTCCTTGGCGCCGAACGGGATCTCGTCGAGCGGGCCGGCCCCGGCCGGCCGTTGCGGCAGTACCTGCACCCACGCGTGGAGGGACGTGTCCATCGCACGGATGCGGTCAACCGTGGGCTCGAGCGCCCGCGCGCGAGCGTCGCGCGAGGCGTTCATCCATTCAGTGAGGGTCTCGAGGCGAGCCGGCTGGGCCACGGTGCGAGCGGCCGCAGGAGCCGCGGCCAGGGCCGGGACCGCGGCCAGAAACGTCCGGCGATCTACGGGGTACGGCATTCGAAGTTTGCCGCCTCGTCTGTGCTGCCGTTGCCTCTGTAGACCGCCACCTGCGGATACGGGCAGAGCGGCCGCGTGCGGTCGACAACCCCATTTGTCGCATGCGACGCGAGAATCTGATGAGGGGCCTGGCCGCGTTCGACCCATGCCTCGAGCGCCGCGACCATGTCGAACGTGTTCGGTCCTGCTCCACCGCGGCAGTGCCCCATGCCGGGCGCCATGAACAGCCGGTACGAATTGTGGACCTTGTCTGCGCCACCGAGCGTGTCCAGCACGCGGGAGTAATACTGGGTGCTGTTACGCGGCGAAATCTGCGGATCGCTCCAGCCGTGATACTGAATCAGCTTGCCGCCGCGATCGACGAAGGGCTTCAGGTTCGGCTCGAGGGCATTGATGGTGTCCGCATCCGCTGCCTCTGCGCGCACGATGTCGGTGTCGAAGTTGAACTTCTGGATGTTCCAGTTCGGATCGCCGTAGACGAGGAACCGGAACTGGTCGAGCCCGGTGGCGCGGGCCGATTCCGTCCAGCCCAGGTCCGTCCATCCGAGCTCGCTGCCGCGCGCGAGGCCCGTGATCTCGCGCTTCGATTGCGGGTTCCGGGCATCCGAGTAGATCAGCCGCGCGGTGTCGACCTGTGCCGGCGTCAAACATCCGCTCGAGTTGGATGCCGTGCATTGCAGAACGCCAGGATCGAACGTGCAGCGCCCTGGATCCGCAAGCAGGCCGTCTTTCACGCCATCCAGCGCGTCGCAGGCCTGCACCACGGCGCGGTGAAGCAGCTGCGTCTGCGGCGGCAGCAGGCGCGCGGATGCATTCATCTCGAGCACCTGCGCGACCTGCGCTGCCCGGGCCGCACGCGAGGTCCAGTCGAGGCCCGGGGCGCCTGCGATGATGCCGTCGAAGTCCGCGGGGAAGCGCTGTGCCGCCTTCATCGCCTGGCGCCCGCCCGCCGAACATCCATTGAAATAGGCAAACCGCGGCGCCGCGTCGTAATGGCTGGCGACGATCTTCTTCGCTGTCACCGTCATCTCGTGCACGGCGCGCCATCCGAAATCGATCACCCTTTCGGGATGGCCGAGCGCCCACCGTGCGCCGCCTCCCACGTGACCGGTGTCGGTCGATGCCGCGGCGTAGCCTCGAGTCAGCGCCGCACCCATTGCTGCGTAGCCGATGGTTCCGTTGAAGGCACCGTTCCCGACCGCCTGCAGCTTGCCGTTCCAGCCGGACGCTGGAAGCCAGACTTCAATCTTGATGTCGGAATCGGATGATGGCTTCAGCGTCGCCGCGACGCGGCAGAATGCCGGCAGCGCGCGAAACCCCGCGGCCGCGCCGCCGCCCGGCGGCGTGAACGCGCCGGCATCGACCGGTGCGGCCGTGGTGATCGTCACGTTCGGCAGCGACAGCATGCGCAGGTCGGCGCACAGGCCGGCCGCCTGCAGCGTGGGATGAGGGAGCAGCGCGCTCAAAAGCAGCGCACATAGACCGCCCGTAAGATTTCTCACGGCGCCTCCTTTAAGGTCGCGGATCGAATACCTGCCCGGTTTCCCTGCCCTCCACGCTCCGCACGTACGACTGTGCGACGGTCGCTGCCGGCACGCCGCCTTCCGTCGGGCGACCGAGCGCCTGGAGCGTCTCCGTGACCCACGGCGGACTGACGACGTTCACGCGAATGCCGCGGGGCGCCTCGAGCGCGGCGGCCCGCCCGAACCCTTCGAGCGCCGAGTTGACCAGGCTGACGGCAACGGAGCCGCGCGCCGGGTTTCGGGAAAGATACCCGGCGGTGAGTGTAAACGATCCGTTATCGGACACGAATCCGAGACCGATGCGAACCAGATTGACCTGCCCCATCAGCTTGTTGCGGAGGCTCAGTTCGAAGTCGGCATCGCCCAGCGCGCCGAGCGGCTTGAACGCGGCCCGGCCCGCGGCGCTCACCACCGCATCGACACGAGCGACGCGAGAGAACAAATCCTGTATCGATGCCGGGTTCGCGATGTCCACCTGCTCGGCGGCCTTCTGGTGGCTCGCGAGAATCAGATCGTGCCGTCCGCCGAGCGCCGCGGCGACCGCTTTCCCGATTGTCCCGGTCGCACCGACGATCAAGATGCGCACCTGACACCCCCCGAGGACATCTAGCTTCCGACCCCCGACATCTGTTCCAGCACTTTGAAGACCACCGCGAAATCCTGCTTGGCCAGGCCCATGCCGCGGGCGGCCGTGAGGAACTCATTGGTGACGGCGGTCGTCGGTAACGGCACATTGAGCCGTCGGCCCATTTCCAGTGCCAGCATCATGTCCTTCTGCATCATGTTGACGTCGAACCAGCATTCATCGGGCATCTCGAGCACAAAGGGGCCGCGATACTGCACCATCGGCGAGCCGATGACGCTGTGGGTGAGCACGTCGACGGCGACCTCGCGGGAGATGCCGCTCTTCTCTGCCAGCAGAACGCCTTCGCTGAATGCGAGCATCTGCACCGCCAGGCTGAGATTGTGAGCGATCTTGAGCGACAGGGCGAGGCCGTTGTCGCCGACGTGGGTGACCTTGGGTCCGACGTCCTCCAGGATTGGCTTGAGGCGATCGAATGTCGCGCGGTTGCCGCCCACCATCACGCTCAGCTTGCCGGCGTCCAGCGTCGCCACGCTGCCGGAGACAGGCGAGTCGACCATGTCGGCGCCCTTCTCCCGCACTTTCTCGACCACGGCGCGGCTGACCGCAGGGCTTATCGTGCTCATGTCGACGACGACCTTGCCCTGGCCAAGACCGGCCAGGAACCCGTCGGGGCCGTTGGACACCGCTTCCAGCGACTTCGAATCGGTGACCATCACAAAGGTCACGTCCGCCGCCTGAGCGACCGCCCTTGGCGAGTCTCCCCACTTCATGCCGCGGTCGATCAACCACTGCGCCTTGGAGCGCGTCCGGTTATATCCCGTGACGGTGTGTCCCTTGTCGAGCAATCGGTTCGCCATGCGGCTACCCATGGCGCCAAGCCCGATGTATCCCAGATTAGCCATAGACTGGCGGTCCTCCCAGGCGCCATACGCTATCACGCGCCGGACGTTCGAATCAGGTGCAGTGCGCGTCGATATGAGTCGAAGCCGGCGACGCTCCGCCTTACGATCCCGGAGAATATTCCCGCGTGCGAGCGGCCGTCGCAGCCGCCTCAGCCTGCCGGACGCGCGTGCTTCGCTGCCGCAGGTAGACCACGGCGACGAGTACGGCGCCCAGGGCATTTACCTGCGGCCGGCCGTCGAACAGCGCCACGGTGCCGGCGCCCAGAAGCACCGTCTCCGGCGTTGTGCTGCGGCGCAGGAAGTACCCCTGCACCGTCGCGGCGAACGTCACCGCGGCGATCGTTGC
>Ga0214472_10009656_pt1 | contig 10056 bp, 5 predicted proteins | sample RVTome_6_FD_207662 | JGI IMG/M metagenome (GOLD analysis project Ga0214472, IMG submission 207662) | Soil microbial communities from uranium-contaminated site in the Upper Colorado River Basin, Wyoming, United States - RVT140D175 | ecosystem: Environmental > Terrestrial > Soil > Contaminated >...
CTGCCTCTTCGACGACCCGGCTATCCTCACTGAATAAATGAGGACCCGCAGTTTTGCGTCGCTGGATTACTCCAGGTTTGCCTGTTCGGAGACTTGAATATTTAATTTTGAAGAAAACTAAATAGTTTTCTTTTTCAGTCAAGTACTTTTGTTGCGTTTGGTTGTACTACTTCTTTAGCTAGGAATGTGCCACTTTTGGAGGAGATGGTGCAGAAATGGGCAGGAAAGGGCCTTTGCGGATGCAATAAGGCAATAATCACGAATAGATAAGGATTACATTATAAAAAACTAGTACTCAATCTATTGCTGGGAAATTCATTAGTTAGACGCACTGCAGACGCAAAAGTGGACAAATTTGCACACTTATGTGGTCAAAAAACGTCACTCGACATGGGTTGGCATCATAATGCTCCAGGAGAAAGCTTGCTTAAATATTCATTGCCGATACGTTCAGCTGTAACGGATAGTCTCCTTGTGCAATCCCCTGAGGGAGAATCACGCGCAGATCAACGGCGCGGGTTGTTGGCATATTGCTGGCGAGAGCGGCGAAACGAATCATGTCGCTCCCTGAATAGGTTCCATTGCCGATGACAATGCGTTCCGGACCGAAGCTTTCGAGGCTCAGATCAATATCGCTGCGCAGGTTGGTTGACAGCTGGATGCTCAGTGAGTTGGGCAGGTCGATGAAGCCTCTCTGGATCGCTTCGGCATCGACTCGGTAGGATGAGATGAGGGGCGTTGCAGTTACATTCAACCATGGAAGGATCCGTGCGCTGACACGGACAGACGTGCTTGCGGCATTCGCCAGGGAAGGGGTGAGCATCGGTGCAGCCAGCAACAGAGCGACAAACAACGCGGCAATCCAGAACGGGGTGGTGTGAACCCGTTTGCTGTTATTGCTCATGTTGTCGCTCGTTGTTGTCGTCATTGTCTGTGCCTTGTGCGCTACCATCGTGGTCTGTAGATTCTGCTAACGACTGATGGTTTGATTGTTATGGTTCTTTTTATGAGCTTACCATGTAATGTCTCTATCGCAAGCAGTGTGCCAGTTGTGAAATGGCAGTTAAATATATGTAATCATTGGGAAAAATGGAATGCAGTGAGGAGCGGGAATGTGCAGTGCGTGAACAGCAGAATTGAGGTCTATCAGAAGGGAAAAATGTAAAGGGTTGAATTTGTTTGGTTATCTTTGCTGTTCAATGCTTGAACAGGGATGACGGAGAGTGCACAGCGTTATCGGGTGCTTTGAAGGCGGGCAGGCAGGTGGAAATAATTGGTTCAGTCGATGAGAAGAGTGCAGTTTACAGCCGTCGATTCTGAAATTTATTGCAGGTTGATGACCCTGGACAATTCATTTTGCAAAGCCTCTGTCTTAAACGGTTTGGCCAGCCTGCCTTTAAAACCGTAAACTAAAAAGTCGGCGAGGACGGCGTCGGAGAAATAGCCGCTGGTGACAATGACTTTTGCTCCGGGATCAAGGGCAAGAAGTTTTTTGATCGCAATCTTACCGCCCATGCCTCCGGGTATATTCAGGTCCATGATGACAACATCAAAGGGCTTGCCGCTGTTGTCCGCTGCGGCATATTTTTCTAATGCTTCTTGCCCACCGGTGGCGGTGTCGACTTGATAACCGCAGGTCTCCAGCATCTCCCTGGCTAAATCTCTGATGATCTCGTCGTCATCCATGACCAGTATGTGTGCCGTGGCTGCCCCTGGCTTCCCGGGCCTGTCGGCAGGAATCGCTGCGGATGTCGGGAGCGAAGAAGCTTCTGCGGGCAGGTAGATGGTCACGGTTGTGCCGATGTCCGGAATGGACGTGAAGCAGATGTGGCCGTTATGTTTGGCAACAATCCTGTGAACAACGGCCAATCCCAGGCCTCTGCCTCCATCCTTGGTCGTATAAAAAATGTCAAAAACTTTAGGCACTTCATCCGCAGGGATACCCGACCCTTCGTCCCTGATACAGGTCTTGACAAAAGCTCCGGACAATTCGGGAGCGCTGATAAGCCTGATGTCCTCTATGTTCTGTGCATCAATGTACAGGGTGCCTCCTTCAGGCATGGCCTGTACGGAGTTTAAGAACAGGTTGCCGAAAACCTGGCATAGCTGGCCATGATCGCCATTGACGCGCCATAGATCCTGCGGCAAAGACTGCACGACTTTAATGTTTTCCTGCTTGATGTTGAACTGTAGTGAATCCTGGATAACCTGGCCGAGGTCGGTCTCTTCCAGTAAGGGCTGTCCGCCTTTGGCGAAGGTTAGCAGCTGCTGAGTCAGGTTGGTGCCTACGACAAAACTTTGTGATGCAGTAACCAGCCTGGGGTAAGCCGGGTGGTCCTTGCCAAGCTTCATCATTGCCAGCTGGATGTTGCCGAACAAGCCCGTAAACAGATTGTTGAAGTCATGGGCAAGTCCTCCAGCCAGGATGGCGATAGACTCCAGCTTGCGGGCTTTCAGAAGTTCCTCCTGCAAGCGGATTTGTTTGGTCATGTCCTCGAAAACCAGGACCATTCCGGAGATATGGCCGTCGATATCCATGATGGGCGAGGCGTTGTAGGCAATCCGGTATTCGGTACCGCAGGTGGCAGTCAGTATGGCGTCTCTGGCCATTCCGGATCTCGCGTCGGTCGCAAGGAACTGCCCGGTCGGGTTAGCCAGCGTCTGGCGTGATTGAGGGTGGATGACGTTGAAGACCTCGGTGAGAGGCCTGCCGTGCGCATCTTTCGAGCGCCAGCCGGTGAGCTTCTCGGCCACCGGGTTCACTTGCGTAATCCTCCCGGTCAGGTCGGTCGTGATGATGCCGTCGCCGATGGAGCTGAGCGTCAGGCGCAGGCTCTTTTCGTTCTCCCGCAGCAGTTCTGCCACTTGTTCGCGTTTGCGGACGCGCTGTGTGATGTGCCAGACAGCCCGGCCGGCGCCGATCACGCCAATCAACCAGATCAGAGCGTAGCCAAGGATCGTGTTGATCATGTGCTTGTTGGTCATCGCGTAGAGTGGCTCAAGAGGTACCGCCATGCTGATGCCACCGCGCAGACCGCCGAGGCTGTATCCTTGGGTTGCGTGACACTTCAGGCAGGTTTCCTCAATAAGCATCGGCCTGATCAGACGCAAGTATTCAGCATCTTCGATCCGGGTGACTGCGGAGACCTCAGGGACACCAAGTTCGAGCGTCCGCAGCGCCTCGGCCTCCCACGCGTCCGGGGCATTCTCCGGGCGGATCGGGTCGAGGCTGGTGAGATGCCCGCGGAGGGCATACCTCTCGCGTTCCATCTCATGCACCTGTCGGGTCATGTAGGCCGGGTTGATCAGGGTCAGCTGCTGGCCGTCCGTGGTTGTCACGTCACGATGCGGCACATCTTTAAGGTAGGGGTTGGGCTGGGTCTCTTCGCTCACGGGGACGTAGACGCCGCCGTACTTTGCTGCCCAGAGACGGTAGACCATGTCCTTCTCAAGCGCGTATGCTGCCTGGTTGTACGCTATCGCCTGGGCATTCGTGTGTTGTTCCCTCAGGTGCCAGGCGCAGATCAGGACGATAACAACCGTCCATGCGGTCGCGAGGACAAAAGTGATACGCTTCAGTTGCAGTGACGGGTTCTTCTGGTAAGACGTTGTTCGCATCACATGTGCTCTCATATCGACAAAATGACCGGTAACTCCGGTGTTGTCATGTGTCGAACGGGTATGCTCCACCTTTACTGCGAGAACCTGGAGATTGAAGGGTTTCAGGATGAGATGCTGTCGGATGTCAGCATACTGTTGTGGAAAAGGGGTACGACGGCGTATCCCGGAATGTCAATTGTTTTCTGACCGGGGATTGCTTTTCGTCTGGAAACGGCCCTTTTCCGCAATCTCGGCGTCAATCGGCGAATTTGATTGACCTTGCAAAAAGTTGCTCGTTTCCGGATCGAAAGCTGTGCATGTTTTATTCGGAGTCTCGGGATAAAAACAAACTAACAAAATAATCAAGATAAATTGTGAGAAAAATGTGATATTTTGACTTGTTGCGTCATTGGAACTGAAGTGGATTGACTAAATTGTCAGAAGTAAGCAGCCCCGACAGGCTGGGGGCTGACCACACAAAGGGGTTTTAATCTAATCGCAAAATCAAAGCCAAAAGCTCTAATGCCGAGGCAGCTCATATCCCCGGGATTGTCAAATTTCCAGGGTTCCCGGGAATAGATGGATGGCTTCCTTTCGCACGAAATATGCCCTTATTCAGAAAGACTGATTTATGGACTCTATCCCCTACAAAAAAATTGTTGAAATCATCAATGAAGGGCTTTACATCGTCAACAAAGACCGCGTTATCACCTACTGGAATAACGCTGCTGAAAGGATTTCAGGGTTTGCTGCGGATGAAGTTGTTGGGAGGTCATGTGCTGATGACATCCTGAAGCATGTCGACGACGAAGGTACAAATCTCTGCTGTGGCTTCTGTCCTCTAGGTGAAACCATTACGGACGGTGAGTCGCGGCAATCGCGAGTGTACCTTCACCACAAGAATGGCCAAAGAATCCCTGTTGCAATTCGCGCCCTCAGACTAACTGATGAAGATGGAGGGATTCTTGGCGGGGTCGAGCTGTTTACCGATCTGAGCAATATTGAAGCTAATGAACTGAGGGTGAAGGAACTTGAAAAGCTGGTACATCTCGACAACCTTACGCAAATGGCCAACAGACACTATCTTGAAAGTGAACTCGAGGGCCGATGCCAGGAGAAAAGGCGCAATAACGTGTCGTTCGGGATTCTGTTCATGGATATCGATCATTTCAAGCCGTTCAACGATACCTATGGTCATGATGTCGGTGACATGGTCCTGAAGTATGTCTCAAAGACCATGATCGCCAATGCCAGGTCTTTTGACCTTTATGGGCGCTGGGGTGGCGAAGAATTCGTTGCCATTATCAGGGATGTCTCCGCAGGCGGCCTCGAAGACCTCGGCAACCGAATGCGTTTACTGGTGGAGAACTCCTATCTGACACACGCGCAGCAAAAGCTTTCCGTCACAATTTCGGTTGGCGCGACCCTCGCCCGGGAACACGACACTCCTGCAAGCCTGATTAAAAGAGCCGATAATCTTTTATATCAAAGCAAGGCCGCCGGAAGAAACTGCGTAACAGCAGGATAAATTGAGCAGGGGCAATTCGTTCCAGGCGATACCGTCAGGGCAAGTCTGTGCCACTGTACCACGTGTTAGCGACTGATCTTCAGAGAGGATCCATGAGAGAAGCACAACAACTAATCACGAGCTACCGCTCAACGTTTGTCAGCTTGCAGTCGCTATGCTCAGGGGGCGTCTGTCTGTTGCTCAGCCTTCTCCTGTTGTTGTCCGGCAGCGGAATCTCCCTGGCCGGCGACCCACTGAACTCCGACTCACTGGCACCGGTTCCGCTGCAGGTCAGCTCGGCAAGCGAATATGACTACCCGCCTTACGCGATTGTCACGTCTGACAACCAGGCCGACGGTACCTTCGGTGAATTTCGCAACAAAGGGTTCGGCCCGATTGAGGCGCATGAGACCGGAAAAAGTCGCATTGTTGTTGGCGGCGATGCTAACTATCCCCCGTATGAGTTCCTGGACGAGAACGGCCAGCCGGCCGGCTATAATGTCGATCTGACCCGCGCCGTTGCCAGGCAACTGGGGATTGAAGTCGATATTCAACTGCGCCCCTGGGCTGAGATTCGGGCCGGATTGGCAAGTGAAGAGATCGATGCGGTCCAGGGGATGTTTTATTCTGCGGAGCGCGATCGTTCCTTTGATTTTACGCCGGCGCATACTTTGCTCAGTCACGTGATTGCGGTCCGGGAGGGTACGGAACTCCCCGCCAGTATGGCAGATTTGGCAGGCAAATCGATTCTGGTCATGGCTGGCGACATCATGCACGATGCGGCCGTCAAGCAGGGTTACACCCAGCAGCTGGTTCTCGTCACTTCCCAGGAAGAGGCTCTGAAACAGCTGGCAAACGGTCAGTACGACTGTGCCCTGGTGGCAAAAATCCCGGCTCTGTATTGGATCAACCAGCATGGCTGGAAGAATCTGCGTCTCAGCGAGCAACCTGTTTTATCTGCCGAATATTGCTTTGCAACTCCCCACAATAACCGTGCGCTTCTCACCCGGTTGTCATCGGGTCTGTCCGCGATAGCGGCAACCGGCGAATACCGGGAAATCTACACGCGCTGGCTCGGTGTATATGAAAAACCAGCGTCAGGCTTGTGGAATGTCTTGAAATACGCGAGTTATATTATTGTGCCGTTAATCATCACACTGCTTGGTTCTGTGCTGTGGTCCTGGAGCCTGAAGCACAAAGTGAATGTCGCCACGGCAAAACTGCGCCAATTGTTTGATGGCGCAACCTACGGGATCGCTCTGGCCGATCCGCACTCAGGAATACTTCTCGATTGCAATGAAGCCTTTGCCTTAATGCTGGGAAGAGACAAACAAGACATTGTCGGCCGCCATCAGCGACAATTTCATCCCCCGGAGGAAGCTTCGTGGGAGCTGACTGGTAATGTTCAACAACAGCTTGCAGAGAAGTCAGGACAAAGCCTGATTTCAAAGATGATTAAAGCATCCGGTGACATCATCGATGTGGAGATCAAATCAACTCTGATTGATCTTGGTGACAAGCAATGCCTGCAAGGATTTTTTAAGGACGTTACCAAGGAGAAAAATTCAGACAAGGTGCTGCGGGAGAGTGAAAACAAGACGCGTTTGATACTTAACTCAGCAGCCGAGGCAATTTATGGTGTTGATCGTGCCGGCAATTGTACCTTCTGTAATCAAAGTTGTCTGGACATTCTTGGATATCCTTCCGAGCTCGATCTTCTCGGTCGCAACATGCATAAAATAATCCATCACTCAGTCATAGATGGTACCCCGAGGCCGGTTGAAAATTGTCGGATTTACGCGGCGTTCAAGACCGGGGAGAAAATCCATGTTGACAATGATGTTCTTTGGCGGGCTGATGGAACCTGTTTTCCGGCAGAATACTGGTCCCATGTTATTCAGGACAATGATGAAATTATTGGAGCAGTGGTTACTTTTATTGACATCACCAAACGCAAGCATGCCGAAGATGGCCTGCGCAGAGCATTAAACTTTACTGAAGTTCTGCTCGAGCAGTCGCCAATGGGCATCCGGGTCTTTGCTGGCGATACCGGCATTTGTCTCAAGATCAACCAGGCGGCAGTGTCTATTTGTGGAGGACAATCAGAGATACTCCTGAAGCAGAACTTCCGGGAACTTAAGTCCTGGCAGGATGCAGGCTTGACCAGTGTCGCCGAAACGGTCTTGTCTGACGGTCAAGCCAGACAGGTGGAAGTGGACATGGTTACCTCTTTCGGCAAAACCTTGTCGACTCGTTATTCCTTTGCCCGATTCTTTGCGGAAAAACAGCCGCATCTGTTGACGATCGGCCAGGATATCTCCGAGGAAAGGCTCCTGACCGAAGCAAAACAGCAGATGGAAAAGAAGATGATGCATACCCAGAAGCTGGAGAGTCTGGGAATTTTAGCCGGTGGCATCGCCCACGACTTCAATAATATTCTCATGGCGGTGGCAGGTCATGCTGATCTGGCGCTGCTGCGCTTCTCCCCGGACTCTCCAGCCACTCATCACCTGCAGCAGATCCAGTCCGCAACTAAAAAGGCTGCGGATCTCGCCGGACAGATGCTCGCCTACTCGGGGAAAGGCAAGTTTGTCATCGAAAGCCTGGATGTTAACGAGGTCATTGAAGACATGGCGAACATGCTGGAGGTGCCGATTTCCAGAAACGCCCAAATGCGCTTCAATTTCAGCCCGAACCTTCCTGCCGTCGAAGCCGATGCCACCCAACTTCGTCAGGTCATCATGAACCTGATTATTAACGCTACCGAAGCCCTGGGTGGGCAGTGCGGAGTTATTACCATTTCTACTGGTTTGGTGAACTGCGATCGTGACAGCCTGCATGAGTCCTGGTTCGATGACAGCTCGAGCGAAGGTCTTTACGTCTACTTCGAAGTTACGGACACCGGTTGCGGCATGAACAAGGAAACGCTCAATCGCATCTATGATCCGTTCTTCAGCACCAAGTTCACCGGCAGGGGGTTGGGGATGGCCGCGGCACAGGGCATTGTCAGGGGACACAAGGGTATGATCCAGGTCGACAGTGAGGTCGGTCACGGGACCACCTTCAGAGTGCTGTTGCCAAAGGCATCAAGTCCGGCCTCCCTGCTCAATGAAACCGAAGACGATTCCTCCTGGCAGGGAAACGGGCAGGTCTTACTGGTCGATGATGAAGCCATGGTCCTCGCGGTCGGCAAGGCCATGCTGGAAGAACTTGGTTTCGAGGTTTTGACCGCGAGCAACGGTTGCGCCGCCGTAGCGCTTTTCAAGAAACACTACGGTACCCTTGGCCAGGTCGTAATGGACCTGACAATGCCGCACATGGGTGGCGAGGATGCTTTTCGTGAAATGCGTCAAATCGACCCCGGGGTCAAGGTAATCATTGCCAGCGGTTACAACGAACTGGAGATCACACCCCTTTTTGCCGGTAAGGGCCTGTCCGGTTTCATTCAGAAACCTTACAGTTTCTCTGCACTTCGAAAAGCTCTCGCCACTGCTTCTGCATGAAATCCTTGCTACTCATCTCCAGGAAAGTTGCATAAATAAACAAGTTTTTTGGCTGAGGGCACAAATTTCCCTGCCGTCCTGTCACCTCTCTCAGGCTTCGGCCGGGCCTTGTGCAAGTTCTGAACAGAGAGTAATCCTGTAATAACAGGTAGTTGCGGCTGCGGCCGTCGTATTGTCAGTGCGCCTGTGCAGGCGTTGAACAGCGGCCAGTCCGGTTATTACTCAAAAAGTCATTTGATTACAGCTATTTACAGGCGTTGTTCGGATGGCATGCGTCTTGCGTTCAGTATGGGATAACGCAAGAGGCATACGGTCTTGAGTACGAGCGGTGGAAAAACCCGGAGATGCACCATGAAAAACAACAATTCCAATATTGTCGTAGCCATTGTTGATGACGATCAGAATATCCTCGAGTTCCTGAGTGGACTGCTCGAGGAGCACGGACTCAAGGCACATGTGTTCAACGACAGTCTCAAGGCGCTCGAGTGCTTCAAGAGCGAAGTTTATGACCTGGTGATCACAGACTTCCAGATGCCGAAGATCAGTGGTCTGCAACTGCTCTGCGCCGTCCACGAGTACGACGCTGATCTCCCGGTAATTATCATGACCGGGCATGCCGACATGGACATCGCGGTGAAGGCCGTGGAACAGTGTGCTTTTGAACTGATCCTGAAACCTTTCCAGGCGGAGCCTTTCATGAACGCGGTTCGGCGCGGACTGGAAGCGCGCAAAGTTTCCCGCGAGAAGAAGAAATTCGTCGTTGAACTTGAGAGGGCCGTCCGCTTGCGGACCGCCGAGCTCTCTTCGTCTCTGGCCAAGATGGACTCCATGAACCGGGAGATGATCAAACGACTCTGCGTGGCGGCCGAGGAGCGCGACGACGATACCGGTGCGCATATCTCACGCATCGCCCATTATGTCCAGTGTCTCGCGCGGCAACTCGGTCTGCCGGAGAACGAAGCGCAGACACTGGCGCTGGCCAGTACTATGCACGATATCGGCAAAATAGGGATCAGCGACTCTATCCTTTTCAAGCCAGGGCCCCTCAATCCGGAAGAGTTTGACATCATCAAAAGCCATACTTCGATCGGCAAGCGTATCCTGGAAGGATCGTCTTTTCATTTACTGAGTCGGGCGGCTTCTATCGCCCAGAACCACCATGAGCGGTGGGACGGAACTGGCTATCCGCGTGGTCTGCGAGGGGAGCAAACCCCCTTGGATGGCAGGATTGTGATGCTGGCCGATCAGTATGACGCTCTCCGCAATGAACGCTCGTATAAGACGGCCTTCAGCCATGAGCGCGCTTGCGAGATCATTACCAAGGGAGATGGTCGCACAATGCCCGAGCATTTTGATCCGGAGATTATGGCGGCATTTATCAGGGTTGCACCCTTCTTCGAACAGATTCATGCAGATTGCCTGGAGTCGTATGCCAACCACAACCTT
>Ga0214472_10009657_pt1 | contig 10055 bp, 6 predicted proteins | sample RVTome_6_FD_207662 | JGI IMG/M metagenome (GOLD analysis project Ga0214472, IMG submission 207662) | Soil microbial communities from uranium-contaminated site in the Upper Colorado River Basin, Wyoming, United States - RVT140D175 | ecosystem: Environmental > Terrestrial > Soil > Contaminated >...
CCCCTGGGGCCTGAACGGCGCGGGGAAGCTCTCGAGCCCCGGCACCTCCACCGGCCCACGCCCGATCGACGTCGCGAACACGTCCGGCGGCAGCTGCCGCACGATCTCGTCCAGCGGCAGCAGCAGCCGCCCGTTCACGATCCGCTCCTTCACCTCCGCCGGCGCGAGCGCGAACACCGCCGCCGGAAACTGCTCCACCACCACCTCCCACGCCACCTGCACCACACCTTCGCCTAGCTGCGGCACGACCACGGCCTGCGGCACCACCAGCGTCCCCGCCTCCAGCAGCCGCGCCCCCACCTGCCCCAGCGGCATCTGAAACGCCTCCGGCGGCAGCTGCCCCACCACCCGGTCGAATGAAATCCGTACCACCGCCTCCGACGCCACCGGCACCGCGGCCGCCGCCGTAAACGCCGGCTCCGCCGCCACCAGCTCCTCCGGCGCCTCGACGGGTTCGTCGACGACGGGCCCGGAGGCCGGCGCGCCGAAGAGCTCGGAGAGCGCTTGCCTGAGGTCCGGAGCAGCGGCTGGGGGGAGATCGTCGCTTCCGGCGGTGAACTGATCGGCTTCGGCCGCATCAGAAGCGGCGCCGTTGACTCCCAAGAGCGGGACCGAGTGCACGGCGGGCTCGTCCGGGACCGCCACCGGAGGCTCCTCCGGCACAGGGGCGGCGACGACAGCCGCCGGCGGCGCGCTCGTGACTCGGGCTGCCGTGACCGCAGCGGGCGCGGGCCCGGCTCCAGCCGAGCCGCGCGCCCAGGCCTGGCGATCCTTGGCCGGGACGATCTCGGGGGCCTGTCGCGTCTTCTTGGCCGCGTCCGTCCGGAGCGGAACCTCTGCCGGGGGACGGGGGGCAGCCGCCCGGGGAGCGAGCGCCCCGAGAAATGGCAAGGCCATGACCAGCGAGCCGACCATGGCGAGGACGAGGGCCGGGGGAAAGCCCCAGAGCGCCGGCGCCAGCGCCTGCTCGAAGGAGGTAAAGCTGACCGTCGCGTAGAGCCACGCCGTCGCGAGTCCGATGCCCACGTGGAGGACCGCCAGCGTGAAGAAGCCGATCAGCCAGCCGCCTATCCGGATACGAGGGACACAAAGCGGAAGCACCAGCCCATAGACGAGAGCGGGCGCCACCACGGCCGTCCACCACGACAGCGGCATATTTCCGACGGGATTCACCACGTAAAGCGCGGTCGACGATGCGAGCGCGAGGCCGAATGTAGCCAAGGCGGCGAGCCACGCCCAGGGCTTCTTGATGTTGGAGGTGCCGGCGGATGTCGCCATCAGATGGTCCGGAGCAGCTCCGGCAGCGCCCTCTTGACGTAATAGCGAACCTTGCCGAGCGTGGTCGGGTCGCCCAGCACGACCGCGAGGATGGCGGCGGGCCCGGCGCCGTGCAGCAGGACCATGCCGGCCTCGTAGTCGAGGATCATGCTCGAGAGCGCGCCCTGCCCCATCTCGCGCCCGATACCTTCCGACGACTCGGCCAGGCACGCGGCCAGGGCGCCGGCAACATCGGCACCGACGCCGAGCTCGCCGGCCGCCTCGATGAGGAAGCCCTCGCGGTCCACGAGGGCCGCCAACGACACGCCGGGCATGGCAGCCAACTGCCCCAGAGTCGCCTTGAGATCCGGCTGCGCCACCATCTCGGCCTCGGCCGCCGTCGGGCGTCCTAGTTGTGCCGCCACACTCCGAGAGCGGGCGGTCAGGAGCTCCTCCACCTTGCGCGCGAGGTCCTCGGCGGTGAACGGCTTGCGCAGGACGTCGCTGGAGCGGACCTGGGCCGCCCGCTCGAGGACGGCGCTGTTGACGATGCCGGAGATGAGGAGCACCGGCGTTTCGGACAGATCCGGGTGAGCGCGCACGAACTCGCAGATGCGGTAGCCGTCCACGTCGGGCATGACGACGTCGCAGACGACCAGGTCAGGCATGGCGCTGCCGATCCGCTCCATGGCCTCGGCGCCCGACGAGGCGGAGAGCACGTCAAACCCTTTCATCTCAAGCGCGCGCTCGACCATCTTACGCACGGAGAGGCTGTCATCCACGACCAGCACGCGGGCCATCGACTAGGTCCTCGGCGGCGGGGGCGGCACACCGGCGGTCGCGCGGCCCTCGTCGATCTCGGAGGCGACGCTGATGAGCAGCTGATCCACGCTCTTTTGGATCGTGCGCGGCCCCGAGCCGGCAGGCAGTTCGGTCGCGGGCTTGAAGCGGAAGGTGCCCTCGGGATCGGACTGGGCGGCGGAGACCATGGCCGCGAAGGCGCTCTCTCCGGTGCGCGAGGCGAACTCGGCGTGGACGACGCGCCCGGAGTCGAAGAGCAGTGAGCCCTCGCCTGCCGCCAGCTGCAACGAGAGCCGGCCTGTCTTGCCGCCGAGGGCGATGGCCTGGGTCACCTCTGTCAGGTCGAGCACCCCGAACGAGCCCTCGAAAGTCCGCTTCCCGGCCTCGGCGCGGGGCACCGTCACCCGCGGCGGAAGCGGGGGCGGGGACGGCGGCAGCCCCGGATCCGCGTGGGGCGCGACGTGACGGAGGAGCTTCGATATCCGGTCGAGCACGGTGGAGACGACGAAGTCGCCGGCGACCAGCATGTCCACCCCGGCCTGGGCGACGGCCCACGGCGTCGGGCGCGTGGGTCCGGACAGCAAGAGGAACGGGATGTCGTGGGTGGCTGGGTCGCTCCGGATGATGGAGCAGAACTCGACGCCGTCCATGTCCTCGGTCCGGTTGCCGCTCACGATGAGGTCCGGGCGGTCGCGCTCGAGCGTCGTGAGCGCGAAGGAGGCGCTCGTCGCCGAGGTGACGTGGAAGGCCGCCGTCGTGAGCGCCGTCGTGAGGGCCTGAAGCTTCGCCGGGTCGGCATCCACGATGAGGATCTTGGCGGTGGGCCTGGCGTCGCTCACGACCTGGCCTCCGTGCGCTCGAGCCCCGCTCTGCGCGCCGTCAGGGAGACGATGAGGCGGACGAAGGCGCCCTCATCCACGGGCTTGGTGACGTAGTGCGTGATGCCGAGGCGCCGGGCCAGGTTGACGTGCTTGGCGCCGGCGCGCGTGGTCAACACCACGACGGGCAGCGCCCGCGTGGAGGCGCGCGAGCGCAGATCCTCGATCAGCTCGTACCCGCTGATGCGCGGCATCTCGAGGTCGGTGATGACTGCGTCCACCGCCGTGCCGGCGAGGAGCCGCAGCGCTTCTACGCCGTCATTGGCCGTGATGACCTCGAAGTCGGCCTTCTCGAGCATCTGGCCGACGAACTTCCGGATGCTGACCGAGTCGTCCACGAGAAGGATGCGCCGCGCCCGGGCCGTCTCGCGCCCCGTCCCGCTCGCACGGGCGCCGGCGGGGCCGGCCTGCCGCGCGGCCTCCGCCGCCTCCACCAGGCGCGACGGGTCCACCAGCAGGATGACCTTCCCGGCTCCGGAGATCGTCGCGCCCGCGAACGGTCCGACGCGCTCGAGGAGCCCGCCAAGGCTCTTGATGACGACGTCCTCCTTGCCGATGAGCTCGTCCACGGCGACGGCAAGCGGGCGCACGCCCGAGCGGATGACCAGCACGGGCTGCCGCACCGGTGGCCGGCCGGCCGGCAGCGCCAGGACACGGTCGAGGTGAACCAGCTCCACCACTTCCTCCTCGACCACGACGCGCTCGCGATCTCCCGCCCGCTCGATGTCCGCGGGGCGCACCTGCACGATGCTCCGGATGGCGTTCATCGGCACCGCGAAGGTCTCGCCGCCCGACCGGACCAGGAGCGCGTCGGAGATGACAACCGTCAGGGGCAGCTTGATCGTGATGCGCGTGCCCGAGCCAGGCTCGCTCTGGAGATCGATCTCGCCATGGAGCCTGCTGACGTTGGTGCGGACCACGTCCATGCCGACACCCCGCCCAGAGGTGGCGGTCACCTCGCCGGCCGTGCTGAACCCAGGCAGGAAGACCAGGGCGAGCGTCTCGCGGTCGCCGAGCGCGTGAGCCGATTCGGAGGACAGGAAGCCCCGGCGCACCGCCCGATCGCGCAGCAGGACGGGGTCCATTCCCCGCCCGTCGTCGGCGACCTGGATGTGGACGAAGCTGCCTTGGTGGGAGGCCGAGAGCGACACCGTCGCGCGGGCGGGCTTCCCCGCCTCGCGCCGCTCCTCGTCGGTCTCGATGCCGTGGTCGATAGCGTTGCGCACGAGGTGAAGCAGCGGGTCCGCGATCTGCTCGATGACGGCGTTGTCCACCTCGACGGCCTCGCCTGAGACCTGGAGCGCCACGCTCTTGCCGGCCGCGCGCGCGGCCTCGCGGGCCGGCTGGTTGAAGCGCGCGAAAAGCCGCCCGATCGGCACCATGCGGGCGCGCGTCACCTCGGAGCGCAGGCTGGCCGTCAGGCGCTGGACCTGGGCGGTGTCCTCCCCGACGCTCCTGACGAGCCCGGCCAACTGGGCCTGGATTTCGGAGACGTCGGCCGAGATCTCGTCCACGCTCCGGGCGAAGATGTTGAAGTCATCGTAGCGGTCGAACTCGAGCTCGTCAAAGGGCTCGGACGGCGGTTCGGTGACGGGCACCTCGCCCGCCGCCAGCCGGCCCTCCTCACCTCCGCCCGCGTCTGCCGGCGGCAGCTGGGTGTAGCGGTGCTTCTCCTCGAAGTCGCGCACCGTCTGGGCCATCCTCCCACGGGTGAAAGCCAACAGCTCGTTGACGCGCTCGATCTGGGCAAAGCGCTGGTCGAGACGGCTTCGCGCGATGACGAGCTCGCCGACTAGGCTCATCAGTGAATCCAGCCGGTCGAGGTTGACGCGGATGCTGGGCCGCCCCTCTTGGGACTCGCGCCTCCTCCGCTCACCGACCTCGAAAACCGGCGGCACGAAGCGGAGGCGGGGGGGTGCGGGCGCGGCGTGAGCGATAGCCGCGGGCTCGGCCCTCATCACCTCTTCCTCGTAGGCGGCCTCGGCCTCGATCGGCGCGGGAGCGGGCCGCAGTGCGTCGAGCGTGTCGAGCGTGCGCTGGACGAAGGCACGCACGCTGGGCGAGGTCACCGACGCGCTGCCGAGGAGCAGCCTGAGCGCATCCACACCACCGAAAACCGCCTCGATCACGGCCGGCGAGAGGGAAAGCCGCCCGTCGCGCACGCCTTCGAGGAGATCCTCGATGCGGTGGGCGACGTCGCCCACGGGGGTGCAGCCGACCGTGTACGCAGCGCCCTTGAGCGTGTGAACGGCGCGGAAGAGGCTCGCGACTTCCTCCTGCGCCGGGGAGCCGGACTGCTCGAGCGCCAGGAGCGAGCGTGCCATCACGTCGAGGTGCTCTGCGGCCTCTGGGGCGAAGTACGGCACGGACTCGGCGTGCTCGGCGAAGAAGCGCTCGAGCTCGCGCAGCAGCCCCTCCGCCGCGGCCTCCGCGAGAGGGGCCCGAGGCGCCTCGGGGGGGGCGGGCGCCACCGCCGGATCGGGAGACGCCGCCCCGCCGCCGGCCGGGGAGTGCTCGTCCGCCAGCACGCGATCATCGGGCAGCGACGGTGGGGGCAGCGACGGTGGGGACAGCGACGGTGGGGACAGCGACGGTGGGGATGCCGGCGGTGGGGGTGGCGGCGGAGTCGCAGGGAGAGAGCCGGGCGTCGCGGCGGGCCCGGGCCCGGCGTGACGGACGGGCCCACGGAAGGGATCAGCGGGAGCCGGAGGCGAGAAGAGCTCCGGATGGCGAGCACGGAGATGGGCAACGGCGTCCACGTCCTCCCGCCCGTCGTCGCCGATCGTCTCGAGCATGCGCTTGACCGTGGCGACCACATCGGCCAGCACCTCGATGCGGCGCGGCCTCTCACCGTCGGGAGCGGCGGGGAGCTCCTCGATCTTCTCCTCCAGGACCAGCGCCACGGCGGAGACGACGGGGTAGCCGTGGAGCGCGGCCGCACCCTTGAGGCGGTGGGCGACGACCATCAGGGGATTGAGCACCACCGAGGAGACGGGCTCGCCGGCCGCCAGACGGCGGACTCCCTCCTCGACGGCGGCCACGGTGTCCCAGGCCTCCATCAGGAAGATGCTGAGGATGAACTCGCCGTCCTGGTCTTCAAGCATTCTAGTTCGATTAGAGCAAGATCCGGGCCAGTTGCGGGCCCTAGGCCGCCAGCTTGAACCGCGCCAGGCTGGCGGTGAGCTCCTCGGCAAGCCGGGCGAGCTCATCCACGGTGCGGCGGGCCTCAAGCACACCCCGCTCGGTCTGGGCCGCCACGGTTTGGATGGACTGCATGGCCTGGGCGACGCTCTCGGCACCGCGTACCTGCTGCTGCGTCGCCTGGGAGATGTCCTGGGCCAGCTCCGCCGAGCGGTGGGAGACGTCGGCGATGACCTTCAGACTCTCGCCCGCCTGCACCGTCATCCGGTAGCCGGACTCGACCTCCTGCGTTCCCTGCTCCATGACCACGACGGCTTCCTGCGTGTTGCTCTGGACGTTCTTGATCAGGACCGCGATGTCCTTGGTCGCTTTGGCCGAGCGCTCCGCGAGCTTGCGCACCTCGTCCGCGACCACGGCGAAGCGCAGCCCCGCCTCTCCCGCGCCCGCGGCCTCGATGGCCGCGTTGAGCGCAACCAGGTTCGTCTGCGAGGCGATGTCCTCGATGGTGTCGACGATCTCCGAGATCTCGAGCGAGCGGTCGCCAAGGCCCTTGATCTTTTTCGAGATGGACTGCACCTCGCTGCGGATCCGCTGCATGCCCTGCAGGCTGTCGCGCACGGCGCCGTCGCCCTTCTGCGCGGCGTCGAGCGCCTCACGCGCCGCCTGTGCCGACCCCCGCGCGCTCTCGGCCACCTGGCGGACGGACTGCGTCAGCGCCTCGACGGACGCTGCGACCTGGCCCGCCTCGCGCGCCTGGGCCTCGGCGCCCTGGGCCATGCACCCGGTCGAGTCGGTCATCTGGTTCGCGCTGACCGAGACCTGCATGGCCGCCACGCGCACGTCGGCAATGATGGCGCCGATCTCGGCGACCATGAGGTTGATGGCGTCGACCACGTTGCCGAGGACGTCGGAAGTGACGTCGCCGCGCTTGGTCAGGTCGCCCTGCGAGATCTCCATCGCGGTGTCGAGGAACCGGATGATGCTCTCTTGCAGCTCCTCGCGGCGGCGGCGCTCGTTGTCGCGCTCCGCCTCCGTCTGGACCTGCGATCGGAGGCGCACGACAGTGTCGTTGAACGTCTGCGCCAGCTCCCCGATCTCGTCCCGCGAGGTGACCGGGACGGTCTCGCTGAGGTCGCCCCGGCCCACCCGCTGGGCGGCCGCCACGAGCAGCGTGATGGGTCGCGTAATGCGCCGCGCGAGGACCACACCGCCGAGCAGAGCCAGGGCGGCCACGCCGCCGAAGAGCAGCAGCAGCTGGCGCCCCGAAGCGGCCGCGGCCTGGTTGATGATGGACCGGTCCATGCCGACCCGCACCGTGCCGAGCTTGCCGGCCGCCATGGGCACGCCGATGTCGATGATCTCGCGCGTGATCTTCCGGGCCGGGTCCTGGTACTCGATGTTCCGCTCCTGGCGGCTGACGCTGCCCGGCACGATGTTCTTGTTCACGATGTCGGCGGGCACCGAGGGCGAGAAGGTGTGGGCGATGAACCTCTTCTGCGGGTCGTACACCATGACGTAGGCGACGCCGCGGATTCTCGCGAAGTCGTCCACGAGCGACTGGACGGAGGAGGCGTCGCGCGTCGAGATCAGGTCCACGCCGGATGAGGCCAGGCTCGAGGCGATGGCCTCACCCTTGGACGTGAACTCCTCGGTCATGTTGGTCCTGAGGGAGCGCGCGGAGACGTACCACGTGACAGCGGCCAGCGGCACCAGCACCGCCACGAGGAAGAGGACGATCTTGCCGAGGAGGCCCAGCCCGAGCCGCCGAGGCTCGGACCCCGGCTCGACCTGCCCCGCTTCCTGCACTTCCGCTCCCCGTCTCATGGACATCTCCTGTGGGCTCAGGCCCGAACGGCCGCGGTCCAATCGGTGACGGGCACCCAGCGCCCGCCTTCGACGCGGGTGAAGTACACGCTGTCCAGGCCCTGGTGCCGCTCGGGGCTGAAGGTCAGTGGCGCGCCGATGCCCAGGTCGAGGGTGCGCAGGGACTCGAGGGCCTGGCGGAGGCTTGCGCGGGTCGGGTTGGCTCCAGCACGGCGAAGCGCCTCGACGACCACCTTGGCGTTGATGAAACTCTCGAGGCTGATGAAGCTGTACCGCTGCGGGGCGTACGTCTTGTCTCGCAACGCCTCGGGCAGGACCGGTTTGTGCTTGTCCATGAGCGCCCGGTACTCGGCCACGCCCGGCAGGGTGGCGTCATCGTAGCTCGGCACCACCTGGGAGTTGATGAGGGCCCGCGTGTAGTCGCGGCCCGCGGCCTTGCTCTGCTTGAGGAGCAGCGCCAGCATCGCATCGGAGCCGACGAAGGAAACGTTCGAGATGGGCACGGTCCAGCCCACGTCGCGCGCGGCGCGGACGAAGGCGCCGCAACCCTGATAGGCGCCCGTGCACAGGACGGCGTCGCAGCCCGCCTGGCGGAGCACCGAGACCGCCGGGCTCATGTCCTCCTCGAACTTCGCGCCGCGGACGTACGTCGCCTCGGTCACGATGTTGGATCCGCGCTGGGCGAGCGCGCGGTTCACGCCATCCGTGCCGCTGCGGCCGTACGCGTCGATCTGGTAGTACACGCCGAACTTGCGCGCGCCGAGCGCCCAGAAGCGCTCGACGAGGGCACCCATCTCCTGGCGATACGACGCGCGGACGTTGAAGACGAAATCTGCGTAGGGCTGCTCGCGCTGCGACTGTGCGCCGGTGAAGTTGCCGATCAGGGCCGCGTCGCCGTAGCTCTTTATGATCGGCAAAGCCCGCGTCAGCGTCGGCGTGCCGACATAGTTGGAGAGAAAGAACACCGGGTCCTGTTCCATGAGCTTTATCGTGTTCCGGACGCAGGGGTCCGGCTGGTAGTCGTCGTCCAGCGCGATGACGGTCAGCTGGCGCCCGTTGACGCCGCCGCGGGCGTTCAGCTCGGTGTAGTACGCGGCGGCGCCTCGCCAGAGCTCGGTGCCGAGGCCCGCCTGAGTGCCCTTCAACGCTGCGGACATCCCGATCTTGACGTTGCGCGCGCTGACGCCCGGCGCGCCGGCAGTCGCCGGCTCCGGTGGCCCCGAGGCCGGCCTAGCGCCCGGCCGCGGGGCCGGGGCGACCTGCGCCCACGATTGGCCGCCTGGACCGAGCAGGCAGCCACCCGCCAGCATACCGGACGTCAGGCCAAGAAAGCGCCGCCTGTCCATGTCAGCGCACTGCTTCGGCCGACTGGATCGGGCCGCCCAGCGCCGCCAGAATGCGCCGCACGTCGAGCAGGGCCACCATGCCGCCCTCGCGCTCGAGGCGGCCCGCGCTGAAGTCCGGAACGCGGACGTCATTACCGTCCCCGGCCGGTCCCTCGAGCGGCTCGAGTCCCTCCACCTCGTCGATCAGGATCGCCGCATGGGCGCCGTCACACTCCACGACGAGCCCCCGGGCCTCGCGGGTCGCGCGGGCGGCCTCGAGCCCCAGGAAGGGACGGACGTCCACGACCGGCATGACGGAGCCCCTGAGGTTGACGACGCCCAGCAGATAGGGGGGCGCGAGCGGGACCAGCGTGAGCTCGTGGAACACGACCACCTCCCGCGCGTACCGAACCTCCACGGCGAAGCGGGTGCCCGCCAGCTTGACCAGGCACGCCTGCGCCTGCCGGGCTCCCGGCTGCGATTCGGCGGGCAGCGTGGTCATCTACCGGCAGTCGCCCGGCGGCTCACTTGACGAACTGCCGGACGACCGTGACGAGCTGCTCGGCGGTGAAGGGCTTGCCCAGGTATTCATCGGCGCCCTGCCGCCTGCCCCAGAAGCGGTCGCTCTCCTGATTCTTCGAGCTCACAAGGACGACGGGGGTACGCTTGGTGCGCTCATCGCGCTTGAGGCTGCGCAGGATCTCGTAGCCGTTGCGGTTCGGCATCACGATGTCGAGCAGGAGCACGTCCGGCTGCTCCTGAACCATCCGCTCCTCGAGCCGGTCGCCGTCCGGAAGGCAGACGACCTCGAGTCCGGCGGATTTGAGGA
>Ga0214472_10009658_pt1 | contig 10055 bp, 10 predicted proteins | sample RVTome_6_FD_207662 | JGI IMG/M metagenome (GOLD analysis project Ga0214472, IMG submission 207662) | Soil microbial communities from uranium-contaminated site in the Upper Colorado River Basin, Wyoming, United States - RVT140D175 | ecosystem: Environmental > Terrestrial > Soil > Contaminated >...
ACCTCCCGTGACCGAAGCAGGTCCGCGTACAACTGAGGCGTGCTGCTCGTGGGATTCAGGCCGGTGAGACCAAGCTGGCCCGCCAATTGGCCGATCGAGGATTGAGACGACATGGACTCCTGCGCCAGGAGGCTCGCGCTCGCTTCGTATTCGCGAGGCGCGATCAACGCAACCAGTATCCCCAGCGCAGTCCCTCCTGCGGTCAGCATGAGGATCAGATATCGGCGTCTCAGAAGAACGTTGAGATACGACCACAGCGAAATATCGTCGCCAGGCCCGTTAGTAGGCGATTCGGCGGCTGAACGGTCCACGGTTGTCTGCGGGACACTCATTGCCGGCCACCTCCCTGGTCCACCTTGGCGAGTTCCTCATACAGCCGCTCCATCTTTTCCATCTCGACGAAAAAGTCATTGCGTTGCTTGATGACTTCCCGGCCGGCTCGACCGAACTCGGCCCGCAGTGCAGGGTCCTGCAACAGCAACCTCAGCTTCTCCGCCAAGGCAAAGGAGTCCCGAACAGGTGTCAAGTACCCGGTTACCCCTGATTCCACCCACTTCTCATTCTCAGCAGCATGGCTGATCACCACGGGAACCCCGCATGCCATAGCTTCGGCCGTGCTTGATGACAACCCGCCATCTGAAAGGGAGGTGGACACGTAGACATCCATCGAGGTGAGATAACTTGGCAGTTCATGGTTGGGAATCGCTCCGACAAAAACAACGTTCTCGGTGATGCCGAGCGAGTTAGCGAGTCCTTTGAGCATGGTTTCCTGCGACCCGGATCCTGCAATCACGAACTTTGCTTGCGGAACCTGTTGGAGTACCAGCGCCGCCGCCCGCAGTAGCGTTTCGACATCATACACTGGTTCCAGGCGTCGAAGACTAATCACGCACGGCGAGTCTCCGAGGCCGAGCCGCGTACGGAGCTCCCGCGAGGGCGCCGCCGGTCGAAATTGTTCTGTGTCAATACCGAAATAGATCAGGCGTACATCGCCCTCCTTGATTCCAAAGGTCCTTATGGCGCGGATCATATGGTCAGCGTCGCAGGTGATCACATCCGCACTCCGGAGTACGTGCTTCACGAACGGGCGCTTCAGCAGCGATTTACCGGCAAAGAGGATATCAGACCCCCACGCGGTTGCCACAAAGGGATGCACCCCCGCGAGTGCACCGACGAGACCGTATGCACCCAGGTAATGCGCGTGGACGATGTCGGGACGGAGTAGGTGGATGGCCCTGCGTGTCCACAGCGTTGCACCCAGCAGGCCGAAGGGCGTGTTCGACGAGCGTTGGATCCTCTGGAAGCGGATCGAACCCAGATCGCCAAAGGCCGGTGGCGCAAACGACAACCAGTGTGTTTCATGACCCCGGTTTGCGAAGAAAGTGACCCATCGGTAGGCGTGGATCGACTCTGCACTGCCGAGGAAGCACAGTCTCACAGGGCGTTCCTTCCTAGTGGCCGAAGCTGCTCAAGGAGACAGAGTTCGAGCGTCTTCATCGAGTCTAAGGCTTTGGCGAGGTTATACGGTACTGGCCGAGAATCCTAAAACCCAATCGTGGCTCCCGCGTCCCTTCAGCAACACAGCGGAAGCCCGCCTTCTCTGCGGCCCGCCGGGAGGGGAGATTGTCCTCCGTCGTGACATACCAGAAGCGGCGGCCCGGTTTCGCGAGGAAAGCGATGATATGCCGCAAGGCGGAACTGGCTATACCGCGCCCCCGCTGCGAGGGCGCCGTCCAGACGTCGCCCACTTGGAGGTCATCCCGCGCCATGAACGGAAAGCGGAAGTAGCGCGGCGACACGATCGCGCGGTGCACGAACTTATCCCCCTCGCGGACTAGCAGCACGCAGTAGTCCCGGTTTGTAAAGACCCGGCCATAGTGAAAGAGCCACCACACCAGCGTTCGAGCACCAGCCCCCGGAACGGGCACTAGACGAGTGGGTGAAGGTCGCCAGAGCGTGTATCGGCGACTTGGGGACTGGGCAGGTTCCGGGCTCGCCGGGGGTACGGGATCCGCCTTATAGAAGAGATACACCAACCTGTTCACCCCCTCCCAGCCGCTTCCCGTCGGCCTACGGGACGGGCTGCGAGTTCCTCAAGATGATTTGCCATCTCAGGGTAGATACGAGCGGCGGAAAAGCGCGAAGCGAACACCTCCGAACCGTTGCGGCCCATCGTGCGCGCCCGCTCCGGATTCCTCCGCAGCATATCGAGCGCCTCGAGCAATCCATTCACGTCACCATCGGCGTAGGTCAGCCCGCAGTCGTATTCCTTCACAACCTGCTCGAATTCACCCATGAGGCTTGTGAGGACAGGAAGGCCTCCCGACAGGTATTCGAGGCACTTATTCGAGATGGTCGCCTTTCCGCCGATCCGTGTGATAGGGTAATGACCGAGGTGCAGTGTGCCGGATATCTTGGGCGATGAACGGTATGGTGCGAGTCCCGCTTGTGCCATGTGCATCAGCACGGTGATGTCCTCGGCGTCGACCCAGCCAGGCATGAGCACGTTGGGCAGTCCAGCGGCACGGATCGCAGCCTCGACAGCGGGCTCGGCATGCCCACAGAGGACGAACTGCACACGGTCATCGGTCGACTGCAGGATCCGCCGCGCGGCCGACAGGATAGTTTCGCAGTCGAACTGGTGGTTCATCGAGCCGAAAAAGCAACAAATGAAGTGTCCCGGCCGCACTCCGCGGGCGACCCAGCGTGCCACTGCCGCGGTGTGCTCTGCAGGACTCACGGACAGACGTGGGTAGCCCATATAAAAGACTCGGTCGGACCAGTCTGGATCCCGGCCAGCATACTCGAGCCCCCAGTGAAGGTAGCTCGCGGAAATGGCCGTGATGCCTGTGGCCTGGGAGAAGCTAGACTGATTCATCCGCGCATACGGCCAAAGGACCACACCTCCCAACGGTCGCAGCCAGGCAGGCACGGCTTCGAGATAGATATCGGGCCACAGATCCCTGACATCGATTACGAATGGGATTCCCCTCGCTCCGGCGAACCGGGCGACTGCGGCACAGAGCTCTGGCGTGGGCATCCCCGACAAGATCAAGTCAGGCGACTCCATCCCCAGTGCCCTGCGTGAGAACGCCCGTGCGATCCGATGATTGAAGCGGAGGCGCGCCAGACCAATATGACGATGGTATCCCGGCGCGTACAGCAACTCGACCGCGTAGCGGTCGGAGATCTGCCGGGTCGTATCTCGTTCGGCTCTCTGCGTCTTGAGCGCGTGCACGAACGTGGGTGCCCACCGGGTGACCTGATGGCCGCGCGCGCAGAGTTCTTGGGCAAGGAGACCGTGCCGCCAGGGCCTCACCGGGCCGTCAATTGAGAGCAGCTCGCCGGAGAACACAATCCAAAGCCTCATGCTGGGGCGATGGTGGAGGGGGGGGCGTGCTCGAGAACGCGGCGCTGTGCCTGGCGATTCCGACCTGCAACTGTCAGTACGGAAGCCCGGTTGTACTGCTCAACGAACCCGCCAGGCATGATGAGTAAATACAGTAACATCGCATCCAGGATATTGCTGGCAACGAGCCACGCCGGTGCCAGCACCAGTACGGCCACCATACCGCTCCGGTACGTTGAACGCGATCGCCACACCTTCCTGATCACAAGGATGACCGTCGTGAGCAGGAGCGTCACTCCGATGATTCCGGTGTCGATCAACAGCGCTGCCACGCCGGTGGTCCGAATGATCAGGGTCGGCGGATCGTCCCTATTCCGTATCGCTGGCTCAGCGAAGTCGGCCTTATCCGGGTAACGTTCCATGATCAGCCGCTGGACCTGGGGGACAATCAGGAAACGATGCGAGTACAGGCCCCCGCCGACCAGGAACACCTTCCAGTCACTGAGAGCAGTGTTTACGCCGGCCTCGAGCTGGAGCCTGCGGCTCTGGGCGTCGCTCTCCCCAGGAGCCCAAAGCAGCCGGGCGGCCCCCCGCAGTTCGTCGAAGAACTTGGGCACATCGCGCCAAGAATTGGGCAAAAAGGCGGCCGCCCCGATCGAGAATAATCCAGCGAGCAAGGCGATCCGACGCAGAGTAACCACCCTCCAGGAAATGGCGACGAAGACGGCCAACACCAACCACAACGTGCGCGAGAAGAAGTAGAGTCCTACCACCATAATGATGCCGAAGCAGCACCAGGCGAGGAGCCGCGTCGCACGGTGTCGATCATTCAACAGCACCATCGCGGCTGGCACGGCGATAATCGCGGGAAAGACCGCCGCGGCGGAACCCGCCCAATAAGCTCCCTGGCTCACGAAACGGGCGAAGGGACCGAATGAGTCCAGCAACAGGAGCTCCGACGCGGCGCCCACGGTGAGGTATCCGAGGAAATAGATGACCGCCGTACCGATGACGAGCAATGAAGCCTGCCGCACCGGGGGGAATGGGAACTCGCGACCGCGGTGGAAGATCAGTAGCGTCAGGACGCCCAGGACCGCATAGAACAACGCCCATCGAACCAACTTGACATCGTCATTCAGAAGCACCCCGATGCACGCCTGGAGGATCATGTAACCGATCCAGAGCTTGAAAAGGACGAACTCCGCCGGTATTCGGCGGCGGGGTGAGGGTTCAGTTCTTCGCAGTACGAGTCGTATGATCGCGCCCAACACGATGAATCCCGTGAAGACCTCATCGAGGATGAAATACCCGCGTATTTTGGGGCCCATTCCGAACAGGTTCACGACGATCAGGAGGGGCCAGAACAGACGCGGCTGGCGGGCGACAAGCACGCTGACGATCAGCCCGGCAAGCAGGAAGAGCAGCCCGTTTGTGGAGAAGACGGCGCCCCAGGTGAGCAGTTCGGGGTCCGCCAATTGCGTGATCAGATCATCCACGAGGCTTCTGGCTTCTCAGCGGAAACGTGGCCTGCCGGCAAGACGGGCTAACCCTTCCACGTCCATTCCAAGCAGGCCGCAGAGGAACCCGACGACAGCCTTCACCTTCGTGCTTGGATTGCCTAATCTCAGGGCGGTAAGGAATTGTTTGCGTGCGCCGCGAGCGTCGCCTCGTAGCAACATCCTGCGGCCCTCTTCAAAATAGGCATTGTGGAGTTTGTCAGTCAGGGCGCGGGCAAGCCGTTCTTTGGTCAGCCCCATGAGGGCTCTAGTGGCAGGGTCCAGGCCCTGGAAGAACTCCATGACCCAAACCACGTCCCTCCGGGTCATCTCCAGTTTGTGCATGCGCGTCTGTTGATGCGGATGCATCCGGTAGAATCCCAATTGGAGGTCAAGGTAGTGGAACTCGCCCTGGAGGGCGAGCATGACGTGCGTCGGGTAGTCCTCCGCGAGGAGCCCCTCAGGTTGTTGATACCCGCCGATCCCCTCGAGGGCCGATCGTAGGATGAGGACTGTATACTGCGGTAACCAGTTACTGAGCAACAGCGTGCCGAGGATGGAGCCGACAGGCCGGTTCATGACCGGGGTCACGAAGCTCGGTGCCGGGATCTCGCTGAGCACTTGGCCACTCGAGTCGATCAGTACCCCTCGCCCGAAACAGAGCACTACCCGAGAATCGCGAAAGACTGGCACCTGTTTTTCCAGCCGATAGGACGGCCAGCGATCATCGCTCCCCAGCATCGTCACCAGCTCACCGCTGGTCCCACGCAGGCCGATGTTCAGGGTCTCCGCCAAGCGCCTGACGCCGCGGTGCGGCTCCGAGAGGTAGGTGATGCGAGGATCGGCGAAAGCCGCCACCACCTCGGAGGTGTTGTCCGTCGACCCATCATCCACGACGACCAACTCCCAATGAGAATAGGTCTGGGTCAACAAGCTCTCGATCGCCTCCCCGATGTATTGCCCGTGGTTATGGGTTGGGATGATGACTGACACAAGCGGATCGTTCATGGCCTCAGTCCCCGGTGTTCTTGCGTGTCGACGTGCGCTTCCCGGTCGAGAGTACCGGTGAGGGTCGCTGTGCGGGCTTGATAGTGATTGGCAACGAGAGAACTCCAACCCGCCGGTAGAGCACAGCGACCAAGATGCCCTTGAGGAGCACCACCGTGGTCCCACAGGCGATGGCCGCGCCCATGATGCCGAATCGCGGAATGAGCAGGAACGACAGTCCCACGTTGCTCAGCGCCATCGCACCCATGACCACCGCCACGTCCCGCTGATGGCCGGTCATGTAGAGCATGATGATCACGAAGCCGCTGAGACCGCTCACGAAAAACGCGGTGATCAGCACGCGCAGGACCGCAATGCCTTCGACGAACTCCGGTCCGAAGACTCTGAGGAGCCACGGCGCCGCAAAGTAGAAGACGAGCAGCGCAGGAATCGAGGCCCACAGAATCGTCTTGGCGCAGAGAGTCGTGAATCGCTGAAGCTCCTCTCGATCTCCGGAGGCATAGATGGCTGAAAAGAGTGACGCGCCGACAATCGTCATCGCCTCGTACATGTACTGAGTAAGCTCGGCGACTCTGCTCGCGACATTATAGAGTCCAATGTCACGGCTGGTGCCGAGGTACCCCAGCACGAGCACCTCCCCTCGGCTCACGATGTGGTACGCTCCGCCGATGAAAATGAGCGGGGGTACCATACTCATCCAACTCTGTTTGTCGAACGTCGACCGGGCGTCCAGGATTTCGACCGGCAGCCGGCGCCACAAAAGGTAGGTACCCACGAGAAACGCGGTGAGCCAAGCCGCAACATTCGCCAAGGCCACTGCGGGGACCGAGACCATACCGCCAGATAGAAGATAGGTTCCGGCCACAAACAGCGCGAGCGAACCGGGGTACACAATGCTCTCGGGTAACAGGGCGAGCGTGGGGTGGTCAAGCCCCCGGAGCGACGACTGCCGTACCTGCGTTACCACGGCGATTGGAATGATGAGGAACGTAATGACCATTACCTGGCGGGTGACCGACCAGGAACCGGGCAAGACGATGACGATGATGATTGCTGCGATCGCCGCGACGGCCCCTGCTAACGCTCCCAGGGCGAAGGAAAAACGCAGAAGCCCCCGGAGAGCGAACCAAGTCTTGGTCTCCTTGTAGGCGGCCACATATCGTAGCACGACGTGGTCCAGCCCCATTGTCGCTGGGATAACCATGAACCCGAACCAAACGATCGCATAGGCGTACACACCGTAGCCGGACGCGCCAAGCACTCGGGTCAATAAGACACTTGCGGCAAACCGGAAGATGAGGCCGCTTGGACGAAGCAGGAGCATCCCCATGGAGCCCCTGAGCAGTGTCCGAGTCTTCTCGGTTCGGAGATACGCTCCCTTGATCCGGCGCCATTTTTCAAACGGAGCGGTCACCAGGAGCCTGCGGATCATGGGGGAGGGCTAGGCTCTCTTTGTGCCCGGGTTTCTGGCCAGCCACCAGCAATCCAGTACTGCGGGACTCACGTCCGACAGGTCGGTCACGACTACGTCGGCCCCATGACTGCTGAGGGCCCCGCCCTGTCCCACCCGGTCCACTCCGACGACGAGCCCGAACCGACCATCGCGACCGGCCTCAACCCCGGATATGGCGTCTTCCATGACCACGCAGTGCTCAGGCTTCACTCCCAACCCCTCGGCGCAACGCAGGAAGATGTCGGGGTGCGGTTTGCCCCTTAGCTTGAGCTCGGCAGAAACCACACCATCGACTCGCGTATCGAAGAGGTCCGCGAGCCCAGTGAGTCGGAGCACGGTTTCACAATTCCTGCTAGAGGAGGCGACGGCTCGGGGCACCCCAACCGCTGCTAGCGCGTGGATCAGGCGTACCGTGGACTCGAACACCACGACATCACCCTCATGGATCAGACGAGTGAAGAGCCGGTCCTTCCGGTTCCCTAGTCCGCAGATTGTCTCGGCCTCCGGAGGATCACCGGGGTTGCCATACTCGAGCCGGAAGCCCCTCGAAGTGAGAAAGCTCCGCACGCCTTCGTACCGGGGCTTGCCATCGACATATGTAGGGTAGTCCTTCGCGATGTCGAACGGCGCGCACGCCGGGTCTCCCGAGGCCCCCGCAGAACGCAGGTAGTCGTCGAAGAGGGCCTTCCAGGCCACCGAGTGGATACGCGCTGTGTCGGTGACGACACCGTCGAGATCGAAGATGACGGCGTGGAATGAATAACGACGTGGCTGCTGCTGACTCCCGCCGTACTGCCTCAACTCGGTCCCTCGGTCAGGCGCCTGAAGGCAACCGTCGAAGAAGAGGTGATCTCATAGGTAAAGGCCACTTTCCCACCCGCTGCCTTAACGGCGGCAGCCTCTGCGACGAAACCGGGGGTGGTCCGTGCTACAGAGGTTTTGTACTCTTGCCCCTTGACGAACAAGGTCGGCCGCAAGAGGTGGATCGTCTCTACTGCAGACTCCCACTGGTTGACGGCCACCCAGTCTACTACGCTGAGCCCAGCTACTAGCTCCGCACGCTCGCCCTCGGGAAACACCGGTCGCCGGGGACCCTTGTTGACATGGCGATCCGGCGTGATGGTGACCACCAGCGCGTCTGACAGCGCTCGAGCCGCCTCAAGGTGGCGGAGATGCCCACTATGCAGAATGTCGAAGCAGCCGTGGCAGAGCGCAACACTGCGCCCGGCACCCTGCAGCTCACCCACGACCTCCCGCAGTTGGTCTAGGTTCAGCACCTTGTCGCGGGCAGATGTGCTCATGCGTTCGTCCTCCGCGGTGCCAAGGTCGCGCCCTCATGTCAGACGCCCTAAAGTTATCTCGGAATCCAAGATGGGCGAACTCTTACTCTTAGACCACCGATTCCCGACCTGCTTGCGGGAAGGTCTTCTCATGCGCCGTGCGGCCTTGACGCTCGGGGTCTCGGAAGGACTCCTCGAACATCTTTTGTCCCGGCCGAAATCTGGTAAACTCGATCTGGACATCCTGCTCCACCCGCAGCCCTAACAGCTCGATCAGGTCCCGGGCGGGGACACCCCAAGGTCTTCCTCGCCACCCGGCCGAGGCGTGCCCAGAACTCCGATGACAATCCCCACCCCGGCCCCCGTTACTCCGGCAATGAGATCCCACCAATCACCGCTCCGGTACGGCAAGGCCCACTGCACCAGTTCGATCCCTCCGGCGAACACGAGCGAGACGAGAACCATGCGAACCGCCGATGGCCGTCTGTCAAGATGATAAAGCAGCGCAAACCCCAGGAACAGCCCAGAATGGACCACCTTGTCGAACCCACTAGACGCCGCTACCGGTGCGGGTGGTACTGGAAGTAGAAAGGCCAGCACCATCGCTAGGACGTAAAGAACCAGGACGATGTGGCGTGGGGAGTTTTTCACTGTGCAACACAAGCCGCCTCGCCAACTGAGGTCAAGGTGCCGCCCGGCCCCTAAAGCATGCTGGTGTAACCCCGACACCAGGTATACCTTGGGCCCCATGCCGGAACCAGGTCGCGACCTCCCGCGGTGGTTCGCTTGCACCCTCCTGCCGCTGGTCGTGACCGGCACTCTCGCGGCGCAGGCCTCACCGTTCCTCCCCCTCGACGACCCCCGGATCCCGCTCATCGAGCACCTGATTGTACGGGGTGACATTCGCGATCCCTCGCCACTGATCCGCCCGTTCCGGCGCAGCGACATCGTCCGCGTCCTCGACGAAGCCGCCCTCGACTCCACCACGGCCAGCGGCCGCCTCGCCGCCCGACTGCGGCATGACCTCACCGACCCAGACGCCGAGGCATGGTGGGCGATTGCCCCCCGCGCCGGCGTCCAGAGCTTCACCCACGCGCGGCGGGACCTGCTCCAGCCCGACGGCATTGGAGGGACCAGAGCCTACGCCGATGTAGAGTTCTCTGCGGGCTTCGGCCCCGTGATTCTGGTGAGCCGCGTCGCCGCTGAGAATCGGCTCAAGCTCGACCCCGACTGGATCGGACCACCGGCCCAGAAGACCAAGAACGTCGCCTACCGGTTCATCGAGGGGTACGCCAGTGCGCAGTTTCGCTGGGGCGTGATCCAGTTTGGCCAGATCGAACGCAACTGGGGGCCCGTCGGCCTGCCGGGGATCGGCGTCAGCAACTACGGCTACCCGCGGACCGACCTCTCCTTCGAGGCGGGTCCGAGGAACCTTCGGTTCCGTGTCATCGCCACCCAACTGCGCGACG
>Ga0214472_10009660_pt1 | contig 10053 bp, 4 predicted proteins | sample RVTome_6_FD_207662 | JGI IMG/M metagenome (GOLD analysis project Ga0214472, IMG submission 207662) | Soil microbial communities from uranium-contaminated site in the Upper Colorado River Basin, Wyoming, United States - RVT140D175 | ecosystem: Environmental > Terrestrial > Soil > Contaminated >...
CCGGACGTCGACATCGACTTCTCGTCCGAACGGCGCGAGGAGGTCATCCAGTACGTCTACGGACGCTACGGACCGGAGCACACGGGGATGGTCTGCAACCTCGTGACGTATCGGGCGCGGTCGGCGGTGCGCGAGGTGGGCTATGCGCTGGGGTTTCCGCGGCCGCTCGTCGACCGGGTGGCGAAGGCGCTCGAGACGTACGACAGCGTCATGGTCCGGCGCGACCTCGAGGCCGACGGGGGATTCGGCGAGTTCTTCCGGCGGCCGGGAGAGGGGGAGGGGGAGCGGCCTGAAGGTGCGGCCGTGGCGGCAGGGGTTGCGGAGGCGCGGGGTCTGACCGACCCGATGGGCCAGCTCCGGCACGCCCGGGGCGGGCGGATCACCGGGGCCGTGGCCGGAGGATCGGCTCCGGCGGCCCCGTCGGCCCTGGCGGCCTCGGCCCTGGCGGCCCAGTCGGCGCCGTCGGGCCCCCAATCAGGGCCGATGCTGCTCCCACCGCCAACATCGGGGGAAGATCGGCAGTACGACGGTCCGGACGGGTCCGGCCACGCTCGGGATGGGCTCGGGCCCGCGTGGGGGGCGCTCGATCGAGCGTGGGATGGGCTCGGTCCGGCCCCCAGCGAGGCCGAGGGTTCGGCCTATCCGGGTGACAACCCCGGATTTGCTGCTGGCAGCAGCACGGGGCGTGCGAGCGAGCCTGGCGGTGCCGATTCCGGAGCTCCTGCCCCGCTCGCGATGCCCCCCACCCGCGCGCGTGCGCACGCAGCACCAAACGCGCCGAATGGCGGCCGAATCGGCACGTGCTCGTGCTCGACGGGTCCTTCGGACGGCTCGATTCGCCCGATCTGGTGTTCTATGCACACGCGGGTACCGCCGGATCTGCCGTCGGATGTGCAGCGGGATGTGCAGCGTGCCCGCGACGCGGGACCGGGCAACGGGACGTGGCCGACTGCCGCGGGCTCTGCCCCGGCAATCAGGCCCGGGGGCCGGGGCGACGACGAGGGTGGCCCCGGAGACACGCCGGCGAGCGTGGCCTGGCTCCGGGCGGGGCGAGGAACGGGATACGGCCCGGGCGGACCGGGTCACGGCCCGCCGACGATCGACGGCCGAAGGCTCGACCCGGAAACGGGTGAGCTGGAGCCCCCGGGGCGTCGGACGGACAAGCTCGGACGGCCGAACCACTGGGACCCGATCCTCGGGCCGATGGCGTCGCGGAGCTCCGCCTCGGACCCCGGAGGGCGCATCGCAGACACGGGTGCCCACTCCTCGGTCGCGCGGATTGAGCCCGAGCCCCCGCCGCAGCCCCGCGGCGGCTCGACGACACATCTCTCCGACTGGGAGCGCTGGCTCGAGTTCTGCGCGCGGATCGACGGCTTCCCCCGCCACCTGTCCATCCACTCCGGCGGCATGCTCGTCACCGCCGCCCCGCTCATCGACATCGCGCCACTCGAGCGCGCCACGATGAAGGACCGCGTCGTTGCCCAGTACGACAAGCGCGACGTCGAGACCCTCAAGCTCATCAAGCTCGACCTGCTCGGCCTCGGCATGCTCGCCGCGATCGACGAGACCGTCCAGCTCATCGCGCACGACTGCGCCGTCTGCCTCGACCTCGACCGGCTGCCGGAGGAGATCCCCGAGGTCTTCGGGATGCTCCAGGCGGCCGACACCGTCGGCGTCTTCCAGGTCGAGAGCCGGGCCCAGATGCAGACGCTCCCGAAGTCCCGCCCGGAGAGCCTCGACGATCTCGTCGTCGAGGTCGCGATCATCCGCCCGGGCCCGATCCAGGGCAACGCCGTCCATCCGTACCTCCGGCGCAAGCAGGGCCTGGAGCCCGTGACGTACGCGCACCCGTCACTCGAGCCGATCCTCCGCGAGACGCTCGGCGTGATCCTCTACCAGGAGCAGGTCATGAAGATCGCGATCGACGTCGCGGGTTTCACCCCGGCCGACTCCGACGGGTTCCGCCGCGCGATGGGCACGTGGCGGTCGAGCCGCGAGATGGAAAAGCTCCATCGGCAGTTCGTCGAGGGTTGCCTCCGCCAGCCCGGGATGAGCGAGGAGACGGCGGAGGAGCTGTTCGGGAAGGTCGCCGCCTTCGCGAGCTTCGGCTTCGCCAAGTCGCATGCCGCGGCGTTCGCGCGGACCGCGTACGAATCGGCCTTCCTCAAGCTGTTCTACCCGGCCCAGTTCCTGGTTGGGCTCATCAACGCGCAGCCGATGGGCTTCTACCCGGTCGAGGTGCTCGTCAACGACGCGAAGCGCCACGGCGTGGGCGTCCTGCCGGTCGACGTCAACGCGAGCGCCTACCGGACGACGACCGAATGGGTAGGGCCCGACGGCGGGCCGGAGCCCATCCGCTCACCGGCCTGTTTCGTTCCGTCGACGGCCGCGCGCGACAGGTGGGCGGCCGACAGCGCGCCGGGCTGGGGCGTCCGCCTCGGGCTCCATCTCGTGAAGGGGATCGGCGAGCAGCATGAGGCGCTGCTCGATGCCGAGCGGGAGCGCGGCACGTACACGAGCCTCGCCGACGTCGTCGAGCGGACGGGACTGCCGGAGGAGGTCGTCGAGCGGCTCATCCGACTCGGTGCCCTCGATTCGCTCGGGCGGCCGAGGCGCGAGCTGCTCTGGCAGCTCCGCGAGGTGGCGGGATCTGTGCGGGCGGCCGTTCCCGGACGGGTGGCGGGGAGGCCGATGGACCTCCGCCTGCCGGCGACCGAGGCGCCGGCGTTGCCGGCGCTGACCGAGGTCGAGCGGCTCGGCGACGCCTATGCCGTTGTGGGCCTCGACGCCAGGCGGCAGGTCGTCGAGCTGTTCCGCCCGGCGCTCGAGCGGCTCGGGGCGGTGACGAACGCCGCGCTCGCCGAACGCCGCCCGGGTCCGGTCCGGATCGGCGGCCTCGTCGTCACCCGCCAGCACCCGATGACCGCGCGCGGGACGGTCTTCCTCGCCCTCGAGGACGAGACGGGCATGGTCAACGTCACGCTCTGGCCGGACACATGGCAGCGGCTCCGCGGCGTGGTCAGAAGACACGCGCTGCTCCTCGTCGACGGGGAACTCCAGCGCGAGGCGTCGGTCGTCAACGTCGTCGCCCACGACGTGCGCGCGTTGCCGGAGGTTGCGCGGCCGGTCGGTGGTCCGGATCGGCCGGATGGAGTCCGCCAGCTCGGTCAGGCCGGGATGCGCCGCCTCGGCTGATTCGGCCGCGGCAGCACCCGTGTTCGGTCAGCGGCGCCGGGGTGCGGGCTTGCCGCGGGCGGGCGGGCGACGGGTGCCGCGGTTCGGGTTCGCGAGGCGGAGGAACCGCTTGTACCAGGCGGCTGCCGACGACACGAGGGCCCCGCCGACCGTCGACGTCACGAAGCCGTTGATGAGGATGTTGGGACCGAGTTCGGCCGAGTCGAGCTCCGTTCCGAGCACCCCGGCCGCGAGGGTCACGCCGAGCACGACCGTCGCCGCCGCGCCGACCAGGAGGCCTGCGAGATAGCTCGCTCGCGGGGCCAGGAAACCCGCCAGGAACAGCGCCCCGACCGGCAGGATGTAGGCGAAGTACTGGAAGAACAGGATCGTGAAGGTGTTCAGCCCGATCGCCACGAGCGTCACGGCCGACGCGATCGACAGGAGCACCGGCAGCCAGACCGCCTTCGTGCCCACCACGAGCGTCGGCAGGTAGGCGATGTCCTCGCGGACGTTCGCCTGCCGGAACGAGGTGCGGAACGCGTAGACGAGTGACGGCCGAGCCGGTGGAGGTGTCGGCGTGCTCGGTGCGCCCGGCCGCGCATTCGTCGTCGGTGCGATGTCGTCCCCGGCCTCGTCGGTGAGCGCGCCGTCGGACTCTGCGAGCTGGGCGCGGTAGCGTCGGCGCGCCTCGGCGCGGTGGGTGCTCTTGGCGCGGGCCACGATGCCTCCTCGGGCGATGGTGCGGGTGAGCCGACATCGTAGACGAACCGGCGACACGTGCGGCGCGGGGGGTCGGGGCACGGGCCCCGGTGAGTCCCGGGTGAGCGCGCGTTGAGCGACCGATGAGCGACGGGTAATCGGCCGGTGAGGGTCGTCTGCTACAACCATGCCGTCCGCCGCGTTCCCGCCCGTTTCCCGCCGGGAGGTCGTCCATGGAGCGCGCTCGGCGCGCGGCGGTCGCTGCGCTCGTCCTTCCCGTCCTGCTCGCCTCGGCGGTGCTCGCGGCCGCCGCCTCGACCGGATCGGTCGCCGTGCCGGCAGCCGCCGTCACCTGGTCCACCGCGATGCTGGTCGTGTCCGAGGTGATGACCGGGGGTGCGTCCGCGTCGGACGAGTTCGTCGAGATCGCGAACCAGGGGGCCGCGACGGTCGACATTGACGGCCTCGAGGTCGTCTACGTGACGTCGTCCGGCGGCACGATCACGCGAAAGGGAACGTGGACGGGGCCGACGCCGCTCGAGCCGGGCCGGCGGGTCCTGCTCGCCAACTTGCTCGGCATCCATGCCCCGATCGCCGATGCGACGTACAGCGGCGGCTTCGCGGCCACCGGGGGCGCGCTCGTCGTGCGCCCGATCGGGGGCGCGCCGATCGATGCGGTCGGTTGGGGCGACGCGACGAACGGATTCGTGGAAGGCACCGCGGTCGCTGCGCCGCCCGCCGGATCGAGCATCGAGCGCCGGCCCGGCGGCATCGACGGCAACGCGCTCGACACGAACGACAACGCCGCGGACTGGTTCGTCCAGGCACTGCCCAGCCCGCAGAACCTGGCTGCGCCGCCGGTTCCGGCTCCGGGTCCGTCGCCGACAGCGGAGCCGTCGCCATCGGTGTCTCCGAGTCCGGAACCGACGCCCGAACCGACGGCGACGCCCGAACCGACGGCGACGCCCGAACCGACGGCGACGCCCGAGCCGACGCCTGAGCCAACGGCCACGCCGGAGCCGACGCCCGAGCCGTCCGGCACGCCGGAGCCGACGGCCGAACCCACCGCGACTCCGACACCGACACCGACACCGACACCCGCCCCAACTCCGAGTCCGACGCCCACCCCGAGTCCGACGCCCTCGCCGACCCCGACGCCCTCGCCGGAGCCGACGCCCTCGCCGGAGCCGACGCCCTCGCCGGAGCCGACGCCCTCGCCGGAGCCGACGCCCTCGCCGGAGCCATCGCCGACGGTGACTCCGTCCCCGTCCCCCGTCCCGGCAACCGCGATCGCCGACGCCCGGACGCTCCCGCTCGGCTCGTCGGTCACGGTTCGCGGCGTGCTCACCGTTGCCCTCGGCTCGCTCGAGTCCGGGCGGGCCGGGTTCATCGAGGACGAGCGAGCCGGAATCGGCCTCTACCTCGACGCGGCCGTCGCCGGAGACTGGCCGGCCGGCTCGGCGGTCGTTGCGAACGCCGTCGTCGACGAGCGATTCGGACAGCGCACGCTCCGCATCACGGAAACGGACCTCTCCGTCGAGGGCACCGCGGCCCTGCCAACGCCGATTGCACTCTCCACCGGTGCCGCCGGTGAGCCGGTCGAGGGTCGCCGCGTCGTCGTGGCCGGCACGACGGTCGGCAGCCCGTCGACCCTCGCCGACGGAACCGGCCTCTTCGTCGACGACGGAACGGGCCAGTTGCGGGTCATCGTGTCGGCCGATGCGCTGAACGGCAGCGCGGTTCCGGCCGGGACGGTCGTTACGGCCGTCGGGCCACTCGGCCAGCGCGACAGCAGCGGAACCGGTACCGCCGGCTACCGACTCCATGCGGTGCTGCCCGGCGACTTCACGATCGTCCCCGCGCCACCGCCCAGCCCGTCGCCGACGCCGACCGCCACGCCGTCGCCTGCGCCGACCCCCACGCCCTCGCCGACGCCGTCGCCTGCGCCGACCCCCACGCCCTCGCCGACGCCGTCGTCCACGCCCACGCCAGCGCCGCCCGACCCGGCGGTCGCGCCGATCGCCGTGGCGCGGACCTTGGCGATCGGCACGTCGGTCACGGTGCGCGGTGTCGTGACCGCGGAACCCGGGCGACTCGGCACGCCGCCCCTGTTCGCGATCCAGGACGACGCTGCCGGCATCGTCGTGAAGCTGCCGGACGGCGCCCGAAGCCCGTCGCGCGGTGAGCTCATCGAGGTGACCGGGCGGCTTGCGGATCCGTACGGCCAGCTCGAGCTCCGACCTGCGGTCGCCGGCGTGCGCCTGATCGGTCCCGCAGAACCGCCTCCGGTCCTCGCGATCGGAGCCCCCGAACTCGGCGAGGGCGTCGAGGGCCGGCTCGTCGCGATCAGCGGCCGGATCGACGCGAAGCCGCGCAAGTCGACGAGCGGCGATCTCACCATCGATCTCGTCGGCGACGACGGACCAGTCCGCCTCCTGACCGATGCGTCGAGCGGGTTGACGGTCGCGAGCTTCAGCCTCGGCGCGTCGTACGAGGTGACCGGCGTGGCCGGCCAGCGGGCGTCGCGCAAGGGCGTGCTCGATGGCTATCGGATCTGGGTCCGCGACGCCGGCGACCTGCGGCTGCTCACCGCGGACCCGGACGAAGGGGCGGGCAGCGGAACGAGTGACCCGTCAATCGTGACGATTGTCGCGGCGTTGGCGGACGTCGGTGCGCCCGTGACGATCGAAGGAGTCGTGACGGTCGGCCCCACGCTCCTCGACTCGTCCGGTCGGCGGATCGTGGTCGAGGACGGGACCGGCGCGATCGAGGTGCTCGCCGCGACGGATGCCGTCGTGCCCGGTCGGGCGACTCGGGTTCGGATCACCGGGACCGTCGGGCAGGCGTATGGAGCGCCACGGCTCAAGGCGACGGCGATGCTCATCGTCGGTGCGGCCGCGGACCCGCAGCCGGCGCTGCTCCGGCGATCCCCGGGCAGCGAGGAGGAGTGGCGACTCGTCCGCGTGGCCGGGACGGTCGTCGACGTTCGCCGGCTCGGAGATCGCTGGCTTGCCGAGATCGAGGTCGGCGGGACGCGCGTGCCGATCGTCGGACTGCCCGGCGCCGGCATCGCCGCCACCTCGATCATCGAAGGTCGGGCTGCGACGATCACGGGCATCGTCCGCCGGCCGTATCCGAGCGCCGCGGACCGTCGCTTCGCGATCACGCCGCGCGACCCCGGCGACGCCGCAATCGGCCCCTCGGGGACCCCCGGCGCACGATCGCAGAGCGCCGGGACGGGCTCAGCCGGGTCCGGCTCCGGCCCCGCGGGCGCCGTTGGCGGCGAGCGCGCGACCCCGGCACCCTACGTGGACGTCGACCTCGGCCTGCTCGGCGAGCACGTCGGTCGCCTCGTGCGCGTCGGTGGTCTCGTCGTGACGCTGACCGACGACGGGTTCACGATCGACGATGGGACGGCGCTCGGCCGCGTGGCTCTCCTCGATGAGGCCGCCGCCCACCTGCCGCACCTTCGGCCCGGCGACGCGCTCAACGCGATCGGCACGGTCGAGCTGCGGGAGGGCGAAGCGGTGGTGACGGTCCGCTCCGCCGCCGGCCTGTTGCGCGTCGGGGACCTGGGCGAAGTGGTCCCCGTCGTCCCGTCCGCGACTCCCACCGACCCGGCCACGGTGACGGACGGGGCGCGGTTGACGGGCCTCGACGCCCTGATCGGCGGCGAGGCGCTCGGCACGACCGGCCTGCTTTCGCTGCTCCTCGCGACTCTTGCGTCGGTCGCGGTCGGCCTCGTTCGCCGCGCGCGGTCGCGACGGCGTTTCGCCGCCCGCATCGCCGCCCGGCTGGGGTCGTTCGCCGGGTCGCCGGGCGGCCCGTCGGCGACGTACGAGCCATGAACGAGGCGTGAGCGTGAGCCGATCGCCCGCCGAGCGTGATTCGATCGGCTTGACGCTCGTCTGAAGGCGGGACTATCCTCGGCCGAGTTTCGCGCCAGCGGAACCACCACCAGAGCGAGGGACTGGGCTTGCCGAAGGCGGTCAACCGCGTCGCACCACCTGCGGATCACCGCATCGCGATCCCCGAGGGGGAACGGCAATACCACATCGGACTCGGCCCGGGAGAACTGGCCGAGTACATCCTCCTCCCCGGCGATCCCGACCGGACGACCCGGATCGCGACCCGGTTCGACTCGATCGAGCTCGAGCATCGCCACCGGGAGTTCTCGTCGGTCACGGGGATGTATCGCGGCGAACGGGTGTCCGTTGTGTCGACCGGGATCGGCACGGACAACATCGAGATCGTGGTGGCGGAAATCCTGGCGATCACGGAACGGCCGACCTTCATCCGGGTCGGATCCTGCGGGGCGCTCCAGCCCGAGATAGACCTGGGAGATCTCGTCATCACCACCGGGGCGGTGCGCCTCGAGGCGACGTCGAGCTTCTTCGTCCACGACGGGTATCCGGCGGTCGCCGATTACGAGGCGGTCGTCGCGCTGCTGGAGGCGGCCGCGAGGCTCGGACACCGGTACCACGTCGGGATAACGGCGACGGCTTCGGGGTTCTTCGGTGCGCAGGGACGCCCGATGCCGCAGCTGCCCATCCGCTACCCTGACCTGGCGGAGGACATGACGCGCCAGCGCGTCATGAACTTCGAGATGGAGGCATCGGCCCTGCTCGTGCTGGCGGGGCTCGCCCGATGTCGGGCGGGCGTGGTCTGCGCGGTCTACGCCAACCGGAACACCGGCGACTTCGTCGTCGGCGCCCAGAAGGACGCTGCCGAGGCGGCCTGCGTGGAGACGGGGCTCGAAAGCCTGCTGATCCTCGCCGAGATGGACCGCCAGAAGCACCAGGCTGCGACGGACCGCTGGCGGCCGTCGTTGTGGAACCAGAGCTGAACCGCGGACACGGGACGAACGATCCCGTGACGCACCGCTGAACAGGAGGAGCCCGATGGCGGAGGCCTACTGCGTCAAGGACAAGATGAAGGTCGAAGTCCAGAACCCGCAGCGGATCACGATGAAGAACGGCAAGCCGGCGCTTTCGGGCACGTGTCCGAAGTGCGGCGGGAAGGTCTTCAGGATCGGCGGCTAGACGCCCGCAATCCAACGAGTGGTACTCGACCCCCGCCGGAAACGGCGGGGGTCGTCCTGTGTCCGGGGGAGTCCGCACCGCGCCGCGGCTGCTCGCCCCACGAGCAACCGGGGCAGGCCCGACCCCCACCGCGTCGCGGCTGCTCGCCCCACGAGCAACCGGCACGTGAGCCGCGACGCAGCCCCAGCGGCACGACTTCCGACCCCCGATCTTCAGGCCACACGATCCGCGGGGCCCAAAGTTCCCTTTGCTAGAATGGCCGCCGGGTGTCGACCGTGCGGGTTCCGGCACTCCCCGAACAGGATCCCCATCGTGGCGCGCCCCGAGCGCCGCGTCTCACTCCAGGAGGTTGTGCCATGGCAGTCCGCGTCGGGATCAACGGCTTCGGCCGGATCGGCCGTCAGTCGCTCAAGGCCCTCATCGAGCGCACGCCGGATGTCGAGGTCGTGGCCGTCAATGACCTCGTCGAGACGTCGATGAACGCGTTGCTGTTCAAGCACGACTCGACGTACGGCCAGTACAACGGGGCCGTCGATTCGACCGACGACGCGATCATCATCGACGGCCGGGAGATCAAGGTCCTCAAGGAGAAGGATCCGGCTGCACTGCCGTGGGGCGACCTCGGGGTCGACATCGTGCTCGAGTCGACCGGCCTCTTCACGAGCGCGGACAGGGCCAGGGCCCATCTCGACGCGGGCGCCCGCAAGGTCATCATCAGCGCTCCGGCCAAGGGCGAGGACATCACGATCGTCCTCGGCGTCAACGAGGAGCGCTACGACCCGGACGCTCACCACATCATCAGCAACGCGAGCTGCACGACGAACTGTCTCGCTCCCGCCGCCAAGGTCGTCCACGACCTGCTGACCATCGAGCGCGGCCTCATGAACACGATCCACTCGTACACCAACGACCAGCGCATCCTCGACGTCGCGCACAAGGATCCGCGCCGGGCACGATCGGCGGGGCTCAACATCATCCCGACGACGACCGGCGCGGCGAAGGCGCTGGCCCTCGTCATCCCGGACCTGAAGGGCAAGTTCGACGGCTTCAGCCTGCGCGTTCCGACGCCCACGGTGAGCGTCGTCGACTTCACCGCCGAGGTCTCGCGGCCGACGACCGTCGAGGAGCTCAATGC
>Ga0214472_10009661_pt1 | contig 10053 bp, 11 predicted proteins | sample RVTome_6_FD_207662 | JGI IMG/M metagenome (GOLD analysis project Ga0214472, IMG submission 207662) | Soil microbial communities from uranium-contaminated site in the Upper Colorado River Basin, Wyoming, United States - RVT140D175 | ecosystem: Environmental > Terrestrial > Soil > Contaminated >...
AACTTCCGCTGGTAAATTCATCATAAGCCCGTTTGTCCTGGAAGAAGATTATTTCACTGAAAGCTTTGCCGCCCAGCTGGAATCCAATCGATCCCTCAATAACCGATGATTTCCCGGTGACTGTTCCACCACGATAAACCTGGCCTTCGCCGTAGGAACCTCCAATGACGAACCCTGCCTTGCCGATAATTGGAAAGACTGCATAGCCATAGGAATTATTGAAAAATTTGGTCACAACGGGTGAATCCTTAAACACGTTGATAGTACTCGAATAGTCCTTCACCTCAGCGGCGACGGCTACAGCGGATATGCAAAGAATTAAAGCAATGATTAATAAAGCCGGTATTTGTTTCATTTCCGTTCTCCTTTCAAAGTTGAGGGGTTTTCAGTATATGTTTCAATATCTTACACTGTAAGGAAAATGTCCCCCCCATGTTTAAATCGATGAGTTCTAGGTTCTTCAGAACTTATCGATATTGGTGCCGCAACAAATGTGCCATTTATAACGAAATAGTGTGAACGCTCCATATATTGACGACAACAGAGTATTGACGATGCCAGAGATATTTGATAAGTTTCTTTTATAAATAATATCTATTTTCTTATCGAAAGCATTGCAGACAACTATATGAAAAAACGTAAAAGTTTACCTGTCGTGGGTTATGCGAGCATTTTGCTCTCCCGGTGAACGGTTACCAAAAAAAACATATTCCGTCTGTCTTCCTGCTGCGCGAGAAAGAGATTGGTGCTCAGGAACTACAGATATGTGTGAATACTTCTCGTTTTTCAAAAACCGACTACTTGGCCGGTCCTTCGTATTCCCGGACAAGTCCTTTCATAAATGGCCAGGGGCTGTCTTTTCCTTAAGTGTGACGCTTTTCTTTTGTGCGTTAAACTTCCTTCCTATTTCGGCATCATCCGGTGATCGGTACGGAATAACCGATTATTTCGACATGCCTCTCGAATACGGCGAAGTTATTTACCGTATTCATGGGTCCAGTCCCAAGCAACTCTATATTATAGGAATCAGTCACAGAAATCCGCAAAACGGAATTAATGACAGCACTACCATCCAGACCCAGACCGATATTTTTCGGATAGGTGAATGGCTGAACCGAAACAGGAAACTGCAATTGCTGCTGCCCGAGGGCTATTTTGATGAAATAGATAATTCTCCAGCTATTTCACAGTCTCTGAAGAACGTACGCAATCAATCCTCAGGACAAGTGGATAATGTTTTTCTCCAAAAGAAGTTTGCCGATGAGAGCTGTTTTGTAAATGCGGAAATGCTTCTCATGCAGAATTTTGATATGCGTGTTTGCCAGGTTGAAGATAAGCCCATATATGATGCCGTTCGCAACAGTCTACATAACCTGAAACAACCTGATATTACAGGAGATGCACCACTTACAGAGAGGTTGGCTGAGTTACAATATCTACAGGAAACAAGGACAGCCAAACTGCTGCAGAAAATACCCTCGCTGATAGACAATGCTGTTTATGACGGCACGGTGCGAGATCGCTCGGCCATGTTTACTATCGGCTTGAATCATATCCAGGATATTGTCCGATATTTTCAAAATGATGCGATCAGTATCACTCTTCCATCGTCTGAACGATTCCAACCAACGAGCTACAAAACCGAGCTTAACCTGATCAAGAACGGTTATGGGGTAACAATCATTATTCCGCGCACTCTGGCAAATGACCGAAAATTGCTGCAGATGACTAATCTCGACCGGATTTTTCCGGCCGATGGAGATCAACTGCAGCAGACACGGATTAATTGATTCCGGCGCCAACATCGAGAATCCTGGAGGCGGGCACAGGGACCCGCCCCTTACGGGATAACTCCACCACCATCAATTCACCGTAAGGGGAGCCTCCCCGTGGGCTCCCGTTAGTACTACATAGTCTTATCCGGCAGGACAGCTTTTCGAAAATAGTGGAATCCAATCTGCAAGTATTCTCAAGTTTAGCAGAAAAAAGCTACGATGCCGGACGGTTGTCCTTATTTTTGTTTCTCCTTTACTCTGGCATGACAATTGCTTTTTGTTGTGTAGAGCCGATTAGCATTCCTAGGACAGGCTCCTAGAGTTCGGTTGGCAAAACCTGCTAAACGGATTGAATCTAACTCGGAGAACAAATAGCAGGATAAATGTTGATGTAATCAAGAGCTTAAGGAGGTTCACAATGAAAAAGATGACCGTTTCATTGATAACAATTATGACAGCCCTGGCATTATCGAGCCCGCTCTATGCGGCAAGCGATAGTCATGAGTCAACTACAACGAATCCAACCGCAGTAACTGAGCCAGGCGCAACGGACCAAAGTAAGGAAGTTGGCCAGTTTAATTTCCATGCGCGATCGGCACGGGATCTGCTGGGTATGGATATTGTGTCTCAGAATGGAGAAGACATCGGCCAGATCCAGGACCTCAAGATTGATACCGATACCGGCAGAATCAATTATGTCTCCATACAGAAAGGTGGGGTACTCGGAATTGGTGGGGAAAAGGATATCGCAGTTCCGATTGAGGCATTCAGTTTCACTGAAGACAATGCTCAGCTGTTGGTGGATCAGAGCAAACTCGAATCTGCCCCGATGCAAAGCAATCGAGATGACGCTCAATTCCGGCGTGACCTTGAGAGTCATTACGGTGTTTCTCCTTCCTGGAAGGGAAAACAGGATCATTCTTCTCCACAGATGAACATGAATGAGTCGAATGAGCCACCCCATAAAGGTGATACCATGAACATGGACACGAATCCGAACATGGGCGATCCCACCAGACAACAGACAAATCCGCAGTAGCAGTACATTTGTCGACTGGTTCCGTTATGATTGACTGGATGATTGCCTGTCTATAGGATCCATTCGTGTTCATCCACCAAAAAATCACGCCCAACGCAGATTTAAGCTTATTGGCGTACACTGGGTCGTCGACCAGGTTGGGAATATCACGATAATATGCTCCCAACCTGTCGGCGTTTTCCTTTCTCACTGAGCGGGCGGACCGGATGCCCTCGGTTCACCGGGTTCAACGGATTCATGCCTCACCCGATTTATCTGTTACGCTCAGAGCACGGTATTTGAGGTATGATGACTCTAGCCCATATTTCGGATCTGCATTTTGGCCGTGAAAATCCCCGTCTTGTCGTTGGGCTGCTGCAAACCCTAGAAGACATCCAACCACAATTGGTTGTCATTAGCGGCGATCTTACTCAACGCGCCCGTACCCACGAATTTCTGGCAGCCAGAGCGTTTCTTGATAGTTTGCAGTGGCCGTTTCTTGTTATTGCCGGCAATCACGATATCTCGGCGGACAACCTTACCGAGCGTTTTTTTGCCCCCTGGAAAAAATGGCACCGTTATATCGCGAATACGCTTGAGCCTATAGTGAGCGATGAAAATTCTATCACCATCGGCGTCAATACTGCAAGGCGATCGGGATATTGCCTCGATTGGTCGCGAGGACGTGTCAACAACTGGCAGATCACAGCCATTGCCGAATATCTGGCAGAGGAAGAGGGCGAGCGTCTGCGTGTGATTGCTGCACATCATCCTTTTTGGATTCCAAAGCAGTATAGATACCGCCATGTAATTGGAGGACGTGATATGGCAATCGGCAGGCTGAAAAAAGCGGGGGTGGATATTATCCTCAGCGGCCATGTCCATTTGGCCTACACCCATGTCCTGAATGGCCTGATTATTTCGCATGCAGGCACAGCAATATCAGATCGTTTGGAAGCAGATTACCCCAATAGTTTTAAAATAGTTCGCGGCGATCGTCGAAAGTTATCGGTTGAAACCAGAGAGTGGCGGAATACATGTTTTATCAAATCAGTAGACCAGGTATTTAACCGTATTCAGGGAGAATGGAGGGAGTCTGGTTGAGAGCGTATGTTTGAGAAACTCTCTCAACATAAAACCGGTGAAAATTAACTATGAAAATTACCGCAAAGAGTTGGTGGCTGATATTCAAAACCACCGGCTATAATTTTTTTAATGATAAACCTTTTATATACAGCTCCTCCATTGCATATTTCGCCATTTTTTCTTTGCCCGCCATAGCCATTATTACCGTAATGATAGCCGGATCATTTTATGAGGATGAATCGGTTAGAAATGAAATGCTGACTCAGATAACGCAATTGGCGGGTCAAGACAGTGCCATGGAGGTAGAGCGGCTCATGAATAAAGTCAGCCGGGCGCCAAAAGGAAACATGACTAAGATCGTCAGCATACTCACCTTGTTTTTCAGTGCTACCACTGTCTTCGTTACCTTGCAGGAGAGTATTAACAGTATATGGAAAATCAAGCCTAAGCCTGAAAAGGGAATTATAAAATTTCTTGTGAACAGATTACTATCACTGGCGATGATCTGTTCGCTGGGATTTTTAGTGTTGATTTCACTGGTCGCGGACACCTTCATCGCTCTCTTTAAAGATCTTCTCAATCAATATCTTTCCGGACTGGCATATCATCTTATCTGGCTGATTAATACCGTTGTTTCCAACGGCATAATCGGAATTGTCTTTGCCCTGATTTATATGGTACTGCCCGATGCGAAGATTCAATGGAGATATGTCTGGGTGGGAGCTCTTATTACCACCATTCTTTTTGTTCTTGGGAAATATCTGATCGGATTATACCTCAGTAATAGTGACTTTACCGAGTCTTATGGAGCCGCCGGTTCTTTAGTGGCTTTATTGGCCTGGGTCTATTATTCCGTACTCATCCTGCTGTTTGGTGCCGAATTTACTTATGCGTACACGAAACATCTTGGCGGAAAAATTCGACCGTCCGGTCAGGCAGTTGCCATTAAAGAGGAAGAAATCGAGAGAGAGGAAACCTCCGTCACTCAGAAAGATTCAGGAAAAACACTTTAAGAATACTGTGGATATCCTCTTGGTTTTAATGGGTAACGAAATGGGTGAAAAGGACCAGGTTATCTCGTAACGGCTCTTAACAAATCAGAGCCTTTTTTATATTTGTGAGGCAGTCGGATAATTTTATCCCGTGCCGTAGAACCGATGCCTGTAACGATCCTGTATTTTCTCCTGCCGATGCTTCTCTAATGTACTGCACATTTACGGCAATGCTCTCCAGCTGTTCCTCTATATGCGTAAGGCGGCCTTGGTAGTGAGTGATTTTTGCAGCAGCAGTCGACAGTTCCTTACAGATTGCCTTGTAGATTTGCACAGCGTAAAGGACAATCCCAAATAAAAAACCACAGACAATTATTAAAACCAGATGGTTCAGGGTAATAGTAACCTGCATTGGATTCTCCCTTCTTCAGGACAAGGGTACTTGAATATTTGTAAACGTTTACAGGTCCAGGGTTATGCGAGCATTTTGCTCCTCACGGAGAACGGTTACGAATATTTAATTATTCCTGGTGCTTGCTTTCTTTTATGGTTTGCCCAACCTTTTCCAGCGCCTCATGAGTTCGTAAAGAAAGTATATTGCGGATTTCCTTTCCCGGACGCGGTGCCGTGAGAAGTCCGGCAGTTAAACCCACTGCCATTCCCGCAACTGCGCCAAGGATCACTTTTCCTGTGGAATTATTGGATTTTCTATTCCAGTTCAAATAACGTTTCATATTTCCCCCATTGATTATTCACAGTTATTCACTGTAATGAGATATCCGGCTACATAGATTGTCTCTTCGGTATGGAGCCATCTTTCTTGGTATTTATGCATTTCCCTAAGCAGTTTCCTCAGGTGTTTCGGGCGATGTTGCGCAAAATTCGTCTTTTTTCCTGTTTATGGCTTCGCTCATCTGCTTTTTCTTCTCGGCGATTTCGGACTGGAGACGATCAATCTGGTTACAGGTAGTATCTAAAATCATATTCCGAGTCTCCTTTCCCGTTCGGGGGGCAAAAAGTACCCCGACACTCACGCCCACTGCCAAGCCGATCAAGCATCCGGAAATTGAGGAGACTAATTGTTCCCTGTTCTGTTCCTTTTCCCGATAATGCTGAGAGTTGATGACAAAATCAGCCGCTTCCCTGGCCAGTAAAACATACCCACCTAATTTTAGAAGATTTCCAATCATATTCACTCTCCTTGAACATAATTCACCGACGATTAAATCGTTAGCGCGATTCCTAACGATAATAGTGAGATCCACTGAGAAGAGCCATGCGAAATATATGCCAGTAATCGATTTTTTCTGTACTTCTCCGAATGGTGGCCCTTTACCGGAGCAAAATTGCATCCGGCAGGGTGGCCGTACCGGATTTTGTCCTGTTCCGTAGGAATAAATCGCTTTCTCCCGATGAGTCCGACAAAATTTAAATTTTGCCGTTGCTGCCCTGGAAAACTTGAAACAAGCCGCGTTTTCAGTTCTCAGGTATAGATATTGCTGCTCTATTTTCTGCTGTATAGCGGTAAGACTCTGGTGGAATATTCAATACGCACCATCTTCTGGTTAGCCAATCAGCATATGGAGAAGGTCGGCTGGTCCGTTTTATGCTTACCAGAAAGAAAATGAAGTGGATGAGAAAATAAGGCAATGCCAATGTCTAAAGGAAAAAGCACCATGCCGTCTTCAAAGGGGAAAAAACTCCAGCACTTAAAGTCTCTCAGCAGGTTATTGGACAGTATCATCCCGCTTCCCGGAGGTTATCGCATCGGTATCGATGGTCTTCTTGGTCTGATTCCGGGTATTGGCGATATCGCAGGGGGCGTAGCTTCAAGTTATATCATCATCGAGTCCGCACGGCTTGGAGCATCCACCACAACGCTTCTCCGCATGGTTTTTAACGTGCTGGTTGAATCTATCATCGGCCTCATCCCTTTTCTTGGAGATTTGTTTGATTTTGTCTGGAAGGCAAATGAAAAAAATACTGCCTTGATGGAAAAACAGCTTCATGAACCGCAACCGCCAAACAGCCCGGAATATCGTCTTAAGGTGACTGTTGTCGTTATCATCCTTGTTCTTTTTTTATCTATCGTGGTTTTGGCATATTTAGGATTTATGATTCTCATCCGTCTGATCGAAGCTCTTCGCGGAACCGGCACCTCCTGATGACGGCGGCTTTTGTGGATTTGTTTCTTTTCGTCAGAACGGGCACGTCGAAAAAAACGATAAAATCCAGTTATTTGATGCCAGTAAAGACTATCGGGACTATGTGGACAGTAAACCAGGTGATCCCCCGGAAACAGAAACGGTCTGCGGGCTTGGCAACAGGAAAAATGCTGTTTTCAACGCATTAATTGAGAAAGAGGGGGTGAAGGTTTTTGATTCAAGGCAGGAAATTAAAAAATTCCGGCGCTGAGCTGGTGGTTACCGATCTTAGCGAACTCACTTTGGAGACAGGTGGCGAACTTGGAGAAAAAGAAGATAAACCCAGGGGTGAGAACAAACTGCTGTCGGCCCTGGGGAAGACTGAAACTATCTTTGCAAGGCTGCAGAAAGAATTGCCGGCAATTTTTCTCGATTACGACGGCACCCTCACTCCCATTGTCGACGATCCCACTAAAGCGAAGCTGGATGAAAAAACCAGAGAGGTACTGCAGAGAATTTCCAAGCACATGTTTGTTGCGGTAATCAGCGGCAGGGGACTTGAAGATGTACGGAAAATGGTGGGAATCGATGAGTTGAGCTATGCCGGCAGCCACGGCTTTGAGATGAGCTGCGGCCTTGGATATTTCGATGAGGATGACAAAAAACAGCAGTATCTCTCGACCCTGGAGAAGGCAGAACAGGAACTCGGCAGAGCCACCCGGGATATGCAAGGCATACGAATCGAACGAAAGCCGTATGGCATAGCTATTCACTATCGAGGCGCCGTCGAGAGGGAAATTCCGGAAGTTGAAAGCCTGGTCGACAGCCTTGCTGAGCGATTTTCCGAACTGAAAAAAATTTCCGGCAAGAAAATATTTGAGTTGCGTCCGAACGTGGACTGGGACAAGGGCAAGGCATTACAGGCGATGCTCGGTCAGTTTCATGTCGATTGTTCCCGGATTACACCGCTCTATATCGGTGACGATACCACCGATGAGGATGCTTTTCGCGTTCTTGGCGACAGTGGCATTGGGGTTCTGGTCAGTGATGAGCCCCGCCGGACCAATGCCCGCTATATCCTGCGCGATCCCTCCGAAGTAACAATTTTTCTCGAGAAACTGGCTGAATTGGCCGCAATAAACATAATCAAAGGGATCTGATCGCTGACCTATGACGGCTTTGAACCGGAAAGGGAAAAACTGCGGGAGGCACTCTGCACACTTGGTAACGGCTCTATAGCCAGCCGTGGTGCAAGTCCGCGATGCGAGCCACTCTTCACAACTGTTGGTTTGCACTTGCCTTTACAATCCAGGCTGCCTACAGTTTCCCGGCAGCCTTGTTTTTAGGAATGTGCTTTTTATTAATATAATGGCACGCTTTTTCCATGTAATCTTAGAAAGAAGCCTGCTGCATGATGGGCTGGAAAATCGATAATTCCTCAGCATTAAGGAGGCGTGTTCATATGGATACTGACAAGAAACGCACAATTGAAGCTCGGCTCAGAGAAGAACGCCAAGATCTTATTAAAAAACGCCTGAGTATTGAGGAATCCTTGCAGAACCTGCAAATGAATGAAATCGAATTTGAAGAAAAGGCTACCAACGAGTATTTGGCTGCCGGCCTTCATCAGCTTGATAAACAGGATAAAAATAAAATAGACGCCATAGACTATGCTTTAGGCAGAATACAATCGGATCAGTACGATATCTGCGAAAGCTGCGGCGAAAATATTTCCGAAAAGCGGCTTCAGGCTGTGCCCTGGGCGACCAGATGCATTGACTGTGCGGCTGAGTTGGAGGTGAACCGCAAGCCGGGGTTTTCGATTGCTAAACCGGGGCCCGAATTCGAATCCGAAAGCGAACCCGAAACCGAGCTGGACACCGAACCGGACACCGAACTAGACACCGAACTGGACGATGATTTGTCTATGGATTTGGAAGGACTCAGCGACGAGGAGATGGAGCTGGCACTTCTTGATGCTCTTCACGAGGATGGTGCGATACAAATTGAAGAATTAATCATCAGCTGTCGAGATAAAAAGCTTCATCTGTCTGGAATGCTGCCAAATAAAAAGCATCACACTCATCTCATGCAGATCGTCTACGAGGAGCTGGGGTTCAGTGATGTCGAGGACGCGATTAAGATCGATCCTTTACCCTGGCAACGGAATCATCGTACCCCGGGAATAGAAACAGAAGAGACCGTTGAAGATGATAGCTTAGAGGATGGCGGCATCGAGACCATCGAAGCGGGCAAAGAAGGTAAATCAAGGATGCCACCCGGTGAAATTATCCCTGAAAAAAGCAGGGGGTCGAAAAAACAACGCGGCAAAACGGCTTAGGAGCCGTTACGAAATAACCAAGCCATTTTCATCCATTTCGTTAGGGCTCCTTATGCCGTTCCGGGGTTACCTTTGACCATGTTATTTTTTGACAACGGCTTAGGAGCTTAAACATACAACTACAGTAAACGAATCGGGAAGAAAGCCGGGACGCAGGGGCGGGTTATAAACCCGTCCCTGCAACAGTTTCCCCCAGTTTTTACATACGCACAGCGTTTTTAAACACGCACAACGTTTGTAGCCATCTGGCCTTTTTGGCCTTCAGCAACTTCGAAGATGACTCGCTCCCCTTCATTGAGGGACCGAAATCCATCTGATTGAATCGATGTGTAATGAACAAAGATATCCTTTCCTCCATCCTGCTCGATAAAGCCGTATCCTTTTGCCTCATTAAACCACTTCACTGTTCCTTGTGCCATTTCAGTACTCCTGTGTAATGCGGGGTTTAGACTCCCTTCTTTGATGTACTTGATTGCAGCCATCCCGTGAGAGTATTTTGGGCTGAGCTACAACCAAAGTTGCCGGCAGACACGCCCACGACGGGCTTTCTTTCCTGCCGGCAATGCTAAAATCGGTATTATCGGTATTATCGATAATCATCGGACGCTTCATTTCTTCAGAAGACAACTGTGTCGCCAGCAGCAATCTTCCTGATAACAAGCCGTTCGTGTTTTATAACAGGGAACATTTCCTTCCT
>Ga0214472_10009663_pt1 | contig 10051 bp, 9 predicted proteins | sample RVTome_6_FD_207662 | JGI IMG/M metagenome (GOLD analysis project Ga0214472, IMG submission 207662) | Soil microbial communities from uranium-contaminated site in the Upper Colorado River Basin, Wyoming, United States - RVT140D175 | ecosystem: Environmental > Terrestrial > Soil > Contaminated >...
CCCGGCCGTCAGGCCCACGCTCTGGTGGCCCTCGAGCCAGGCCGGATCGAGGTCACGCTCGTCGTCGATCAAATACGCGTCGGCGCCCTCGCTCCGAGCGACCTCGACGAGGCGATTTGCGTTCGAACTCGTCTTCGAGCCGACGACGAGTACGAGCGACGTCTGCTCACAGATCGTCTTGACCGCGTCCTGGCGGTTCTGAGTCGCGTAACAGATATCGGCCGAGGGCGGCCCGACGAGATCCGGGAAGCGCTCGCGGAGGGCGTCCACGACCTCGGCCGTGTCGTCGAGCGAGAGCGTCGTCTGAGTCAGGTACGCGACCGAGCGACCGTCCTCGACCTCGAGCGCCTGCGCATCCTCAGGAGTCTCGACGAGGACGATCGAGTCCGGCGCCTCCCCCATCGTGCCTTCGACCTCGACGTGGCCCGCATGGCCGACGAGCGCGATCCTGTGGCCCTGGGCGGCATAGCGTCGGGCTTCGGCGTGCACCTTGGAGACGAGCGGGCAGACCGCGTCGACAACCTGGAGCCCCCGCTCGGCGCATTTCTCGTATATCTGTGGAGCGACCCCATGGGCCGAAAGGACGACGAGCGCGCCCTCGGGCACGTCCTCCTCCGAGTCGACGAAGACCGCTCCACGCGACTCGAGGTCGCGAACGACGTGCACGTTGTGGACGATCTCGTGCCGAACGTAGATCGGCGGGCCGTGCCGCTCGAGCAGCTTCTCGACGATGTCGATCGCGCGCACGACGCCGGCGCAGAAGCTCCGCGGAGCCGCAACGAGGACCTTCCCACTCATCGCAGCGCCTCCGCGGCCCGTTCGAGGCGTCCGATCGCTCGGCGCGCGCTCAGCGCGGTTCGCAGCGATGCGACCGGTTGGAAGAGAAAGGCGAGGGCGACGGCGCTCCATTTCGTGCTTCCATCGACGTTAGCTGCGAACGCGAGACGGCCGAGCGGTTGATCGCGCGCGTCCGACACCGCGCGGACCACACCGGTGAGGCGCCCGCTCGCAGCAAGCGGGCCGCTCTCCATGTCGACGACCACGGCGCCCGTTCGCTCCGCGAGGGCCTGACGCGACGCCGGGTCGTCCACGACATCGGACGCCGCGCAGACGACGCCGCGAATTGCGCCATCGAGCGCCAGGGGCTCGCCTTCCCAAAGCAACCTTCCCCACTCGTCGACGACGCGCTCGGCCGTGATCAGCGCACCCGGCTCGAGCCCGGGGACGAGGGCTCCAGCGAGCCCGAAGCCGACCAGCCGGCCGTCAGGAAGGGGCAGCGAGGCACCAAGTCCGACCCGGGCCGCGCGAGCGCCGCCCCTTCGAGCGGCCCGCTCCTCGACCTCGAGCGCACAGGCGAGAGTTACCGAAACGTCCATGCGAGGCTCCGGACCGTCTCCTTGACGCTCGAGGTCGTCGCGATCGTCGCCGACGGCTCGAAACCGGAGTGGATGCCGCAGTGCTCGCAGCGGTGGTCGTTCCCGGGCCCGTAGCGCTCCCACTCGATTCCGTCGATGAGCGCCTCGTAGGTCGGGAAGATCCCGTCGGTCAAGAGGTAGCAGGGCCCCTTCCAGCCGTATGGATTGCGCGTTACCGAGCCCCACGGGGCACACGGGAGCTTGCGCTCGCCGGTGAGGAAGTCCTGGTAGATCGGGCTCGCGAGCCACTTGTAGCCGTTCTGGCGCACGGCCGAGCGAATGAGGCGGAACTTCTGCTCGTGCTCGGCGCGCGTCATCGTCAGGTTCGGGTCGATCTGCGAGTACTGGTAGCCCGGCGCGACGAGCATCCCCTCGATGCCGACCTCGTTCGTGAGGAAATCCATCATCTGGATTACGTCCTCGACCTCGGTCTCCTTGAAGATCGTCGTGTTCGTCGTCACGCGGAAGCCGTGGCCTCTGGCCTCGCGGATCGCGTCGATGGCGACTTCCCAGAGCCCCGGGTAGTCGCAGATGTAGTCGTGGATCTCGCGCATGCCGTCGAGATGGATGACGAAGGTCAGGCGCGGGTCGGGCTCGAAGCGCTCGAGCATGTCGGAGAGGCGCAGGGCGTTCGTGCAGAGCTGGACGTTCCGCTTCATCTCAACGAACCCGCCGACGACCTCCTCGATCCCCTTGAAGATGAGCGGCTCGCCGCCGCAGACCGAGATGACCGGCGCGGGGCACTCCTCCGCCGCCTGCAGGCATTCCTCGACGGTCAAGCGCGCCTTGTTCGACTCGTACTCGCGGATCTTTCCGCAGCCGATGCAGGCGATGTTGCAGCCGAGCGTGGGCTCGAGCATGATCACGAGTGGGTAGAGCTGGTTTCCCCGCTGGGACGCGACGTAGCGACCGATCTGGACGGTGCTGCGAAGCGGAAACTTCATGCTCCTCCCTTTCCGTTGCGTGCGAGCGCCTCGTTCACGGCACGACCGAGCGCGGGCCAGACCGGACCCGGTGCGTAACCGAGTCTACTGCGAGCCTTGTCCGAGGAGAAATACATCGGGATCCGGGCCAGTTTTACCTCGTCCTCGTTGACGATCCGCGCCTTGCCTGCGGCTAGGGCGACAGCATAGGGAACGCGAAGGCGGGGGCGGGATCGCCCCGCCAGATCGGCGATTGCCGCGAACAGGTCTGCGAGCGGAAGATCGGCCCCGCCGAGCAGGTAGCGCTCGCCGGGCTCGCCGCGCTCCAGTGCGAGCGCGTGGCCGCGCGCGACGTCGCGGACGTCGACGACGTTGAGGCCCGTCGTGGCGACGTAGGCGCGGATCCTGCCCTTTGCGACGCCTTCGACCATGCGCCCGGTCGGCGTCGGCTTCCGGTCGCCGTCTCCGATCGGAGTCGTCGGGTTGACGACGACGGCGCCCGCCTCACGCGCGAGCCGTTCGGCGGCGAGCTTCGTCCGTTTGTAGGGAACCGTGAGCTCCCACGCCGGCGGCTCGTCCTCCTCCGTCGCGGGCCGTCCCCGGACGGGGCCGCAGGTGCCGGCGGTCGAGCAGTGGACGAGGCGGCGAACCCCCTTGCGGGCGGCCGCCTCGAGCACGTTCAGCGTCCCGTCGACGTTGACGCGCTCGATCTCGCGCGGGTCGGCGTCGTAGCTGTAGAGGGCGGCGACGTGGATGACCGCCTCGCAGCCGTCGAATGCACGCTCGAGCGCCGCCGGGTCGAGTAGGTCGACCCGTTCGTCGCGTACCTCGGCGCCGCGCTCGCGTAGCTCGCGGGCTACGTGGCTCCCCACGAAGCCGGTCGCGCCGGTCACATAGACCTTCATCGCAGGGCGGAGCGGACTCGCCCCAGCGCCCAGACCGGCCAGACCATGCGGTAGAGGTGGTAGTTGATGAGGAAGTCGCGCGGGAAGCCGGTGCCCGTGAAGTGCTCCTCGTCCCAACCGCCGTCGGAGCGCTGGTTCTCGGCGAGCCACCGCACCGCCCGCGCGGCCGCCTCGGAGCCGGCGGCGCCGGCGGCCTCGAAGCCAAGGAGGGCCCAGGCTGTCTGCGAGGGGGTCGAGACGCCGCGGCCGCGCCAGGCGAAGCCTTCCTCACCAAGGTCGTAGGAGCGGCAGTCCTCGCCGAAGCCTCCGTCCTCGTTCTGCACGCCCTCGAGCCACGCGACCGCGCGCCGCATGACAGGGTGGTCCGGCGCGAAGCCGGCGTTGCGCAGCGCCGGAAGCACCGCGCCGACGCCGTAGACGTAGTTGACGCCCCAACGGCCGAACCAGGAGCCGTCGTCCTCCTGCTCGCGCAGGAGGTACTCGACTCCGCGGCGGACCGGCTCTTCGTAACCTGGTTCACGCGCGAGTAACTCGACGACGTGGGCGGTCACGTCAGGCGAGGGCGGGTCGATGACGGCGCCGAAATCAACGAAAGGCAGCTTGTAGAGCCAGGCAGCGTCGTTGTCCTTGTCGAAGGCCCCCCAACCGCCGTTTGAGCACTGCAACCCGGCCAGCCAGCGGCAGGCGCGCTCGACGGCGGACCGGCCGGTCCCGACCTCGTTCAACGCCAGGCCGACGATGGCCGAGTCGTCGATGTCGGGATAGAGGTCGTTGTCGTACTCGAATGCCCAGCCGCCCGGCCCGACGCCCGGCGCCCGGACGGCCCAGTCGCCGCGCGCGCGAATCTCCTCGGAAACGAGCCAGTCGCCCGCTCGCTGGAGCGCCGGCTCGTCGGCGGAGACGCCGGCGGCCCTGAGGCCGATGAGCGCAAGCCCCGTGTCCCACACCGGTGACTGGCAGGCCTCGGGGCGGAGGCGGTCGCCGTCCTCGACGAGGAAGCGCTTCCAACCGTCGAGTGCACGACGGACGTACGGCGACTCGAGCCCGTGCCCGCGGCAGACGAGCGCGACGATCGCCCAGACCCAGGGTGGCTGGATACCTCCCCAGGAGCCGTCGAGCTCCTGGCGGTCGATCAGCCAGCGCTCGGCATACGCGAGAGCCTTCTCCCGCCCGGGCCGGAACCCCGGCACGGGAAGCGGGCTCTGGCGCCTCTGCCGGCCTAGATCGAGCTCGTGGCAGGCGCGCTCGGGCGGCAGCCGGTGCACCGGCTTGTAGTGCCGGACGATCGAGAGCGCGACCATCGTTTGCCGCGCCCAGCAGGCGAAGGTGTAGACGGAGAGCCGGCTCCACGGCGGGAAGAGGACGAGCTCTGGCGGGATCTCCGGGATCTCGTCCCAGTCCCAGAGCCCGACGAGGGCGAGCCACATGCGCGTGAAGACCCGCGCGCCGCCGATCCCGCCGCGCTCCTGGACGAACCGCCGCGCTTCGGCGAGGCGCGGGTCGTCGGCGTCGATCCCGGCCAGCCGAAGCGCCGCGTACGACTCGAGCGTGGCCGGTAGATCCGGCTCCCCTTCCCAGTAGATCGACCAGAGCCCGTCAGGGCGCTGGCGCGCGAGCAGCTCGTTGGTGACCCTGCGGGTCGTCTCCTCGTCCCGAAGGCGCAGGAATTCGAGCAGGAGGAGCCACTGTGCGGTCATGGTCACGTTCGACTCGAGCTCGCCCACCCACCAGCCGCCCGGCTTCTGCAGCGAGAGCAAGTGCTCGACGGCGGCGTCGAGCGTGCGGTCGAGGTCCGTGCCGACTGCGACGGTCACGCTGGGACTTTCTCACGGAGCCGTGCGGTGAGCAGAGCCGCAGCGCGCCGGCCGCTCCGGACGGCGCTCTCCATCGTCGCGGGCCAGCCGGTGTCGGTCCAGGCTCCGGCGCGGACGACATTCGGCCGGCCGGTCTCGGGCCCGGGGCGCTTGGCCGCGATACCTGGGCGCCCGGCGAAGGTCGCCGCCGGCTCCCGGCTGACGCGTGACCAGAGGAGCTCCGCGGGCCCAAGCCTCGATGTCAGCTCCGAAGCCATGAGCTCGACGAGCTCGCGCCCGCGGACCTCGAGGAGCTCCGGGGCCCCGCTCGACACCACCGTGAGGTACTGGCCCCGCTCGGGCTCGTTGCCGGTAAGGCGGCCGCGGTCGAAGACCCAGTGGGCCGGGCTGCCGAGCAGGGCGGCGAGCGGAGGCTCCAGAAGGCGCCTATCGAAGAGGAGGTGGACGCTGACGATCGGCGAGTCCTCCAAGCCGGGGTCACGCTCGCCGAGGAGCCTGGCGCTCTCAGCCGGCGGCACGGCGAGGACGACCCCGTCCGCATCGATGTCCTCAAGGGACATGACCCGGGACCGGGTCCGGATGGTTGCCGCCGCTGTTTCGAGCGCCCGGCCGGCCGCTTCGCCGTGCATCTCGCCGAGCGGCTTCCGCGGCAGGATCAGATCGCTCGCGCCCGGCCTGCCGAGGAGCGCGGTCTGCACGGTGAAGACCCCGAGAGCGGCGCTCGCCTCCTCGCTGCGGATGTTCAGGGCCGGGCGGATGAAGACGTCCCAGAAGCGGTCGACAGCCGCCTGCGACTGGCCGAGCTGCCACAAGAGCGCCGCGAACGTCTCGCCATCGTGCTCAGCCGAGTCGAGCTTGCCGAGGGCTCGGGCCACGCGGGCGACTCCCAGACGGTCCCGGAAGGTGAGGTGGCCGTAGCGAAGGAGTCCGAGGGCTCCGGGCGCGATCGTCGCAACGCGCCCGTCAGGCCCGATGACCGGAAGGGAAAGCGGAGCGCGAACGACCGAGCCGGCCTCGCCGATCTCACCGAGGAACGCTAGGTATTCGGTGCAACAGCCGAGGGCGATGTGCTGGCCGTTGTCGGGCGGAGGGCTGGGATCGCCCTCGCGGTCAGGGAGTGTCTGAACCGCGCCGCCCAGGGTCGGGCGCGCCTCGTAGAGCGTCACGTCATGGCCCGCTTTCGCGAGGTCGAGCGCAGCTGCGAGCCCTGCGAGACCCCCGCCGACGACCGCGGACCTCATAACGCCGCCACTGCCTTCACCTTTCCGGCCGCGGAGAGTGACGGGCGGCTCGAGAAGACGTCGTAGCCACGCTCCCGCATCTGGTCGAGCAGCCCGCGATAGATCCCGGCGAAGGCGCGCACGCAGAGAGCGCTGCGGCGGTCCAGGAGCGCCAGCAGGGCAAGGCCCTCGCGCAGAAGCTCCTCCGCGCGCGCGGCCTGGTGCTCCATGAGCGCGCGCCACTCGGCGCTGATCCGCCCCGCGGCAATGTCCTCCTCGGACACCCCGAACTGCTCGAGCTCATCCTGCGGCAAATACACGCGCCCCAGCCCCCAGTCCTCGGCGACGTCTCGCATGATGTTGATCTGTTGCAGGGCGAGCCCGAGCGTCTCGGCAAGCGGCTCGGCACGAGCCGGATCGTTCGGCCCATACACCGCCGTGCACGCGATTCCGACGGCGCCTGCGACGCGGCGGCAGTACTCGCGAAGGTCGCCCCATGTCTCGTATCGCCCCCGCTCGCAGTCCATCAAGGCACCGTCGACGAGGTCGAGGAGCGTTGGCCGGGGGATGGGGTAGCGCACGACGGCGTCCGCTAGTGCCGTGAGAACGGCCGTGCCGTCCGACGCCGGGAGCGCCTCGACATCCCGGCGCAAGCGCTCCAGCTCGCCGCGGGCCGGACTGGTGGAATCGGCCAGATCGTCCACCGCGCGGGCGAACGCGTAGAGCGCGGTGACCGCGCGGCGCTTCGGTCCCGGAAGGAGCGCAATGCCCCAGGCGAAGTTGCGCGCCTCGCGCCGGGTGATGCGCCCGACCTCGGCATAGGCCTCCCGAGTGGTCACCGGCGGAGGAGCTCGCGCAAGCCGAGCCGGAGGAACGTCCAGCCCGTCGGCGCCGGCCTCCGCGAGAAGACGTCCCAGCCCGCGCGTTCGAGCGCGTCGAGGGCGGCGAGCCCGCCGCGGGCATAGAGGGCGACCGACATTCCCGGGCGGCCGCCCAGCCGCTTCGAAAGCGGGAGACCGGCCTCCAGCAAGCCGCGGGCCCGCCGCCCCTCGAAGCGGAGGAGGTCGGCGACCGCCTCGGTCTGCGGGCCTGCAAGGCCCCGGTCGGAGACTCCAAAGCGGCGAAGGCTCTCCTGAGGCAGATAGACGCGGGCGAGTGCGAAATCCCGCGGTGGGTCCTGGAGGAAGTTGACGAGCTGAAGTCCCGTGCAGATCGAATCACTCATGGCGACGAGCTCGGGGTCGTGCGCTCGCCCGTAGACGCCGAGGACGAGCCGCCCGACCGGGTCGGCCGAGTACGTGCAGTACTCCTTCACCTCCTCCCACGTCTCGTAGCGCGTCTTCACCTGGTCGATCCGATTCGCCTCGATCAGCCGTGCGAACGGCTCACGTGGAAGGGCGCGTCCCGCGATCGTCTCGTGCAGGCGGCGCATGACCTCGGTGCGCGGCGGGCCGTTGAGCTCGCGCTCGAGCTCGTCGAGGAGGGCGTTCCGGTCGCCGGCCGCCTCGTCGCCGAGGTTGTCCACCAGCCGCGCGAAGCCGTAGATCGCGCGGAGATGCGGCCGCGCCCACCGCGGCGCGAGGAAAGACACCACGGGGAAGTTCTCGCCGGCAGCCCGGGCGTCGATGCGCTCGGCGGCCAGCTCGGGTGCCTCCAGTGCGCTCGCAGCCATGGGCGACCATAGTATGGAGCGGCATAGTGGAGAGCTGGGCTCCGGAGCAGCTTCAAGCCTTCGAACGCGACGGCTTCCTCATCGTCGAGGACGGCTACGTCGACGACGACACCGTCGAGGCGCTTCGCGGGCGCTTCGACCAGCTCTTCGCCGGGGAATACGAGACCGGAATCCGTCCGGACGAGGTCAACTGGGTCGCCGGCCGCGACCCGGAGGACCGCACTCGCCAGATCTGCAACGGCTGGAAGGCCGACCCGGTGATCGCGCGCCAGGTTCTCGCCGAGCACACGGGACGGCTCGCGACCCAGCTCATGGGCTGGGAAGGCGTTCGCCTCCTCCAGGACAACTGCATCTGGAAGCCGCCCGCGACGAAATCCCTCGGGATGCACCAGGACGGGAGCTACCTCGACTACCTGGTTCCGCCAGAGATGATCACCTGCTGGATCGCGCTCGACGACACCTCGGCCGAGGCGGGGACGATCACCTACGCGGCGGGCTCGCATGGCTGGCCGCGCTCACCGGAGAATCGCGGCGAGTTCCACGCACCGCCGGACTGGCTCGAGCCGGCCCGACGGTCGCTCCCGGACGGTGAAGAGCTCCGCCTTGTCCCGATCGAGGTGCGGGCAGGCGGGGCCTCCTTCCATCACTTCAACACGTTCCACGGATCGGGCCCCAACACCGCCTCCGTGCACCGCCGCGCGGTCATCTCGCACCTGATCCCGGCCGACGCGTCGTTCCATTCCGAGCACGTCGATCCCGTGTACTCGCGCTACCGGCGCGTCGGCGACACGGCGATGGACGAGTCGTTCTTCCCGGTCGTCTGGACGAGCGACGGGCGTCGCTCAGCCTGGCTCGACGCGCCCGCCCTCGCCGAGACCGGGCAGCGGGCCTAGCTCCGGCCGGACGCCGTCGACGAGAAACGGGTTCCCGACCGTCTGGAGCGGTCCCGCGGGCGAGTCGATCTCGGCGATGAGCCGGTTGTGCTCGAGTTGCGGGTGGCGTATCACCGCTTCGAGATCGTTGACCGCGCCGCAGGGGATGCGGGCGGTGCGCAGGCGCTCGAGCCACTCGGCCGCGGGCCGGGCAGCGAAGGCCACCTCGAGCTCCAGCTCGAGCTCGGCGCGATGCGCAACCCGGCTCTCATTGGTCGCGTAACGATCGTCGTCCAGCAGATCCGTGCGGTCGACCACGTCGCGACAGAACGCACGCCAGTGTGCGTCCGAGAGGACCGCGAGCGAGAAGAGCCCGTCGGCGGACGGGTACGGCCCGTAGGGGCAGAAGTGCGGATGGCGGAGGCCGGTTCGCGGGGGCAGCTCGCCCCGATGCCACCAGACGTGCGGGAAGTAGCCGAGCCAGTCGATCATCGTGTCGAAGAGCGAGACCGAGACCCGCGCGCCCTCACCGGTGCGCGCCCGGCGCACGAGCGCAGCCAGCGTGGCCACCGCCGCATAGCTTCCGGCGCCAAGGTCGCAGACGGAGATCCCTACTCGGGCCGGCTCCTCCCCGGTCCCGGTCACGGAGATCAACCCCGTCTCGCCCTGCATGACGAGGTCGTAGGCGTTGCGCTCCGCGTACGGGCCGTCCGGCCCATAGCCGGAGATCTCCGTGTACACGATGTCGGACCGAAGCGCGCGAACACTCGGCTCGTCGAGGCCGACCCGCTCGGCCCAGCCCGGCGTGAAGTTCTGTAGGAAGACGTCGCTCGCCGCGATGAGGCGCTCGAGCTCGGGGCGCGCGTCCGGATCCTTGACGTCGAGCGCGACGCTCCGCTTGCCGCGGTTCATCCAGACGAAACCGCTCGAGAGTCCGCGGGCGACGGTGTCCCAGCCACGCGTAACGTCGCCGCCGTCCGGGCGCTCGACCTTGACGACGTCGGCGCCGAGGTCGGCCAGAAGGCGGGAGCAGAGCGGGCCGGCCAGCCCGTTCTCGCAAGCAAGGACGCGGGTGCCCTCGAGGAGCACCCGCGTACCGTAGTGGCTAGGTCCCTAGAGGACGCTTTCGACTTCGACGATATCGCGCTCGCTGAGCGAGAAGCCCAGGGCTTCGTGGGCCTTCTTCACAGCGTCGGCGCTCGGCGCCTCGGAGACGCAGAACGCCTGACC
>Ga0214472_10009665_pt1 | contig 10051 bp, 8 predicted proteins | sample RVTome_6_FD_207662 | JGI IMG/M metagenome (GOLD analysis project Ga0214472, IMG submission 207662) | Soil microbial communities from uranium-contaminated site in the Upper Colorado River Basin, Wyoming, United States - RVT140D175 | ecosystem: Environmental > Terrestrial > Soil > Contaminated >...
CGAACTGCGGTTCAAAGGCGATACGGCCACCGGGAATAAATTCAGCTGGTCCGCTGCGGATACCACCGAACTCGCGCTGACTTTCTTTTTTCATGTGAAGGCCGGTGCTGATATTCCTGTAATTGGAGATATTTCAGCATCGGTGACGGTCGGATTGGCAGATGGTGAAGCCAATGCCGCCTTGTCCTTGCCTGTCATTGGTGAGTTATTCAATGTGACACTACCGTTCCCGACCGGCGCCCCCTTCAGTTCCGGTGCGGCACAGGCGGCCAAAGCGACAAACGCCTTGAATACGGCCGATCTGGTTTCCGTTGCAACTGACAGCTATGGCAATTCCCCTACCAACCGCGCCTCCTGGATGGCGGGCATCCCCTTTATCCCGGGCCCCGGCCCGGTGTTTGTGGCGCCTAATGTTCCTGTTGTCAGCCTGACCATGCCGACCCCGCAACGCAAGGTCAACACCACTTACGGCGGCTTGCCCATGTACTCGGACACGCTCCCCCAGAGTGATCCCTGGGGTTTCGAGGCGCCCTACTTCCTCGCGGGTGTGGTCAAGGACAGCGACCGGATTTACAGTGCTAATGCGCCCCTGAAAACCACAGGGACGGGCACGAACAAGATTAACTCCGGTAATCAATTTTACCTGGATGATGATTCGATTGCCGACAGTGAAGTGGCGGCCATTGCCAAATCCGAGGTTTACTACAGCCGGCCGCAGGACCTGACCTATTTCCGGCGCTCGGACGGCAACGTTGAATATGGCAGTGCCTTTAATCCCTACTGGCAGGCACGGCTGGTGGAGACGACTTATGCCGATCGGACGGTTTCAATATTGATCCAGCAGAAACAGACCTTTGGATTACTGGCTTTACTCTCCGACCTGTTGTCGGTCCCTCTGGATCCCACCAGCTGGTTGCCGGGGTATCCATGACCTTCGTAAAACGACAATTCAGGAAAATACAGCAGGGACAGGCCATGACCGAGACTTTGATCACGGCCTCGACGATATTGGTGCCCCTGTTGCTACTGATACCCCTGTTCGGCAAATATATTGACATCAAACACAGTACCATCCAGGCGGCACGTTATGAGGCCTGGGAATACACGGTCTGGTATGGCAACAATGGTGTGCGCACCGGCCCGTGGTCCAGCGGGGAACGCTCTTCCGGATTTCAGGACCTCAGTGGCAATAACCTGCCGCAACCGGTCAAAACCGTGGGCCAGTTACAACAGGAGTCCCGGCAACGGTTTTTTTCGGCGACGAACAGCCCCATCACCAGCAGTGATAAGGTGACCGGCTGGGATGATTCTATAGCTAACGAACTCTGGCATGATCATCGCGATAACCGCCTCTGGGAAGGAGACATTCCTTCAGGCCATCTCCCGAAAAGTAATGAAAGCACGCCGGATTACAGTGGAGGGGTGCTCAATACCATGCTGACTATCCTGGATGCGGTATTCGGCGCCATAGCCACCGCCATGAAACTTGTCGGCAGCAGTGTCGGATTTACCGCTATCAATACGCATGGCCTGTCGAAGTCGAACGTGATGATACCCGTCACGGCGCCGGTAGGACTGATCGATTTTGTCACTATCACGGATGATACCGGGGTGGATGATTCCACCGCCGCTTTTAATCTTGAATTTGAAGCGGGTGCTGCCGTCCTGACCGACGGCTGGAATTCAGGTGGCCTGGGGCATACTGTCAACCAGGTGGGGGGCATCACACCGACCAAGATACTGGGTTCACTGGTGGACACCTTGCTTGATTCGGTACCGGGGCTGGGCACCGTCTGGGACATTGTCACCATCCTGATTCCTGAATGGCGCCGTTGCAATCCCACCATCTCACATCCCATGGATCCGAATGGTAATGGCAGCCTGTGGCTGGGTTACATTAATGTCGACGCTGTCCACCCTGACCGGCTGGACATCGGTGGTACACATGATTGCCCGGACGGAATATGCAATTTCAGCTACCAGGACTATGCACCCTGTGATTTATAGCGGCCGAAAATGAAAACAGGCATGCCATCCCGATGCTTTTCCAGACTTCTGCTATTTGCCGGACTGTGCTCCATGTTGCCCGGCGCCTGGGCAACACCGAATTTTCCCGCGCCACCTGATTCAACAGTCGGCATGCCGGGCGATACCATGGTCGTCAACGGCATCCCCATGCACATACGCCAGTTCAACAGCAAAAAATCAGTGCTCGAGGTGCTGGAGTATTACCGCCACTACTGGCCCAGGGGCACTGAAGAAAAACCCGGTTATACCGAGACCGATGTATTGGCCCCATGGAAAATCATTACTCGTGTTGAAGAGGGTTATCTGATGACGGTGCAGGTGACAGAACAAGGTGACCGGGGGTCAACCGGACTGCTGGGCATGAGCAAACTGCCCAACCCGGACAAGGATCTGCCTGAACTGGGTAAAGGCTTTCCCAAGATGCGTGGCAGTACGGTATTTAATGATATCCAGAGTAAGGACATCGGCAAACAGGGACGCACCCTGCAACTCATGAACCCGTTTTCGGTGGAGTCCAATGCCAATTACTACCGGGACCACTTCACCAACCAGGGTTGGGCGGTTGATATGGACAAAGGCTTTTCCGGCGGCAACAGCTATGCGCTGCGATTCAGCAATGGCAATCAAAATGTTATCATCACCATAAACAAGGGCAAAAACGGCTCAGTCATCGTGGCACAGACAGAGAAGACGGGATAGTAATGGTTTCCGGCATGCAAAATATTACACCAGCCATACCCAAAGACGCCTTCAGGCAAAAACCCCGGTCCCGGCAACTGGGACAATCCATGGTGGAATATACTGTGGTCTCGGTGTTTGGGGTGCTGGTACTGACCACCGGGCCCGGCCGTGGCGTCATTGACGACCTCACTGATGCTGTCCGCAATAATTACAACGGTTACACCTACGCCGTATCACTCTCTGACTACCCGGACAAGGACAACCCGCTGGAACTCGTCACTCTTTATAACAGTCAGGGTATGCCTGCCGAACAGGTCGCCTATCTGGTCGATGTCCCTGCAGAATTAATCAACGATATACTGAATTTCAATATCAGTGGTTTCCCGAGTGTCCAGGAAGGACTGGATTTCCTGGACGGTGTGGGGTTGGGCTTTACTGATTTTTGCCCGCCAGCGGATGGTTGCCCATTGTCACTTTTTTGATCGGAGCAATACTAATTTTTGGCCAGGCTTGCTTGAATCCGGAATCAGAATACAAAAAAACCAGTTGGTCGTTTATTTATTGTTATAGCTGTTATAAATAGGTTATAAATAGCAGTACCATATATAACAACAGCATGATTAATCAGATTACGGGGATTACCCGTAACATTATCGAGAGGGGACGATATGGCTTCAGCGAGCGGCAGTAAAACCTTGATGTTATTGGTGGGGGCTATCGGTTTCGGTATAGCAGCTGTCATCCTCTCGGTGGTTTACCTGAAAAGCCGTGAGGCGGCCATCATCAAAAGCCTGAAAGGGGACGAACAGCAAATGGTCGCTGTAGTAGTTGCCAATCAGGATTTACCCAAAGGCCAGGAAGTCGGGCCCGGTTTTTTTGCGGTCCGGAATATTCCCAGCACCTATATCCACCCAAACGCAGTATCTCCTGACAAGATTGAAAGTTATTACGGCAGGTTCCTGGTTGAAAACCTGAAGAAAGGCAGGCCCCTTCTCGCCAATTTTATGAATGAGACCTTCCCGGTGGACTTTTCTGATCTCATCAGTCAGGGGCGGCGAGCCATCACCATCCAGGTGGACGAAGTGCAGTCGATCTCCGGCATGGCCCGGCCGGGGAACAAAATAGATATCTACGTCAATATCGCGGTAGGAATAACCGGATTTGATGATTTCAAGAATGTCGCAGCGACAACGCCCGGCATAAAACAGGCGGCTTTAAAGGCGGCAGCCAATAGCGCCGGGGTCGATGTGCCCTCGGAAGTGCTGGATGCAGCCGGTGCGGAAGTAACTGAAAAACCCACCGATGTCATTATTCCGGTATTGCAGGACGTGCGGGTACTGGCGACAGGACGTGAGGCCTATGATGAACACCTGGATGCGATACGCTACCCACAGCGCCGCTCCGAACTGAATTTCACCTCGATGACCGTCGACGTCACGCCGGAACAGGCTGCGTTACTGGCCATAGCCGAGGACAAAGGTGATCTGATCGCTATATTGCGTAACCGCAATGACAAGAATAACGCGCAATTCACCGGTGTCACGCCTTTTGATCTTTTCTCCAACGCCAATGAAATGAAAAAACAGGCAGTTTTACGTGCAGCCGCCGAAGCAGCCGGCGCCACCATTGATGAAAATGGCAACTGGGTTTCCAAAGATGGCACTATCATCAAGAAAGAAGACCTGGTTGTTTCGGAAAGTGGGGCGGTTACGACCAAGGGTGGGCAACTGCTGGCTTCCAACGGGATTTCCGTCAACAAGGACGGCCAGTATGTTGATGCAGACGGCAACGTGATACCGCCAGATCAGATAATTGTGAATGCGGACGGCACGATCACCACTAAAGACGACATGATGAAGGCTGCGGGTTATACCAAAAATGAAAATGGCGATTACGTGGATGCCAATGGCATTGTCGTCAAAAGTGAAGATGTCAGGATATTACCCAATGGAACGATCCTGGCTGCAGATGGCACGGTACTGGGTGGCCCCAAAGTCACCGTCAACAAAGATGGTTTCATCATTGCCGAAGATGGTACTGTGATGACGGCAGATGGCAAGGTACTGACCGGTGTGGCAGTGAATGAAAAAGGCCAGGTCGTCGGGCCCGATGGCAAGGTGTTGACAGATGCCAATCTTACTGTTGCGGCTGATGGAAGTGTACGTGACAGCAAAGGGAATCTCATAGCCGGAATTACCGGTTCGGATCTGGCTCCTGCAGTGGCTGGCACCGATGTACAATCTTTACTGGACAGGTTATCTAATTTTGTCAGTTTGATCGTCGGTGGCGCGAGCAAGGATGGTGTTGCCAGTACCAACATTTTGCCGATACAACCAATGTCTGGTGAGGCACAAAAGGTAACCAAGTAATACAACCCATATAACTAAATGACCCATTACTACTCACTGATAACAGGGCAATAAAAGTGAAAAAAATTCTGATAACTTTCTTCCTTGCCATCATCACGATGGCAGCACATGCTGTCGATAGTGTTTCGATGTTCGTCGGCGAAATTAAAATCCTGGAAGTTGGCTCGATTGAAAGAGTAGCAGTTGGTAATGGCGGGCTGCTAAGCACATCAATGCTGGAAAATGGCCAGTTATTGTTACTCGCAGAGAAAGAAGGTGAAACCACTGTACATATCTGGTACAGCGACGGCGCCGAAAGCGATCTCAAGGTACAGATAGTAACCAATGACAATGCCCGTGTGCTCCAGGAACTCCGCACCCTGTTGAGTGATTTGAGTGAGGTTGAGGTCAAGCAGGTGGGTGAGCGCATATTCATTACCGGTTCGTTACTGACATCCGATAATGAATTGCTTGGCACCATCAAGACGGCCTATCCACAATTAATTGATTTGACCCGCAAATTTGATCCACCGGCCTCGGCACTGGTATTGCCCTCGCAGAAGATGATCTACATGAATGTCAAGATCACCGAATTCAATACCAGCGAACTTTCAAAATTGGGCATCCAATGGGCCGATTTCATCAACGGACCTTCTGCTGGTGTAGTTGGTGCCGCTGCTACAAATCAAGTATTCGGGGCTGCGGCTTTTCCTGGAACTGCACCTTCATTTCTCGCTACATTGAGCCCGGGTAGTACAGGCCTTGGGTATTTTGGTATTGCCAGTCAAATTGTCTCACGTATCAATTTACTAGTGAGTACTGGCGATGCCGTGATCCTGGCAGAACCCAAGCTCAGTGCCCGCAGCGGCGGCAAGGCTGAATTCCTGGCCGGTGGTGAGATCCCGGTCGTTTCCGCCGCCGGCCTGGGATCGACCAATGTGGAATACAAGGAATTCGGTATCAAGCTGGAGATCGAACCGGTGGTCGACAGTCTCGATAATATCATGGCCCGGATAGCGACCGAGGTCAGTGCCGTTAATCAAGCGACACCCATTGGTGGAGATGCACCCCCAGCCTTTGTTACCCGCAAGACCAGCACGGAAATCAGCATGAAAGATAACGAAACGCTGGTTCTCTCGGGCCTGATTGATCGCAGTATAGGAAACTCGGTAGACAAATTTCCGTTTCTGGGTGATATCCCCATACTGGGTGCATTGTTCCGCTCTACAGACTGGAACAACAGCCTGACCGAGTTGGTTATCTTTGTTACACCGACAGTCTATGACGCCAATTCAGAACTTAATCAGGAACGCGTACGACGCCGGGAGCAATTGATTGAACAATTCAAGACCAACACTAAAAAAGATGACCTCATTATTGACTGACACTACAGGAACGCGAAATGAACAAGAGGGAAAAATATTTTATTTTTTGATCGTGATTTGGCTTTTACATTGTGTTCGTTGGTTTAATTAACTTTCTAATAATCCTGAAATTCTATTGAGGTTGCCATGTTTGACGTAGTCGTAAAAACCAAAGACGGGAAAAAAATAAAAGGGCTGCGTGTCCCTATAAATGTCTGCGGAATAGGCAAGGCGCGCGATAATCTCGTCCAGGTAAGAGGCTGGCGGGTCGCACCCTATCACGCCGAGATTCAACGCAATGCCGATGGGCTTTTCGTCGAAGACAAAAGCGGTGGTAATACGCTGGTCAATGGCAACGAAATCCAGCGCTATGGGCCATTACGCTCATCAGATGTGATTATTGTCGGCGGCTTTTACATAACCGCTGGTGTTGATGAAAAGGCAGAAGGTGCTTATGTCGAGGATGTGACTGACATTCGCACCATGATAGGCGTACATCCACACGCTGAAATAAAGGAAAACGAATCCATCTTCGAGAATGAACGCTTCATGTGGCGCAACCGTGTGCATGAGGAACTTCTGCATATGATGGATCTGCGCCGTCTCGACATCGGCAATATGTCAGAAGACGAGTTACGCCACCACGTGGACAAGTTGATCAAGGAGATCATCAAGCAGATGGAGGGCAAGATCCCCGCCGATGTTGACAAGGTAAAACTGGCAAAAGACGTGCTGAATGAGGCCGTAGGCCTGGGACCCCTGGAAGAATTACTGGCCCAGGATGATATTACCGAGATCATGGTCAACAAATTTGATGAGATCTATATTGAAAAAGGCGGCAAACTGACTAAATCGAGTGTTGTTTTCAGCAGTGATGATGCCGTCATGTCGGCCATAGAACGTATCGTCTCACCGTTGGGCCGGCGTATTGACGAAAGCTCACCCCTGGTTGATGCGCGGTTAAAAGATGGTTCCCGCGTGAACGCCATCATTCCCCCGCTGGCGCTGCGCGGCCCATGTCTGACCATCCGTAAATTTTCCAAGAAAAAACTGACCGATGAAGACATGATTAAATTCAACGCCGTCAACGCAAACATGATGAAATTTCTGAAGATGGCTGTTGTCCACAGAAAGAATATCGTCATTTCCGGCGGCACCGGCAGCGGTAAAACAACCTTGCTCAATGTGCTCTCCAACTATATACCCGAAACCGAACGCATCGTTACCGTAGAAGACGCCGCGGAAATGAAACTGTCGCAACCACACATCGTGAGCCTGGAGGCCAGACCACCGAACATGGAGGGGAAAGGCGCCATCCCCATCCGCGATCTGGTCAAGAACTGCCTGCGTATGCGGCCTGATCGTATCGTGGTTGGTGAGTGCCGTGGTGGCGAAGCGCTGGACATGTTGCAGGCCATGAATACCGGCCATGACGGGTCGCTTACAACCGCGCACGCCAACACACCGCGAGATCTTATCGCCCGTCTCGAGGTCATGGTGATGATGTCAGGCATGGAATTGCCCAGCAAGGCGATCCGCGAGCAGGTCGCCTCTGCCGTGGATATAGTTGTGCAACAGACCCGCTTCAGTGACGGCAGCAGAAAGGTTGTCAACATTACCGAGATCACCGGCACCGAGGGCGACATGGTACAGATGCAGGATATCTACCGCTTTCAGCAGGAAGGTTATGATGATGAAGGCAAGGTCAAAGGTTACTACCACGCCACCGGACGGGTCCCCGAATTCTATGAAGACCTGCGTAAACGCGGCCTGTCGGTCGACATGAGCATTTTCGACAAGTGATACAAACCCTGCTTAATCTGGCTGGAGACGCGTCACTCGTTATCTTTGTTGCCGCCGTATTTCTTGGCGCATCCATGCTGGCCTATGCCGTATTACTTAAAAGTCAGGATTTAATGGCCGGTTACAAGGAGACCTTTACCGAAAGCGCCAGCGCCAATATGACGGACATGTTCCTGTTCATTGATGCTACAAGGCTGTTTTATATTAATCTTGCGGCCATCGTCATTTTCCCGTTACTCATATGGATTATCATCGGGGATCCGGCAACTGCGATAGCCGTATTTGCCTTGCTGGCATTATTGCCGGGAATTCTCTATCGCACGATGCGCAATAAACGCCTCAAGAAATTCGAGGAGCAGTTACCGGATGGGCTGCTGATGCTGACCGGTGCCATGCGCGCCGGGGCCAGTCTGAACATTGCACTGGAAGGCCTGGTCAAGGAACAGCCCGCGCCCCTGAGTCAGGAATTCGAACTTTTCATGCGTGAACAGCGCATTGGCGTGGAATTCGAAAAATCCCTGAGCAATATGGAAAAGCGTTTGCCCATACAGGATTTCGCCATGCTGACCTCGGCATTGCGCATCAACCGCGAGATCGGCGGTAACCTGGCCGAGATACTGGAATCGCTGGCCGAGACATTGCGCCGCAAACAAATGATGGAAGGCAAGATCGACAGCCTGACAGCGCAGGGCAAGTTACAGGGCGTGGTCATGACCGGTTTGCCTATCCTGCTGGGCGTATTGCTGTATTTTCTGGAAAAGGAATCCATGGAGAAATTATGGACCACCACGATAGGCTGGGTGGTGTTGGGGATTATCATCATCATGGAAGCGATGGGCTATGTGATGATACGTAAAATCACCAGTATTGATGTGTAGCGGAGCGGATGAACGAACAACTGCAAGCTGTCCTGAATGAACACTCCCTGTTACTGGACGGGGCGGCGCTCAGCACCGGCCTCTGCATATTTTTCTTTTTTATATTCATGCATTTTCTGAACCGGATGGTGCAGGAAGATGACCGTACCTACATGGATCCGTTGCCATTTTCACTCAAATTTATCTGGCCCCTGATCCGTATTATCAGTTTTTTCTTCTGCCAGTTGCTGCCTTACGAGTGGATGGAAAAGGTGGAAAAACGCTTGCAGCACACCGGCGTCAGTTATCTTCTTACCGCTGAACAATTTACGGCTCTGCGCATCATCAGCACCATCGGTGGCCTGCTGTTCGGTATGCTGCTGGTCAACACGGCCCAGAACGGCCAACCTATCTGGGCGCTTTTCGCCATGATCCTCGGTTATTTGCTGCCGGACATCTGGTTGCGTGATACCCGCATGCGCCGGGAGTCTGCGGTCATACGGGCCATGCCGGTTTACCTGGATTTTATTACCATGGCCGTCGAGGCTGGCCTTAACCTGCAGGGTGCATTGAGTCAGGCGATGGAGAAAGCACCTAAAAGTCCCTTGCGTAATGAATTTGGTATTGTTTTGCGTGATTTGCGCTCCGGCCTGCCCCGTGCGGAGGCATTGCGGCGCATGGCAGACCGCCTGGAAGTCAAGGAAGTGACCAGCTTTGTCAGCGCCATGATCCAGGCGGAAAAAATGGGATCCAGTATGGCCACCGTGTTGCGGGTACAGGCAGAACAACGGCGTAACGAGCGTTTCCAGCGGGCCGAGAAACAGGCCATGGAGGCCCCCATCAAGCTGGTGGGCCCGCTGATCATCTTTATTTTCCCGGTGACTTTTATTGTGCTGGGATTCCCGATTGTCATGAAATTCATGTCTGAAGGTCTGTTTTGATTCACGGCAGATTGTACCGGCAGGATGAT
>Ga0214472_10009666_pt1 | contig 10051 bp, 10 predicted proteins | sample RVTome_6_FD_207662 | JGI IMG/M metagenome (GOLD analysis project Ga0214472, IMG submission 207662) | Soil microbial communities from uranium-contaminated site in the Upper Colorado River Basin, Wyoming, United States - RVT140D175 | ecosystem: Environmental > Terrestrial > Soil > Contaminated >...
CGGCCGTCGCACCTGGCTCCGTAGAAATCAAACGCCTGCGTCCCCTTTGAATCCCCGATTTCGGAAGGCTCGGCCGTCGCACCTGGCTCCGTAGAAATCAAACGCCTGCGTCCCCTTTGAATCTTTGAATTTGGCGGCGGTTGCATCGACCGACGCGCAGGATTAGTGTCGGCGCCAACGCTAGGGGTGCGGCCGGGCCCGTGAGGGTCGCCAGGCACCGCTGAGAAACACCCTTTGAACCTGACCCGGGTCATGCCGGCGCAGGGAAGCGGCTCCTGGGCCTTAACGGCCAGCGATTACCGCTCTTGCACCGGCACCCCCGCGTCGCCACCGGGAGGAATGCCAGCCATGGCCGCAGTTTTCCAGGACAAGTCGCACGAGTCCGACGATTTCAATACCCGCGCGAAGCAGCCGTTTCCGAGTTCGCGCAAGATCTACACGAGCGGCAGCCGGGCCGACATTCGCGTGCCTTTTCGCGAGATCGCGCTGGCCGACACGCACACCAGCACCGGGGTGCAGAAGAATCCTCCGTTGTACGTGTACGACACCTCCGGGCCGTACACCGACCCCGACGTGCGCATCGACGTGCGGGCCGGGCTGCCGGCGCTGCGCGAGCCGTGGATCGACGCGCGCGGCGACACCGAGCAGCTCGACGGTCCTACGTCCGGTTACGGCATCGCGCGGCTCAACGATCCGAAGCTCGCGCCGCTGCGCTTTGCGCAGGTGCGCGCGCCGCGGCGCGCGAAGGCCGGCGCCAACGTCTCGCAGATGCACTACGCGCGCCAGGGCATCGTCACGCCGGAGATGGAGTTCATCGCGATCCGCGAGAACATGAAGCTCGATGCGTACCGCGACGAGGTGCGCCGGCGCCGTCATCCGGGCATGTCCTTCGGCGCGAATCTGCCCGAGCAGATCACGCCCGAATTCGTGCGCGAGGAGGTGGCCGCCGGGCGCGCCATCATCCCGTCGAACATCAACCACCCGGAAAGCGAGCCGATGATCATCGGGCGCAACTTCCTGGTGAAGATCAACGCCAACATCGGCAACTCGGCGGTGACCTCCGGCATCGAGGAGGAGGTCGAGAAGATGACCTGGGCGACGCGCTGGGGCGCGGACACGGTCATGGATCTGTCCACCGGCAAGAACATCCACGAGACGCGCGAGTGGATCATCCGCAACTCGCCGGTGCCGATCGGCACGGTGCCGATCTACCAGGCGCTGGAGAAGGTCGACGGCGTGGCCGAGGACCTGAGCTGGGAGATCTTCCGCGACACGCTGATCGAGCAGGCCGAGCAGGGTGTGGACTACTTCACGATCCATGCCGGGGTGCGCCTGGCCTACGTGCCGTTGACCATCGACCGCGTCACCGGCATCGTCTCGCGCGGCGGCTCGATCATGGCGAAGTGGTGCCTGACGCATCACCGCGAGAGCTTCCTGTACGAGCACTTCGAGGACATCTGCGAGATCATGAAGGCCTACGACGTGGCCTTCTCGCTGGGCGACGGGCTGCGTCCGGGCTCGCTCGCCGATGCCAACGATCACGCGCAGTTCGCCGAGCTAGAGACGCTCGGCGAGCTGACAAAGATCGCCTGGGAGCACGACGTGCAGGTGATGATCGAGGGCCCGGGTCACGTGCCGATGCACATGATCAAGGAGAACATGGAAAAGGAACTCCAGCACTGCTACGAGGCGCCGTTTTACACCCTGGGTCCGTTGACCACCGACATCGCACCGGGCTATGACCACATCACCTCGGGCATCGGCGCGGCGATGATCGGCTGGTACGGCTGCGCGATGCTGTGCTACGTCACGCCCAAGGAGCACCTGGGCCTGCCCGATCGCGACGACGTGAAGGCCGGCATCGTGACCTACAAGATCGCGGCGCACGCGGCCGATCTGGCCAAGGGTCACCCGAGCGCGCAGATCCGCGACAACGCGCTGTCCAAGGCGCGCTTCGAATTCCGCTGGGAGGATCAGTTCAATCTTGCGCTGGATCCGGACACGGCGCGCGATTTCCACGACCAGACGCTGCCCAAGGAGGGTCACAAGGTCGCGCACTTCTGTTCGATGTGTGGCCCGAAGTTCTGCTCGATGAAGATCACCCAGGACGTGCGCGACTACGCCGCGAGCCAGGGCATCGACAGCGTCGAGGTCGCGCTCGAGGCCGGCATGAAGGCGAAGTCGCAGGAGTTCAAGTCCGCCGGCGCGGAGGTGTATCAGAAGGTGTGACGGCGCGCGGTGCCGGAGCTGTCATGGCGGCGGGCGGGTCGGTTCATGCGGTCTACAGCGGCGGCGCACGGGGGCGCCGAGTTCACCCCTTGCGGGCGCCGTGCACGATGACGGTGCGGCCGTCGACGGTCACATTGCCGCGCTCCTCCATGCTCTTGAGCACGCGGCTGGCCATCTCGCGCGAGCAGCCCACGACGCGGCCGAGTTCCTGGCGCGTGATGTCGATGGCGATGCCCTGTGCGCGCGGCTCGGCTTGGGGCTGCTCGCACAGGTCGAGCAGTGCGCGCGCGATGCGCCCGGCCACGTCCTTGAATACGAGGTCACCGACCTTGCGGCTGGTATCGCGCACGCGCAGCGACATCGCCATCAGCATCGAGAACACCACGTCGGGCTCGTCGGCGCACAGTTCCTGGATGCGCTGGTAGCTGATCTGCACCACTTCGCAGGGCGTGCGGGTGCGCACCCGGGCGCTGCGCTCGTGGCGCTCGTCGAACATGCCGATCTCGCCGAAGAAGTCGCCGGCGTTGAGGTAGGCGAGCACCATCTCGTGGCCGTCCTGGTCCTCGTGGATCACCGACACCGAGCCCTTGCGGATGAAGTACAGGGTGTTGGACGGATCGCCGGCGCTGATGATGGTCGTGTTGGCGGGAACGCTGCGCCGGTGCTGATGCTCCAGGTAGCGCTCGAGCACGCTCGGCTGCGCGCCGGCCGCGTCAGGGTCGGGCGACGCGGGCTCTTCGCTCACTGGACGCTGCCCAGGCCCGGCATGCGTGCCGGCGGCAGTTGCAGGTAATAGCCCTGCTGCTCGAGCGCGGCGATGACGCTGTGCGCGTTCGCACGCGCCAGCGGGCGCTCCGGCGTCAGCTTCAGGTTCATGACCAGTTGCAGCGGTCCCATCGCCGCCAGCAGCGGCTCGGGCACGCTGGACCAGTCCTCGGCCGCAGCCAGGTAGAGGTAGGTCTCGTCGCGCCGGCTGCCCTTGTAGATCCAGCATTCCATCACGTGCACGCTGTTTGCCGAAGTTGTCGCGTCGATGGCCATCGTCGACGTGGCGGCGCTCATTCTACCGTTCGCGCTGCCTGGGTACACGGGTGCGCTTGCGAGGCTCGTCGCCGTGGCGCGGGGCGCCCTTCCCACGCCCCTCAGCGCAGCACGCTCTCGCGCCGGTCCAGCGACTGCGCGAAGTAGCGGCGCAGGTACTCCTCGAAGCTGATGCTGTCGGCGGCCTCGATCGCGCGCTGCTGCGCGAGCGAGCGGGCCGCTTCCTCGTCGAACATGCGCCGTTGGGCGCTGGACATCTTCTTGTTCAGGAACCAGTCGCGGTGGGCCAGCGACATGTTCATCGCGAAGCGGAAGAAGGGCACGCCGTCGCGGCCCATCGCCTCGAGCACGCGCGCCGACGGCAGCAGGCGCGGGTCGGCCACCGCGGCGCGCTGTTGCGCGAGCGCGAAGTGGTAGCGGGTCGATCCGTGTGCCTCGTCGAGCACGGCGCACACCGGCGCGATGGCATCGAGCAGCTCGCCCGCCTGTGCCGCCAGCGGCCGGGTGCCGGCACCGGTGTCGATCTCGAGGGCCGGGTCGCGCCCGCGCATCGCGACCTCGAGCTGATTGTGTTCGATGCGTGTACGCTCCTCGGCGCTCACCGGCGCACTGGCCGCCAGCATGCAGAACACCACCAGCGCCTCGATGAAGTACATGCTGGCCTCGGACACGCCCAGTGGCTCGAAGGGGTTGACGTCGAGCGCGCGCACTTCGACGTAGCGCACGCCGCGCCGGCGCAGAGCGATGGTGGGCTTTTCACCCGAGCGCGTGATCTGCTTGGGCCGGATGAAGCTGTAGAACTCGTTCTCGATCTGCAGCAGGTTGGCGTTGAGCTGGCGGTACTCGCCGTCGACCTCCACGCCGATGGCCTCGTACTCCGGATATGGGGTTTCGATCGCGCGCGTCAGGCTCTGCACATAGCTGTCCACGCCGGCATAGTCGATGGCCAGCCCGGACTGGTTCGAGTTCTTGTAGCCGACATCGCTCATGCGCAGCGAGGTGGCGTAGGGCAGGTACAGGGTGCCGTCGTCGAACTGCTCGAAGCCGTCCGCGGCGTCCGCGCCGAGGAAGCTCTTGCACACCGCGGGCGAGCTGCCGAACAGGTAGGGCACGAGCCAGCCGAAGCGCTGGAAGTTGCGCACGCAGGCGAAGTAAGCGTCGTTGATGTGCGCCTGCAGCGCTCGGCCCTTGGCGCCGGGGTTGAGCGCGCGCCACACCGGTGCCGGCAGCGAGTAGTTGAAGTGCACGCCGGCGATGGTCTGCATCACCCGCCCGTAGCGGTGGCTCAGCCCCTCGCGGTAGACCCGCTTCATGCGGCCGACGTTGGAGTGCCCGTAGTCGGCGATCGGCACCGTGGCATCGTCGCTGACCATGCACGGCATGCTCGCGCACCACAGGATCTCCGGATCCAGGTTCTGGTAGACGAACTGGTGCACGTGACACAGGAAGCTCAAGGTCTCGTCGGCGTCCGAGAACGGCGGAGTGACGAACTCGAGCAGCGCCTCGGAGAAATCGGTCGTGATGTAGGGGTGGGTCAGCGCGGAGCCCAGGGCGCGCGGATGCGGCGTGCGCGCGATGTGCCCCTCCAGATCCACGCGCAGCGATTCCTTCTCCAGGCCGATGCGGCTGTCGCGCAGCGCACGCACGGCGCCGGCATCGTGCAGCCGGGCGATGGCCTCCAGACATTCCTGATACATGGTGGGTTGCGGTCCGATCCGGGAACGTTGGGGTGCGCTGAGCCGGCCGCCCGGCCAGCGGCCGGGGCCGCAGAAGTGTACCGCAGCCGGGTGCGGTCAGTTTTGCGACAGCGCGCGGACCACGGGCTCGATCTTCTCGGCCCAGTCGCGCTCGCTGAGCGGCCCGATGTGCTTGTAGGCGATGACCCCGTCGCGGTCCACCACGAAGGTCTCGGGCAGCCCGTACACGCCCAGGTCCAGGCCGACGCGGCCGTCCGCATCGTAGGCGCTGGCCACGTAGGGATCGCCGAGCTCCTGCAACCACTGCAGTGCCGCGGAGCGCTGGTCCTTGTAGTTGATGCCGAAGATCGGGACCCCGCTTTCATTCGCGATGCGCACCAGCAGCGGATGCTCGACGCGACAGCCCGTGCACCAGGTGGCCCACACGTTCACCAGGCTGACCTGCCCGGCGAGGTCCGAGTGGCGCGCGCGCAGCTCGGGAAAGCGCAGCCGCTCGACGTCGAAGGCCGGCACCGGTTTGCCGACCAGCGGCGAGGGGATCTCGCGCGGATTGAGCGACAGGCCCACGCCCAGCACCGCCACCAGGGCGATGAAAGCGAGCGGCAGCAGGATCCGGGTCATCGCCGCGGCGCCGCGTGCGGGCTGACGATCTTGCCGCCTTGTTCGGCCATCTTCAGCGCCTCGGCGACCTCCGGCGGCATGTAGTTCTCGTCGTGCTTGGCCAGCACCTCGTCGGCCTTGAACACGCCCGCCTCGTCCAGGCTGCCCATCGCGACGATGCCCTGACCTTCGCGGAACAGGTCGGGCAGGATCCCGGTGTAGCTCACGGTGACGCTCTCGCTCTGATCGGTCAGATCGAAGCTGATCGCGAGGCTGCCGTCGGCGCGCCGCACGCTGCCCGGGACCACCAGCCCGCCGACGCGCAGGCTGCGCCCGGTGGGGGCCTCGCCGGCCTTGATCTGGCTCGGGCTGAAGAAGTAGAGCATGTTCTCGCCGATCGCGGAGATGACCAGCGCGGTGGCGAGCGTGACGCCGGCCAGCACCACGGCGACGAAGACCATGCGGTTCTGGCGTGGGGTCATGGGTTCCTTGTGCGCTGCCGTGTGGGCTGAAGATCGGTGGGCTGCGGTCGGTGCGGTCTTCGGGTCGGCCGGCACGCCGCGCACCGCAGTGAAACGGACGCAAGTCTCCGCGAGCGCGCGCCGATGCGCAATGTCGCCGATCAGAGGGTGTTTACCAATTGCCCGCCGTAGCGAGACGTACGCTGAATGTTCCTGGCAAGGCGCGGGGGTGCACAAAATCGCGCGCGTAGCCGGGCTACGTAAGCGATTTTTGGGGTCCCCGCCACGCCGCCAGGGGCGTTCAGCGGGCGTCGCGGTAGGCGCTGGTGATTGGTAAACACCCTCTCAGGTCGCGGTGATGCGCAGTGCCCCGGCCGCGGCCAGCGGCGCCAGGCTCGCGGCCAGCGCGAGGAAGGCGCCGAGCATGTAGAGCTGGCCCGCCACCGGCAGGCCGTCGGCGGCGGCGCTCACCGCGTTGGCGCCGAAAATCAGCACCGGCACGTACAGCGGCAAGACCAGCAGTGCCAGCAGCCCGCCGCCGCGGCGCACGCTCACCGTGAGCCCCACCCCCACCGCGCCGATGAAGCTGAGCACCGGCGTGCCCAGCGCGAGCGTGGCCAGCAAGGTGGCCAGCGCGCGTTCGGGCAGCGCGAGGAACAGCGCCAGCAACGGTGCGACCAGCAGCAGCGGCAAGCCGGTCGTGAGCCAGTGCGCGAGCACTTTCGCCAGCACCAGCACCGGCAGCGGCGCGGGCGAGAGCAGCAGCAGGTCCAGGCTGCCGTCGTCGAAGTCGCTGCGAAACAGCCGCTCCAGCGACAGCAGGGTCGCAAGCAGCGCACCGACCCAGATGATGCCGGGCGCGAGTCCGGCCAGGGTGGCGGCATCGGGCGAGACCGCCAGCGGCACCAGGGTCACCACCAGCAGGTAGAACAGCAACGGCAGGACGAGTTCGGAGTGCCCGCGCACCGCGAGCAGCAGGTCGCGGCGCAGCACGCCGAGGAACGCGCGCGCGATCACGATGCCGCCGCCGCGGACAGGTCGAGCACGTCCAGCCGCGCGGCGCGCAGCGGCGAGGACAGGTGGCTGGTGAACACCACGCCGACGCCGGCGTCCAGCGCCTGCTCGAGCAATTCGCTCAGCAGCTCGCCGCCGGCGCTGTCCAGGGCGGTGAACGGTTCGTCCAGGACCCACACCCGGTGTCCGCCGCCGATCAGTCGGCCGATCGCGAGGCGGCGGCGCTGGCCGGCCGACAGGTGGCGGGTCTGCAGGCCGGCCAGTTCCGACAGGCCCATGCGGGCGAGCGTCGCGCCCGTATCGGGCAGCGGTGCCGCGGCGGTGAGCGCGGCGGCGAAGCGCAGGTTCTCGGCCACGCCCAGTTCGAGCTTCAGTGCGTCGGCATGCCCCAGGTAGCCGACCAGCGAGCGCAGGCGCGGATCGGCGCCGCGCACGTGCTCGCCGTCGACCAGCAACTGCCCGTCATCGGGCGTGAGCAGCCCGCACAGGATGCGCAGCAGCGTCGTCTTGCCGCAGCCGTTGGGTCCGCGCACATGCAGTGCACGGGCAGCGTGCACCTGCAGCGCGAGATCACGGAACAGGCAGCGCTCACCGCGCCACATACTCAGGGCGCGGGCGGCCAGCAGGGGAGGGGTTGTCGCGACGGCGGGCGATCCTCGGCAAGTGGGGCGGGTCGAAGACAGGTACTAGTGTATAAAAATTCAAACGGGACGCAGGCGTTTGATTGGCGGATTCAAACGCCTGCGTCCCTGTTGAATCCGGATGCAGCAGAATTTTGACAATGCCGCGTGGCTGTTCGAATCTGCTCCGAATTCAAACGCCCGCGTCCCCTTTGAATACGTCCCCTTTGCATAAATGACGGCATGTGACGGGCCCTTGCATCTGCTGGATCTGGCGGTGGAGCCGGGGTGGATCGACTACAACGGGCACATGAACATGGGCTACCACCTGGTGGCCTACGACCGTGCGACCGATGAGCTAATGGACCGGCTGGGCATCGACGAGCGCTACCGGCAGGCCAGCGGCTGCTCGATCTATGTGCTCGAGGTGCATCTTTGCTATGAGCGCGAGCTGCGCCTGGGGGACCGCGTCGCGCTGGACGTGCAACTCGTCGATCACGACGCGAAACGCATCCATTGCTTCATGCGCATGCGCCGGCACGGCGACGGCGAGCTGGCCGCCACCGGCGAGCTGATGCTGATGCACGTCACGCTCGGCGACGGGCGCAGCACGCCGATGCCCGAAGCGGTGCTCGCGCGCGTGCGCGCGCTGGCCGGCCACCATGCAGCGTTGCCGCACCCGCCGCAGCTCGGACGCGCGATCGGCATCCGTCGCCGCTGAAGCGGCGGATCCGGCGGCCACCCGTGTTGCAGGCGAGCGGCGGCCCGGCCGTCGCCGCTGCGAGCTTCTCCGGCGCGCCCGATCGCGCACGACCGGTCCGGCTGAATCGCACTGCGACGCACCGATACGGGGCATGTGCCTGGGCCGCGGTGCGGTGTGATGCACCGATCCGGATCGCTGCCATGTGATCTGATTTATAAGAAATGACTGTATATATCTGAATTTATAACGTATTTGTGTATTGGCACACTCCCTGCTTCTGAGCATGCAGCCCGCAGCGGCCTTTCCATGCCGGTGCGATCTCTGCAACCGACCCGAGGGGAGACGACGATGGAACTGACCCAGGAGCTGCAGTACGCGCTCAACACCTTGTGGTTCTTGCTGGCCGGCGCGCTGGTGATGTGGATGGCCGCCGGCTTCTCGATGCTCGAAGCCGGGCTGGTGCGCAGCAAGAACACGACCGAGATCCTGACCAAGAACGTGGCGCTGTACGCGATCGCCTGCATCGTCTACCTGCTGGTCGGTTACAACCTGATGTACGGCGAGAGCAACGGCTGGTTCGGCAGCGGCTTGCTGCTGTCCGGGATCGCCGGCGAGGACGGCATCTCGATGTACGGCGACGACGGCCCGACGCATGCGATGCACGCCGACTTCTTCTTCCAGGTGGTGTTCGTCGCGACCGCGATGTCGATCGTGTCCGGTGCGGTGGCCGAGCGCATGCGGCTGTGGGCCTTTTTGCTGTTCGCGGTCCTCATGACCGGTTTCATCTATCCGATCCAGGGCCACTGGAGCTGGGGCGGCGGCTTCCTGTCCGAAACGGTGGGCTACAGCGACTACGCGGGCTCCGGCATCGTGCACATGACCGGTGCCGTGGCGGCGCTGGCCGGTGTGATCCTGCTCGGACCGCGCGCCGGCAAGTACGGCCCCGACGGGCAGGTACGTGCGTTCCCCGGCGCCAACATGCCGCTGGCCACGGTGGGCATGCTCATCCTGTGGCTGGGCTGGTTCGGCTTCAACGGCGGCTCCGAGCTGTCGATGGCGTCCAAGGGCGCCGCCGATGCGGTGGCCACGGTGTTCCTGAACACCAACACCGCCGCCGCGGGCGGGCTGGTGGCCGCGCTGCTGGCGGCGCGCGCGCTGTTCGGCAAGGCCGACCTGACGATGGCGCTGAGCGGTGCGCTGGCCGGCCTGGTGTCGATCACCGCGGCGCCGCACACGCCGTCGCCGTTGCTTGCCACCTTCATCGGCGCGGTCGGCGGCATCATCGTGGTGTTCTCCATCGTCGGGCTGGACAAGCTGCGCATCGACGACCCGGTGGGTGCCATCTCGGTGCACGGTACCGCGGGGATCTGGGGCGTGCTGGCGGTGCTGCTGTCCAACGAGGACGCGACGCTGTCCGGCCAGCTCATTGGCCTGGCGGTGATCTTCGGCTTCGTGTTCGCCGCCTCCTTCGCGACCTGGCTGGTGCTGCGTGTGACCATCGGCATCCGCGTGTCGCGCGAGCAGGAGTTGGAAGGGGTGGACCTCGCGGAATGCGGCATTGCCGCGTACCCGGAGTTCGTCGCCTCCAGCGGCCTGGAGAGCAACTCCGAGCCGTCCAGCGGTGAGCGCGCCGCAAGCCCGCTGACGGCCGCGGCCAAGGGGGCAACCGCCTGAGCGCACAGCGCG
>Ga0214472_10009667_pt1 | contig 10050 bp, 11 predicted proteins | sample RVTome_6_FD_207662 | JGI IMG/M metagenome (GOLD analysis project Ga0214472, IMG submission 207662) | Soil microbial communities from uranium-contaminated site in the Upper Colorado River Basin, Wyoming, United States - RVT140D175 | ecosystem: Environmental > Terrestrial > Soil > Contaminated >...
TTATCTCATACCGGCTGGCGTGACTGCAATGAACGCACTGTACCCGCTTTGTTCTCATTCGCCAAGCGGTTTTTAGGCGATTGTATACTTGACATACCACAGCCTAGTCCCTATCTATCAATCAGATAGGAGCCAGACCATGAAAATCGACCTCACAAACGCCATTTATACCAACGAAAACAAGGCCCGCGAACATTTAGAGAACGTTCGTTGGCCCCATGGCCCCTACTGCCCGCATTGCGGCGAGGCCGAGTCGATTACCAAGATGCAGGGCAAGTCTCACCGCCCCGGTCTGTATAAGTGCCGATCCTGCCGCAAGCCGTTTTCGGTCACGGTCGGGACCCTGTTCGAGCGCTCCAAGGTGCCCCTGCACAAGTGGGTCCTGGCGACCCATTTGCTGTGCGCCTCGAAGAAGGGCATCAGCAGCCACCAACTGCACCGTATGCTCGGCGTCACCTACAAGACCGCGTGGTTCATGACCCATCGTATCCGTGAGGCCATGCGCGAGATCAACCCCGATCCGCTCGGCGGCAAGGGCAAGGTAGTCGAGGCCGACGAAACCTACTGGGGTGGCGACAAGGACGTATTTGTCTCAGAAAAAGGTTGGGTCAAAGGCCGTGGCACCAAGAATTCCTGGAAAGTCCTAACCCTGGTCGAGCGCGAAGGCCGCGCCCGCTCTTTCCATGTCCCCGACGTGAAGGCCGCAACTCTGCGCCAGCATATCGTCACCAACGTGCGCCGCGACTCCAATCTCATGACCGACGAAGCCCGCTGGTACAAGAAAGTCGGCAAGGAATTCGCCAGCCACGAGTCGGTCAACCACTCGATTTCCGAGTATGTGCGCGGCAATGCCGGGACACAGACGGTCGAGAATTTCTACTCGATCCTTAAGCGCGGCCTGACCGGCGTCTACCAGCACGTCGGCAAGCAACACCTGAAACGCTATATCTGCGAATTCGATTTCCGTTACAACACCCGCTCCCGCCTGGGCGTGTCGGATGCCGAACGTGCTGCCAAAGCCCTGGCCGGGATCACCGGCAAGCGCCTGACCTATCGGCGGACTGGTGAAAGGCGAGTTGCCTAAGAGGTTGTACACCACCCGGCAAATCATTGGCGTGATTCGCTATTTTTTGCAATCTGTGGACTAGCCGAATCGGCCAGGAACCTGTCAAAATATTCTGTTGCGCTGCTCAGTGCCCCATCGCGGTTTGCCTTGACGTGTATGGGGCACGTCAGAGAGGGAGCCTATTCTCCCGAGCCAGAGAAAGGATATTTCAATGGCAAAGCGCAACTGCGGCGGGTGTAAATCTCCGCCAAGGGGCCCAAAGACCGTTAGGGTCAAAAGGCACCCCCGGCGGAAACCCCGCAAGTGCTAGTCTGACCGGCTAGTGCGAACCGGGCGGCGGCTTTAGGGCCGTCGCCCACCTATCTCGAACAGAATCACAAACGGAGTCGAGCCGTCAATCGTCTTTGATTTTCTTATCCTTTTTTTGCCGCTTGGCTGGCTTGGTCGGCTTATGCGGCTTCGGCGGTGTTTCAAGCATGCGCTTCAGCGTCTTGTCGCGACGCTTGTCTTGCTCGTCTCTGCCAACAAATTTGGACATTTCGCTATCGCTTAGGGCGCTATTCACTATGGAAGACTTTTCTGGGGTTCATTTCGGCGAAACTAACCGGTTGCCCGAAAAGTATTTCATCGAAATAGGGCGCGTAGTCGTGACATGGGCCTATTTCGAACAAAATTTCGACATCTGGATACACTGCTTATGGGAAAAATCATACCCCCGCAAGTCAAAGCCAGGACTCATCATCCCATTTCGAAAAAGACGTAAATTATGGCTAGAACTAATCTTAAAAATTACAAAAGAGAAAGATACCATAAACGAGGCTCGCGATGTTAGCAGTAGCGCTGGCCACATTCGAAGTTTACGCGACCATGTATCGCATGGGGTATGGCTGCCAATATTAAAGCCGGGGTCTTTTGAGCATGAAAGCTATCGGTTGCTTTCAATTAAAAGTAAGGCCCCGCCAGAGGGCGATGTTCTGCCTAGGACCCTGGACGACCTCAAATTGCTTTCAAATCAGATCACCAAATTGAATGCGAGGACAGAAGACTTGCTCAAGAAGATTTTTCCTGGGGGCTATGGCGTGCGCTATCCATAGCATGGAATATCGCCACTGCAATCTTACCCGTATCCCATTCGTCTGAACCATCTGGGTCAAAGCAGTAAAAACTAACAGCTCTCTTACCAGCCTCGACCATCTCAGGCGTGATTCCAATTTCTTGATTTGATTCAGCTTTCTTGAGCAACGGCTTAACCCATGGTGCGTCACGTACATAATCGCCGGTTTTTAGAACATATATGGAACAAATCGTTGCGACCGGAAGAGTGGTCCAAGCACTTTGGCGGAGCCCGGGTTTTGGCCCCCGCGATGCCCCCCCCCGCTACGCCCCCGGCGACGGGCCGGCGGCGCGGGGCACGGCGGGCGCGGTGCCGGCCTCGCCGCCCGGGGCCTCACCGCCAGCGGCCCCCGCCCCGCCCATCACGTCTTTTACCTTGGCGGCCAGTTGCTTCAGGCTGAAGGGCTTGGGCAGGAAATGGATGTCCGCTTCCTCGCCCAGGCGCTGGCGGAAAGCATCCTCGGTATAGCCGGAAATGAAGATGACCTTGAGGTCCTGGCGCTGTTCGCGCAGGTGGCGGATCAGGGTCGGCCCGTCCATGCGGGGCATGACCACGTCGGTCACGATCAGATCGATGGACGCGGCGTGCTCGCGGAACACCTCCAGGGCCGATTCGCCCGAGCCGGCCTCCAGCACCTCATAGCCCTTGTTGCGCAGCACGCGGGCGCTGAAGGCGCGCACCGCCTCCTCGTCCTCGACCAGCAGGATCGTGCCCTTGCCGGTCAGGTCGCGGCGCACCTCGCCCTCGCCGGCGGCGGCGACGGCCCCGGCCGTTCCGGCGTGATGCGGCAGGTAGATTGAGAAGGTGCTGCCCTGGTCCGCCGCGCTTTCGACAAAGACGAAGCCGCCGGATTGCTTGACGATGCCGTAAACAGTGGACAGGCCCAGGCCGGTGCCCGCCCCCACCTCCTTGGTGGAGAAGAAGGGATCGAAGATGCGGTCCAAATTTTCGGCCGGAATGCCGCACCCGGTGTCGCTGACTTCCAGCAGGACATACTCGCCCGGCGGCATGACCTCGCCGCGCACCTTCTTTTCCCGCTCCACGACCGCGTTGCTGGTGCGGATGCTCAGCTTGCCACGCCCGTGCATGGCATCGCGCGCATTCACGGCCAGATTGATGATCACCTGTTCGAGCTGCCCCATATCGGCCTTGACGGTGCCCAGATCGCGCCCATGGACCATGTCCAGATCGATGGTCTCGCCGAGCAGGCGGCGCAGCAGGTGCGACAACTCGGCGAGGATGTCGGTGAGGTTGAGCAGGCGTGGCTGCAGGCTTTGCTGGCGCGAAAAGGCGAGCAGCTGGCGCACCAGGTTGGCAGCGCGGGCGGCATTCTGCTTGATCTGCATGATGTCCGCGAACGACTGGTCGCCGGGCCGGTGGCGCAGCAGCAGCAGATCGGAAAAACCGATCATGGCCGTGAGCAGATTGTTGAAGTCGTGGGCGATGCCGCCGGCCAATTGGCCGACCGCCTGCATCTTCTGCGACTGCGAGAATTGCAGCTCCAGGTTCTTCTGCTCGGTCGAATCGATGAAATGGGCGATGTACCCGGTGATCCCCCCCGCCCCGTCCGCCAAGGCGGTGATGTACATGGTGCAGACCTTCTCGGCCTCGCCGGGAAAGCGCACCTCGACGGGACCGCCGGTGCCACGCATGGCCGTTTCGATCACGGCGCGCTGCTCGGCCGGCACCAGATCCTGGAGAGAGCGGCCGGGCAGCGCCTCCGGATCCCGCCCCGCCAACGCACCGAAGGCGCGGTTGGCCTCGGTGAAGCGGCCGGCCACATCGAGCAAGGCAATGCCCACCGGCGCCTCGAGGAAGAAGCGCTCGAAACGCTGCACGGAACGCTCCAACGCCTCGGCCATGGCCCGCTCGTGCGACAGGTGGCGCACCACCGAGCGGGTGCGCACCCCGCGCCCATCCTCGCCCTTGGCCACATCCTGGCTGATGAACACCTGAAAAACCCGGCCGGCCGCATCCTGCAAGGCAACCTCGCCGCGGGCAGCCGTTTCATCGCCGAAGGGATCGTAGGGCAAGGTTCCGGGTGGCGGCGGCTCCGCCAGCACGTCATGCAGTTTGACGACACTGCTTTCCAGGCTTTCATGGCTACGGCCCAGCCAATCGCACAGGGTCTGATTGGCGAACAGAAACCGCCCTTGTTCGTCGACGGAATAAAAGCCGATCGGCGCATGTTCGAGCAGATCGGCGAAACGATTCTGCTCTTCCTTGATGACCTGCTCCAGCTGCCGCCGCAGGGTGATGTCGTCGACCTGCCAGAAAATGGTGCCCGGCCGGGTACCGACCGGATAGGCGGCGACGTGCCGCCACTCCGCGAAATCGCCGCCCGGCCGCTCCCCGGCGGCGGGTGCGGGCCGCACGCGCAACTCGGCATAACCCGCCGTGCCGTTCCGGGCGTTGGCGGCCAGGCGTTCGATCTGGGCCCGCGCATCCTCGTCGGCGGCTTGGGCACGCAACAACTCGGTGATCGGTTTGCCGGCACCGGCGAAGACCTTCCGGAAGGCATCGTTGACCAGCACGATCCGGCCACGGCGGTCGATGACCTGGCGCGGCTGCGGCACCGCATCGAAGATGTCCCGCAACAGAGCATAGGCACGGCGATGGCGAATCATGGACACCACCGCGATCCCCAGGGCGAGCACGGCGATCGCCAAGGCGCTATACAAAAGCACCCCGACACCGGAAGTCTCCACGGGCACCTGAGCTTGCGCCATCGCCGGCGCGGAGGCGAGCATCGGGATCAGCGCCGTGATGAACGGCGCCCACCGGCGGACCGGCGAACCGATCTCTCGCCTCATCGAATCCCCCTCTGCGGCCGACTCGTCGCAGACCACTTAAACCACAGGCCCGGCGGTTACGGCAAGCCGGCGCCGTTTAGTGCCGTACCGGCGCGACCGGCCGGCGCGGCAGCTTGCCCTTGAGGCGCATGACGTAGCCAATGATCTCGGCCACCGCCTTGTAGTGCTCGGCGGGCACTTCCTGATCCAAATCGACGCCATTGTAGAGAGCCCGCGACAAGGGCGGGTTTTGAACGATCGGCACGTTGTGCTCCTTGGCAATCTCGCGGATGCGCAAGGCCATGGAATCGGCGCCCTTGGCGACCAGGATCGGTGCCTGCATGCGCTCCGGATCGTATTTCAGGGCGACGGCGAAATGGGTCGGGTTGGTCACGACCACGTCGGCCTCGGGCACTGCCGCCATCATGCGCTTGCGCGCCCGCTCCATGCGGATCTGGCGCAGGCGCGCCTTGATCATGGGGTCTCCCTCGGTCTGCTTGTACTCGTCCCGCAATTCCTGCCGCGACATGCGCAGTTGCTTGGTGTGCTGTTGCCGTTGATAGAGAAAGTCGAGCGCGGCGATCACCGTCATCACCGAGAGCACGCCGATCAACACACGCATCGACAAAGACAGCAGCAGGTTGAGCACTTGCTCGCCCTCGAACGATGTCAGGTTCGGCAGAATCCGCCATTCCGGCCACAGCAGGACCATAACCACCGCGGCGACGATCGAAATCTTGGCGATGCCCTTGACAAAATCGACCAGGGACCGGCTCGAAAAGAGGCGCTTGAGGCCCTTCATCGGCGACAATTTTTCCAACTTCGGCTTGATCGATTCGAACGAGATCAGCAGACCGTTCTGGGAGAAGCCGGCAAGAAGCGCCAGCAACACCATGATCGCGATGGGGACCAGAACCACCAGACCCAAGTTCCACCCCAATTGCGCCAGGGTGGCCTGGAGCTGTCCCATATCCAGGTGGATCGTATGCGGCCGCTCGATGAACAGGTACAGGCTGTCGGTGATGCCCGTGACGATGGATCGGCCAAACACCCCGAGGATGATGGTCATCGCCAGGATCATGAACCAGTGATTGATCTCCTGCGACCGGGCGACCTGACCCTTTTCCCGCGCCTGCTCCAGGCGCCGTTGGGACGGGTCTTCGGTTTTTTGTGAGTCGTCTGTTTGGTCTTCGGCCAACGCCTGCTCTCCCGGCCGCTAGAGGGCGACGAACGGCAGCAGCGAATCCTGGAAGGCGCCGACGAACCAACGCAGGATCGCCGGCAACACCAGGACCAGGACCACCAGGCCGGCCGCAATCTGCAGCGGCATGGCGACGAAGAAGACCTGCATCTGCGGCATGAGGCGGCCGAGCAGGCCGAGGCCGAGAAAGAAGATCAGGCCGACGGCGATGAAGGGTGCGGAGATTTGAAAGGATAAGAGAAACGTCTGGGCAACGACGCGCGAGATCATGTCGGCGAAGTCCGCGACCGGCGGTACCTGGCCGGGTACGAACAGTTGATAGCTGTCGATCACCGCCGCCAGCATGGCATGGTGCAGATCGAGGGTGAAAATGGTCAAGACCGCGGCCACCACCAGGAAGGAACCGGCGATCGACCCCTGCTGCGCGGCACTGGGATCGGGCGTCAAGGCATTAGCCATGCTGCTCATGAAGGCGATGATCATGCCGGCGGTGGTCAGCGCCGAAATATACAGCCGGGTGATGGTGCCGAAGAAAGCGCCTATTAAAAACTCGCCGACGATCAGGACGACCAGGTCTGCCGCGCTTTCCGGCATGGCCGGCAGCGTATTGCCCAGGATCGGTGCGATGACCAGCGCGATCAGCAATGCCAGTATCAACCGGGTACGCGGCGGCACATAGGGATCGCCAATGCCCGGCATCAGCAGCATGGTAGTGCCGAGGCGTACGAACACCAGCAGAATGGCAAAGATCTGGGCGGGCAGAAGCTCCTGGAGCATGCCCGGTCAGCCCAGCGCGACGATGCGATCCATCAGACCCTCGGTGAAGGTCACCAGGGTCCCAAGCATGAACGGCATGAAGAGCAGCAGAGACAGGAAAATGATGATCGCCTTGGGGACGAAGGTCAGGGTCATTTCCTGAATTTGCGTCAAGGCCTGGAACAACGAGATCGTCAGGCCGACGATCAACGCCAGCAGAAGGACCGGGGAGCCGATCTTCAGGGTGACCAGCACCGCATCGCGGGAAACCTCGAGCACATCGGTCGCGTTCATCGTCTTACTTCCAGATACCCCGAGTGTGCCAGCCGCCGCGCCGCGAGATTGCGGTCAAATGGGCATGCGCAAGACGTCTTGATACGCCTGAATGACCCTGTCACGCAGGGAGACGACCGTTTGCAGCGTCAGCTCGGCCCTGCCGACCGCGGTGACGACGTCGGTCAGATCGGCCGTTCCGGCCGCCGCGGCCAAGCTTTGCCGCTCGCCTTCGCGCACGGCGCCAATGGCGTCCTGGGTGGCATTGCGCAGAACATCGGCGAAGTCGCCGCCGCCGCTGGCCTTGTTGGAGCCGAGGCCGGGCAGCGAATCCTTGCTCGCGACTTTCTGATACGCGTTGACGGCAGCGGCGAAGTTGATGGCCATGGCGAATCTCCCTGGGGCGACATTGCGCCCGCGCCTTTGGCCGTCCTGGCGAATGAACCGGCCGCCTTCCTGGCGGCCGGCACTGAGGATGCGCTTACCTCAAGAGATCGATGGTCCGCTGCAGCATGCCGCGCGAGGCCTGCATGACCTTCAAGTTGGCTTCGTAGCTCCGCTCCGCCTCGCGCATGTCGGCCATTTCCACCAGCGCGTTGACGTTGCTGGTCTTCACATAGCCGCTGGCATTGGCGGCCGGGTGGCCGGGTTGATACGATTCGCCAAAATCTGCGGAATCGCGCGAAACGCGAGCCACATCGACTCGTGGGACGCCAAGCTCGCGATCGAGGACGATTCCGAACGTGACCAGCTTGCGGCGATACGGATCGGCATCGGGTGTCAGTGCCGTGGATCCGGCATTCGCCATGTTCTCGGAAATGATCCGCAGACGCGTCCCCTGCGCCTTCATACCGGCAGCGGAGATGCTCATCGACTTCATCAGATCCGACATGCGCTTCCCTCTCTATTCCTTCCGGTGTCCCATCGTTGGCGCCGCGTTCGATCCGCGCGCCGGGAGGCCACCTTTATCCATTCGGTCCGCGCAAGGCGATACGGAACATGTCCATATGCTTGCGGTACAAATTGGTCATCAGTTGAAAGGCCGATTGGGTTTCGGAAACCTTGATCAATTGCTCTTCCAGCACCACCGCATTGCCCGTCGGCGAGGCTTCATAGGTCTCGTGCTGCACATTCAACTTGGCCGGACCATCGCGAACCACCGTTCCGTTGAGATGGGCGCGGTCGGTCGTCACGGGTTCCACCGGGGCAAGCTGGCTTTGCAGCAGGCGGGCGAATTTCGTGCCGTCGAGGTCGCGCGGAACGTACTGGGGGGTATCGGAATTGGCGATGTTATTGGCCAGCACCCGCTCGCGCTGATTGAGCCAATCCATGCGCTTGCCGATGACATCGAAGATGTTAAATTTGCCTTCCATGCCCCTCCAACAGGCGCGACGGCCGCAGAAATCCGGCCCAGAATGGCCAAGATACAGGGCCGCTTGTTAAAAATCGGTAAAATCTGCTAAAGGTTGCCGCAAATGCGCTCTAATCGAGGGAGGCTCAAGGTGCCTTCGAATAGGCCGTTGGGGGAGAACCGGCACAGGAAGGAGCCGGGATGTGCTTTACTTAACACGAAAGATCGGAGAGTCGGTCATCATCAACGATGATATTGAGGTAACCGTCATCGATATTCGGGGGAAGTCGATTAAGCTTGGGTTTACCTTTCCGACCACTGCGACGGTCCTGCGCCGCGAGATATTCGAGCGGATTCAGGAGGAGAATCGGGCGGCGGCGGCAGGCAGCGAAGCGCTGGCCGATGCTATGAAGAACCGCCCGCAAAGAAAAACCGGGCCGTAAGGCTGTTTGAGACGGGTCTGCCTGGGCCTCCAGGCGATCCTATCGTTTAGGGACCCCAAAAGGCATGGGGGTCCCGTGCATGGTGTCGAGGGGGACGCTCCGGGCCGCAAGGCGCCGGTATTTGGTGTTCAACACTTCGTTAAGTATGTTCGGCCAGGATAGGTCAACGCAGGCGCGGTGCGGTCATCGACCGCCGGACGTCCGCCGACAGCCGTATGCGAGGACCCCCTGGCCGTGGCCGATAAACCGCGTTCCATCATAGACTTGCCGGCCAGGGTGCCGGCGCCCGAGCGGCCGCCGGTGGCGGTGGCGATCGAAAACGATTCGGTCCAGCGCCGGGCACCGCGGGTCACCGCCATAGGGCGGGGGCCCGTGGCCGAGCAGATCCTGCAAATCGCCTTCGACCGGGGCATCAAGGTTCGCCAGGACGGTGACCTGGCGGAGATCCTGGCCGCCGTCGAGGTGGACAGCATCGTACCGCTGGAAGCCCTGGCCGCGGTCGCGGAAATTCTCTCCTACGTGTATCGGACGCAAAACGAGCTGGCGACGGAGCCGCGGCCATGAGCGGGGCGCAAGGACTCGATGGCATGGTCGAAGCCCTCAGCAACGTCATCGTGCGCGCCCGCACCGAACTCGATTCGGGCAACCTGATCGATATGACAGCCATCGAGGCCGGGGTGGGCGAGTTGTGCGCCCAGGCCACTACCTTGTCGCCCTCCGACGGGCGTATCTTGCGCCCGCGGCTGTTGTCGCTGATGGATGATTTCGCGCACCTGTCCAAGGCGATCGAAACGCGACTCGAAGAACTCAAACGCGAGTTGGGCGATACCAGCGGCCGGCAGAACGCACTGCGGGCCTATGGCAAGGCACCCGGGCCAAGCCGGTGATCTCGCACTCGACCCAGGGCTGATACCACACCGATGGATTTTGACGTTTATCTGCGGTTCCTGCTGGCGCTGCTGCTGGTCCTGGCGATCATCGCCGGATTGACCTGGCTGGCCCGGCGCTTTGGCCTCGGCGGTCAACTCACCCCCAATGCCGGCAAGTCGCCGCG
>Ga0214472_10009668_pt1 | contig 10049 bp, 8 predicted proteins | sample RVTome_6_FD_207662 | JGI IMG/M metagenome (GOLD analysis project Ga0214472, IMG submission 207662) | Soil microbial communities from uranium-contaminated site in the Upper Colorado River Basin, Wyoming, United States - RVT140D175 | ecosystem: Environmental > Terrestrial > Soil > Contaminated >...
AGAAACGGTCGCGAGCGGGCCGAGTGCAAGGCGCGAACGAGCGAACGACGAGACATATCAGATAGATAGGCGAGGGCGGAGGCGGGGTTTCGCGAAGCACTGCTTCGCGCCGCCGGAGCCGGCCGGGTATGCAAACCCGGCCGTGGAAAGGAGCGAAAAGCGAGCAACGCAGCAATCGGTCCGCGCAGCAGGTTTATTCACAAGCTCTGAGGCGCCGCGGCACACCCCGCACAAGGCACAACGCCCGGCTCGACCGGGCGTTGTGCCTTGTGGCGCCGCACGCGGCGCCTCGCCTGCGCCTTACTGCTGACGCGGGTTCAGCGCCGCGGTGTTGATCACCACTTCATACTGTTCGCGCAGCGCGGCCAGGAAAGCACTGAAGTCGCGCTCGGCCATCAGCCGCTCATACTGCTCGGCGATCGCCTTGACGCGCGGGTCGTCGCCCGCGAGTTCGGGCCGTTCGACCTTCTCGATGCGGAACACCGCGTAGCTTCCGTCCGTCATCGCCGCGCCCGCATGGGCCGGCAGCTTGCCGCTCGGGGCCTGGAACACCGCCTGCATGGCCGCCGCGGGCAGCGCCGGATTGCCGCGCTGCAGCTTGCGCGGCGCACTCCATTCACCAGCGACCTGTTCGCCCCGGTTGGCCGCCGCGAGCGCCGCCTCGCCGCGCTCGCCGACCAGGCGTATGGCCTCCTCGGCGCGCAACTGCTGCTCGATGATCGCGCGCACAGCGTCGAACGGCAGGCGCTGGGCGGCTTCGAATTCGAGCACGCGCGCCGACACCAGGGTCCCGCGCGCCACCTCCACCGCCTCCACGTTGCGCTTGTGCTTGACGGCATCATCGGAGAACAGGGCGGTGCGCAGTTTCTCGTTCTCGAACGGCCCGACCTTCCCGCCGTCGCGCTCGATCCAATCCGTCTGGCGGATTTCGAGCTTGAGCAGATCGGCCACCGGCTGCAGACTGTCCGCCTGTTCATAGGTGGTATTGGCGAACTGATCGGCCAGTTCGGCAAAGCGCCGGCTCGCCTCCTGGCCCCGCAGCTCGCCCAGGACTTCGTCGCGCACGGCCGCCAGCGGACGCACCGTGGCCGGCCGGATATCGGTCACTTCGATGATGTGGAAGCCGAATTCGGAGCGCACCGGCTCGCTGATCTGACCCTTTTCGAGGCCGAACGCCGCGTCCTCGAAGGCCTTCACCATGGCGCCGCGGCCGAAGAACCCGAGGTCTCCGCCGCGTTGCGCGGAGCCCGTATCCTGCGACTCGGCCTTCGCCACTTCCTCGAAGCGGGCCGGCTCACTGCGCAGCCGGGCAAGGATGGCAGTCGCCTTGTCGCGCGCCTGCGCTTCCTCGTCGGGCGAGCTGCCGGCCGGGATCAGGATATGGCGTGCGCGGCGCTGCTCGGGCTCGCCGAATCGGTCGGGGTTGGCGGTGTAGAACTGCTGCACGGCTTCGTCCGACACGCTCACCTGCTCAAGCAGCGCCGCTTCGTCGAACACGACGTACTGGGCGCGCACGCGCGCCGGGCGCTCGAAGCGCGCCGGGTTGGCGTCGTAGAAGCGCTGCGCCGCATCGTCGGCCAATTTCACTTCAGCCATCACGTCGGCCTGGGCGAAGCGCAGTTCGCGAATCTCGCGCTCTTCGAGCTGCGCCGCCAGAAAGCGCCGGGCGGACGCCGCCGCGGCGAAGGACGATTCGCTCACCGCCTGCGCCAGCTGCTGCACGCGCAGGTCCTGCCCCAGCCGCGCCTCGAACATCGCCGGGCTCATGCCCTGTGCGCGCAGCACGTTTTCATACCGCTCGAGGGAGAACCGGCCATCGCTCTGGAAGCCGGGCAAGGACGCGATCACCTCCTGCAACTGCTGCTGGGTCACCACCATCCGGTTGGTGGCCGCGTGCAGCGCCAGCATGCGCTGGTTCACCAGATTTTCCAGTACCGCACGGCGCAACTCCTCCGACTCGAGCATCGCGCGGTCGACCGACTCACCCATGCTCTCGCGCAGGCGGTCCTGCTGTTCGCGCAGCGCCCGGTCGAACTCCGCCGCCGAGATCTTCGTGCCGCCCACCGAGGCGAGCTCGGCGCCGGCGGGACCATCGCTGAAGTACGCGTCCATGCCGAAAAAGGCGAACGGGATGATGATGATCGCCAGGATCACCTGCGCGATGCGCTTGTTTTTGCGAACTGCTTCAAACATCGTGAGTTCCGTTTAGGCCGGTAAGGAAGCGCGGCGCCGGTCGCTGCGCACGCAAGCGGCAGATTATCGCACCGCATCGGCGCGCAAGCCACCACCGGGGCACCGACCCCGGCGCGGCCAACGCGCGCTACGCGCTCTGCGCGTCGCGCGCACCAACAGGCAGTCACCCGATCCAGGGGCAGGCGAGGACGCGGCGGCCAAGATTCGCCGCGCCCGCATCCGGGCGCTTTGCGGCGCTCGCGGGCGGGCGTCGCACAAGCCTCAGGCGGCCTTGGCGAAGGCAATCCGACCGCTGCTCAGATCGACCCGGATGCGGTCCTCGGGACCGAACTGCCCTTCGAGGATGGCCTTGGCGAGCGGGTTCTCGATGCGCTCCTGCACCGCACGCTTGAGCGGGCGCGCCCCGAACACCGGGTCGTAGCCGGCACCCGCCAGTTCAGCCAGCGCCGCCTCCGACACCTCGATCGACATGTTGAGTCGCGCCAGGCGCTTTTCCAGGTACTGCAGCTGGATGCGCGCAATGCGGGCGATGTGCTTCTGGTCCAGCGCGTGGAACACCACGACCTCGTCGATGCGATTGACGAACTCGGGACGGAAGTAGCTCTTCACCTCAGCCATCACCGCGAGCTTGATCACTTGGTAGTCGTCGCCGGCCATCTGCTGGATCATCTGGCTGCCGAGGTTGGAGGTCATCACGATCACGGTGTTCTTGAAGTCGACCGTGCGCCCCTGCCCGTCGGTCATGCGCCCGTCGTCGAGCACCTGCAGCAGCACGTTGAAGACGTCCGGATGGGCCTTCTCGACCTCGTCGAAGAGAATCACGCTGTAGGGCTTGCGGCGCACCTGCTCGGTGAGGTGGCCACCCTCCTCGTAGCCGACGTAGCCCGGGGGCGCGCCGATGAGCCGCGCCACCGAGTGCTTTTCCATGAACTCGCTCATGTCGATGCGGATCAGGTGTTCGTCCGAGTCGAACAGGAAATCGGCGAGCGTCTTGCATAGCTCGGTCTTGCCCACCCCGGTCGGCCCGAGGAACAGGAACGACCCGTAGGGACGATTCTCGTCGGAGAGGCCCGCGCGCGAGCGGCGAATGGCGTCCGACACGAGGCGCACCGCCTCGTCCTGGCCGACCACGCGCTCGTGCAGGCGCTCTTCCATCTTCAGGAGCTTGTCGCGCTCGCCCTGCATCATCTTCGACACCGGGATGCCGGTGGCGCGCGACACGACCTCGGCGATCTCCTCGGCGCCGACCTTGTTGCGCAGCAGCTTGAACTGGCGCTCGCCGCTGCCGGACATCTCTGCCGCCTTCAGTTGCGCCTCGAGCTGCGGCAGCTTGCCGTACTGCAGTTCGGCGAGCTTGTCGTACTGGCCCTTGCGCTGCATCTCGGCCATTTGCGCGCGCAGCTTGTCGATCTCTTCCTTGATGTGCTGGCTGCCCTCGACGCTCGCCTTCTCGGCGCGCCAGATCTCGTCGAGGCTGGCGAGCTCGCGCTCGAGCTTGTCGATCTCGTCGCGGATGAGCGCGAGGCGCTTGTGTGAAGCTTCGTCGGTTTCCCGCTTGACCGCCTCCTGCTCGATCTTGAGCTGGATGAGGCGGCGTTCGAGCCTGTCCATCACCTCCGGCTTGGAGTCGATCTCCATCCTGATGCGCGCGCCGGCCTCGTCGATGAGGTCGATCGCCTTGTCCGGCAGGAAGCGGTCGGTGATGTAGCGGTGCGACAGTTCCGCCGCGGCGACGATGGCCGGGTCGGTGATGTCGACGCCGTGGTGCAGTTCGTATCTCTCCTGCAGGCCGCGCAGGATGGCGATGGTCGCCTCGACGCTGGGCTCATCGACGAGCACCTTCTGAAAGCGGCGCTCGAGGGCCGCGTCCTTCTCGATGTACTTGCGGTACTCGTCGAGCGTGGTGGCGCCGATGCAGTGCAGTTCGCCGCGCGCGAGCGCCGGCTTCAGCATGTTGCCCGCGTCGATCGCGCCTTCCGCCTTGCCCGCGCCGACCATGGTGTGCAACTCGTCGATGAAGACGATGATGCGCCCTTCTTCCTGGGCAATCTCCTTCAATACCGCCTTGAGCCGCTCCTCGAACTCGCCGCGGTACTTGGCCCCGGCCAAGAGCGCCGCCATGTCGAGCGAGAGCACGCGCTTGCCCTTGAGTGTTTCGGGCACTTCGTCGTTCACGATGCGCTGCGCGAGCCCCTCGACGATGGCGGTCTTGCCCACCCCCGGTTCGCCGATCAGCACCGGGTTGTTCTTGGTGCGCCGCTGCAGGATCTGGATCGCCCGACGGATCTCGTCGTCGCGCCCGATCACCGGATCGAGCTTGCCCGCGCGCGCGCGCTCGGTGAGATCGAGGCAATACTTGGCGAGCGCCTCGCGCTGGCCTTCGGCCTCCTGGCTCGATACGCCGGCCCCGCCGCGCACCGCGTTGACGGCCGCCTCGAGCGGCTTGCGCACGAGGCCATGCTCGCGCAGCAGGCGACCGGCTTCGCCCTTGTCGTCGGCCAGCGCGAGCAGCAACATTTCGGTGGCGATGAAGCTGTCGCCGCGCTTTTGCGCCTCGCGATCGGCAAGATTGAGCAGACTCGAGAGGTCACGCCCGATCTGCACTTCCCCGCCATGCCCCTCCACCCTGGGCAGACGCGCGAGCGCCTTGTCGAGCGCGCTCTTGAGCGGCGGCACGTTGACCCCGGCGCGCTGCAGCAAGGAGACCGTGCCGCCGTCCTCCTGGTTGAGCAGCGCCAGCAGCAGATGCTGGGGCTCGATGAACTGCTGGTCGTTGCCCACCGCGATGCTCTGCGCATCGCTGAGGGCCTGCTGAAACTTGGTGGTGAGCTTGTCGAAGCGCATGGCGAAATTCCTTCGGACCGGTACGGGTTGCCACGCACATGGGGGCGTGCCCATTGAATTCAACTACTGCGCCGGCGCCGGCGCAAGGGCGGCCATCGCCATCCGCTCCTATAATGGATTGTGGAAATGCAGCGTCCGGCTCAACGGGGGCTTGAAACCGCCGTGGCCGAGCGCCCTTGCGACATCCTGCTGTGCTATGTTTAACGAGAGGACGGAGGAGGCGGCGCACCGGGCTGGCTGGCACGGTCCTCATGATGGAATGCGACGTCAGGAAAGCCTCATCGAGCATCTAACCCGCGTATGGAGGAGAACAATGGCTACAAAGCAGGATCAATTCAACGAACTCCAGAAGAAGAACCTCGAGGCGGCGATGCGTCTGGCGCAGATGTCGATCGAAAACTCGCAGCGGATCATGGAACTGCAGGTCGCGACCGCCAAGAGCCTGTTCGAAGAAGGTGTGCAGAACGCCAAGGCGCTGTCGACGGTGAAGGACCCGAAGGAAATGATGGAGCTGCGCACGCGATACGCGCAGAGCACGACCGAGAAGATGCTCGCGTGCGCACGCGAGATGGCCGAGCTCACCAGCCGCAGCCAGGCCGAAGTCGGCAAGCTGGTCGGCGAGCAGCTCACCACCGGCGGCCAGGACGTGTTCGAGGCGATGCAGAAGATGTTCAAGGGCATGCCGATCACCGACCAGAACGCGATGTCCGCCATCCAGACCGCGATGGACACCACGCGTGCCGCGTTCGAGCAGATGAGCCGGGCCTCGGCCGACGCGTTCCAGATGTTCTCGCAAGGCACCAAGGGCAAGCGCTGAGCGACAGCCCTCTCGGGAAATGAAATCGGCGCCCGCGGGCGCCGTTTTTCACTCTGTCGCAGCGGCGCGCTGCTCAGCGCCGCATCTCGACATCGTCCCAGCGCGCCGCGGCGCTGTCGTCGCTCTCGCGCGCATCCACCCAGCGCGCGCCTTCGGGCGTTTCCTCGCGCTTCCAGAACGGGGCACGCGTCTTGAGGTAGTCCATGATGAACTCGCATGCGGCGAAGGCCTCGCCGCGATGCGCGGCGGCCACCCCGACGAACACGATACGCTCGCCCGGCTCCAGCCGCCCGTAGCGATGGATCACGCGCACCCCCAGGAGATGCCAGCGGCTGCGCGCTTCTTCGGCGATTTCCTCGAGCGCCCGCTCGGTCATGCCCGGGTAGTGCTCGAGCGTCATGGCGAACACGCCGCTGCCCTCGTTGGCCGCGCGCACGAGCCCGACGAAGGTCGCCACGCCGCCGACGTCGCAGCGCCCCTGCGACAGCGCCGCGCTTTCCACGCCGGGGTCGAAATCGTCCCGCTGAACGCTCACCGACATCGATTCAGCCTCCGGTCACCGGGGGGAAGAACGCGATTTCATCGCCGGGCGCGACCGGCTCGCTGGCGCCGGCCATCCGCTGGTTGAGCGCCGCACGCACGTTGCGCCCCTGCGCCAGGGCGTGCCAGCGGTCGCCGCGATCGGCCAGGAAGGCGCGCAGATCGCCCACCGTGGAGACGCCGGAGGGCAGCGTGAAGGATTCCTCGGCACAGCCGAGAGCATCCCGCAGGGACGCGAAGTACAGTATTTTGACGGTCATAACTTCAGTATAACAACTCGCCGTAGGGGAGAAAGCGCACCGGGTCATTGCGCCGGATCGGGGTGTCGGCCGGCACGTCGACCAGTCCGTCAGCCCACACGATGGACGACAGGGCCGCCGCGCCCTGGTGTGCGTGGAGCTCGACGCCGCCGGTTTCGTTGCTGCGCGCGCGCAGGAACTCGCGCCGCCGATCCGGCCGGGGCCATTCGAAATCGGCGCGCAGAGTGAGTGAGCGCGGGCGCACCTCACGTACGCCCTGGGTAGCGAGGATGAAGGGGCGCACCATCAGGAGAAAGGTCACGAAGCTCGACACCGGGTTGCCGGGCAGCCCGATGAAGGCGGCCGCCCCCACCCGCCCGTAGGCGAGCGGCTTGCCCGGCTTCATCGCGATCTTCCACATCTCGAGCGCGCCTTCGGCTTCGACCGCCGGCTTGACGTGGTCTTCCTCACCCACCGACACGCCGCCGCTGGTGAGAATGAGATCGTGCCCCTGGGCGGCTTCGCGCAGCACTGCGCGGGTGGCCGCGAGGCGGTCCGGCACGATGCCGAAATCGCTCACCGCGCACCCGAGCTGCTCCAGCAGGGCGCGCAACTGGAAGCGGTTGGAGTTGTAGACGGCGCCGGGCGGCAAGGGCTCGCCGGGCATCACCAGTTCGTCGCCGGTCGAGAACAGGGCCACCCGCATCCTGCGCCAAACCGGCAGCTGGGCGAGCCCCACCGAGGCGGCGAGGCCGATTTCCTGCGGGCGCAGGCGGGTGCCGACGGCCAGTATCGTCGCCCCCAGGGCGAGCTCGCTGCCGGCCCGGCGCACCGCTTCGCCGGCCTGCGGCAGGTGGTTGACCACCACCGACTCACCGTGATGCTCGCACAACTCCTGCATCACCACCGCGTCGGCCCCCGCGGGCAGCGGCGCCCCGGTAAAGATGCGCGCGGCGGTCCCCGCCTGCAGCGCATATCCTACACTGCTGGCGGGAATGCGCTGCGACACGGGCAGGCACGTCCCCGCCGCCGGCACGTCGGCCGCGCGCAGCGCGTAGCCGTCCATCGCCGAGGTGTCGAGTGCGGGCACGGCGATCGGCGAGGACACGTCGGCGGCCAGCACCCGGCCCGCGGCGACGAGGGTGTCGGTCATTTCCAGCTCGCGCGGGGTGCGCGCCTTGGCGATCAGGGTGGCGAGCGCCTCGTCGAAGGAGAGCATGCTGTTCATGGCTGGCGGGCGTAGTCGAGAATGAAGTCGGCAATGGCCGCGGCGTCGTTGAGCGGCAGACGCGGCAGGGGGCAGTCGATCGCCGCGTCGCTCGCCACCGCCACCACGTGCGCGTTGTCTTTCCACAGCGGCGGCTTGCCGTTGTCCGGCCGATACACCTCGACCTTGGGCACCTCCGCCGCCTTGAAGCCTTCGATCAGCACCACGTCACACGGCGCGAGCAGGCGCAGCTGTTCGTCGAGCGAGGGCTCCGGCGCGCCGCGCAGTTCGTGCATCAGCACCCAGCGGTCGTTCGACAGCATTAGCACCTCGGTGGCTCCGGCCTCGCGGTGGCGAAAGGAATCCTTCCCTGGGCGATCGAGATCGAAGCCGTGGTGGGCATGCTTGATCACCGCCACCTTGACGCCGCGCGCGGTGAATTGCGGGACGAGTTTCTCGATCAGGGTGGTCTTGCCGGAACCGGACCAGCCGGCGATGCCGAACACGATCATCTTAAAGGCGGCTCATGGGAAACGGAGCCCCAGAGGATACAACATCCGGCCGCCGCGTCGCGCACAGCAGCGGCAGAACGTGGGGCACCGCCGTCCCGCGCGGCGAATGCCCTCAGTCGCGTTCGCAAGGCAATGCGACGACCGCCGCGAAGCCGCCGCCCGGGGTACGGAAGTTGGTCGTCTGACCGCGATACAGGCGCGCGGCGGTGAGTTGCACCCGCCCGCCGTAGGCATAGCAGCGCAGATCCATCTTGAGCTCGGTGGGCACCCCGCCCACGCTCAGGTGGCGGCCGCTCGGCGCCACCAGGCGTTGCGCGATGTAGTCGCCGCCGAGAATGGCCTCGAACACACGTCGCGTGAGCTTGTCGCCGCGATAGGCGGCGCGGCTGCCGAAACCGGCCGCCGGTTTGAAGAAGAGCGTGCGCCGCGCGTCCCACAATGCCTCGGCGTCCTGCGCCCGCACGCGCCGGGTGGGCGGCACGCCGGCCGCGAGGACGGCTCGTGTGGGTGCATCCACCCCCATCCCGGCGAGCGCCGCCGGGTCGCCCAGCAGCACGAGGTTGCGCTTGTCGGCGTACAACGCATGCGCACGCGGGTGCGGCGTGATGACCGCTGCCTGGTCGGCCCAGGCAGCGGCCAGCGCGGCACTCTCCGCTTCCTCCAAGGCGAAATCGGTGAGCCGGTTGTAGACCAGGTCGATGGCGATGTCGCCCAGCCACAGCCGGCCGCCGGCGAAATGCAGCTCGGTCGGATCGCATATGTAGGCCGCCAGCCCGTGGCGTTCGAACAGGCGCTGGAACAGCAGGAACTCGGGCAGGAGATACTGGTTCTGCGGGTCGCGATCGACGATGGCCACCGTGCGCCACGCGGCCTCCCCGCGCAGCGCGCGCCACTCGGCGCGAAACATCGCGAGGAAGGCGGCTTCGGGTTCGCCCGGGGCACCGGTCGCTACCGCCGCCTCGAGCGGCGCGAGCTCCGCGCAGCAGGCGCGCTGGGCGCGCGCCAGCGCCACGTTGAGGAGCCCCCCGCCGGCGTTGGTGTTGATTTCGATGAGCTGCGGCCCGCCGAGCCCGAGGTGGAAGTCGAACCCCAGAAAAACGCCCGCGGCGGCGCTCGCCACCCGCGCGGCCGGCGGCGCCGCGGCGAGCACGCGATCCTGCCACGCCGGCAGGGCCACCACGCGCTCGACCGCGGCGACGATCTCGGTCATGCGCGCCTGATGCCGCTCGGGGAGGAAAGCCACCGAGTCGGCGAAGAGGTGCGGGCGGGTCGCGGCGATCATGGCGAGCAGCGCCCCGTCGCGCGGATCGCGCTCGAGCTCGGCACGCAGCCGCTCGTGATCGAGGGAGACGCACTGGCAGCCGCGGTTCAGGCGTTCGGCCACCTCCTCGCAGTCACCTTCGGCCAGCGCGACGAGGAACGGATCCGGGGTCTGCTCAAGCATGACGTTCATCGTAAAACTGACTCCGGTTTGAAACCCCGCCCTTCAGGGCGGTGCGGAGGTTGAATACCCCGGCCTGAAGGCCGGGGTTTCAGCCGTAGCAATTTGGGAGGGGATGCAAACCCCTTCCAAATTCATTCAGTGCGACAGGCCTGAAGGCCTGTCGCTAATGAGTTGCTCGGGCTCTCCGGCGGCCACGGGCGGCGGCGCGAGCTGCTCGAGAAAGGCGACCGCCTCGGCCTCGACGCGGGTGCGG
>Ga0214472_10009669_pt1 | contig 10049 bp, 7 predicted proteins | sample RVTome_6_FD_207662 | JGI IMG/M metagenome (GOLD analysis project Ga0214472, IMG submission 207662) | Soil microbial communities from uranium-contaminated site in the Upper Colorado River Basin, Wyoming, United States - RVT140D175 | ecosystem: Environmental > Terrestrial > Soil > Contaminated >...
GGCGCCGGTAGCTCAACGGATAGAGCAGCAGACTTCGGATCTGCCGGTTCGGGGTTCGAATCCCTGCCGGCGCGCCATGGAGCCTGCGGTCAGCTTGCTCCGAGCCCGAGTCCTCTGGTAGCCGCCAGCGGCGGGTCACGCCCTGGCCTCTGGCTAACCCTTCTGCACCCGGACCATTAGTCTCAACCGCAGGTTCGCCTCCCTGGCGAGAAACCGCTCGAGGCGAGCACCGCTGAGGAACATGCCGACGCGGATGCTGCGGACCTTGCCTTCCTCGGCGTCGATCGCCCGCTTGTGGTGCTCCCACAGCGGCGCCGAGCCATCCAGGAGCTCGAGCCGGAGGTCGACCAATCGATCGAACGACGGCCGCACCATGATGTGGAACTCCCAGGTGAGCTCCGGCCCTCCACTCCGTTCAACCTTGTGGAGCTGGAGGTAGGGAATCGACACGTCCTCGCAGTAGTAGTTGCGCAGCTTCCCCGAGGTGAACGGTGTCGATCGCTTTGCCGCCAGGAGCTCGCGAAGCAAGTCCACATCCAGCTCGAGCCGCAGGGACCCGTCATTCTCCACAGGCTCACGAGGGGGTGGGAAGTCGTTCACCCGCAAGACGCGATCCGACTCGATCTCCTCCTCGGGCGAAGTCTCCATGCCGACAGTTGCGATCTCCTCCCAGAGCAGTCGCTCTGCGAACAGACCCAGCTCGATCGCCACCTCCGTATCGAGGGGTACCCCGGTGATCACGTATCCGTCGATCAGTCTGACTTCGAGGGCGCCCGCCTGGGAGCGAATCGAGCGGATCGACGAGCGCGGGATCTCCAGGGTTCGATCAGGCGTTTCGAGTACAAGCACCTCGAGAGCCAAACGCCCTCTCAGTTGGCGCCCGGTGCGGCTCACCAGGGTGTCGGCCGACACCGCGGGACCGAACGCCAAGCAGCCGACCAGGACCGCAACCACGTACTCGTTCGTTCTTCGCAAGGAGCGGCGGCATTCTAACCGAACCGGCGACCTCTCAGGTTTCAGAGGCACCACCTGGCGAGGGTAGACTCGGGCCTTCACGACGGACCGGGCAGCTGATTCGATCTACGGAGTCTGCCGCCGCGAATGAATCCCGATCTCGCACATCAGGTCGCCCCGGCGATGAGGACCGAGGAGCGCTGCTGTCGGAGCTCACGCGATGATTTCCGCCTTCGAAGCTCTTGATCTCCTTGGTGAGGGAAATCGGCGGTTTGCCGCCGGCACGCCCAGCTCAGCCGCGGTTCCGATCCACTTGCGGCGCGCCGAGCTGCTCGAGAAGCAGGAGCCGTTCGCGATCATCCTGGGCTGCTCGGACTCCCGTGTACCCGCCGAGATCGTGTTCGATCAAGGGGTCGGCGATCTGTTCGTGATCCGGGTGGCGGGCAACATCGTGGCGCCCTCGCAGGTGGGCAGCGTGGAATTCGCGGCGACCCGCTTCGGTACTCGCCTCGTCGTCGTGCTCGGCCACTCGGACTGCGGCGCCGTGCGGGCGACTCTCGAGGAGCTGCAGCAACCGGCGGAGTGCCAGTCGCGCAATCTGCGCTCGATCGTCGATCGCGTCCGTCCCTCTGTCGAGAGCCTCCTCGAGACCGACCTGAGGTACGACCTGGAGGCGCTCGCCAAGCAAGCGGTTCGCGCCAACGTCACCGTCTCGGTGGATCACCTGCTCCACGGCTCCGAGATCCTCGAAGGGCTCGTCCGCGACAGTGGGCTGCTCATCGTGGGTGCCGAGTACTCGCTCGAGACCGGCGAGGTCGAGTTCTTCAATCGCGAGTGACCGCGGGACACCGCTCCGCGAATCCGGTACTGTGGGATCGGATGCCGGCCTGGCGACGCCCATCGACTCCCTGTGTATCCGGCGATGGCGGAGGGGTCCGCTGAGCCGCCAGCTGTGGGTGCCGCGTGCCGACGGCCGGCTGGAGGACTGGCCGCCGACGCCTCCCGGAGAGGCTGTCCTCTTCGACCGTCTGCGGCAGGTCTGCGAAGAAGGACTGAAGATCGCCGCGCGCTACGATCCGTCGACCACCGGCTCGTGGCACCCGTTCTTCCCGGCCGAGTACGACGCCGTCCTCAACACCCTGCTCGAGGTCCGCGACCGGCCGGGGCGCTTCCTCGAGCTCGGCTCAGGCACCGGGGTCATCGCGATCATGGCGGATCTCCTCGGCTTCGAGGCCTGCGGCATCGAGATCGTCCCGGAGCTCGTCTCCGAGGCGCGGGAGCTGGCGCGACGCCACGGATCGAGCGCCCGCTTCGCGGCGGGGAGCTTCATCCCGACCGGCTACCAGTGGACCACGAAGGACGGAGACTCGAGAATGGGGACGGTCGGCAATGCGGCGCCCGCCTACCCCGAGCTGCACTGCGAGCTGACGGACTTCGACTGGATCTACGCCTACCCGTGGCCGGGCGAGGCGGAGATCATCCGCGATCTCGTGCGCCGGTGCGGAGCGCCGGACGCCACCCTCATCCTCCACCGCTATACCGGCGGCCTGGTGAGCTTCCCGCCGGTTGAAAACCATTCTTGATCTCCTGATCGCAATCTGATCCGTAATGGTGGCGCGATGACACTCTGCTAGAGTCCGCGCTGTGGAATCCTGAACATCGGGCGGTGGCCTTGTCGGGCCCCGGGCCGCGATGACGGCATCGGAGCGCGACGAGTCGTCGCGGCCCTGGGCTGGGGTGACCACACCGACGCGATGAACGGGAACCGGCTGCTGATCATCGAGGACGATCAACAGATCCTCCGCCTCGTCGCCGCGCACGCCGCCCGGCTCGGTTTCGAGGTCACGGCGCTGGGGGATGCAGCCGACTTCCGCAACGCGCTGCGCTCCTCCAAACCCACAGCCATCCTGCTCGACCTGAGCCTGCCGAACGTCGATGGCATCGAGATCCTGCGTTATCTGGGGCGGCAGAGAACGCGGGCGCGCGTGGTTCTGATGTCCGGGCACGGAGGGCGGATCCTCGACACCGCGCGCCGCGCCGCCATGGCCGAGGGCCTGCAAGTCCTGAGCGTCCTCGAAAAGCCCTTCCAGTCGCAGCAGCTCGAAAAGACCCTCACCAGCATGAAGCGCGACGAAGCTGTGGTCGACCTCGCCGATCTTCACGAAGCGATCGAGAAGAACGAGTTCGTGATGCGGTACCAGATCAAAGCCAACCGCACGACGGAAGGGAAACTGGAGGCGAAGTCGGTGGAAGGCCTCATCCGTTGGCAGCATCCGAGTTTGGGACTGCTAAGCCCGGCGAGCTTCCTCTCGCTCGCCGAAGGCTCCGATGCCATCTTCCCGCTCTCGCAGATCGCGCTGCGGACCGCTCTCCAGGCCCGTCGCCGATGGGAGCAGCAGGGACTGGACCTGGGAGTCGCGGTGAACTTCTCTCCGCGCCTGCTCTCCGACTGGGACCTGCCGAACGAGGTCAGCAAAGTGCTCGTGGAGACCGGCGTCGAACCGGCGAGCCTGACACTCGAGATCACCGAACGCGGGATCACCGAGGATCCGGTGCAGGCGATGGAGGTCCTGACCCGGTTACGCCTGAAGGGGCTCTCGGTCTCTCTCGACGACTTTGGGACCGGCAACGCGACGTTGATTCAGCTCCTGAGGATGCCTTTCTCGGAGGTGAAGCTGGATCGATCGATGTTCGAGAACATCGAGGACACGGCCCAGGAACGCGCTGTGGTCGGCAGCCTGGTCAAGATGTTCCACTACCTGCAACTCGACGTCTGCGCCGAGGGTCTGGAGACCCAGGGGGCGCTGGATCACGCCGTCGAGTTCGGTTGCGACCGCTTCCAGGGCTACTTCCTGGGTCGCCCGATACCGCAGGAAGAGATCCCGGCGGCGATCGCCGCCGGTCTTCCGACTCCCTCTGTGGCCAACAACGCCTGAGCCCCGGCCTACGACTCCACCGCGACGGGCCTCGCGACCTCGAGGTAACGGCAGAAGGCATTGGCGAGTTGGATCTGTCGCGGCGTGCGGCACTCGGGCTCGAAGAGCTGCGGACAACCCACCAGAACGCAAGCGGCGCGGGCTCGCGAGGTCGCCACGTTGAGCCGGCTCGAGTCGTAGAGGAACTCCATCCCGCGGGGCGCCAGGTCCGGAGACGAGGTAGCGGTCGAAAAGATCACCAGTGGGGCCTCCTGACCCTGGAACTTGTCGACCGTGCCGATGCGGGCTCCGGGCAAGCGCTCCTGAAGCGCCTGCACCTGGGCGTTGTACGGGGCGACGATCAGGATGTCGGCGGCGGCGAGCGGGGTCGATCCGCCCTGCTGGTCGGTCCACGTCGTCGACCCATCGATCAACCGCTCGACCCAGCGCCCGATCACCTCGACCTCCTCGGCGCTCGAGCTCTGGTTTCCCTCGTGCTCCACCGGCAGGAAGAACAGACCGGCCCCGTCCAGCACCGGGCCGCTCAGGCGCTGCCGCTCGAGACCGGCGACCGGAGAGAGGCGGCCCTCGTAAAACAGCTCCGAAGTGAAATCACAGAGCGAGGGATGGAGACGATAGGTCTCGCCGAGAAAAAGGCCGGCGCCCGCCGGAAGCGTTTCGGCATCTCCGAGCAGGTGCTGCAGCGCCGACACATGAGTGCCCTCCGGGTGGCTCCCCTGCTGCGGCTGCTCGAGCTGCTGGGGGTCGCCGAGCAGCACCAGGCTCTTGGCCCCGCGCGCCGAGGCCACGACGTCGGCTAGCGCCATCTGACCCGCCTCGTCGATGAAGAGCACGTCGACCGCCCCTTCGAAGTCGCCCCGCGCCCAGAGCCAGGCGGTGCCGGCGAGCAGGTCGATCTCGCCGACGCCCAGGCCGCTACGCAGCTTCGGATAGCTGTCGAGGACGAGGATCCTCGGGTCGTCCTCGTCGGAGGGCTCCGTCTTGTGAGCGCAGCGCAGCGGGAGCCTCGCCTCGGCGGCTGCCTCGAGCGCAGCGTGCAGGAAGTTCCTGGCCACCTTGTGGCCGGTAGCGGTGACGCCGACCCTCCGGCCCTGCCGCACGAGCTCCACCGCCATGCGCGCACCGACGTAGGTCTTGCCGGAGCCGGGCGGCCCCTGGATCGGCAGGACGCCGCCGTCGAGGCCCGACGCCAGCCGCTTGCAGGCGCCCAGAATGGACTCTCCTGGCCCCCTGGCGAGCGGCCCGGCGCCCTCGGTGAGCCGCGGTGGCCGGCGCAGGAGCAGATCGCGCGTGGCTCGGTGGGCGCCGTCGCCCTCCCAGCCCGACTCGGCAACCGCCTCGGCGAACTCGAGGAGGGCCACCGGCTTCTGGCCCAGCGGAATGTCTGTGTGCAGAAAAACCGCGCGGGGGTGCTCGCCCACGGCGTCCCCCCGCTTGCGGAGGTCGATCGACCGGGCTCCGAGATCGAAGCTCACGACGGTTCCCAAGGTCGTGTCGCCGAAACGCGCGTCCGTGCGCCGCCGCAGCCTCACTTCCTGCCGCGGGAACCGGTACCGGTGCACGGGGTTCTTCCCCGCGCCCTCGACCTCGCCCTCGAAGGCGAGGCCGGCGAGGCCGGCCGGCTCGTCCAGCAGCTCCTCCTCACCCAGATCCCGAAGGCGGAAGTAGTCCCACCAGTTCACCTTGTTCTCCCGCCGGTGGTAGTCCGTGAGGTGCGCCAGCACCCAGCTCGCCTGCTGCTCGCGCGAGCGCTGCACCGCCTCGACCGGCACCCCGCGGAGGAGCCGCCCCATCACCGCGGCGACCCGCGCGTCGCGCTCCTTGACCTTGTCGGACGCCGCCTCCTCGCCGGCCTCCGGCCGCGGGATCCGCTCCCCCGCCTCCACGCGCTCGCGGCGTAGCTCCTCGAGCCAGTCCCGGAGCCACCACGTCGACAAGCAGTCGTCGCGGTTGTAGTCGAGCACCGGCCGGCGGTCCGCTTCGGAGATCTCGGCCCCCTGCCCCAGCTCCAGCAGGCGCTCGACCCGAAAGAGGGCGCTCCTCGCCTCGCGCAGTTCCAGACCGCGCGCGAAGCCGCAGTACGCCTCGAGGTCCTTGAGCGAGTACCGCTCGACCGCGGCGCGCAGCGCCTGGCGGACCACCAGGTGAAGGTCGACCAGAACGTCGCCGCGCAGCAGCCGGTCGACCTCCGCCTCGCGCGTGGCGTAGCGACCCATGAGGCGCTTCAGCGTCGACTCCTCGTAGTGCCCGAAATGGTAAATGTGGAACCCGGGATGGCGCTCGAGGCGGTCGGCCATGGCGTCGACGAACCGCTCGAACGCCTCCTTCTCCTGCTCCGCGTTCGCCGCCCACAGATGCTCGTAACCGGGCTCTCCGGCGTCGACCCTCGCCCAACCGAAGAGGTACTCGAGCCCGGCCTCGCCGGCGAAGGGGTCTCCTTCGAAGTCGAAGAACACGTCGGCCGAATGGGGCTCCGGGAGTCGCGCCAGCCCCCGCCCGGCGTCGACCGCGAGGACCTCGAAGTACGGCTCCCCGCGCCGCCGTCCTTCGAGCTGCACGCGGGCCTGCTCCCGCGCCTTCTCGTACGAGACGGCGGACCCGCGGCCGGGGCGCCAGGCCAGGGGGATCGGTTCCTTGGCGAGGCGAGCCAGGGTGTCGATCGAGCGCTCCTCGAGCTCGCGGCGTTGCCCTCGAGTCACGTCCGCGACCAGCGAGAGGTGATCGTCCGCCCGCCATCGCGCGTCACACTCGCGCCAGTAGGCGCAGACCTGGCAGTGGTCCACCGGCTCCGGATAGGTCGCCGGGCCGCGTCCGTCCACCGCACGGTGCAGCTCCCGGCGGACGAAGCGGTGGTAGGCGAGGTAGTTGCGTACGCGCAGAGTCTCCGGCGCGAGCGGAGCACCCGGCGAGACCACGTGCATCCGCACCGGGAGCCGACCCTGCACCGCCGCGATCAGCTCCGAGTAGAGGCAGAGCTGGAGCACAGTGGCGCCGCGCGTCTCGCGCGCCAGCTTGGTGTCCGTGGCTTCATAGCCCCAGGCGCCGAGGTCGCTCGCCTCCTCCACGCGCTGAAGCACGTCCGGCCGTCCGAACCAGCCGTCGGCGGCGAGCGCGCCCTGCGCGATGACCTCCACCCCCTCGCGCATCAGCCCGACGGTGCGAGCCACGCTGGTTGAATCCTCTCCATACTCGACCCGCACCACCCGCCGGCCTTCGGCTCGAAGTTGCTCCAGATACCGCGCCTCGTGCTCGTAACCGCGGTCCCTCAGCACCTCGGCGCGAGGGTCGAAGTGGTCGGCCTTGTCGCGCTCGCCCCGCGCCACGGCGAGGTCGAGTTGGGTCAGGTGGTGGCAATGCAGGTGATTGGAGAGATCGGTAGCGGAGAGACGCAAACTACCGGAGAGCACTCGCATGGCGAGGCCCGATCATACGCAAAGCTCAGCTGCCGTCTCGCGGGTCCGAGGCCGACTCTCCGGCGAGCAGTCGCGGCTTGATGCGGCGCAGGCTGGCGAGGGTCGCCTCCGCCAAGCGATCGATGTCCGCCTGCTCCATCGGCGTGGAGAGAGCTCCGGTGCCGGTGTGGATCATCACGATACCCGAGTCATAAAGGCCATCGATGAACAGCCGCAGCGTCGTCGCCGCCTCCGGGGTCAGGAACAGCGAGCGGTAGTCGCGCGGCGGATTCGCGCGCAGGTGGATCCGGAAGAGAGAACCCGTGCCGGTGACGCAGGCGGAAACCCCCGCCGTCGAGATCGCCTCCTCGAGACCGGCCCGAGCCCGCCCTCCCAGAGCGTTCAACCGCTCGACCGACTCCTCGTCGAAGAGGCTCATGGCGGCGAGACCCGCCGTCATGGTCAGCGGGTTGGCCGAGAAGGTGCCCGAGTGCGGGAGGCGCGGCGGACCGCCGACCGAGGTGAAGACCGCCATCACTGCCTGGCGGCCGGCCAGGGCGCCCACCGGCAGACCGCCTCCAATGATCTTGCCGAGTGCGGTGAGATCGGGCTCTGCCTCGTAGCGCGCCTGCATCCCTCCCACCTCGGTGCGGTATGTGATGACCTCGTCGAAGACCAGCAGAGCGCCGTTCCGGCGGGTCCATTCGCGGAGCGCCGCGACGTAAGACTCTTCCGCCTGCACCAGCCCGAGCCGGTGGGGCATCGGGTCCAGCAGCACGCACGAGATCTCGTCGCGCTGCTCGTCGAGGATGGCGATCGCATCGGCGGGATCGTTGAACGGCAACACCACGACGTCGTGCAGTACGCTCCCGGGGGTTCCTACGGCGAGCGGCACCGAGGCCGGTCGGTCGGGCCGGCCCCAGTTCTGCGGCCCGGGCGACTGGCTGACCTCCGCGTAGTCGTACGCCCCGTGATAAGTCCCCTCGACCTTGGCGAACCTCGCGCGGCCGGTAAAGGCGCGTGCCGCCTTGAGGGCCGCCATCACCGCCTCGGTGCCCGAGTTGACGAAGCGAACCCTCTCGAAAGTCGGAGACCGGCCGCAGAGATGGCGCGCGAAGTCGATCTCCTGCTCGGTGGCCATGGTGAAGGCGGTGCCGCGACCTAGTTGGTCGGCCAGGGCGGCGACGATCGCGGGATGGCAGTGCCCGTGGATCAGGGCGGCCATGTTGTTCGAGTAGTCGATGCGCTCGACCCCGTCGACGTCGATGATGCGGCAGCCGCTCCCCCTTGCGGCGTAGATGGGGTGTGGCTCGCGCAGCAGTGTGTTGCGGCTCACCCCGCCGGCGATGAACTCCTGGGCCACGCGAAAGAGCTCGGCACTCCGTTCGTACATGGACCTCCTCAGCCTTCCGCGTCAAGCAGCGCGGCGGTCTTCTCACGCACTTCGTCGAGCGTGACGCCGGGGGCGAGCTCGAGCAGGCGCAGACCCGAGGGAGTGACCTCGAGCACCGCGAGATCGGTGTAGATCCGCGACACCACTCCACGGCCGGTCAAGGGGTAGGTGCACTCCTCGACGATCTTCGGCTCGCCCTCCTTCGTCACATGCTGGGTGATGACGAAGATCGACTCCACGCCCGCCACCAGATCCATCGCACCTCCCACCGCCGGGATGGCGTCGGAGGCGCCGGTCGACCAGTTGGCGAGATCTCCATGCGCGGAGACCTGCATCGCGCCGAGGACGCAGACGTCGATGTGCCCACCGCGGATCATGCCGAAGCTATCCGCGTGGTGGAAGAAGGCGCCGCCCGGCACCACCGTGACCGGCTTCTTGCCGGCGTTGATCAGCTCCGGATCCTCAGCGCCGGGGGGCGGTGACGGCCCCATGCCCAGCAGGCCGTTCTCCGTGTGATAGACGAACTCGCGGCCCTCCGGGACGAACTGCGCCACCATCTCCGGGATGCCGATCCCCAGGTTCACGTAAGAGCCGTCGGGGATGTCGCGGGCGGCGCGGGCAGCCATCTGCTCGCGGCTCCAGCCGGCGGGGCGGGAGTGGTCGCTCACGGATATCGCCTCCCCTGGGCGATCAGCCACGACTCCTGCAGCGGCTCGGGCACTTCGACGACGCGGTCGACGAAGATAGAGGGGGTGACGACGTGCTCCGGATCGATCTCCCCCGGCTCGACGACGCGACGCGCCTGGACGATCGTCGTCGTGGCCGCCATGCACATCAGCGGACCGAAGTTCCGCGCCGTCTTGTTGTAGGTGAGGTTGCCCAGGCGGTCGGCGACTTCACACTTCACCAGAGCGAAGTCGGCCTTGAGCCAGCGTTCGAGGAGGTACGGGCGCCCGTCGAACTCCCGCGTCTCCTTGCCTTCGGCCAGAGGTGTGCCCACGGCGGCCGGAGTGTAGAAGGCGGGGATGCCCGCGCCGCCTGCACGGATGCGTTCAGCGAGGGTTCCCTGCGGAACCAGCTCCAGCTCGATCCTGCCGGCGCGGTAGAGGTCGGGGAAGACCTTCGAGTGGCTCGAGCGCGGATAGGAGCAGATCATCTTCTGCACCTGACCGTTGCCGATCAGAGCCGCCAGGCCCACCTCCCCGTTTCCCGTGTTGTTGTTGATCGCGGTCAGATGGCGCGTGCCCTGGTCGATCAGCGCATGGATCAGCTCGATCGGGCTCCCGGCCTCGCCGAAGCCTCCGATCATCACCACCGCTCCATCGCCGATGCAGGCGACGGCTTCCGCCGGAGAGCCGACGGTCTTGTCGATCA
>Ga0214472_10009670_pt1 | contig 10047 bp, 9 predicted proteins | sample RVTome_6_FD_207662 | JGI IMG/M metagenome (GOLD analysis project Ga0214472, IMG submission 207662) | Soil microbial communities from uranium-contaminated site in the Upper Colorado River Basin, Wyoming, United States - RVT140D175 | ecosystem: Environmental > Terrestrial > Soil > Contaminated >...
GTGCAGGGCGAAGGTGAACCGGCGGGGAAAATTTTCCGGAAGGGTCACGGTGTCGGTCGCGATAATTTTATGCGACCCGGGAACGATCTCCACGGTCAGACCATGATGGAGATTCGGCGCTGCCGCGGCCGGCTGAGGCAGGAGCCCGGCAAGGATGAAAACGATGAGGAAATGGAGTTTTTTCATGGCGATCGGCATTGAGGTTATCAGTAGTAACCATCACAGGGTGAAGAATCACGTTTGGGTCTTGTACCAGCCTGTAGTGTGAAGTGTGAGGTGTGAGATGTGAGGCGTAATTAATTTTTCTCCTCACTCCTCACTCATCTTACTCCTCAACCCAGTCGGCGATGAAGATGTCGGTGGCCCGCGGTTTTTCCGGGTTCCGGTTCGAGGCGAACACCAGTTTTTTCCCGTCCGCCGAGAACATCGGAAAGCTGTCAAAGACCTGATTGAAGGTGAGGCGCTGAAGTCCGGTGCCGTCCAGGTTGATCAGGTAGAGCTCAAAGTTATGGCCGAACTGCTTGATCTCCTCGCGCCAGTCGTCCATGTTACTGGAAAATATCAGACGCTTGCCGTCCGGATGCCAGGAGGGCGCCCAGTTGGTCGCGCCATTGGCGGTGAGCCTTTTTTTGCCGGAGCCGTCGACATTCATCACCCAGATATCCAGGGGAAAGGGAACGATATAATTCTTTTCCATGCAGTCGCGCCATTTCGCCCGTTCTGCCTGGTCCTGAGGATGCCAGGCCCGCCAGGCCACCTTGCTGCCGTCCGGGGAGAGCCAGGGTCCGCCGTCATAGCCGATCAGGTTGGTCAGCCGCCGGACATTGGTCCCGTCGGCATTCATCAGGTAGATGTCGAAGTCGCCATGCCGCTGGGAGCCGAAAACGATCTGGCGGCCGTCCGCCGAGATTATCGGCTCGGCATCATACCCGGGGTTGTCGGTCAGCCTTTTGAGGTCGCTGCCGTCGGCCTTGGCGCTGAAGATATCGTAGGGATAGAGCGGCCACATATAATGCTCGCCGGCTATTTTTTCCGGTTTCGGCGGGCAATCCCCCGGGAGATGGCTGGTGGAGGCAAAGACGATCCGCTCCTGGTCCGGAAAGAAAAAAGAGCAGGTATGGGCGCCGTGGTCCGGGCTCACCATCTGTTTCTCCGTGCCGTCGATATTCATGATCCAGATCTTGTCACAGGCGTAATCCTTCCGATTTGACTGAAAAATAAGCTTCCGGCCGTCGGGGCTGAAATAGGCCTCGCCGTTGTCGCCGTCGAAGGTGAGCTGGGTGAGGTTCTGCATGAATTTGTCCTGGGGGCTCAAGGTCGCGCTCCGAAAGGTTTCTTGTCCCAGCGGCTGGCTGCAGCCGGCAACCAGAAGCGCCAGAGCGATGATTGGCAGTGCTGATCTGATCTTCATCTTTATCACCTCATAATGACTCTGTTGATTTGTGAAATCCCGGTTTCGGGAGGTTTTTTCAGGAACTACCCTGCCGCCAACGAGGTTTCAGGGAGGGGATTTTTTTAAGGAGAGTAACCAGCCCGATATAGGCGGCGATTCCCAGGAGGTCTGCCCCGATATCCAGCAGAGAGAACATCCGGTGCGGCAGGGTCCACTGGATGATTTCCAAGAGGATGCCATAGCCGAGGAGGGCACTGATTTTTTTGAGGTTAAAACTGCTTCCGGGCCAGGAGAAATCCGCCAGCCAGGACAGGGTCAGAAAGGCGGCAAAATGGTTGAGCTTGTCGCTTACGCCTTCCGTGGCGGGGAAATCCTGCGGAGCCAGGGCCAGATAAGTAATGGCGGTCAGGGCGATGGCAAACCCCCACCGGTAAAGGCTTACGGGATGCCGGTTGGTCGCATCTTCTTTGCTCCTCACTCTGCACGCCTCACTGACGTGTACGTTTGGCCAATGCCCTTGGTGTCCGGCACTGCCAAGGGAGCGGTCATTTCTGCCGGTGGGAGGTTTCTGGTCCAGATATGGGCGGCACGGCGAATGAGGTCGGGCCATACCGTCCCGGGATCCCGGGAAAAGATCAGCTCCGGTTCCGCCGGCATGAGGTGCCAGTCCCCCCTGGCTATCTCCCGTTCCAGTTGACCGCCGGACCATCCGGTATAGCCGGCATAGGCCCGGAATTGCCTGGCCTGGCCGGGGTCCTGGAGGAGGTTGCGTAAAACCGCGGGGCTGGAGCTGGCGAAAATCCCGTCCAGTACGGGAAGAGCGTTGTCCGGTTGAATATCGGAGCGGATGAGCAGCAAGAGATGGTGGTTTTCCACCGGGCCGCCAAAATAGACGAGGTCATTTCTTTGGCGGAGCAGGGATTCCTGGGGCAATAGCGTGGCCAGCCGGGATTCGGTGGGGTGATTGATAATAATCCCCATGGCGCCTTTCCGGTCATATTGGACCAGCAGGATGACGGCCTTTGAAAATCTGGCATCCCTGAGCTGTCGGCCGGCAACCAGAAAGACCCCCTTGGCCAGAAATTCGGGGGGCAGGGAGATCTGCCGGACCGCCGGCGGTGATGCCGCCTCTCTGCCGGCGGCGGTGCCCAGCGTCACGTTTTGGCCGAGAAAGAGGAGGACCAGCAGGCAGGTCAACCAGATGGGCGGTGGCCTGAAAAGGGTTCGGACCTTGTGAAGATAGCCGCGGTTTTTCACAAGAAAGCGATGAGGAAAATGGCACCTACCACGCAGATAAAAAAAATACCGACTTTGACACATACTTCCGGTTCATCGTGATTATGAGCATGTCCACCCATTATTTATCTCCTTGTCTCTTTTCGCCGTTTCCCGTTTCCATCCTGTAGCCCCGAGAGGAGAGCGACAGGCCGTCTTTCACTTCAGATACTTACCCCTCTTCTTCCGGGAAAGCAAACATTTATGCAGCAGCCGACGAGGCGGAAGGATTTCAGCGAGCCAGCCTTTTCCGGATGAGGGCATGCGGCTGCCAGCCTGTGGCCGCGGGTTCGGTCACCAGTCTGACCAGGGCGTTGGGGTTGGCCTTTTCCAGGGGCTTTCCTTCCGGGTCAAGAATGGCGGTGATTTCATAGGCGGGATTCTGCAGCCCCTCTCCGAGATACTCGATCTGTTCCCCCGGCTTGATGGGATTGCGGGTTTCTATCAGCGGCAGCTCCCCGTCGCCACGGACTATGCCCACCGGGGCATAATCGTAGATGATTTTCGGCCCGGCATAGAGCATCTCCTCAGATGCGGGAGGATGATCGAGGAAATTTTCGGTGTATCCCCGGGAGCCGATTTTCCGCAGTTCCTCGGTGAAGATCGCCGGCAAAGGCGGCCGGAGGGAGGGGGGGCCATCTTCTGCCGCGAGAATATCCAGGGCGGCCCGATAGAGCCGGACGATGGCGCCGACGTAATAGACGCTTTTCATCCGGCCTTCGATTTTCAGGCTGTCGGCACCGGCGGCAACCAGATCCGGAAGCCGCCTGAGCAGACAGAGGTCTTTGGAGTTGAAGATGTAAGTGCCGCGACTATCCTCTTCTACCGGAAATAACTGGCCGGGCCGTTTCTCTTCCTCCAGGCGGTAGGAATATCGGCAGGGATGGGCGCAGTCACCCCGGTTGGCGTCTCTGCCGGCAAGATAGAGGCTCAGCAGGCAGCGGCCCGAATAGGAGATGCAGAGGGCGCCGTGGACAAAGATTTCGATTTCTGCGGCCGTCGCGGATCGGATGGACCGGATCTCTTCCAGGGAAAGTTCCCGGGCCAGATTCAGCCTGGCTGCTCCCTGCTCCACCCAGAACTGCGCACTTTCCAGGTTGGTGACGTTTGCCTGGGTACTGAGATGGATGGGGATTTTCGGCACGGTTTTTCTGGCAAGCCTGATAATGCCGGGATCGGAGATGATCAGGCCATCGACCTGGGCCGCTTGCAGGGTTCGGAGATAATCCGGGATGGCGGCAAGGTCGCGGTTATGGGCGAAGATATTGACGGTCACGTAGACCTTGACCCGGCGCTCGTGGGCATAGGCCACCGCGCCGGGCAGCTCCTCGCGGCCGAAGTTGGCGGCATGCGCCCGCAGGCTGTACTCCTCGCCTCCCAGATAGACGGCGTCGGCGCCATAATGGACGGCGGTCTTCAGTTTTTCAAAGTTTCCGGCCGGGGCCAGGAGTTCGGGAAGTTTCATCTGTGGAAGAATAATGTATAGTGTGGTTCGTCGCGGTTGATAATTTATGGTATGGTGAGCCGTTTTCGGAGCGGACCTATTTTTTTATTTGCAAAAGAGCAGGCATTTGCACAATATACAACAAAAAAAAATCGCCGTCGCCATGAGCGGCGGGGTGGATAGTTCGGTTGCCGCGGCCCTGCTGAAAGGCGGGGGCGCCGAGGTTGTCGGGGTCTTCATGAAGCTGGCCCAGCCCGATCTGGACGAACAGGTCGAAAGGGTTCGGCGAATTGCGGCATTTCTGGAAATTCCGCTGCACCTCATCGACCTCCAGGAAGATTTTTCTCGGGGGGTGCTGGACTACTTTGCCGAAGCCTATTTTGCCGGCCGGACTCCCAACCCCTGCATGGTCTGCAATCGCAGGGTAAAATGCGGAGTCCTCCTTGACCGGGTCCGCCGGGATCTGGGCGCGGAATTCATGGCCACCGGCCATTATGCCAGGATCGTGCGGGACGAGGGGTCCGGGAAGAGCCGGTTGTTCAAGGGTAGAGACGATCAGAAGGATCAGTCCTATTTCCTGAGCCGGCTGGGGCAGGACCAGCTTCGCTTTCTGCTTTTTCCCCTTGGGGAGATGAAAAAAAAAGAGGTCGTCCGGCTGGCGGAAGGATTTGGCCTCGGCGGCCGCCACGGAAAAGAGAGTCAGGACGTCTGTTTCCTGAAAGCCCGTTCAGTGGCCGACTTTCTTCGAGGATACCGCCCCGGCCCGGAGCCGGCAGGGCCGATAGTGACCCTGGACGGCCGGGAGATCGGGAGCCACCAGGGCGTTCATGCTTTTACCGTCGGCCAGCGGCGGGGACTGGGTATTCCGGACCGCACCCCCTATTATGTGGTGCGGCTCGATCCCCGGAACCATACGGTGATGGTCGGCAAGGAGGAAGATCTGCTCCATTCGGTGCTGGAGGTGGGGAGCATCCATTGGGTCGCCGGGGAGCCCCCGGATCTGCTGGCGGATTATGAGGTAAAGATCCGTTCCCGTCATGCCGGGGTCAAGGCCAGGGTGGAGCCGGGCCCGGATGGCGGGGTACGGATGGTTTTTGTCCATCCCCAGCGGGCCGCCACTCCCGGCCAGTTTGCGGTGATCTACGACGGGGAGCAAGTTCTGGGCGGTGGGGAAATTCTCAAGGCAGGTGATTGATGGGTGTGAAAGAGGAAAAAAATATGCGGGTGGCGGTGACCACCCTGGGATGCAAGGTCAACCAGTTTGAATCGGCCGCCTTTCATTCCGCCCTTCTGGAAAGAAAGGTGGAAATCGTCCCCTTCTCCCAGCCGGCGGAGGTCTATATTATCAATACCTGTGCGGTGACGGCCAAGGCCGGGGCTCAATCGCGTCAGCTGGTGAGGCGGGCGTTGAAAGCCAATCCGGATGCCCGGGTGGTCGTGACCGGATGTTATGCCCAGATAGCTTCCCAGGAGCTGGTCGAGATGACCGATTGCCGGATCTGTATTGTCGGCAACGGCTACAAGGACAGGCTGGTGGAGATAGCCCTTTCCGGCGCCCACTGCGACCTGGAGATGCACATGGGGGACATCGGCCGGAGAAGGGAAATCTGTTCCCTGCCGGTCTGCCGCTTTGAAGGGCGCACCAGGGCATATCTCAAAGTTCAGGACGGCTGCAACAGCTTCTGTTCATACTGCATCGTCCCCTATGCCCGGGGGAGAAGCCGGAGTCTGCGGCCGGAAAAGGTGATGGAACAGGCGGCGGTTTTCGTGGAGCAGGGATACCGGGAGATTGTGCTCACCGGTATTCATCTCGGTCATTACGGCCTTGATCTCGGGCCGGATTTCGGTCTGGTCGAACTGCTCCGCGTCCTGGCCGCCGAAAACCACCCCCTGCGTTACCGGTTGAGTTCGCTGGAGCCGACGGAAATTTCCGATCGGCTCCTGTCCCTGATCCGTGATTCGGCGAGCATCATGCCTTATCTGCATATTCCGCTCCAGAGCGGCAGCGATGAGATCCTGAAAAAAATGAACCGCAGATATGGGGCGGAAAAATTTGTCGCCGTGGTGGAAAACAGCGTGCGGCAGCTTCCCGGGGTGGCCATCGGGGTGGATGTCCTGGTGGGGTTTCCCGGAGAAAGCGACGCCGATTTTCAGCGGACCATTGACCTGCTGGAGTCGCTGCCGGTGGCCTATTTGCATGTCTTTCCCTATTCCCGGCGGCCCGGGACGGTGGCCGCCACCCTGCCGGGCCAGCTTCCCAAAAAGGTGAAGGAGGAAAGGGTTGCACTTCTCCGGATTTTGGATCATAAAAAACGGATCGCTTTTTATGAAAAAAATCTGGGGAGCATACAGCAGGTCCTTGTCGAAGGGCGCCGGGGCAACTATAATGAGCTGCGAGGTTTTTCCGGCAACTATATCCCCGTGTTCCTGGAAGGGCATGACGACTCCATGCTGAATACCATCGTGCCGGTTGAGCTCGTCAGGATCAGCGAAAACGGCATCCGGGGAAAGGTTTGCCAACCAAACGTGGTGGGCAGAGAGTGCGATGATCGGTGAAATTATAGCCATAGGGGATGAGCTGACTTCGGGGCGGATTCTGAATACCACCAGCTATTTCGCGGCCAGCCAGCTTTTTGCCGCCGGCCATGAAGTGCGGGCCATGATCACCATCGGTGATGATATCGAACGGATCGGCCGCACCCTGCAGGAGGTCCTCAGTCGTTCCGATTTTGTCATCGTTACTGGGGGACTGGGGCCTACCAGTGACGATATGACCAATGCCGCGGTTTCCACCGCCCTGGAACGTCCCAGCCGTCTTTATCCGGAGATTCTCAGGAAGATCAGGCAACATGGCAAGGGTATTTCCGGAATTGCCCAGACCGCCCTGGAGAAACTTGCCTGGCTCCCAGATGGAGCTCATGCCCTGCACACCGAAGCGAAAACCGCCGGTTACTTTCTGGTGCATGAGGGGAAACCGATATTTTTTCTGCCGGGGGTGCCCCATGAGATGAAAGAGCTCCTGGTGGAGACGGTGCTGACGCGGCTCTCCGTCTGGGAGGGGGAAGAAGCCCGCCGGGTGCGCCAGAAGCTTTACCGGGTCTTCGGCCTGAGTGAGTCTGAAATCAACCGGAAGCTTGGACACTTGGAAGGGCGCGATGCCAGGGTACGCCTGGGATATTATCCGGTTTACCCGGAGGTTCAGGTCAGTCTTACGGTCGCTGCCCGCAGCGGTCCGGAGGCAGAAGCCTTGTTCCGGCAGCTCGACGGCCAACTGACCGAACTGCTTGGAACCCATCTGTTCGCCATCGGCGCCGACACCCTGGCCGGCGTGATCGGCCGGCAGCTGCTGGCCAAAGGGCAGACCATCGCCATTGCCGAGTCCTGTACCGGCGGGCTGGTTGGGCAGCTGCTGACCAAGGTTCCCGGGAGTTCAGCCTATTTTCTCGGAGGGGTGGTCGCCTACAGTAACGCGCTCAAGGAACGGTTTCTGGGGGTGGAGCCTGAAACCCTGCTGCGCCATGGGGCGGTAAGCCCTGAAACCGCCCGGGCGATGGCGGAAGGAATCCGCTGCCGGACCGGGGCCGATTATGCCCTGTCGGTAACCGGCATCGCCGGGCCGGATGGCGGGAGCGCCGACAAGCCGGTCGGCACCGTTTATCTGGGGTTGGCGGCACCGGAAAAGACCTATGATTTTCCCTGCCATTTCTCCGGAGACCGGGGGCAGATCCAGAGCATCAGCGCCTATACCGCCCTCGATCTCCTCCGGCGGAGATTGCTTGATTATGAATTGATTACCGGGTAAACAGATCAAACCGTTTGAACGCTTGAACGTTTAAAAATAAGGAGAGACGCATGGCCATTTCTCAAGAGAAGACTAAGACGCTTGACACCGCAATTTTCCAGATCCAGAAACAGTTCGGCAAAGGTGCGATCATGCGCCTTGGGAGCGACGAAAGAGAGGCGATCCCGGTTATCACCACGGGAATATTGAGCCTGGATATTGCCACCGGCGTCGGGGGGGTTCCCCGGGGCAGGATTTCGGAAATTTTCGGGCCGGAGTCTTCCGGCAAAACCACCCTGGCCCTGCACCTCATCGCCGAAGCCCAGAAAGCCGGGGGCACGGCGGCCTTCATCGATGCCGAGCATGCTCTGGATGTGGGTTATGCCGAACGGCTCGGGGTGAATATCGACGATCTGCTGGTTTCACAGCCCGATTATGGCGAGCAGGCCCTGGAGATCGCGGAGATCTTAATCCGAAGCGGCTCCGTCGACCTGATCGTCATTGACTCGGTGGCCGCCCTGGTCCCCAAGGCGGAAATAGACGGCAACATCGGGGATTCCCATGTGGGCCTGCAGGCAAGGCTCATGTCCCAGACCATGCGCAAGCTCACGGGAATATTGAACCGGACCCATACGGCGATCATCTTTATCAACCAGATCCGCATGAAAATCGGGGTCATGTTCGGCAGCCCGGAGACCACCACCGGGGGCAACGCCCTGAAGTTTTACAGTTCCCTGCGGATCGATATTAGAAAACTCGCCTCGATCAAGGACGGCCAGGAGACCATCGGCAACCGGACCAAGGTGAAAATTGTCAAAAACAAGGTGGCGCCTCCCTTTAAGATCTCGGAATTCGATATCATCTACGGCGAGGGAGCCTCCAAGGTGGGTGACATGCTCGATCTGGCCGTGGGTCAGGAGATCATCGAGAAGAGCGGGGCCTGGTATTCCTATGGCGGTGAGCGGATCGGGCAGGGAAGGGAGAACGCCAAGGTCTTTCTCAAGGAGCATGCAGCAATGTGTGCCGAGATCGAGAAGAAGGTGCGGCTGGGCTATGGGCTGCCGGTTGCTGCGGAGACTCCGGATCAGAAATTGAAGGTTAAGGCGGAAAATTCACAGTTGGTTGCGAACTGATCTGGACGGGGATATGACTGGGAACGAAATTCGGAAAAGGTTTCTGGAATATTTTGCAGGCAAGGGCCACACCGTGGTTGAGAGTTCATCGCTGGTTCCCCAGGATGATCCGACCCTGCTCTTTACCAATGCCGGCATGGTTCAATTCAAGCGGGTTTTCATGGGCGAAGACAAGCGGGATTATCGGCGCGCCGCCACCTGCCAGCGCTGTGTCCGGGCCGGCGGCAAGCACAACGACCTGGAAAATGTCGGCTATACCGCCCGGCATCACACTTTTTTCGAAATGCTCGGCAATTTTTCCTTTGGGGATTATTTCAAGGAGGAAGCCATTGCCTATGCCTGGGATTTTTTGACCCGGGTCATCGGCCTGCCGGCGGAAAAGCTCTGGGTTTCGGTTTTTGAGGAGGACGATGAGGCCTTTGCCCTTTGGGAAAAGGTCGAAGAGCTTCCCCGGGGGCGGATTCTCCGGCTCGGCGCAGCCGAGAATTTCTGGGCCATGGGGGACACGGGTCCCTGCGGACCCTGCTCCGAGATTCACTACGACCAGGGGGAAAAAGCGGGCTGCGGCCGGCCGGATTGCCAGGTGGGCTGTGACTGCGACCGCTTTCTGGAGGTTTGGAATCTGGTTTTCATGCAGTTTTACCGCGATGAAACCGGGACCATGACCCCGCTGCCGAAACCGAGCATTGACACGGGAATGGGGCTTGAGCGCATCGCCTCGGTCATCCAGGGCAAGCTGAACAACTATGATTCCGACCTGTTTCAGGGGATCATCGCCCGAATCGCCGAAGTTTCCGGAAAACCGTACGGCGAGAGCAGTTCCATCAATACGGCGATGCGGGTAATCGCCGACCACAGCAGGGCCACCGCCTTCCTGGTCGCGGACGGGGTGCTTCCCTCCAATGAGGGGCGCGGCTATGTTCTCCGGCGCATCATGCGCCGGGCGATCCGTTTCGGCCGCACCCTCGGTCTCCGGAAACCGTTCATGTCGGCGGTTACCGGCAAGGTCGTCGAGACTATG
>Ga0214472_10009674_pt1 | contig 10044 bp, 6 predicted proteins | sample RVTome_6_FD_207662 | JGI IMG/M metagenome (GOLD analysis project Ga0214472, IMG submission 207662) | Soil microbial communities from uranium-contaminated site in the Upper Colorado River Basin, Wyoming, United States - RVT140D175 | ecosystem: Environmental > Terrestrial > Soil > Contaminated >...
GGCGCTGCCTCGCGATCGCGCCCGGACGCAACCCATTTCGGGTAAGCGCGGTATGATTCCTCGCCCTCTCGGATCGATGTCCGGGGGATGGGGGTCCGGCTGAGTCGCCGGCGGATAGATTTCACAGGGGAAATAAGTCTTATAGCCCCAGAATATCAAGGGCTTTTCCAGGTCTTGGCGGGCCAAAAAAAACGGACCCGTTTCCGGGCCCGTAAAATTTGGCGAAGTGTTGTCCCCAGTGGCCCGGATCGTTCACTCCCCGAGGGGCTGGGGGGCTAACGGTTCCGGGAAGGTCAAGATCCGGGCCGTCTGAGGCAACACACCATATATGGGCTGGGATCGTGAGTTTGAAAGGGCCGAATTAAGGCCATTTCGTGGCATTTCGCTGCAAAACCGTGCAGGTGTGGCCGGACGTTCCGAAATCCGCATTGCGGGCCTTGCCGGTTCGTTCGAGACCGTTTGGGCGACGACCGAAACGACCCATCCGATTGGAGTGAAGGCGGCGATCGCGGGCTTCGCCGTCCGCGCACATTTCCCGATGCATTCATGTTCTTCTTGCCAAGACGGGCACTTGCCGCGATGATGAACGGAATGTGACAGCAAGCTCTCACGAGGAGGCGCCATGAGCGAGCCCGACGAAAGCCGTTTTTCGCGCAACGGCCAGATCGAAAGCCACGTTGCCGTTGCGCATTCAAGACCTTCCGCCCCGCCGCAAATTGCCTTTAACCGGCGGGAGCTTGGAGAAATCCTCCGAATTTACGGCCGCAAGGTCGCTGAAGGCGAATGGCGGGATTACGCCATCGATCATTTGTCGGACCGGGCGGTGTTTTCGATTTTCCGCCGAGCCTCCGAAGTTCCCCTCTTCCGTGTCGAAAAAAATCCCAAGCTGGCGCGCAAGCAGGGCGCCTTTTCGGTGATTGCCGCCGGCGGCTTGATCCTGAAGCGGGGTCCCGACCTGGAAAAGGTGCTGCGCGTCTTCGACAAGCGACGCCATCTGTCCGTCGTCGCCTGATCCCAACTCTCAGGCGGGGAGCAGGGTCCCGGTCAAAAAAAAGCGCGGCATAAACCGCGCTTTTTCAAATCGATGCGCCGTTGCGCTATTCGCGATTGCCGAACAGGCTCAACAGCACGAGGAACAGGTTGATGAAGTCGAGGTAGAGGCGCAACGCGCCCATGATCGACTTGCGGCCGACCACGGTCGAATCGTCGCCGACATAATACATTTCCTTGATCTGCTGGGTGTCGTAGGCGGTCAGGCCGGCAAAGACCAGGACGCCGATGACCGAGATCGCGAATTGCAGCGCGGACGATCCGACGAACAGGTTCACCACGGAGGCGATGACGATGCCGATCAGTCCCATGACCAGGAAGGATCCCCAGCCGGACATGTCCTTCTTCGTCGTATAGCCGTACAGGCTCAAGGCGCCGAAAGAGGCGGCCGTGATGAAGAACACGCGCACGATGCTTTCACTGGTGTAGATCAGGAAGATCGACGACAGGGAGATGCCCATGATGGCTGCGAAGGCCCAGAACATCATTTGCGCGCCGCTCACACTCATGGAATTGATGCGGGCGGACAACAGGAACACCATTCCGAGCGGCGCGAGCATCACAACCCATCTAAGCGGGCTGCTATAGAGCGCAGCTCCGATGTTGGTCAGCATGACGCCGTTTCCGAACTGCCCCGCCATCTGGGACGGATCGCTGGTGACCGCGAGATTGGCGATGATCAGCGCTGCGACGCCGGTTATGGCAAGGCCGATCGCCATGTAATTGTAGACGCCCAGCATATAGGCGCGCAGACCTTCATCAATCGCGCCTGCTGCAACGCGGCCTGCCGGTGCTCTATACTGCGCGGCTGGACCGCGCTCAAAATTGGCCATGGGGATTCCCTCTGTTGCTAAACGAGCGTTGTTAAACGCGGAAACAGGAACGGATCGGGCAAGCCCGAGCCGCTTTCCCGTTCAATATGGGTCGAAATGGAGATCAGTACAAGTCCGGATGCGGCTGCGATTTGCGGGTTTTTCGGATAGCGCTTGTTTAAAGCTTAATCAGAACCTCATGACGCAGGGTCAACCGCTTTAAAGAGTGCGCAAAATCGGCGCCGGTTTCTGGCCGAGCACACGCCAGGTGCCCAGGAGCCCGAAACCGACCGTGAGCACGAGTGCGATCAGCACGGCTGATGCGGCGGTGAGCGGCATGAAGATGAATTGGAGCGACATGACGCCTTCCAGCACGCCGTAGGCGGCAAGCGTGCCCGCGACGATGGCGAACCCCGCAGTCACCAGACCGAGCGCCGCATATTCCAGAAGAAAGGCCGCCATGATCCGGCCGCGCGTCGCGCCGATGGTCTTGAGGATGACCGCGTCGTAAATGCGCGAGCGGTTGCCTGCGGCCAGCGCCCCGGCGAGCACCAGCACGCTGGCGACCAGTGCCACCGCCGCCGCGGTCCGGATGGCGGTCGCCAATTGGCGAACCAGAGCGTTGACCGCGTCGAGCGCGTCCTTGACCCGCACCGAGGTGACGGTCGGAAAGGCCGCCGTCACGGCGCGCAACAGGGCGAGTTCGGCCTCCGGTGCGGCTTGGTCGGCATAGGTGATCGTCGCCAGATAGGTGTGCGGCGCGCCCGCGAAGGTGTTCGGCGAAAATACCATGACGAAATTGATCGACAGGGATTGCCATTGCAATTTCCGCGTATTGGCCACCTTGGCGCTGATTTCGCGACCGAGAATGTTGACCGTGACATAGTCTCCCACTTCCAGGCCAAGCCCTTCGGCGATTTCGTCCTCAAAGGAAACCAAGGGCTCCCCGGAATAATCCTCAGGCCACCACGCGCCCGAGACGAGCGTGGAATTGTCCGGCAATGTCGCGGAATAGGTGAGCCCGCGGTCGCCGCGCAGAGCCCAGGCGATGCCGGGCGCCACCTGGACATCCGCCACGGCAACGCCCTTGACCGTCACGAACCGGCCGCGCAGCATCGGCACCTTCTGGATTTTCGCCGAGGACGCCTTTTCGCGCAAAAGCGCCTCGAAGGCGTCGGCTTCCGAATTCTGAATATCGACAAAGAAGAAACTCGGCGCATTGTCCGGCAGGCCTGCGGTCAGCTGGTGGCGCAGATTGCCGTCGATCTGCGCCAGAGCGACCAGCAAGGCGAGGCCGAGGCCGAGCGACAGAATGACCGAAGGTGTCAACGCTCCGGGCCGGTAGATATTGGTCAACGCCAAGCGCGCCTCGGTCCGGCGCGGATGCGGCAGGCGCCGGGCCAGCGCCATGACGCCCATGGATACCGCCCGCAGCAGCACGAACGCGCCGGCCGTCGCGGCGACATAGACCAGGGAAATGCGCTGATCGTTCGAAAAGGCGATGGCCAGACCGGCCAGGCCGGCCACGGCCGCCAGGGTCGCTATGAGATAGACCCGCCTCGGAAACCGTCTTTCGCCACCGAAGCGATCGCGAAACAGGGCCGTGGGCGCGATATCATGCGCCAGTCCGAGCGGCCATAGCGCGAAGGCAAGCACGGTCAGGACTCCATAGGCGACAGCAAGGCCGAGCGCCTCGGGGTAGATCGCCACATGCCCGCCGATCGGCAGGATTTCAGCCAGAAAGGCGCCGGCGACAAACGGTGCGATGGCACCGAAAACCAGACCGGCGGCGATGCCGGACGCGGCGATGACGAGGATCTGCACGAGATAGACCTGGAACACGAAAGCGCCGGACGCACCGAGACATTTGAACGTGGCGATCACACCCCGCTTCGAATCGAGGAAGGCGCGCACCGCGTTCGCCACCCCGACGCCGCCGATAATCAGCGCCGTCAGCCCGACCAGAGTGAGAAATTCCGTGAACCGTTTTATCTGCACCTGCAGGCCCGGCGCGGCATTGGCGCGCGAGCGAACCCGCCAACCGGCCTGCGGATGGTCCTGCTCGGCCGCCGCGACCGCCGCTTTCACGGCCGGATCGGCGGCGGCGCCGTCCGCGAGTTTGACCCTGTAGTGCCAGCGAACCAGGCTTCCCGGCTGCACAAGCCCCGAGGCCTTCAGGGCCGCTTCGCTCAGCATCAACCGCGGACCGAAACCGACGCCGGCGCTCAGACGGTCCGGCTCGGTCTCGACAAGGGCGTTGATCCGCACCTGGGCGTCGCCGATCCTGATCTGGTCGCCGAGGGTCAATCCAAGCCTGGCCAGAAGACCGGCCTCCGCCGCCGCGCCAAAGACGTTTGTGTCCTGTCGCAACGCCGCACTCAGATCGGCTCCATCCGACAGCGCCACGGCGCCGTAGAGCGGATAGGCCTCATCGACTGCCTTGATTTCCACCAGGGCCTGGTCGTCCGAATCCGGCTTGCGCGCCATCGCCCGCATGGTCGCAACCGTCGAAATCGTGCCCCGGGATTGCAGAAACGCCGCTTCTTCGCCGCTCGCCTGGCGATGCATGAGCGAAAAGTCCAGATCGCCCCCCAGAATCGTCTGACCTTCCGCGGAAATCCCCTCGATCATCGCGCGCGACAGGGAGTTGACGCCCGCAATGGTCATCGCGCCCAGTGCGATACAGGCGAGAAACACGTAAAAGCCGCTGAGGCCGCCGCGCAATTCGCGCAGGGCAAAGCGCAGGGCGACGGGAAATCCCGCCGGGGAGGACGCGTTGACGAATGCCGGCCGGGTCATGCTCTACGAGACCTGGGCGGCAAGGACCCGCTCCGGTTCGATTTCCCCCGAACGCACGCGCACGATCCGGTCGCATTTGCGCGCCAGCGAATCGTCATGGGTGACCAGGCCGAGCGTCATATTGCGTTCGGCGATGGCTGCGAACATCAGATCTATAATATGCGCCCCCGTTTCCTCATCGAGATTGCCGGTCGGCTCGTCGGCGATCATCAGTCGCGGTTCCGGTGCCAGCGCCCGCGCGATCGCGACGCGCTGCTGTTCCCCGCCGGACAGTTCCGCCGGATAATGGGTCGTGCGGTCTCCCAGACCGACCCGGCGCAATTCCTCCCGCGCCCGGCCAAACGCATCCGCGGCGCCGGCAAGTTCAAGCGGCACCGCGACATTTTCCAGTGCGGTCATGTTCGGGATGAGATGAAAAGACTGAAAGACGATGCCGACGGAACGGCCGCGAAACCGCGCCAGCGCGTCCTCGCCAAGGCCGCGCAGATCTTCGCCGGCGACGACGACCTGACCGCTGTCGGCCCGTTCCAATCCGGCCAGGACCATTAACAGGGTCGTCTTGCCGGAGCCGGACGGGCCGACAATCCCTACGGATTCGCCTTCAGCGATCCGCAGATCGACGCCTTTGAGAATGTGAACCCGCGACGCGCCGGACCCGAGGCTTAAATGAACGTCTTTCAGGGAAACGACTGGTCCTGGCAAGGCGGTATCCTATATCTGTTACGGTCGGCGCGTTCGAAGGTTTCGATCCGGCTTCACGTTTGCATAACGGGGCGGAACCGGCATTCGAAGCGGGGCCGCCCGAAAAGCGGCACCGCCGGTCTTTGCGCCATATGGGCATCGCACCGGGCGCATGCCAGTCTATACGCAGATTTCTTAAGGTGGTTCACCGTGACCGTTCAATTTCGCGCCATTGCCTGTTTGCTGCTTCTGACGGCCGGCGCCTTTGCCGGCCCAACCCACGCAAGCGCCGGCGACGCCGTCAAGATCCTGGCTTTTGGAGACAGCTTGACCGCCGGCTATCAATTGCCGCCTGAGGCAGCCTTTCCCGTACAATTGGAAAACGCCCTGAAACCGCGTTATCCGGACGTGACGGTCGTCAATGCCGGGGTATCGGGAGATACTACAAAAGGCGGCCTGGCACGCCTCGACTGGGCGCTTTCCGACGATGTCGATGCGGTGATTCTCGAACTGGGCGCCAATGACGCCCTGCGCGGCGTCAATCCCGTCTTTACCGACCAGGCTCTGGACGGCATAGTGCTGAAACTCAAGCAGCGCGGCATCGAAGTCCTCATCGCCGGCATGCGCGCTCCGCCCAATCTCGGACAGGACTACGCCGCTGCCTTCGACCCGATCTTTTCCCGGCTTGCCGACAAACACCAGGCGCTCCTGTATCCCTTCTTTCTCGAAGGTGTCGCGGCGGATCCCAAACTCAATCTGGCGGACGGAATGCATCCCACGGCCGAAGGCGTTGCCCGCATCGTCGAAAATATTCTGCCCGCCGTCGAAGCCCTCATCGCCCGCGTGAATGCGCGATAATTCCGATCCCTCGTAGCGTCCCGCGCGGATTTTCGACGTGAAAGGCCTTTTGCATGCAACGAAGACCTCTTGGCCGCAGCGGCATCGAAGTCAGCGCCCTTTGCCTCGGATCGATGAATTGGGGCGATCAGAACACCGAGAAGGAAGGCCATGCGCAAATCGACATGGCGCTCGACCGCGGAGTGAATTTCATTGACACGGCCGAGCTTTACGCCATCCCGCCACTTCCGGACACCCAGGGCCGCAGCGAGGAGATCATCGGCTCCTGGCTGCAGCGCACAAAGCGGCGCGGCGAGATCGTTCTGGCCTCGAAGGTGGTCGGGCGCACGGAACGCGACTGGTTCCGCGGCGGCAAACCCGCCCGCCTGACGCGCGACCAGATCCACGGAGCCATCGACGCCAGTCTGGTGCGCCTGAAAACCGATTATGTCGACCTTTACCAGGTTCATTGGCCCGACCGGGACATTTCCGGCTTCGGCAGCAATCCGACGGTCTGGAAACCGGCGGCACGCACTGAAGACGAAACGCCGATCGCCGAGACCCTCGAGGCGCTCACCGATCTTGTCAAAGCCGGCAAGGCGCGCGCCTTGGGACTTTCGAACGAGAATCCGTGGGGAGTAATGCGCTATTTGCATGCCGCCGAGACCGGAGGGTTGGCGCGGGTTCATGCGATCCAGAACGCCTATTCCCTGGTCAACCGCACCTTCGAGACCGGATTGGCGGAAATCGCCGAGCGCGAAAGCGTCGGCCTCCTGGCCTATTCGCCGCTGGCCCAGGGCTTCCTGTCGGGAAAATATCTCGACGGAGCCCGGCCCCATGGCGCCCGCAGGAGCCTGTTCAACCGCCAGCAACGTTACGAAAAGCCGGGCGCGGACGACGCCTACCGGGCCTATGGGGCGCTTGCCCGGGATATCGGGATCACGCCGTCGCAGCTGGCACTGGCCTTCGCGACCGCGCGGCCTTTCGTTACCTCCACGATTATCGGCGCCACCACTCTCGGGCAATTGCGTGAAAACCTGGATTCCATAACAGTCGACATCACGCAGGACCTGGAAGACCGGATCAACGTCATTCATCAGGTGCACTGCAATCCGGCCCCGTGAGGCGGCCTGTCCGCACGGGATTAAGGGGCAATTAACCAAAGCCTTGTTAGGGTCGCCCGGGACGCGTACCGAGATCGCGTGGCCAAACCATTGCACCCGAGGTGTGCATGTCGCGTTTGATGCCTGTGTTCGACCCCATCGGGGAAGGCCCCGGCTGAACGAAAACGACATGCATAAACAAACGCTTACAACATCTTGCGTGACACTGTACGCGCGCAACATGCACGAGTAGACCGGATCCTGTTCCATGCCGCAGCTTCGTTCGCAGGGCGATTCGCTCGACGCGGATCAAAGACTGAGAAACGCGCTCGTCCGCAATATCGAGGGCGCAGGCGGGCTGTTGATCATCGGGCTTGCCGCGATCCTTGCCGCCGCGCTCGCAACCTGGACAGTCGACGATCCCAGTTGGAGCCACGCCACCAGCGATCCCATTCGCAACGTTCTCGGCCAAGGCGGCGCCATCGCCTCCGATCTGGCTATGCAATTTGTTGGGCTTGCCTCGGTGCTGATTCCGCTGGTGCCGGTATTCTGGGGCTGGCGCCTGATCAACGGTTCGGCCTTCTGGCCCGGTCGCCGCGCCCTGCCGGCCTGGATCCTGAGCATCGTGCTGGGCGCGGGATTTCTAGCCTGCCTGCCGGTTTCCGGAGCCTGGCCCCTGCCGCTCGGGCTCGGCGGCGTGCTCGGCGACTGGCTGCTGCAGGCGCCGCTTTATGTGCTCGGTCCCGGCAATGCCGCCAGTGTGAAGATTGCCGCCGGAATTTTGTTCGGCGCCGGCGCGCTGGTCTGTTTTCTGAAATCCGCAGGCATCACCGCCCGCCGGTTGCGCCGCGAGTTCGGCAATGCGCGGCGGGCGCTTTTCGCCCGGCGCCCCAAGCCCCAAACAGCCATGAGCGCCGACGACATGGAATTCGATTCGGACGAATCCGGGTTCGACGAAGATCCGGACCAACGTCCGTCGTTTTTCGGCCGGATCAGCACCGGAATCGGCGCTATCGAACATTGGACCCTGTCGGCGAAAGCGCAACTTCGCCGCGCCGCCGGACGGCGCAGACCGGAAGCGCCGCATCGGTCAGGCCGAAATAAATCCCTGCTGGCGCAGATGCGCGACCGACTGCTTGACCCGGATGACGGACTTGACGGCTTTTATGCGGGACCGCGCGCCGAGTTGGCCCTGGACGGCGAAGCCGTGCCGGCGCATGAATTCGGCGACGCAACCGGACCGGACCTTGAAGACGATTATGCGGGTGCCGACGACGGCGCCCGCGAGCCCGCTTTCGACACGGGACCAGGTGCAACCGGGCATGCCCACCCATCGGGAAGGGGCGAGACGGCCCAGATTTCGCCGCGGGTCGTCGCCTCGGCGCCGCCGGCAAAACCGGGCCGCCGCATCATCCGCGAAGCCCAGGGCTCGCTGCTGCAGGTAGAGGAATACACCTTCCCGCCGCTGCATATTCTCAGCGAACCGAAATCCCAGCGCCGCGATCCGCTGATGAGCGCCCCGGCCCTGGAACAGAATGCCCGCCTGCTGGAAGGTGTGCTCGAGGATTTCGGCGTGCGCGGCGAGATCATCAACGTGCGGCCCGGCCCGGTCGTCACCCTGTATGAACTCGAACCGGCTCCCGGCATCAAATCCTCCCGGGTCATCGGCCTGTCCGACGACATCGCCCGCTCCATGAGCGCCATATCGGCCCGGGTCGCGGTGATTCCCGGCAAGAACGCCATCGGCATCGAACTGCCCAATCCGCGCCGGGAAACCGTCTATCTGCGCGAATCGCTCGCCTCGGAACAATTTGAAAAATCCAAGGCGAAACTGGCGCTTTGCCTTGGCAAGACCATCGGCGGCGAGCCGGTCATCGCCGATCTGGCGCGCATGCCGCACCTCCTGGTCGCCGGCACCACCGGCTCCGGCAAGTCGGTGGCCATCAACACCATGATCGCCTCCTTGCTGTACCGGTTGCGGCCGGACGAATGCAAGTTGATCATGGTCGATCCGAAAATGCTGGAATTGTCGGTCTATGACGGCATACCCCATCTCCTGACGCCGGTGGTTACCGACCCGAAAAAGGCGGTGATCGCCCTGAAATGGACGGTGCGCGAGATGGAGGACCGCTACAAGAAGATGTCGAAGCTCGGGGTCCGCAACATCGACGGCTACAACAACCGGGTGAAGCAGGCCGAAGCGAAAGGCGAAGTGGTCACCCGCACGATCCAGACCGGTTTCGACCGCGACACCGGCGAAGCGACTTATGAGCAGGAAGAACTCGATCTTTCGCCCATGCCGTTCATCGTCGTGATCGTCGATGAAATGGCGGATCTGATGATCGTCGCCGGCAAGGACATCGAAGGCGCCATTCAGCGGTTGGCGCAAATGGCGCGCGCCGCGGGCATTCATATCATCATGGCGACGCAACGACCGTCGGTCGATGTCATCACCGGCACGATCAAAGCCAATTTCCCGACCCGCATGTCGTTCCAGGTCACCTCCAAGATCGACAGTCGCACGATCCTCGGCGAACAGGGCGCGGAACAATTGCTCGGCATGGGTGACATGCTATACATGGCCGGTGGCGGCCGGATTCAACGCGTTCATGGCCCGTTTGTGACCGACGATGAAGTGGAAAGCATCGTCAGCCACTTGAAGAGTCAGGGTACGCCGCATTATCTGGAGTCGATCACCGACGAGGACAGCGTCGTCGGTGAGGAGGCCGGCGACCCGGCTTCGGACGGCGACGGGGATGCCG
>Ga0214472_10009675_pt1 | contig 10043 bp, 8 predicted proteins | sample RVTome_6_FD_207662 | JGI IMG/M metagenome (GOLD analysis project Ga0214472, IMG submission 207662) | Soil microbial communities from uranium-contaminated site in the Upper Colorado River Basin, Wyoming, United States - RVT140D175 | ecosystem: Environmental > Terrestrial > Soil > Contaminated >...
ACCAAGCATTACAACCACGCCGACCTAGAGCGATGGCTGCCCATTCTGCAAAACCTGGGGACCCATTGGGTCACACTGCCTGCTCCCATCGATCGCGCCATTCCTCAAGAATTCATTGATGCCCTGATTGGCTCAGAGATAAATCCTATAATCCACTTCAATGCTTCATTGATCGAGCCGCCCAGCGTCGATGAAATCCGCCCTTTGCTTCAGTCTTATGCGAGTTGGGGGGTCCAATATGTGGTGTTCTTCGACCGGCCAAATCTTCGCAGCCAATGGCCGCTCAATGGCTGGACTCAGCGCGGATTGGTGACGCGTTTCCTCGACATCTACCTGCCGTTGGCTAACGCCGCTATCGAATCCGGCTTGACTCCTGTATTTCCTGCATTAGAGCCCGGCGGCGATTTCTGGGACACCGCGTTCTTGCGCGCCGCGCTTGAAGCACTAGCCGAAAGCGGCGAAGGAACTTTGCGCGAAAGTCTGGTCTTGGGCGCCTATGCGTGGACCGGGGATAAATCCATGACCTGGGGCGCAGGAGGTCCAGAGAATTGGCCGGCTTCCATGCCCTACCACACGCCGGAAAACAGTCAGGACCAGCGCGGCTTCCGCATCTTTGATTGGTATAACGCCATTAGCCGCGCGGTGCTAGGGAAGGAATTGCCGATCATCCTGATCGCGGCTGGCGTCCAGCGCGAAAAAGTCAAACTACTGGATGCACAGCAAGGGAAACGCGCCATCAGGATGGCTGAAACCCTCAAACGCAGCCCGGATCCGAATAAGAACAACACCGTTCCGGCCAACGTACTGGCCTGCAATTTCTGGTTATTGTCAGCCATGCCGGAAACCCCTGAAGAACCCATGGCTTGGTATAGGATCAATGGCAAGCCGACCAGATTCGCCGATGAATGGATGGCCTGGAAGAAGGGAGCGTCCTTTTCCAAGACGGCCGTAGAGGAAAATGAAGATGTGGATTCAAACCTTCCTGTTTCACCCCCTGTAGAAACCAACGGCCGGCGCCCAATCCCCCATTATTTGCTGCTTCCCGATTCCGCGGATTGGCCCATGGATTTGATCCGCACCTTTGTGCTGGAGAACAAAGCCACTATGGGTATTTCGGCGCAGGAAGCTGCAAAAGCGGCGCGCGTGACGCTGGCAGGAGGGTTGGAGGCCTTCTCAGACGAATTGATTCGCAATTTGATCCAAGCCGGCTGCCAGGTCGATCTGCTGCCAATAGAAAGCGCGGCCTAAGGAGCATCACGATGGAAGACACCAGACCCAACCATGCAACATTGGAACAAAATCTGCGCGGACCTGTGATCAAGGTGCTCGGTCTGGGCGGAGGTGGCGGCAACGCTGTCGACCGCATGATCGAACTCGGTCTGCAAGGCGTGGAATTTATCAGCGCCAACACCGATTACCAGGTTCTGCAAACGAATTCCGCGCCCACGAAGATCCAATTGGGACCGCAGCTCACCCGCGGACTAGGCGCCGGTGGTGATTACGAGATCGGTTACCGCGCCGCCAAAGAAAGCCGCGGCGAATTGGAAGCCGCCTTGCGCGGTGCAGATATGGTCTTCCTCACCGCGGGAATGGGCGGTGGAACCGGCACCGGCGCGATCGCCGTAGCCGGCGAAGTGGCCCGTTTGCTGGGCGCCGTCACCATCGCAATCGTGACCATGCCATTTAGCTTCGAGATGGGGCGCCGCCAGAAGAACGCTCGCGAGGGTTTGGCGCGATTGCAGCAGCACACCGACACGTTGATTGCCATACCTAATGACCGATTGTTGGTTGTGGCCCCGCAGAATCTGCCGCTGGACGTAGCGTTCCGACTGGCGGACGACGTGCTCCGGCAGGCTGTGCAGGGCATTGCCGAATTGGTCACACAGCCGGGATTGATCAATGTTGATTTTGCGCATGTGCGCAACATGATGAAAAGTGGCGGGGGAGCCTTCATGGCTATTGGCCACGGACAGGGTGAAGAGAAGACGTTCCACGCAATCCAGCAGGCGCTCAAACATCCCTTGCTTGAATCAATATCGCTCGAGGACGCGTCTGGAGTGATTGCCAACTTCAGCGGCGGAGATGATCTCAGCCTGTACGAGGTCGGAGAAGCCATTGGACACATTCGCACCATGACCGGTGAGGACGTCGACGTAGTGATGGGCGTCACCCATGACGAACGCATGCAAGACCGTGCGCAGGTGATCCTGGTGGTGACAGGATTGGGTGCGAAGGCGCGAAACTTGAGCAGGGAAAAGGAGATGCAGGGGAGCAGGGGCGCAGGGACTGCGCCAACCGCTCAAGAACCTGTGCCCGACTTAATCGAAGAGAGCCGCGAGGCTGTTCCCGTGGATATTTTGAACGATTTAGATGTGCCTGCTTTCATGCGCAAGCGCGCCCGAGTGGCACAGGTAAACAAGTAGCCGAGGCTAAATATCGGAGGCAATATGGATGCAAAAACCATAACGGGAATTACACAGCAAATTTACCGCCAGTTTCCAGAAGTAGCCGGCGAGGCGCCGAGTGTGAAAGCGCAAGCCGGGGCGAAGAGCCCTGGAGACTCGCCGACTTACTTGATTACGTTCAAGGGCCGGGTATCGCAGGGTGGTGGCCCTACTTTCAGTCGGACGGTTCGGGTGGTAGCCAACGACGAGGGCCGCGTCTTGAAGGTGACTACGTCGAGGTAGTAACGAGTCAGACAAGTGTACGTGTAAAAGAGGAAAGAACATGGTTGCGCGTATTGGAGCGTGGATTGAACTGAGTTTTTGGCGAGTCGGTGTGCACGTACTGTCCGGCGCTCGGCCATTCAGCCACACTTTGCAGAAAATCCATAAATTCGTTGTAACGCGGCCAATCTTCCATTTTTTTGCCAAAACGTGGATCATTGCTTCATCTGGCTGGGTACTGGGCCTGTTTTTGGGAATCGTGATTGCATTTTGGATCTAACATGACCCTTTCTCCTCGTTTGCTCTTCCTTAGTTTCCTGGCCTTTGGCTTGGTAACAGGTTTGTTCGTGGGCAGTCTTGGCGAGGCCATAGCCGCGCCCGCAGCAAAAAACACTCAGCAGAACACGCTAATTGTCCTAGTCGATGATCTCGGCGCAGAAAACCCTGTACTCGAAGGCATTTGGCTGGCGGTTCGCAGCCAGGGTGACAGCAACATCAACTGGGTGCCGATTTATCCAGCGCCCTTGGCGGACACCAGTGAAGAGTACACCAAGCCACACATGGCTTTCTACCTCCCTCATTCCGATTTCGATGACCCCAGCTTCCTGCCCCCGCTTCGCGCACAGGGTGCCTGGTGGGACGAAGTCTTCTGGCTCGATCTGGCAGCGCTAAGTGTTTTGCAATCCCTGGCAACCCAACCCTTACAAACAATTTCGGAGCCATGGGTCGAACCGCAGCGAGCGCTCTACGAACAGGTGCAAGCCCTAAACGCCCTTTGCCAGAGCCTTCCAACAATCATCGGCAACCAGGGATTGGATCAATTCCTTGCGCTGATCCCCGGCCATGTCCGCTCGTCAACCTCACCCTTCGAACTCATCACCCGCTGGGATTCTTGGATGCAACAAGGATTTCCGTTGAGCTGCACGCACCCGTGGGCGGACTGATCAGCGATCAGCCTTCAGCAGTTAGCTTTCAGCTACCCCGCTTGTAAATTTTCCGCAATTCCTGCTTGGCCTGGTTCAGCAATTTTTTACGGTCCTCGGGTAAATTCGTTCCCGCACGATTGATGTAGAAGTTCAACATGGACATGGCAGATTGAAACGAACCCGCTTTGCGTGCTTTGCTCCTCTCCGCTGATCGAGAGAGGGACCGTGCAATTCGTTTGGGATCTTTCCAAGTAAATACGCCTTCTTCGAGAGCCAAGGCGTGACTGGTTTTGGTGACCTGCGCGGACCAGCGCTTGGGTTTTTTTCGCGTTTTCGTAGGCATCAACTCCAATAACGATGGGCCTGATGTATTAGTACGGGGCAAGGATTACCCCGGATGGACGTAGATAAACGCTGCTTCCTGGTGTCACGGTGATAAGCCAGCTCAAATAACACTGACCCGCTATAATCTCTGCGATGGTTTCCCAGCCGGTATCCCAATCCCCAATCGATTTAAACCCGCCAACATTCCTTGTCAAAATTGGCACCGTTTTGGCCTCGGCGCTTGCTTTGACGCTGGCTGTTAGTTTGACCTTTTCATTGGGATTCCAGATGCTATACCTTGGGCGAATCATGCCCGGCGTAAGGATGGCCAGCGTGGATCTAAGCGAGGTGAGCCGTAGTGAAGCAGTGATACTACTTAGCCAAGAGCTTAACTACCCACTGACAGGGGCGGTGACCTTGAGGTACGGGGACAGAAGTTGGAATTTCACACCGGCTGAGCTTGGCCTGCATGTTGACGCTGAGGCCTCTGCCAACGCGGCCTACACTTTCGGGCGAAGCCTGTGGCCCTGGGAAAATATCGCCGAAAAGATTCAGTCAACGCAAGAGGGTGTCAATTTGGCGCCGCGCTTGATTTTCAATGGGCTTGAGACACAAGCCGCCCTTGAAAAGATAGCCTCCGAATTAAACCGGCCCACTGTCGAAGCCGTGCTCACGGTCACTGGGTTGAACGTCCAAGTTTCGCCTGGTCAAGTTGGCTCTACCCTGGATACTGAAAAGACTGCCACCTGGCTGGCTTCGCAATTGCTGCTCATGCAAGATGTCGATGTCCCGTTGGCGGTGGTCGAACAGCCGCCGCGAATCCTGGATGCCAGCGCCCAGGCCACCATCGCGCAAAACCTGTTAAGCCAGCCCCTGGTGATCACCGCGGGCGGCAATTACGAAAATAATCCAGGGCCCTGGTCGATCGAGCCGGAAACTTTGGCCGGAATGCTGAGTGTGGAACGCGTGGAATCGGATTCCGACGCCCATTACCAAATTGGCTTAAATTCTCAACTGTTGGGCGCATACTTGGCTAGCCTGGCGCCAGAGGTAGCCGCCGACCCAAAGAATGCACGTTTTATCTTCAACGACGAGACCCGGCAATTGGAGATCTACAAACCTGCCGTCGTCGGACGCAAACTTAATTTGCAGGCGAGCATCGATATCATCAATCAGCAGATCGCACAAGGCGCACACCAGATTGATCTTCAATACGATTACACCAACCCAGAAATCGGGGATAACGTAACTGCGGACCAACTCGGCATCACGGAAATAGTCAGCAACGAAACCACCTATTTCTACGGGTCCAGCCCGCCGCGCATGCAGAACATTGCCACAGCGGCAGAGCGGTTTCATGGGCTGCTGGTGCCACCGAACGCGATCTTCTCCATGGCAGACAACATCGGTGATATCAGCCTTGAATCTGGATTTGCGGAGGCGTTGATAATCTTTGGGGACCGAACCATCAAGGGAGTCGGCGGGGGAGTATGCCAGGTGAGCACCACTCTTTTCCGCGCGGTATTTTTCGGGGGGTTCCCAATCATCGAGCGCTGGCCGCATGCGTATCGCGTAGGTTACTACGAGATGGATGCGTCGGGAAACACGCGCACCAATTTAGTCGGTCTGGATGCAACGGTCTATGCTCCAGTGGTAGATTTCAAATTTCAAAATGACACCCCATACTGGTTGCTAATGGAAACCTATTTCAATGAGGCAGCGCGCACCTTAACCTGGAAGTTCTATTCAACGTTGGACGGGCGCACGGTAGATTGGGATACCACCGGCGCACAAAATATTGTTAAAGCGCCTGATCCTGTGTACGAGGAAAATCCCGAGTTTGCCAAAGGTGAAGTGAAACAGGTAGATTACTCAGCCGATGGCGCCGATGTGAGCATTACTCGGTGGGTGTACCGCGACGGCGCGTTGCTTTACGAAGATCACATCGACACTCATTACCGGGCCTGGGCAGCGGTCTACCAGTATGGACCCGGAACCCAGGGCTATCCTCCCAAGCCGATCAAAGGCCAAAATAACTGAAATGAGCACCTGGACCATCGAGGGCGGGGTTCCCTTGCGCGGGGAAGCCACGGTTAGTGGCGCGAAGAACTCCATTACCAAATTGCTGGTGGCCTCTCTGCTCAGCGATCAGCCTAGCCGGTTTGCAAATGTCCCCGACATTGGCGACCGAACCATCACGCAAGAAATGTGCGAGGCAGTTGGGGCGAAATTCACCGCCACGTCCGCACACGGCCTGGAGGTCGCCGCGCCGCACCTAACCGCGGACAGCATCAGTCAGGAACTCGGCGGACGTAACCGGCTGGCCATCATGCTGATGGGGCCGTTGCTGCATCGTAAGGGTCGCGCGGTGATCCCGGCCGCGGCAGGCGGTGACCAGATCGGGCCGCGACCGGTTGGCTTTCACCTGGAAGGCGTGCAGAAAATGGGCGCACGCGTTGAGTTCGCCGACGGCCGCTACATCATCGAGGCTGAGAAACTGCGCGGCACAGAAATCGACTTGCCCTTTCCTTCCGTCACGAGCACGGAAAATCTGCTGATCACAGCAACGTTGGCGAAAGGCCGCACGACCATTCGTAACGCGGCCATCGAGCCTGAGGTGATGGACCTGGTGACCTATCTGCAAAAGATGGGCGCCATCATCGACTACAAAGTCGACCGCACGTTCGTTGTTGAAGGAGTTGCCAGGCTTTCTGGCGCCAGCCATCGCCTGATGCCCGATCGTATCGTGGCGGCATCGTTGGGTGTGGCCGCAGTAGCCACGGGAGGCGACGTGTTCGTGAAGAATGCGCGGCAGCAAGATCTGCTCACCTTCCTGAACACCCTACGGCGGGTCGGTGGTTTGTTCGAAGTACACGAAGACGGCATTCGCTTCTTCCACAATGGGGGCTTGAAAGCCATCCACCTGGAAACCAGCGTACACCCGGGGTTTATGACCGACTGGCAATCGCCTTTTCTACTATTGCTCACGCAGGCCGAGGGAATGTCGGTCGTTCATGAAACGGTATTTGAAGATCGGTTTGGATACGTCAAAGCTCTGCAGGATATGGGCGCCGAGATCGCGCTTTACGATACCTGTCTGGGCCACAGGTGCCGCTTCAGCGCCAGCACTTACCAGCACAGCGCGGTGATCAAAGGTCCCAGCAAGCTGAGGTCGGCCGAGATCACCGTGCCAGACTTGCGGGCTGGTTTCACTTACCTGATCGCGGCGATCATGGCCAGCGGCAAATCCACAATCCACGGCATCGGCCACATCACCCGGGGATACGAAAACCTGGAAGCCGGCCTGCGCAGCCTGGGGGCGCGGATAGAAGCAGTGGGTTAAAATGCCATGGAAGCAATCGCGGTTCCATAACCTTTGCATGTCGGAGATTGCTTCGTCGGCCTTAGGCCTCCTCGCAAAGACGGGAAAGGTGCGTAATGGTCAGCAAAGAACTCATTGAGATACTGCGGTGCCCAAACTGTGTTCAAGAAAAGACCGGGGAACTAGAATTCTACAAAGACGCCTGGTTTATATGCAACGAATGTGGGAGGAAGTATCCCATTGTGGATGATATCCCTGTGATGCTCATCGATGTCGGGGACAAATTCATCGAAACGCCGAAAGAGCAACTCGAGGTTCCACCGCCGAGAAGCGCTGCAGATTAAGACCACAATTGAGGGTTTAGTGACGGGAGATTACTAACACAAACCCAGTAATGCCTGCGTTATCATTTTGAGAGCAATGCAGCCAACACTTCGCCTAACCAACGGCTTTGACATCCCGCAAATGGGGTTTGGCACCTACGGCTTGCGTTCAGCCACGCAGGCTATCTTGCATGCATTGAAGACAGGTTACCGTCACCTCGATACTGCCGACATCTATGACACACACGAAAACGTGGGCGAGGCTATCCAAAAAGGCGGGATCCCGCGTGAAGAAATCTACATAACAACCAAGCTGTGGAGCCACAGTGTGTTGCGAGAGCGGGTGGCGCCTTCGGTGGATCGATTCCTGTCCGAACTCCAAACCGAATACATCGATTTGTTGTTGATCCATTGGCCGGGCAACACTCCAGCCGCAGAGACCCTGGCGGCCATGGATGAAGCCCGGAAGGCGGGTAAGGTTAAATCCATCGGAGTCTCGAATTTCGATGCTGAATTGATGCAGGAAGTCATCGACACCGGTTTTCCGATAGTAAATAATCAGATCGAATACAACCTCAATCATCACCCTCAGGACGTTCTCGATTTCTGCAACCGGCATAAAGTGACCGTGACTGCCTATTCACCGCTCGAACGTGGGGATCGAGAGCAGGAGCACTTCCTTTCCCAGTTAGTGAAAGAGTACTCGGTCACACGCGAAGAAGTGCTGCTGCGCTGGCTGATGCAGAAAGGCATGATCGTGATCCCGCGATCGTCAAACACCAGCCACATCGAAAGCAATTACCATGCACTGGAGTGGGAATTGGATAAGGCTGATGTAAGCAAGTTGGACGAAGCCGATTGACAATGCCCAACCGCCTCGCCCAATCGAATTCGCCCTATTTGCTGCAACATAAAGACAATCCCGTTGACTGGTACCCCTGGGGGCCTGAGGCGCTAAGCCGAGCCAAAACCGAAAACAAGCCCATCTTTCTGAGCATTGGATATGCGGCGTGCCATTGGTGTCACGTGATGGCCCACGAATCCTTTGAGGATCCAGCGACCGCGGCCTACATGAACGAGCATTTCGTCACCATTAAGGTCGACCGCGAAGAGCGACCTGATATCGACGGCATCTACATGGAAGCGGTGGTTTCCTTGACGGGATCAGGCGGATGGCCGATGAGCGTATTCCTTACCCCCGACGGGGAGCCGTTTTTGGGCGGCACCTATTTCCCGCCGTCACCCAGGCACGGGCTGCCATCTTTCAAACAGCTGCTCGAGCATGTCGAAAGGCTGTGGCGCGAGGAACGCGGGAAAGTTTTAGAAGCGGGGAAGGCTTTACAGGATCAAATAAAGACGTCCAATGTCCAAAGTCCAATGTCAGAAGGGACGCTGGATAAAAAGAATCTCGACAACGCGGTGATGGCGTTAGCGCAAGCCTATGATTGGCAAGGCGGCAGCTGGGGCCGGGCGCCGAAGTTCCCCCAACCAATGCCCATCGATTTCTTGCTCGGCCGCGCCACCCAGGACGACAAGTTGGCGCTGGACATGGCTAAGCACGCACTGGCTGCTATGGCGCGCGGGGGAATGTATGACGTGCTCGGGGGGGGATTCTCCCGCTACAGCGTGGACGACATTTGGCTGGTTCCCCACTTCGAGAAAATGCTTTACGACAACGCGCAACTCGCCAGGGCCTATCTGCATGGATACCTTGTCACCAAAGATGAGAAGTTCCGTGAGGTTAGCGAGCGCACCCTGGATTTCGTCCATCGCGAGCTGCGCAACGAGGGTGGCGGCTTCCTCAGCAGCCTGGACGCAGATTCCGAAGGTGAGGAGGGAAAATTCTATGTGTGGTCGTTGGAGGAGGTTGAAAAGGAGATAAGAGAACCGGAGATTAGAGATTTGTTTGTTGCGGCGTTTGGGGTTACACAAGAAGGGAATTTTGGAGGTAAAAATATCCTGCAGCGTACCAAATCAGATGATGAACTTGCGAGCCAATTCGACCTTGAACCTTCAACATTAAACGAACGCCTTGAGGCTGCTCGCGCCACCCTGCTCTCAGCCCGTACCCGCCGAATACGCCCAGGTACCGACGACAAGGTCCTGACATCCTGGAACGCACTGATGCTGATCACGTTCGCAGAGGCCGGGCGATATTTGAAACGCCCGGACTATATCGAGATTGCTCGTCGCAATGCTGATTTCCTGCTTGGCGATCTGCACCCCGGCGACCGCCTGCTGCGCTCTTGGCGGGCTGGCCGCGCTGAGCACAACGCCTATCTGGAAGATTATGCAGCCCTGATACTTGGGCTGCTTGCGCTGTACCAAAGCGATCCGGAGCCTCGATGGTATGCGGAAGCCGAGAAGCTGGCCGCTGAGATGCTCGAACACTTCAGCGATCCGGCTGGCGGATTCTTCGACACGTGCGATGATCACGAAGAACTCATCACCCGCCCCAAAGATCTGCAGGACAACGCGACGC
>Ga0214472_10009676_pt1 | contig 10043 bp, 20 predicted proteins | sample RVTome_6_FD_207662 | JGI IMG/M metagenome (GOLD analysis project Ga0214472, IMG submission 207662) | Soil microbial communities from uranium-contaminated site in the Upper Colorado River Basin, Wyoming, United States - RVT140D175 | ecosystem: Environmental > Terrestrial > Soil > Contaminated >...
TCTCGTGCGTAAAGGCCTCTCCGCAGTCAATGTCGATGTGAATCAAGGCGCCGGTCATCACCAGCATCAGCGGCTCAAGTTCGTCGCGGCCGGGTCCGATCTTTATCAGGTCCGTGCCGTCTTCTCGGTATCCAACTTCGTGGAATGATTCGCTCATGCTTCCACCCCAACCTGAATAAGCCGAGCCGTAACGGTGTGCAGGCCAGTCTCGATACGGGCAAAATCGTGCGACGCCCATGCCTCGAACTCCCTTCGCTCATACGGCGGAAGGGCGGTCTCCATGGCAATGACGCAGGCCCGCAGGGGCGAGCCGGCCTCGATTTGGTCAGTGAGAGATCCGTTGATTGCGGTGCGGTAGGTCATTCCGGCACCTCGTCTTTCTTGATCGCCCGCGCAAAAACCTTTTGATCGGCAGTCGTAATCGACCTCCCCTCGGGCGGGGAGATGATGATCGAGTCGTATTCCGTTCCGTCCCGCGTCTCGCGTGCGACTTCGATGCAAATACCGCCGCCGCCGGATTCGACGCGGATGCTCTGCGTGTTATGGAATAAGTGCGTGCTCATGCCGGGACCTCCGCGTCGAAGCTGTGAAGCTCAACCGGAAGATCATCGACCTCCGCGCCGTCGTCGCAGACGATCTTGTACACGGGGACCTCTTTTGTACCCACGATCTCCATACGACACACGCCGCCCTTGGATACGATATCGGCGATCGCTAGGATTTTGCCCATTTTGTAGCACCGCCATCCATTGTCCTCGACATCATAGTGGTACTGTAGCGGGTGACCCGCTGCCCGGATGCGGCGGATGATTGGTACGATCTCTCGGATATCTCCTGTTCGGAGATGTATCCAGGCTTCGCCATGGTTGTACCTGACGAGGCAACGCCCGTACTTTGGGTTCTCGTCGGGGTACAGATCGTCGCGAACCTGCTCCAGGAAGTCGAGCGCGGGCTTGAGCGCCACCAGTTCGGCGCGCGACGCGTCTAGATCGGCAAGTGCTTTTTCGTAAGCTGTCATCAGTCGAACCTCCGCGCGTACGCAAAATCCACGAGATCGCCGAGACACGGCTCGTCCGGCTCTTGCGACATAACCCACTTGATGATTTCCGCGTCGGTGACCTCTTCCCCGGTCCGCTCGTCGTAGACGCAGTTACCGTCCGTCAGCAGGTCGTCGTAGCCCGAGTTTGGCGGGCTTGATACGGTCTCGCAGGTGATGCGGAGCAGCTCGAGTCGCGCCGAGTCGATCTGCCCCTTTTTGAGTGCTTGCAGGGCACGGGTTGCGCGGGGCATGACAAATGTGCTATCTTGGTTCATGTCGTTTCACCGTTGGGGCCGGTCTCGTGCTTGAGGTCGGCCCCTTTTTTGGGCCCTGTCGGTTTGAGTTCAGTGGTAACTTGCCGGAGCGAGGGAACTGACCCCTCGGCCGATGAGGCGATGAATCACATCGGCGCACCTGCCATCCGGTCCGAGCGCCAAACGAGTCGGGCGCTCTTTGAACGCGCTGGGGCGCGCGACGTCAAGCTGGTTCGTAGGTGGCCTCGAAGATGTCGGGCTTGCAGGGGTAGAACTCCCCCTGAACACCCTTGATGATCCAGTCTCCACGACGAGCGAGGTGATAGCCCTCAAGTGTTGGGATCACCAACCCATCGCTAGACATGTGCCATCCGGTGCAACCATCGAGGTGCTGTATCATCTCGTCGTCGTTCTCGGGCGTGTATTGGACAGCCTCGATTATGACCGGCTTTTTTCTGAATTTGGGCATCGGTTTCTGGTTATTTGTGATTGATGAATCTCATGGCACCCGCCCCGAACTCCCTTTCGGGCCCAGAGGGGACGGGTGCCCGTGGAAGCCTCACCCTGCCTCTCGGTGAAGCGGCATCCCACCCGCTGCCGCCTTTGGCTTCCATTATCTCATGTTCAAGATGTCAAGTAGCGTGATGACCCGCTTATAGCAGGTCCATCCGAAGCGGACGTTTCGGAGCCAGGTCATGGGGCCTCCGCGCGTAGTGCGTCACGTAATACCGTGGCTATAGCGAGTACAGGTGTGCCGCCGTACCCGTCGTGCATCACCCAGTTGAAAGCGGAGCGTGTTCGGTAGATGGTTGCGAAGAACGAATCCGCCCCCCCAGTTTTGTCCGCGTATAGCTCCCACGTCCACCCGCGCGCCTGGCATTCCTCCTGGCAAGCGTGCTGCGCCACGGCGCGGCCTTGTGGATGGTCTGGATCGGCAATGAACCAATCATCATTCAGGAAGGCCTGAGGCGTGTGCCCATATCCCGACACATACCACCCCTGTAGCCCAAACCGCTTCGGAGCTAACTCGGCTAAATCGTGCAGCACGTCGTCAAGCGTCTCGGCTTTCGTCGCTGTGGTCATTCGGACTTTTCCTTGAGCGCCTCAAGCGCCGCGCGCGCCTCGGCGACGTTATTGCCTTGGTCAATGACCCAGCTCCGCGGAATGCTAGGCATCCCGGCGAACGTGCTCACGATGCCCTCGAGTGCTTCGACGATCTTTTCCATCACCGCAAGCGCTTCGGTTTTCGTCGCTGTGGTCATCGCGCCACCCCGTCGAAGATTGTCCCGTACACACCCTGCCCGTTCTTCTGCCGCAGCCCCTCAAGTTCCGCCATGAGTCCCTGTAGTCCGCTGTACGCCGTGCTGACGGCAGGGGCCATTGATTGAGCACATCCCTTGCGATGGGCCACACGAGCAAGTCCAAGACCTTCCGTGGTGGTGCCGATATCATCATCGACTTCGCCGTTAGATTTTGCATACACCCGCACGTTCATCTTGTCGTCAGCCGAAAAGGCGTTCGCCGGGTCGTCGTGGCCGTGCTCCGAGCAGAAGCGGAAAAGAATCAGCGTCTGTGGGAGTCCGAAAAGGTCCGTCGAGTCGCTCATTACAGAGTCTACCATCGACCGGCCTGAGTATCCGAGATGCCGCCCGATCTGCTCACGGCAGAAGCCTTTCGACTCCATGAAGCGCACGGCTCCTTTCTGAAGCATCTTGAGCGTATCGCGTGATTCTATCAGGGTCATCGGTCTATCGAATGAGTACGTTTAATCAGGACGGCATCCGCCGATTCAATCCAAAGAGCCACTCGATGAAAAGAGCGGAGGCGAGTAGGGCTATGAGGAATGCGGATGAAACGTTGTTCATGAGGATTGCCGGTAATGATTCTGGACGGCCTCGTAGGTCTCGAGGTCAACGACAAGGCGGTCAACATCCCAGACCCACCATCGCCGCATCATCGCATCGTAGGTGTCGAGGGCGTCGTAGAGGCGTTGGTCGAACCGATCATGTGCGGACATGTCGTGACGGGAGCACCACCGGATGAAGGCGTAAGCGCGTTCCGTGTAGATCGTTCTTTGCTCGAATACCCATTCGTTGCGAATCCAGAACACGGCTAGGGCGGCGACTAAAGCCAAGGCGAGCGAGGCGATGGCTATGGTCAGCAGAAGGTGTGTCATGCGGCTTCGGATTCGTCTATCTCATCAGATCGCTCGAGCAGCCAGAAAAATCCAATCGTCAATACGATCTGGATAACCATCAACGTGGTTGCGCCGCAGAAGAATGAGAGCCAGTGCATCAAGCCGCCTCTTTGGCTTCGGATTCCTGTTCGATGGCGTCGATCTCCTCACAGACGAATCGAAACCGCTTGCCGTCACTGAGCCGAGTAACTTCCACCTGATGCCCCGGCTCGATATATTGAATCATCGTTTCAATGAAATTGCTGGTCCGGTCTTGCTTGCTGCTGAGCGACATGTAGCCACCAGCCATCGCCTTACGGCGTCCGACATAGACGCGGTTGCTGAGAGGCGAATAGGCCATGGCGACGTTTTCGTATGCCATCATGCGGCCTCTTTCTCCATGCGGAAGTAGTCCATGGGGAGCCCGAGCCAGTCGCACACTTTGGCGTAGGTGTCGATGTCTGGGCGATGCTTCTCGTTCTCTATCCGGGAAAGCGTGGAGAGCGGGAGTCCCGATTCCGCCGAGGCGTCCTCGAGCCTGCGTTCGCCCCGCTTAAGCCGGACAGCCAACGCCAACTTTCCTCGATCTAAAGCGCCTCTTTCCATTGCGGGTCACAAGTCGTTAATTACCGTGGAATCATTTGCACACTTGAATATCGGCCCAGATGTAGGGATAGTCAACAGGAAGTTGGGCCAATATCTTGAAGATACGGTGAAGATGGCCCGAGAAGTTGAAGAGTGCTTGCGGGAGCGTCTCCTGAGACTGAGAAAGGAGCGCGGGATGAGCATACCAGATGTTGTGTCGGCATCCAAGGTATCGGACACTACATATAGGAGCTACGAAACAGACGGGAGGGAGCCGCCGCTAAGCAAAGCTGCCGCTATCGCCCATGCGCTCGGCGTGTCCCTCGATGAGTTGGCCGGGGCAAAAAAGCCCGCTCAAGACGAACTCGAGCGGGCCAGGTACAAGGCGATGGCGAGCCAGGGATCAGTTACACCAACCGGCGGGCCAACCGTCGAGTCCTACGAGATGCTTATTGGGTATTTTGATTTCCATGACAGGCGGGTCTCTGCGAGCATGTTGTTCAGGGCATCCGGCGATCCTACGAGATTTGGCGGATGGACGCCACCGGATGACGGAGACGGAGACGATTAGTTGGGGCTTCTGAGGCTGTCGTTGCATAGCTTCACAAGTTGAAATGAAGAGATTCATGAAGCTCTCTCCAACGCCAGGGCGCCCGGTATCGGGAGTATCGGCAGAAGTGCCGGGTTTTGAATAGGTAGAATTAACGAACGTGGCGGGTTGACTTTGTACGTACGCCGTGCGTATATAGTAAGCGACGGGCAGTGAGAGACGGAGTTACTTCCATGCTAAGGACGAGGTCGCGAGGTTCGAATCCCGCCATCCTTCGGGATGTAGCTCAGTTGGTAGAGCGCGTAATTACTCCACTCGGCTTTCTCCCGTCACACATTTTGACATTGCGGGCAGTGAGGATGCGAGTTACTTCGGTTAATCAGGTTCGATCCCTGAAGGGCATCTAATGTCCTGTCCAGTGAGATTCTGGCAAAACGCTCCTTCCGGTTTTCTCCCGCATAACATTGGGCCGCAGTGAGGCACAGGGTTACTTCTTCAGGTGAAAACACCCGCGCCGCGTTTCTCGGCCCATTTTATTTCCAACCCCATGCGATTCAACACGGTAGCACCGACGCGCCACAAGACGACGAATTACGCAGGCGGCGAAGCCTTCGTCCAGGATCCAAAAATGGAGCTGGCATCGCTTCTCCTGACCTCGTTCGTTCAGGACCAGTTCTATAGAGATGCAGGCGCGCAGATCGAAAAGGTTCGCGAGCTGCTTTTCTCGCCTGAGATGAATCGCTTCGGTGCAAAGGCCGCAGTGTTCGCCCGAAACGAGTTCGGGATGCGCTCCATCACGCACGTATTGGCGGGGGAGATCGCGAAGAATGTCAAGGGGGAGGAATGGACGAAAGACTTCTTATCTGGGGTTGTGCGCCGTCCCGACGACGTGACGGAGATCCTGTCGTACTACCTCACGTCGTACGGCAAGCCGATTCCGAACGCCATGAAGAAGGGGTTGGGTATGGCCCTATCACGCTTCGACGAATACCGATTGGGAAAGTACAAGTCTGCCCGCGCGGCACTGTCCATTGTGGACGCCGTGAACCTTGTGCGGCCGAAGCACACGGAGGCGCTGGCGAAGCTGGTAAACGGAACGCTTGAGCCGCCGAACACATGGGAAGTGCGGCTAACGCAGGCCGGGTCCGACGCAGAGGCGAAGGCTGAGGTGTGGAGGGATCTGGTCACGACCGAGCAGCTCGGATACTTCGCTCTGCTTCGGAACCTCCGAAACATCATGGAGCAGGCGCCGCATGTTCTTGATCTCGCGCTCGAGCAGCTCACCGATGACGGGCGGATCCGTAAGTCACTGGTACTGCCGTTCAGGTTCACGACAGCGATTGAGGAAATCGGAAAGACGGGTCTCGACCGGGTGCGGGACGTGCTTGTCGCGTTGAACACGGCGGTTGACATCTCACTGTCCAATGTCCCGAGAATGGAGGGGAAGACGCTCGTTATCGTAGACTCTTCGGGGTCGATGACGTGGGGCGGACAGGGTGCAAAGACGCCAATCAAGATCGCGGCACTTTTCGCCTCTGTTTTGGTCAAGGCCAACGATGCGGATCTCATGCTGTTCGATTCGGACGCGAAGTATCTCGGTGTGAACCCAATGGATTCGACGCTGACGATCGCGGGGCAGATCGAAAGGAGCGCGAGGGGAGGGGCGACGAACTTTCACGCTCCGCTGATCCACGCGAAGCGCCCATACGATCGGATGATCTTCCTGTCGGACATGCAAGGATGGGTTGGGTACAATGCACCTACCTCGGCGCTTCAGCAGTATCAGGAGCGGACGGGTTCAAACCCGCACATCTACTCGTTCGATCTCCAGGGGCACGGGTCGATGCAGTTTCCAGAGGATCGGCTTTATTGCATGGCCGGCTTCTCCGAAAAGGTATTCGATGTGATGGCTCTTTTGGAGCAGAACCGCCGCGCACTAATCGACGCGATCGAGGCCGTAGGGCTTTGAAAGAACGTTTGTACATGCGCATAGACCGTGCGTTGAAGCAGACGGCTCAGCGGTATGCGGATAGCCACTTCCTCGACCTCACCAGTGTCATGACGCAGGCGCTGGTTGAGTTTTTGAGAAAACGCGGCTATCTGAAGGGGAAGTAAGCCCGTTGCACTCCACCCCAGTCGGCACTATCTTATCCGTGGGCCCTCCATGATATTTGCCGAAAAGGCCAGACATTCCATCGGACGAGTTGCAGCGAGAGATTTACCTCGCTCTGGTGAAGTGTCTACGGGGGGAGTCGGACATGATCGTGATTTCGTTCAACGACCGCCGGGATTCACGGGTAAAGACGCTGGGCGAGAATGGGGTATCAGAGTGGATCAAGCCGACAGCCTATGTGGAACGACGGTGACAGGCTGCGAGTCACGGTAGAGTGGCTGGACGAGGATCGCGATCCGATTACGGTCGAATTATCGAACGGGACGGTTAGGCGGTCTAAGGTGGAGTCGTCGGTTATTGTCGGTGACGGTACGACGATTCGTCAGTTGCCGCCAAGGAACTTGGTTTTTGAGGTGAGCGGAGAACTGGACGAAGAAGCCTAGCTCACGCGTTTACCATACGCGATAGCGAACGACCACGCAAAGGCGGGTCATGCAGCATCTAATGATGTTTGCGTGGCTCGCCTTTTCTCATTTATGCACATCAGAGAAGAGCCATGACAAAAACGCAAATCGGCAAAATCACAGGGTGGATCGGGGTCGCTTTCGCGGTCGGAGTCTTGATCTACATCGCCGCGACCATACTTTTTTGATGCTCGCCCTCGACATAGATGTCCTCTGGGGCTTTCGGCACGTCCGCGAGTTCGTCGAGGCGTATCAGGTCGAGATTCTGATCCCCGTCGTCATCCTAACGGCCGTCGCGCAGGGCTGGCTACACGCGAGCTTCTATAACGATCGTCCCGGAGACGAGCATGGTGCGGCGGAACTGTTCGGCGGGGCGCTGTTCTTGCTGGCCTACATCGCCGGCCTCGACGTCATTCATGCGTACGGCTCCATCATCATCGGAAATTTCTTTTTCCAGATGATGATCAATCACGCGGAAGGCCTGCCCCTCATCGATCCGAACGAGAGGCGCCGTTACATCGTCAGTGGTAAAAACTGGTCCTGGAAGCGAGTTTTCGTCGGCTACGGCCGGTGGGCGAAGCTCGCGATTGGAATCTTACTCGTCTTCTATCAGCCACTTCTCCAATGAAACCTGCTCTGGTAATAGGTCACACACCGGACTCACCCGGCGCGGTCAATGTCGCGTGCGGAAAGACCGAGTTCGATTTTAACAACGTCGTCGCGAAACTCGTGGCCGGCAGAGTAGGCATCGAGATCGTCTACCGTGACCGGCCGAACCAGTACGGGGCACTCCCGGCCAAAATCAACGCTCTGAGTCCGCCTTTTATCATCTCACTACATGCCAACGCCTTCAACAGACAGGCATCCGGCACGGAGGTTCTGTACTGGCACCAAAGCCCGAGGGGCCGAGACCTGGCCGAGATTCTCCAGGCCAATTTATTCAGGGCATTAGGTCTCCCCGACAGAGGCGCCAAGCCGATACGCGGCGACGACCGCGGCGGATACCTGCTCAAGAACACGAAAGCGCCGTGTGTCATCGCGGAGCCGTTTTTCATAGACAATGATTCGGATCTGAAAAAGGCCGAGGTCAATCTCCAAGAACTGGTTGACGCCTACGCGAAAACGATCGAGGTGTTTCGATGACCCATGCAAGCAACTTTTCGCACTGATATGCCGGATTGGCTGGAATGGGTGCTCGGGTTAAGCGGTGCCGGAGCGGCCGGAAATCTCGCGCCCCGCATTCTCGACTACTTCAGGGAGAAGCGGGGGCAGGACATCGAGCTTAAAATGAGCGAGATGGACGAGCTCCGGCAGTGGCGGGGCGAGCTTATTGCAAAGCAAGCCAAGCTCGAAGAGACGATTACGAAATTGCAGGGAGACATAGACCTATGGCAGCAGAAATTTTTCGACGTGGCGACTCAGAACGAACTGCTCAAAAGGCAGATAGCCGCACTGACCGAGCAGAACCTCGACCTCAAGCGCATGACGGCGGCGCTGGAGGACGAAAACCAGGCGCTCCAGAAAAAGCTGATGGCGATGTGAGAAGCGAAATCATCGCACTGCTCGAGGAAGCCGGTGACGACGCGCTTGTCGTCGTGCGCGATTTCCTTCGCGAGGTGCGGGACGGGGCGGAAGTGGGATGAGCTATCTCAAGTACATATTGATAGCCGTTGCCGTGATCCTGCTCGCCTACGCATGGCATGAGAGCGAGCAGGAAAGCGCGGCGCTGCGGCAAGATATCGTCGTGCTTGAGAGAGGCTGTCCGTGATCAAGATCGTCCAATACGCCATCATGGCGCTCATCGGCTTCGGCCTGTGGGCAGGCGGCTATCTCGTGGGCTGCCGGGACGGGATGGATAAAGCAGTGCCGGTGACGAAGATCCGGTACATGGACAGGGAAATCGCCCCCAAAGACAGCGCTACCGGAGATCGGCCGGTCGTTAAGACGATTTACAAACGCACGACGGATACCGTGTACGTCCGCATCCCGGTGCCCGTCAATTTCAACCCGCACGGCGTGATCAGCCCGACGCCGATCCGAATTGATGGAAGGGACGTCACGCTGACATTTTGGGCCCCGGACTCGCTGCGGTGGATACAGGACACGTACCGAGTCAAGGAAAGACGCTGGGGCGCGTACGTGGACATCGGCGGAACGCATTCACCGCAAGGATATGACGCGGACGCGCGCTTCGTGCTCAGGTACAGGGGACTGAGGGGATTCGTGGGTTACCACGCCGGGGAGTGGGGAACGGGGCCGCTGGTGGGGGCGAGACTCAAGCTGGTGGGGTGGAATTGATCGACATACGCTTCGAGGCAAAACACGGGTTAAGCTGGGTCGATCTCTGCGCAGTATACCGATGCGGGTTCGCCGGCCGATACGCACGGATCGAGGTGTTCGCGGGACGGCAGGTGACGTGGTGGCTGAATTGATTCATCATTTAGGGAGGTTTTGACATGCGAATGATTCCAAGGGTGCAATACGTGAACTACCGCCGCGAATTTCCGCAGGCGTATAAGTGCTGGACCAAGTGGTTCGCGGTGAACCGATTCTGGTTCGGCAAGATCGTGCAGGTGCATGTGAGGCATCACTGCATCGTGCTCGACTTTCGGCGCGATTGGACCCAGGACATGATTACGGGGCGGCCGTGACCAGCAAGCTGAAATACCGCTACCGATCCGCCATAACCGGCCGCTTCGTGACGCGGGAATACGCCTTGCGAAATCCGAATACGACGATTCGTGAGGCGATCAAATGCGAACAATCAAGCGAATAGCAGCAATTGCCAAGCTGGCGTTTCGGCTGGCGGTGGTGTTTTGGCGATGAGCAAGCGACGGGCATACAGCGACGAGACTAAGGCCG
>Ga0214472_10009677_pt1 | contig 10041 bp, 9 predicted proteins | sample RVTome_6_FD_207662 | JGI IMG/M metagenome (GOLD analysis project Ga0214472, IMG submission 207662) | Soil microbial communities from uranium-contaminated site in the Upper Colorado River Basin, Wyoming, United States - RVT140D175 | ecosystem: Environmental > Terrestrial > Soil > Contaminated >...
GGCGGACTGTGTCCTCTGTCATGACATTCCCCCGCTCACCCCTCCAGACTCGGGAAACTGAGCGTCCCCGCGTCGGCATCCGCCACACCCCTCTGTGGAGCCATGCGACGCTTCACCGCCGGCGACTGCTGAATCCCTCGACACCGTCCGTCGATAATCTCTACGTAGGTCAATTCCCCTTGCCAGGCTTGGGCTTCCCAGACTCAACGACACGTGTCGACCCGAGCACCGGTGAGTTCTTCGACACCGAATCCGCCAGGATGTCCCGCCTACGACGCCACCGTAACTCATTGTGACATAGTGCATTAGGGCGACGCCAAGCGCGTGACAGCTTGCGGCACCTCGCTTGCTTTGAATAGGGGTGGACGCGGGTGTCGGCGCGGTCTGGTGCATTGCTCGCGCCCCGCGCTCGCGGGATCCGATGTGCGAATACGAACCAGCGAGGAGGGAGTCATGGTGGCGGTCTTGGTAGCACTCACGATCCTCGCTCTGCTGACCGCCGAGTACGTCGTGATGCGGAACCGCAGGGCAGGAGTGGTCACGGTAGACGTCCCGCCGCCGGCTTTGCGCTCGTTGTCGGAGACGGTGGCGAGCGTCCCGGGCGGCGTATTCCTCCATCCGACGTTTACGTGGGGTCGCCTCGAAACGGACGGCAAGGTCACGGTGGGCGTTCACCCGCTCCTGCTCGGGCTCATTGGCACGCCGTTGCGCCTGCATCGGCGAGCCGCCGGTGAAATCGTCAACAAGGGTCTGCCGTTCATCCGGATTGGAAGCGGCGACAAGGAACTGACGGTGCGGTCGCCGGTGTCGGGCCGCATTGCTGAGGTGAACAGTCGCTTTAACGGCGACCTGGGCTGGCCGAGTGTTGGCGAACCCGACGGTCATTGGCTGTACCGGATCGAACCGGAAGCAATCGGCGATGACATCCGTCACTGGATGGTGTCCGCCGACGCCACGGCGTGGACGCGACGCCAACTCGATCAGTTCCGGTGGCACCTCGAACGCTACGCGCAGCGACCCGACGTCGGCTTGGTCCTGGCCGACGGCGGCGACGTGCCGGTCGGCGTGCTGTCACAGTTGGACGAGCAGGCATGGCAGGCGGTGCAGAACGCATTCCTCTGACCGGAGACGGGATGCCGCCCGTGGCGTGCGGAATGGTGTCGGGGGTGCAACGAGTGGCGGGAGGAGCCGGAACGATGAAACGTAGAGATGCGATTCGCGCGATGGCCGTGGGTGGTGGCGGCGCGCTCTGTGCGAGCCGAGTGGCCGACGCCCAGGTCAACGACACCGTGACGAAACCGGTCGGTGTCCTGGTCGACACGACCCGGTGTCTGGGGTGTCGGATGTGCGAGGTGGCGTGCGCCCAGGCGAACGGGTTGCCGCTGCCCGATGCGGATGCCGACCCAGCGGTCGCTCGCACCACGTCTCCGACACAGCGGACTGTGGTGAATCGCTACGAGACCGATCGTGGGGCCGTCACGGTCAAGCGCCAGTGCATGCACTGCCTCCAGCCGGCGTGCGTGTCGGCGTGCCTCACGAGGGCGATGTACCGCCAGCCCGAAGGCCCGGTGTCGTGGCGGGAGGAAAAGTGCATGGGCTGTCGGTTCTGCATGGTCTCCTGTCCGTTTGACGTTCCCAAGTTCGAATACCACAGCGCGGTGCCGAGGATCGAAAAGTGCACGATGTGCGCGGATCGACTGGCGGAGGGCAAGGCTCCGGCCTGCGTCGAGAATTGTCCAGCGCAGGCCCTCGAGTTCGGTGCCCGCACCGAACTGCTCGAGCGCGCGCGGGGACGCATCTACACCGAGCCCAACCGTTACGTGTCGCACATCTACGGTGAGCACGAGGCCGGAGGAACCGGCTGGTTGTATCTCGCGGGCGTGCCGTTCGATCAGCTGGGATTCGATACCGATGTCAGCATGACGCCGTATCCGACGTACACCAAGGAGTTCCTCTACGGCGTGCCGTTCGTTCTCACCGTGCTACCGCCGCTGCTGCTCGCGGTGAGCCGCGCGAAGCGTGCGAATGCCGAATCGGCAACGGGTGCCGGGCACGAGGAGAGTGGGACATGACGAGCATGACACTGGCGAGCCGACAGTCCGTTGGGGCGGAACTCCGACGGGTGGGGTCCTTCGTCCTGGGCGAACTCAAACCCAAGGGACCGGTGCTCACTCCCTTCAACGTGATCTCCGGTGTGGTCATGCTGGTGACCGTCGTGCTCTTGACGGTCCGCTTCACCAAGGGTCTGGGGTCGATCACAAACCTCTCGCAGGAGTATCCCTGGGGTTTGTGGATCGGGTTCGACGTCATCACCGGCGTCGCGTTCGCCGGCGGCGCCTATGTCATCACCTTCATGGTGTACGTCCTGGGTCTCAAGCAGTATCACCCGATCGTGCGTGTCACCGTGTTGAACGGCTTTCTGGCCTACGTGTTCTATGCCGGAGCGCTCCTGCTGGACCTCGGTCGGCCCTGGAACGTCGTCAACCCGATCATCGGGAACTCGTTCGGCGTGAGCTCGGTCCTGTTCCTCGTTGCGTGGCACTTCCTGCTGTACATGATCGCGGAGGCCATCGAGTTCTCTCCGGCGGTGTGCGAGTGGCTCGGATGGCACCGGGTGCGGAAGATCGTGACCGGGATGACCATCGGCGCCGTGGTATTCGGTATCACGCTGTCGACGCTCCACCAATCCGGCCTCGGGGCGCTCTACCTGATGGCCCGCGACAAGGTCCATCCGCTGTGGTACTCGGAGTTCATTCCGATCCTGTTCCTCGTGTCGAGCGTTTTTGCCGGACTGTCCCTGGTCATTCTCGAAGGCGGGATCACCCGCAAGGTGTTCCGGCACCGGAGCGATCCGGTGCACGGTCAGTCGCATGAACGAATCGTATTTGGGCTGGGGCGGATCTGTGCGGCGACCATGTTCGTCTATTTGGTGCTCAAGATTCTCGAGTTGGTTCACGGGCGCGATTGGAGTCACCTCGGGAGCGGCATGGGGCAGTGGTATCTGCTCGAGGTGCTGGGCTTCGTGCTGATCCCGGCGGTGTTGTTCATGTTCAGCGTCCAGCGCCGCGACCTGCGGTGGCTGCGCGGCGCGGCCGTGATGACTCTGGTGGGCATCGTGCTGAACCGACTCAACGTGTCCATCATCGCCTTCAAATGGTACGCGGTGGTGCGGTACGTCCCGACGTGGATGGAGATCGTAGTGACCTTGGGTGTCATCAGCGCGGAAATCTGGGTGTTCCGGTGGGTCGTGAACCGTATGCCCGTCTTGACCGCGGCCACGCGTGCGTCACCGAGACCGATGCAGCTCGCGCGTGCGGGCGAGCAGGCAGCCTAGGGGAGGGACCATGGGTGAGTTCGCCGTCGATTTGTTTGCCACCAAAGGGCTCGAGTACCTGATTGTCATTGGTTATCTGGCTGCTCTGGTCGTGGTATGGAGGCTCATCGCCGGATCTGCCCAGGACGAAGCGATGTCTCCGGGCGTGTCCTCTCGCGTAGCGACGGCGAGTTGGCTCGGCACGAACGAGGGCCTCTATTTCCATCAGGGGCACGCGTGGATGGCGCCGCTCGATGCAACCACTGCCACCGTGGGTATTGACGGGTTCGCTGGGAGCCTCCTGGGGCCGCCGTCCGCCATTCGCCTGCCCGACGTGGGCACCGAGCTGCACCAGGGAGAGCCCGCTTGGGCGTTCGAACTGGACGGGGAGACCGTCGAAATGCTGTCGCCGGTCGACGGCAGGGTACTCGCCATCAACGCCGGCACGCTGCAGAGCCCAACCTTGGCGGTCACCGACCCGTACGGAGCGGGGTGGTTGATGAAGGTCGCGTTGCCGCGCAAGGCGGCGACGTTGACGAATCTGCTGACCGGTCCGCTCGCCAGGGCGTGGATGGCCCAAGCGGCGGAGAACCTGCGCACGGCACCGGCGGGAGAGCTGGGGATCGTCATGACGGACGGCGGTGCTCCCGTCCTCGGCTTTGCCAGGGCGTTCGCGCCCGACCGATGGGGTGATCTGGCGCGCGAGCTGCTTCTCACAAGTCGGTCGCCCGGCAGCGCGGCGTCGGATATGGGGCCCCCGGAGTAAACCATGACGCCGGTCCCCGATCTCCCCTGCATCTGGGTGCAGGCCGGGGTGCTCAGCTACCGGCTGTGTGATCGTGAATACCAGTGTGAGCGGTGCGAGCTGTTTCACGCGTTGCGATCCGATCCGCTGCGCCTTCGCGGTGGGCGGCCCGCCACGGCTGCGCGTGCCGCGGCGGACAGCGAGACCAGGAACGGCGACGAGCGAATCCGCGTCTTCATGTCCCACTTCCTTGCTGGGTGTAGAATCGACCTGAACCGCAGCTACAGCCCGAGCCATTTCTGGGTGCAGATGCTGGACGACGAGTGGCACCTCGGCCTGGATGGGTTCGCGAGGCGGGTGCTTGATCCCATCGACCAGATGATCGTGCCCGAAGTCGGCGCGAGCCTGCGGTGCGGCGAGCCATGCGCTTGGGCGCGACGTAGCGGATCGGTCATGCCGTTGTCCTCGCCCGTGGGGGGAACCGTGGTGGCGGCGAACCCTACGTGCCTTGACTCGACCGTGACCGTAACGGGGGAACCCATCGACGATCTGTGGATGCTGCGAGTGAATCCGAGTGACGAGCTCGGCGTGTTGTTTCGGGACGAACAGATCCTACTCTGGCTGTCGGCGCAGATCGGTGCGGTGCGACAGCGTGTGGCGGAGGCGCTCGACGCCTCCGACCGGAAGACGGGACTCGGGGCAACCCTCGCGGACGGGGGGACGATCGAGATGAACCTCGAGCGGGTGCTGGGTCCCAAACGCTTCGAGGCCTTGGCCCGCGAGCTGTTTCCAGTAGATTTGACATAGTCGAGTCTCGCCATCCGCTTTCCCGGCGGAGTCCGTCGACGGTGTGGGTGTGAGGGGAGGGTGCATGAGCACATCGCCGCGGCTCGCCGCGGTCACGTCGTCACTCAGCTTCAAGCTGTTCCTCCTGTTGTCCTCGTCTATCCTCTTGCTGCTGGTCGTCTTTCTCGTCGTCTCGAGTCGCCAGCAGCGTCGCCAACTGGAGGCGCTCGTGCGCAACGAAGCGCTCCGCACCGGCGATCTGATTCGCCAGAGTTTGCACGTGAGCATGCTGCGCAACGAACGGGACCGCACGTACACGATGATTCGCTTGTTCGCCGCCGAGCCGGGCGTTGAAGCCATTCGGATCTACAACAAGCGCGGTGAGATCAAGTTCTCCAGCGATCAGGCCGAGATTGGCGCGTCGGTCGATCTGCAAGCGGAAGCATGCTACGTCTGTCATGCCACGGCCGAGCCGTTGTCGGCGGTGCCGACGACGGAACGCGCGAGGCTCTACCAGAAGAACGGGGGCTATCGGGTTCTCGGCCTCATCAATCCCATCTACAGTACGGCGGGGTGCGTCGCGGCGGGCTGCCACGCGGGCGACGAGTCGATTCTGGGTGTCTTGGATGTGCAGATGTCGATGCAGTCCGTAGATCAGGCACTCGCCGTGTCTGGTCGCCGAGCGCTCATGATCGGGTTCGCGATCATCGTCGTGTCGATGCTCCTGATGGCCCTGGTCGTGTATCGGGCGGTTCACATACCCGCCAAACGATTGCGTCACGGCACCGACGAGTTGGCCCGCGGCAATCTCGATGTTGTTATCGATCTCGATCGGTCAGACGAGCTGGGCGCTCTCGCGGCATCGTTCAACGACATGGCCGGGAGTCTTCGCGCGGCAGACTCGGAGCTCCGCACGTGGTCTCGCACGTTGGAGGATCGCGTGCGTGACAAGACCGAGCAGTTGGAACAGTTGCATCAGCAGATGATCCAAGTCGAGAAAACCACATCGCTGGGCAAGATGGCGGCGACCGTGGCGCACGAGCTGAACAATCCGTTGTCGGGCATCCTCACCTCGGCCAAGCTCGTCGCGCGCCAGTTGGCCCCCCAACTGCCGGATGGTCCGGACCGGACGCGGATACTGGACAATCTCGAGCTCGTACGATCCGAGGCGATGCGCTGTGGAAACATCGTGCGGGACCTGCTCACCTACGCGAGGGGGAGTGCCGGGCAATTCGAAGAGGCACACCTCCACGATTTGGTCAATCAGGCCGTGAAGTTGGTCGTTCACCACCTTGAATTGGCCAACGTGAGTGTGAACGCGGAGCTGTCGCTCGACGACGATCGCCTGCATTGCGATCGTGAACAGTTGGTGCAGGCGCTCCTAGCACTACTGATCAACGCTGTCGAGTCGATGCCGGGTGGAGGCGATCTGACGCTGCGGACCTGGGCTCCCGAGGGTCCGGATTCACGTATCCGTCTCAGCATCACCGACACGGGGGTCGGTATCCCCGATGAGGCCAAGGACCGGATTTTCGACCCATTCTTCAGCACAAAGAACGCTGCGAAAGGTGTCGGCCTCGGCCTCGCAGTGGTATACGGCATCGTCCAGCGACACGAAGGCACCATTACCGTCGACTCGACGGTGGGTAGCGGGTCGGTTTTTACTCTTGAGATTCCGCGGGATCCGGAAGGCGCCGGGCGCACCCGCGTGAAAGGGGCCAAGGCGGTGATTGCACTATGACGAAACGAAAGATCTTGATCGTCGATGATGAACTGTCAGTGCGGCAGTCGCTTGAAGGCTGGTTCCTCGAGGACGGCTTCTCCGTCGCGACCGCGGAGGACGGCAATGCGGCGCTCCGGAAGATGGAAACCGGCCCATTTGACATCGTCATCGTCGATCTCAAGATGCCTGGGATGGATGGAATCGAGCTCCAGAAGAGGGTGCGGCAGATCGACCCGGACGCGGCGATCGTCATTCTGACGGCCTTCGCGTCGGTGGAAACCGCCGTGGAAGCGTTGAAGCTCGGTGCGTATGACTACGTAACCAAGCCGGTGGATCCAGACGACCTATCGCATCTCGTCGGCCACATTCTGAAGCAAAAAGAACTGACCGAGGCCAACGTCCGGCTCCGCGAATTGACGGCGATCGGTCAGACGGCCCCAATGCTCGGTGAAAGCCCCAAGATGAAGCAGGTATTCAGCCTCATCGATTCGGTGGCGAAGACGGACTCCACGGTGGTCATCCGGGGCGAAAGCGGGACGGGCAAGGAACTGATCGCGCGAGCGATCCACGAACGCAGCCAACGCCGCTTCTTTCCGATCATTGCCGTTAATTCCGGCTCGCTGCCCGAAACGCTGCTCGAGAGCGAATTGTTTGGTCATGAGAAAGGCGCGTTCACCGGAGCGCAGTATCGCCGCAAGGGCAAGCTCGAACTCGCCGACGGTGGCACGCTCTTTCTCGACGAGATCGGTGACATCAGTTCGAAGATGCAGATCGATCTGTTGCGGGTGTTGGAGTCGCGGCAGTTCACGCGTGTTGGTGGCAACCAGGAGATCGCGTCTGATTTTCGCCTGGTATGTGCCACCAACAAGCGGTTGGAGCAACTCGTGGAGCAGGGTGCATTCCGCGAGGATCTCTACTACCGGATCAATGTTTTTGGTATCGAAGTGCCGCCCCTGCGGGAACGCCGTGAGGACCTGCGGTTGCTAGCCGAGTTCTTTGTTGAGAAGTCCGCCCGGGCGATGGGGCGGCCGGCCAAGCAGATCTCGCCGGAGGCGATGGAGATGCTCGAGCGCTATCGCTGGCCGGGCAACGTGCGGGAGTTGGAGAACGCCATCGAGCGAGCCATGGTGATCGGGAAGGAGGAGACGATCGTGCCGGACGACCTTCCGCTGCAAGTCGAAGAGAAGGTGGTCCCAGTCGAGACATCCCTGGCGGCGATGGAGAAGGATCATATCGAGCGCGTGCTGGAGGAAACGGACGGGAACATGACACGGTCGGCGAGGATTCTGGGAATCGACCGCGCTACCCTCTACAACAAGGTGAAGCGGTACGGCATTCGGCGGTGATGAGGTCGCTGTGATCCACCTCGCGCTGCTGAACGGCTACAGGCCTCAGTGGGTCGATGCACTCGCCGAAGGTATTGCAGACGCTATTCCGTGTCCCGTGCGCCCTGCGTCCGTGGACATCGACTTCGACCAAGCATTTGCCCCCAATCGACACCAATACCATGCGACGTTCTTGCTCGGGGGACTTCTCCGAGCACAAGGACTTCCACAGGGGAAGATTTTGGGCATCACCGGCGTCGATCTGTTCATTCCTGTGCTCACGTTCGTTTTCGGGCAGTCGCAACTCAGCGGTCGGGCCGCCGTGATTTCGACATTCCGGTTGCAGAATACCTTTTATGGGCTAGCGCCCAACGAGGGGCTGTTGGTGGAGCGGGCTATCAAGGAAGCCGTTCATGAACTGGGGCACGCATTTGGTCTGACACACTGCGCCGACTACCGCTGCGTGATGCATGCCTCGAGCAACGTCGATGGCGTCGACGTCAAGGACGCGAGATTCTGTCCGGTTTGCCGGCCGACCATCGAACGCGCAGTCAGTTGACGACTCGTCTCAATCGATGCGCTACGCGCCATCGGCCGGGTCGGCGGCGCGTACCGGTTGGCTGCGCACCCAGCGTTCGTATTCTCTGGGGTGGTGCTCCTTCAGTTCACGCAGCGTGATCTTGCCGTCCAACCAGACCCGGCTCATCGGAAAGACGCCCGGGCGCAGATGGACGCTGTATAGGTGCCACAGGATGATCGCCAGAAACGCCAGGACGGCTTCGTAGCCGTGGATGGCCAGAATCAGATCGTACACCCACTTGGGAAACAGGCGCAGCGTCGTCTCGAAGAACCACATCATGAAGCCGCTGACGACCATGACCACCGATCCCCACACCACGGCGAGATACTCGAACTTCTCGAACGGATCGAACCTGTCGAATGGCGGCGGGACGTCCGTGCGTCCGAGCTGGTACCGCACGTGGTGCGCGATGTCGCGGACGTCTTGCAAACGTGGGAGCAACCGCCGGAATGCTTCGCGTCCGTCCGCCGTGACCGCCACGTAGACGACGTGGAACACTCCGAGCAGCAAGAGCGCGACGCCGGCAAAGTGGTGCAGTACGGTGCGTGCAGCAAACACCCCGCCCACCAGCCGCGTGCCAACGTGGGGGATCAGCAGGGGGAGGCCCGTCACGATCAGGACCGTGAACACCACGATGAGCACGATGTGCTGCACCCGCTGTGCGAGGGTGAATCGGACGACCGTCTGGTCGAGATCGTGCTCGTAGGCGGCCCACTCACTCATGCTGGCGATCCTTCCGTTTGTCGACCACACGCCACCGATACTGATCGAGGAAGATCATGCCGGCCGCGTACACGACGATGCCTGCGATGAGAACGTAGTAGAACCACTGCACGGCCCACGCCAGCGTGTTGACGTCCTCGCGCAGGGATCTGACGTGGATCTTGCCGGCGACGACACCTTCACCGATGCCCGAATGGCAGCTGCCGCAGGTCTCCACGAGGTTCGCGGAATGGACCTTGGATCGAGGGTCCGACGATGGAAGGATACCATGGGCGCCGTGACAGCTCTCACAATTTGCCACGGTGAGCTGTCCGCTCTCCAGCGCGATCCCGTGAAACGACTTCGAAAACGTGCTCCCGCGCGACGATGCGATGCCGTACCGGATGTTGAGGTCCTCGCGGTCGTGACACGCCGTACAGGTCTGGGCGATGTGGGTTGGATACACCGAGGATGAGGGGCTCGTGATCGGCTGCACCCCGTGCTCCAAATGGCAATCGGTACATGTTGGGGCGTCGGTGTTGCCATCCGCGAATGTCGTGCCGTGAATCCCTCCGCTGTACTGTCGCAGAATTCCGACGTGGCAGCGTCCACACGTGGCCGCTACGTGATCGCGGCGTACCGGCGACTCATTACTCCCGACCGTCTCGACGTCGTGCGCCCCGTCGCCGCCGTGACAGTCCGTGCACGAGGGGGCCGCCACGAGTCCCTTGGCGATCAGCCCGCGACCGTGCACCGAATTGAGATACGTGCGAACCGATTCCGTGGCTCGATGGCCGAAACGCGCCATGGTGGCCGCGTCCGAGTGGCACCGTGCGCACACCAGGAACTGCGTGAGATGGTACACGG
>Ga0214472_10009678_pt1 | contig 10041 bp, 9 predicted proteins | sample RVTome_6_FD_207662 | JGI IMG/M metagenome (GOLD analysis project Ga0214472, IMG submission 207662) | Soil microbial communities from uranium-contaminated site in the Upper Colorado River Basin, Wyoming, United States - RVT140D175 | ecosystem: Environmental > Terrestrial > Soil > Contaminated >...
GAAACACCTGCGCGCGCAGGAGATCGCGGCGACCAACCGCCTGCCGTGCATCTACCTGGTGGACTCCGGCGGCGCCTTCCTGCCCGAGCAGGACGCGGTGTTTCCCGATCGCGAGCACTTCGGGCGCATCTTCTACAATCAGGCCACGATGAGCGCGGCCGGGATCCCGCAGGTCGCGGTGGTGATGGGTTCGTGCACGGCCGGAGGTGCTTACGTGCCGGCGATGTCGGACGAGAGCATCATCGTGCGCGAACAGGGCACGATCTTCCTCGGCGGCCCGCCGCTGGTGAAGGCCGCGACCGGCGAGATCGTGAGCGCCGAGGATCTGGGCGGCGCCGACGTGCATTGCCGCATTTCCGGCGTGACCGATCATCTCGCCCAGGACGATCGCGACGCGCTCGCGATCGCGCGACGCGCGATCGCGCACCTGAACACGCCGCCGCGCAACGCGTGTGGCATCGCGGCGCCGCCGCGCCATGACCCGGCCGAGATCCATGGCGTGGTGCCCACCGATCCGCGCAAGCCCTACGACGTGCGCGAGATCATCGCGCGCGTCGTCGACGACTCGGCCTTCGACGAATTCAAGCAGCTCTACGGCATCACGCTGGTGTGCGGCTTCGCGCACATCCACGGCATGCCGGTCGGGATCCTCGCCAACAACGGCATCCTGTTCTCCGAATCCGCGCTCAAGGGCGCGCATTTCATCGAGCTGTGCTGCCAGCGCAAGATTCCGCTGCTGTTCCTGCAGAACATCACCGGCTTCATGGTCGGGCGCAAGTACGAGTCCGGCGGCATCGCGAAGGACGGCGCCAAACTGGTCACCGCGGTGTCCTGCGCGCAGGTGCCCAAGCTGACCGTGATCGTCGGCGGCAGCTTCGGCGCCGGCAACTACGGCATGTGCGGGCGCGCCTTCGCGCCGCGCTTCCTGTGGATGTGGCCGAACGCGCGCATCTCGGTGATGGGCGGCGATCAGGCGGCGAACGTGCTCGCGCAGGTGCGCCGCGACGGCCTGGAAGCACGCAGCGAGGCCTGGAGCGCGGCCGACGAGGAGGCTTTCAAGCAACCCATCCGCGAGCAGTACGAGACCCAGGGCCACCCGTACTACGCCAGCGCGCGGCTGTGGGATGACGGCATCATCGACCCGGCCGCGACCCGCGACGTGCTCGGGCTGGGTCTGGCCGCGGCACTGAATGCGCCGATCGGCGAGCCGCACTTCGGCGTGTTCCGGATGTGATGCGCCGGCACCATCGGGCGCACCGCCGCACCTTCCCCTGCAAACGGAGCCCGCTGCGATGAGTACCGCGATCACACTCGATGTCACTGACGGCGTCGCCCGCGTGAGGCTGAACCGCCCCGAGGTGCACAACGCGTTCGACGATGCACTGATCGCCGAACTCACGCGTACGCTGGAGGCGGTCACCGCGGATCCCGATGCGCGCGTGCTGCAGCTGCACGGCACCGGCAAGAGCTTTTGTGCCGGTGCCGACCTGAACTGGATGCGGCGCATGGCCGACTACGACCACGCGCAGAACCTGGCCGACGCGCAGCGTCTGGCCCACATGCTGCATCTGCTGTACGCGCTGCCCAAGCCCACCGTCGCGGTGGTACAGGGACCGGCCTACGGCGGCGGCGTCGGCCTGGTCGCGTGCTGCGACATCGCGCTGGCCGGACCGCGCGCCGCGTTCAGCCTGTCCGAAATCAAGCTCGGGCTGATCCCCGCGACCATCAGCCCGTTCGTCGCCGAGGCGATCGGCGCGCGCGCGACGCGCAAGCTGTCGCTGACCGGCGAGCGCATCGACGCGCACGAGGCCCAGCGCCTAGGACTGGTGCACGAGCTGCTGGCCGACGACGACGTGCTCGGCGCGCGCGCGCACGAGCTGAGCGCGCTGCTCGCCAACTATGGCCCGCAGACGCTGGCCGAGGTGAAAGCGCTGATCGCCGCGGTCGCCGCGCGCCCGATCGACGAGGCACTGCACGCCGACACCGCGCGGCGCATCGCCGATGCCCGCTGCGCCCCGGAGGGCCGCGAAGGCGTCGCCGCCTTCCTGGCCAGGCGCAAGCCGGCGTGGCCGCGGTGAGCTGTGGCGTGCATTTGAGCGTTGTTGTTTTGAACCACAAAGGCACAAAGGGCACAAAGGGGACGGCGCAACTTTCACGGGCCGTGATCAGGTTCATCCGATTCATTGTTTGGGATTCAGCGAAACGTCATCATCGAACGTTCGAAAACCTGTGAGCGCATCGCCTTGAACTATCAGAATGACTTTGTGCCCTTTGTGCCTTTGTGGTTCAAACACATTCCGATGAAAGAGCAAAGCCCTTCGATGAGCCTCACGTGATTCAAAAGCTGCTGATCGCGAACCGCGGCGAGATCGCGTGCCGCATCATGCGCACCGCGCGGCGCATGGGCATTGCCACGGTCGCCGTTTACTCCGAGGCCGACGCGCGGGCGCTGCATGTCGCGATGGCGGACGAGGCGATCCGCATCGGTCCGGCCGCCCCGGCCGAGAGCTATCTGTGTGGCGACGCGGTGCTCACCGCGGCGCATGCGAGCGGCGCCGATGCGATCCATCCCGGCTACGGCTTCCTGTCCGAGAACGCGGCCTTCGCGACGGCCTGCGCGGCCGCCGGCGTGTGCTTCGTCGGGCCGCCGGCAGCCGCGATCCGGGCGATGGGCTCCAAGCGCCAGGCGCTCGCACTGATGGCCGCGAAAGGTGTGCCGGTGCTGCCGGGCTACCGCGGCGAGGCGCAGGACGACGCGTCAATGTGCGAGGCCGCCGCAGCGCTGGGCTTTCCGCTGATCATCAAGCCCAGTGCGGGCGGCGGCGGCAAGGGCATGCAGGTCGCACGCGACGTGCGTGAACTGGCCACGCTGCTGCCGGCGGCACGGCGCATCGCGCACGCGGCCTTCGGCGACGATACGCTGCTGCTCGAGCGCTACCTGGAACGCCCCCGGCATGTCGAGATCCAGGTCTTTGCGGATGCGCACGGCCACTGTATCCACCTGTTCGAGCGCGACTGCTCGGTGCAGCGCCGCCACCAGAAGGTGGTCGAGGAGGCACCCGCGCCTGATCTGCCCGACAGCGTGCGCACGCACATGGGCGAGGTGGCAGTGCGCGCGGCACGCGCGATCGACTACCGCGGCGCGGGCACGGTCGAGTTCCTGTTCGACCCGGACACGCAGCAGTTCCACTTCATGGAGATGAACACGCGGCTGCAGGTCGAGCACCCGGTGACCGAGATGATCAGCGGCCTCGATCTGGTCGAGTGGCAGTTGCGCGTGGCTGCTGGTGAGGCGCTGCCATGCACGCAGCAGCAAGTGCGCTGCGACGGCCACGCGATCGAGGTACGGCTGTACGCGGAAGATCCAGTGTGCGACTTCGTGCCGGCGACCGGCCCGGTGCGGTGGCTGGAGACGCCCGACGGTGCCCACGTGCGCGTGGATGCCGGCCTGTGCGCGGGCGACGCGGTGAGCGTGCACTACGATCCGATGATCGCGAAGCTGATCGTGCACGCGCCCGATCGGCCGGCTGCGGTCGCGCGCCTGCGCGGCGCGCTGGCCGCGACCCGCATCGGCCCGCTGGTCAACAACGTCGGCTTTCTGCGCACGCTGGCCGCGCATCCGCAGTGGTCCGCCGGCGCGGTGGACACCGGGTTCCTCGGCCGCGAGCAGGCCACGCTGACCCCTGCCGTGATTGCTGCCGACGATGCGCTGCTCGGCGCCGCGGCGTGGTTCGCAAGCGAGCCGGCGCCGGCCGGTTCCGGCCCGTGGCAGCGCCTGCGCGGGTTCCGCGTGAACCTGCCGCCGGTACACCGCCTGCGGCTGGCCGCGAACGGGGAATCGGCGGGCGATGTGATCGTCAGCGCAGCCGGCGATACGCTGCACGTGCAGCTGCCCGGTCGCACGCGAACGGTCGATCTCGGCATGAATTCCGAAGCCGCCCTCGCGTTCAACGAGGACGGCGCACGTCGGCGCATCGCCGTGCACCTGGATGACGGCGTGCTGCACCTCGACGACGGGCACGCGAACGCGTCGGTGCAGGTGCTCGCAACGGCGAGCCCGGCCGGCAGCGATCAGCACCACGGTGCCGGCCAGCTCATCGCGCCGATGCCGGGCCGCGTGGTGTCGCTCGGCGTCGCGCCGGGCGATCGCGTCGAGCGCGGCCAGGCGCTGGTCGTGCTCGAGGCGATGAAGATGGAGCACACGCTGAGCGCACCGGCCGCCGGTAGCGTGGAGCACGTGGGCTGCGCCGAAGGCGAGCAGGTGGAAGAAGGCAGCGTGCTGGTCGCGCTGGCACTGGACTGACGCGAGCGCACCGCCTTGATCGGCGCACCTTCGTGAGCGTGTTCGCGCCGCAGGAGCTCGGTGTGCTCGGCGCGGGCGCGGGCGATCTGCGCGCGGTGCCGATGATGTTCGCGGGCGCTGCGCTGCTGGTCGCGGGCAGCCGCGTCGTGGTACTCGCCGCCGACGCGCTGGTGCGGACCCTCGCGCGCCGGGCACGCCGCAGCTTCGCACGCCAATGACGCGCGAGGTCTCGCCCCGCTACGCCGCGGCGATGCTCGCCCTCGTGGTGCTGTCGTGGGGCCTCACCTGGCCCGCGAACAAGCTGATCCTCGAGACGCTGTCGCCGTACTGGCTCGCCGCGACCCGCTCGTGGATCGCGGTGCTCGCGCTGTTCGCGATCGCGGCGATGCGCCGCGACCTGATCGTGCCTTCGCGCGCCGATCTGCCGGTGGTGGCGAGCGTCGCGCTGCTGCACATGACCGGCTTCACGCTGCTCGGGACCATCGGCCTCGGCATCGTCGACGCGGGACGCACGGTCGTGCTCGCCTACACCACGCCGCTGTGGGTGGTGCCGGGCGCGACCTTGTTCCTCGGCGAGCGCCTGACCGCGCGGCGCGCTCTCGGCGTTGCAATCGGCCTGCTCGGACTCGCGGTACTGTTCAATCCGGCCGCGATCGACTGGCGCGACGCGCGCGCGCTCGGCGGCAACGCGATCATCCTCGCCGCGGCACTGCTGTGGGCGGCGAGCATCCTGCACGTGCGCGGCCATCGCTGGCGCGCCACCCCGTTCCAGCTCGTGCCCTGGCAGATGCTGCTCGCCGCGTTGCTGCTCACCGCGATCGCGGCGCCGCTCGGCGCGCCGCCGGATCCGGCGCGCTGGGACGCGCTCACCGCCGCGCTGGTGCTGTTCGTCGCGCTGCCGGGCACCGCGCTCGCCTACTGGGCGGTGGCGGTCGCCTCGCGCTACCTGCCGGCGGTCACGACCTCGCTCGGGCTGCTCGCGACCCCGGTGGTCGGAATCGCGGTGTCGGCGGCGGCGCTCGGCGAGCCGCTCACGGTCTCGCTGCTCGTCGCGGTCGCGATGATCCTCGGCGGCATCGCGATCGGTACGACCGGACGTGGGCTTGGCTGACGCGGCGCAGCGACGCGCCGGGCGAGCGCGGCGAGCCTGGTCAGACGCTGGTCGTGCTCGAGGCAACGAACATGGCGCACACGCTCAGCGCACCGGTCCCTCGATCGCCGAGACGTGTGCGCTGACCACCTTCCAGCCCGCATCGGGGAAGCGCACCCAGGTCTGCGACTGACGGCCGACGGCGTCGCGGCCGCGCACCTTGTACTCGAGGTTGACGGTGGCCAGATCGCGACCCAGCGTCAGGATCTCGAGGCGGATGCGTCGATCCTTCGTCCCCGGGCCTGGCGGGCGCGCGACGCGATGCGCGTGGATCGCATCGAAACCGTAGCCGTGCTCCGCGTACGCATAGCGCACGGTGTGCGGGCTGTTCCAGAAGGTGGCGTCGAGTACCGCGACGTCCTTGTCGATGAGTGCCTGCTCGTAACGCTCGAAGCGCTCGCGCACCTCGGCCACCACCTCGGGCAGGTTCACACTGAAGTCGCTCATGTCTGCAGTCCTCCGAAGTCATGCCCTGCAGCACGGTGCACGGCCCACGCGTGCGGAGATAAGTGAACTGTCACCGATCTTGCGTGCGGCGCGCGAGTGCTTCGCGGTGCGCGATGTAGCTCGCCGAGCCGACGATGATCGCGCCGCCGACCCAGGTGTACACGGTCGGAACCTCGCCGAAGGCCGCCATGCCCAGCAGGCTGGCCCACACCAGTTGCAGGAACGTGAACGGCTGCAGCAGCGTGATCTCGCCGAGGCTGAAGGCCCGCGTCAGCGTGTAGTGTCCGGCGGTCGCACACATCGCGGTCAGGAACAGCCAGGCGAGTTCTTCGACGCTGGGCGTGCGCCACACCAGCAGCGCCGGCAGCAGCAGCACCAGCGTCACGAACACCGACAGCCACGCGACGATCGCCGCACCGGACTCGGTGTCGGTGAGCTTCTTCGCGACGATGAACGAGCACGCGAACAACGGTGCCGCGGCGAGCTGCGCCAGTGCGCCGGGCTGGATCGCCTCGACGCCGGGACGCAGGATCACGAGCGTGCCGAGCAACCCGATCACGACCGCGGTGACCCGCCGCGCGCGCAGCCGCTCGCCGAGGAACAGCGCGGCGCCAATGGTCGTGAACAGCGGCGCGGTGAAGCCGATCGCGGTGACTTCCGCGATCGGAATACGCGCCATCGCGTAGAACCATAGCATCACACCGGCACCGTGTACCGCGCCGCGCAACAGGTACAGCCCGATACGCCGCGGCACCAGCCGCTCGTGCAATGCACGCGCGAGCATCGGCGCCATCAACGCGGCGCCGAACGCATAGCGGATGAACGCCGCCTCCACCGCCGGCAGATCGCTGCCCAGATGCCGTACGATGCCGGTCACGATGACGAACAGCACGCCGGTGAGCGCCATCCAGGCGATGGCGCGCGCGGGCTTGGTGGCAAGCAACGGCACGCGGATCAACCGGAGGCCGGAACGCAACGGTGGCGGGGCACTGGCGTAGATTCCTCGGCGGCGCCCGGCCAGCGGACCGGCGTCGGCGGGCGCGTGGGCAGTTCGACAAACTACCATCGCGTAGCTGCTTGCGTCAGGCACACGGGGCCGGTCAGCCAGGCGGTGGCGGGCGCTCCCGCTCGATGCAATCGCGCACCGCTACCTGTGCACACAGGTACCGGGTCGCGCGCGCCCGCTGCTCACCCGGTCACGATCGGCTGCGACAGGATCCACAGGCTGCTCATCGTGTACGCGACCATCAACGCCAGCATCGGCACCTGGCTGCGCAGCGCCGGTACCGGGTCGCGGTACAGCCGCAGCGCCATCGCGTGGGCCAGGAACACCGCCAGCGCGTGGCCAGCGACGATGCTGGTCACCGCCGCGTACCACACGAAGCGCGCATCGACGATCGCGATGTCCAGGCTGTAGCCGACGGTGCCGAACAGATCCCAGCCGCGCGCGAACGGATCCGAGGCGAGCGGGATCGCGAGCTGGCCGGCGATCAGCAGGTACGACAGGTAATGCGCGAGGTGGTAGGCCACCGCGATCGGCACCAGCGTGAGCACGAAGCTGCCGGCGCAGCGGCGCAGGCCCACCGGCCGGCCGGACGCGCGGTCGACGAGCGCGACGACCGTGAGATACGCGCTCGCGAACAGCACGACGCTGGCGAGAAACCCGACGCTTTCGATCAGCGCGAGCAGGTCCACTCCGCTGCCCTGCAGCGCCAGCAAGGGCACACGCAGCAGCGCGCTCGCGGCCACCGCATCCAGCGCCGCGGCCCAGGTTCCGGTCTCCTTGAAGCCGTCGAAGGACACCGTCGCGAGCAGCATCAGCACCAGCACGCCCAGCGACGCCGCCACCGGCTCATGCACCAGCAACCCGGCGCCGGGCCAGCGCAGCCGCACGCGTGCACCCTGCACCGCCAACGGCGCCATCCGTCCCAGCGTCGCGAACAGCACCGCGAAGGGGTCCGCGCGCGCGAACCACGCCTCGCGGCCATAGCGCCGCGCTCCGGCCAGTGTGAGCACGGTGTACGCCCCGATCAGCGCGGCCAGCACGCGCGGCTGCTCGCCCAGGCTGCTGACCAGTTCCAGCCACGCGAACATCGCGAAGCCGGCGACCGCCGGCCAGCCGGCCAGGCGCGCGGGATACGGTCGCGACGCCGTTCGCGGCAACAGCCGCTCGAACATTCCGGCCAGCGCGTACCATGGGTTCGCGAGCGACCACAGGTCCAGCAGCAACGCCTGCGCAAGGCTGAGCCCGACCCACCACAGCACCCACACGAAGACCGTGCCCAGGTTCGCGGTCGGGCTCTGCGGACCCGTGCTCGCGCACGCGAGCAGGAGTGCGAGCATGCCCACCGCAAGCGCACGCATCGCGCACACCGGCCAGCCATGTGCCCGATCCGTTGCCGTCGCTGCGTCGGGCGCGATCGCTGGCGGCGGCGCGCGCAGCACCAGCAGCGGCAACAGCAACGACGCCGCGACCGCGGCACCGGCTGCACCCAGGTACAGCCCCAGCGGCAACGGCAGATCGTAGCGCGCACCGAACGCGTGGCCGTGCGCGGCCAGCGGCCACGCGCCGGCGGTCGCCACCGCTGCAACGCGAAGCGACCGGCGGCGCGCGCTGTCGCGGCCGGCGCTCATCAGCGCGGCTGCACCTCGATGTACAGCAGCGCGCGGCCGTGACGCTGCGGTGAACCGGCGCCGCCGAAACCATGCGAAGTGACCGCATAGCGCCCGCTCGCGCGGGCCGTGAACGGCGTGCCCAGCACCTGCCCGGGCTGCAGCGTCAGCGCGGCACACGCGCGCACCGCGCGCGTCATGCTGCGATCGCACATGAGCCGCCCGCGTGGCAATAGGCATCCGGCCCGCGCAGGCGTATGTTCAACGCGCTGCCGTGCCGATCAGGCCGTGCGTACCACACCAGCAATAGAGGTTCCGTCATGTACAAGCTACTGCCCGCCACCGCGCTGGCCGCGACGATGAGTGCCGCACCCGTGGCCCACGCGGAGATCCTCGCGATGATGAACTACGAGAGCAAGAGCGCCGACTCGCTCAAATCGCTCAAGCTCGCGGCGCCGCCGCCGCGGCGCGAGGGTATCGCGATCGTGGACGTGGATCCCACCTCCGCGAACTTCGGCCAGATCCTCGCCGACATTCCGCTGCCGCCGGACCTGGTCGCGCACCACATCTTCTACGATCGCACGATGACCAAGGCCTACGTCACCGCGCTTGGCAAGAGCGAGCTGCGCGTGCTCGACCTGCAGCGCAGTCCGTACCGCGTGAAGACCGTCGCGGTGCCGGGCTGCCGGATGGGTGAGGACGTGATCTTCGACGAGTCGAACACGACCTGGTATCTCACGTGCATGGCCTCGGCCAACGTGTTCGTGGGCGATGTCGCCACCGACACCATCAGCAAGGAGATCAAGCTGCCCGACACCTACCCTCACGGGATCGCGGTACACAGCGGCATCGACCGTCTGATCGTCAGCAACACCGTGAGCGGCGATCTCAAGGATGCACGCGAATCGGTCACGATCGTGCGCGCGAGCAGCGGCGAGGTGCTGCGCGAGATCAAGCTCTCCGAAAAGCCATCCCCGTCCGGCGAGGCGCCGGTGGAGGTCCTGTTCGTGCCCGGCGCGCAGCCGCCGGTGGCGTATGTCACGAACATGTTCGGCGGCACACTGTGGACGCTGAGCTGGGATCCGACAACCCAGGACTTCGTGCCCGCGAAGGTGCACGATTTCGGCGCGCATGGCGCCGGCGTGGCGCTGGAGTTGTACTTCACGCCGGACGTGAAGACGCTGTACGTGACCACCGCGAAGCCGGGGCACCTGCACACCTTCGACCTGTCGGCGGGCCCGGCCAAGCCGAAGCTGCGCAGCATGCTGCCCGCCGGCGAGGGCGCGCACCACGTCGCGTTCACGCGCGACTACCGCTACGGCTTCGTGCAGAACGCACTGCTGAACCTGCCCGGTATGAGCGACGGCGCGGTGACCGTGGTCGACCTGCAGTCCGGCAAGGTCATCAACAGCATGGACACGCTCAAGAACGCCGGCTACAACCCCAACAGCATCGTGCTGCTGCCGCAGTGGAATCACCTGGGCGGGCACTGACGGCCCGCCAGTCGCCGCATGCTTCGACCCGACGA
>Ga0214472_10009679_pt1 | contig 10040 bp, 5 predicted proteins | sample RVTome_6_FD_207662 | JGI IMG/M metagenome (GOLD analysis project Ga0214472, IMG submission 207662) | Soil microbial communities from uranium-contaminated site in the Upper Colorado River Basin, Wyoming, United States - RVT140D175 | ecosystem: Environmental > Terrestrial > Soil > Contaminated >...
TCGTGCTCGGCAACGTGCCGGCCGTACAGCGGGGAGAGGCGGAGGCCTGTACCCGGCTGTTCCGGGACGTGATCACCCGGTATCCACAGTACTCGAGCCTGCGGCTGGTCCGTCCCGAAGGGCACGTTACCATGGCCGCGTACCCCGCCGGCGCTACCCTCGACCGCGCGGACCAGGAGGCCCTGGAGGAGGCGGCCGCTTCCGGCGGCTTCGTGGAAGGCCCGCTGAGGGTGACCAAGCGGCACCTCGCCGCGCTTTCCATCGCGCACCGCATGGGCGGCGGCCACGTCGTCCTCGCGACCATCGATCTCCAGTGGCTCACGCGGGAGGCGGCCACCGCCGATCTGCCGGCCGGGTCGTCGGTCACGGTCTGGGACGCGGCGGGAGGCATCCTCTTGCGCTACCCGGAGCCGGAGCGATGGATCGGACGGCGGCGGCCCGACAGCCGCGTCTTCGAGGCCATAGCCGCCTCGGGAGGCGACGGCACCGCGGAGGCGGCGGGCGTGGACGGCGTCGAGAGGCTGTACGGCTTCGGGCGCCTGGACAGCCGCGGCGAAGGCGGGGCGGCGTTCCTGGCCGTGGGCGTGCCCTCCGTACACGCCTTCGCCGAGGCGCGCCGCAGGCAGCGGCGCAACCTGACCGTGCTCGCCGCGGTCGCGCTGGCCGCCGCGGCCGCGTCCCGGTTTGCCGGGAACCGTCTCCTGGCCCCCCTCGTCGAGCGCCTCCACGTCCTGGCCGACACCGACCCCCTCACCTCCCTGGCCAATCGGCGGGCCTTCGTGACCGCGGCCCGACGAGAGATGTGGCGCGCGCACCGATTCGGCCGGCCGCTCGCCCTCGTGATGCTCGACATCGACCGCTTCAAGGCGGTCAACGACCGTCACGGGCACGTGGCCGGAGACGCCGTGCTCCGCGAAGTATCGCGCCGGCTGCTGGCCACGGCCCGGGACGCGGACCTGGTGGCCCGCTACGGGGGTGAGGAGTTCGTCGTCCTGCTCCCGGAGTCCGGCCTCGAGACGGCACTGGCCACGGCGGAGCGCCTGCGCGGGGCGGTGGCCGCGGCTCCCATCCGGGTGCCCGGCAACTCCGTTCCGGTGACGGTCAGCGCGGGCGTGGCCGTCCCGCACGGTCGCGAGGCCGACCTGACGGAATGGCTGCAGGCCGCCGACAAGGCCCTCTACCGCGCGAAGGCCAACGGACGCAACCGGGTCGAGTCCGCCGCGGCCGACGCCGTCCCATCGGACCTTGGCGGCCCACGTCGCGTGTAAACCTTCGCCGCGGGGCATCGTCTAAGGGTATATGGGGCGATTCGGCAAGGCCGATGGATTCCTGGCGGGCGTCGCCGCAGCGCCGCTCATCCTGGCCGCAGTGTGGGCCGGGATCGAGCGCGCCGAGCGGCTGGGCCCGGGCGTCCCGGAGGCTCGCGCCGAGGCCGCGCCTGCGGCGGTGCCCGTCCTCCAGCCCGGCTGGGACCTCGCCGACATCCCCCACGAGCGGGTGGAGTACTGGGTCGGCCGCCTTCAGACCGACCGCCGGCCGATCCTCGAGGACGCCCTCCGGCGCCGGGGCCGTTTCGGGCCGCTCGTCTCCCGGGCCCTGGCCGAGCGTGGCATGCCGCAGGACCTCATCTACCTGGCGATGATCGAGTCCGGGTTCAATCCCCGCGCCTATTCGCGGGCCCACGCCTCCGGCCTGTGGCAGTTCATTCGCGAGACGGGGAAGCGCTACGGCCTGGAGGTGAACCGGGCCGTGGACGAGAGGAGGGACCCCGTCGAGTCCACCGACGCGGCCCTGCGCTACCTCGGCGCCCTCTACAAGAGGTTCGGCTCGTGGTACCTGGCGGCCGCCGCCTACAACACCGGCGAGAACCGCGTGGGCCGGATCATGCGCGAGGAAAAGGGCCGCGAGCGGGGGACGGACGCCGAGTTCTACGAGATCTTCCACCGGCTGCCCGTCCAGACGCGCGACTACGTCCCGGTCATGATCGCCGCCGCCCGCATCGGCAAGGACCCCCGGGCGTACGGGTTCGACGTGAAGCCGCTCGAGCCGTGGTCGTATCGGGAGGTCACGGCCGCCCCCGCCACCCCGCTCAGGACCCTGGCCCGGAGGGCCCGGACCACCGTGGCCGCCCTCAAGGAGCTGAACCCCCACCTGGTCCTGGACCGGACGCGCAACGACCGGCCCATGCAGGTGCGGGTCCCCGCACCCGCCGAGGCGGCAGACTAGCCGCCCGGCTCCGCCACCCGGTCCCCGACCTCCTTCCAAGCCGCGTTGGCCGCCAGAATTACTTTGTGTTAGAATAGTTGTGGCTCAAATTAATCACGCGCGCTGCGACGCGCGGGACGGGAGGTGAACGTCCCCACCCTGCTCAACGGCGTTCCCGTCCCCGTCGTGATGACGGTGACGGTGAACTTCAGGCTGGAGTGACGAGAGCCGCAGGCACCGGCGCACTATACTCGGGCTCGTGCACCGACTGACCACGGGCGCGGCCGGACACCGCATGCGGGCCGCCGCGGGGTTGCCGCTGGCGGCCGGCGTGCTCCTGCACGCGGCGGCCGCCGCGGCACAGGGCCCTGTCGGGCCGCCGCCGCCGACGTCCGCCTCCGAAGCCCCGGCATCGGCCGCGGAGGCCGAGGTCACCGAGGCTACCCCGGGCTCTCCCCGGGCCTCCGTCGCCGAGTACCTGGCCCTGGCCCGCGACGGACGCTACGAGCAGGCGGCCGGCTTCCTCGCGTTGTCCCAGAGCGACCGCGGCCGGGGGCCGGTCCTGGCCGAGCGGCTGAAGGCGGTGCTGGACCGGCACCTCTGGGTCGACCTGGAGCTGGTCTCCGGCCAGAGCGAGGGAGACCGGAGCGACGGCCTGCCCGCGGGGACGGAGCGAATCGGCGCGGTGCCGGGACCGGCGGGGGGCCGCGAGCCCGTGGTGCTCGTGCGGCGGCAGCACGGAGACGCCGGCCGCTGGGTCTTCAGCCCGGGCACCGTCGCTCGGATCGACCAGTGGTACGGGGCGCTCGGTGACCGCTGGCTGCGCGAGCGCCTCCCGCCCGCGCTGCTGCGGCCGGGCCCCCGCGAGCTGCTCTGGTGGCAGTGGATCGCGCTCCCGCTCCTGGCGCTCGCGTCGTGGACGCTGGGGCGGCTCCTGGCCTGGGTGACGGTCGGGCTGTTCCGCCGGGTGACCGGCCGCACCCGGGCGGCCTGGGACGACGTGCTCGTGGACCGGCTCCAGGGGCCGGCCACGGCGGCCGGGGCCCTGGCCGCGGCCCTGGCCGCGCTCCCCACGCTCGCGCTCTACGCGCCCGCGGAGCGGTTCGTGACGGGCATGCTCCGGGCCTTCGGCCTCTTCGTGGTGTTCTGGGCGCTCTGGCGGTGCGTCGACGCGGCCGCGGACCGGGTCCGGGAGTCGGGTTGGACGCGGCTGGGGTCCTCCACCCGCTCCATCGTGCAGATCGGCGAGCGGCTGGCCAAGGTCGCGCTCGTGGCCCTGGCGCTGGTGGCGGTGCTGTCGGAGCTGGGTTACCCGGTGGCCGGGCTCCTGGCGGGGCTGGGCATCGGCGGGATCGCCGTGGCGCTGGCCGCGCAGAAGACGGTCGAGAACCTCTTCGGCTCCCTGGCCCTGGCCGCGGACCCGCCCTTCGGCGTGGGCGACTTCGTGCGGGTGGAGGACTTCGTGGGCACGGTCGAGGCCATCGGCCTCCGCTCGACGCGGATCCGGACGCTGGACCGCACGCTCGTCAGCCTCCCCAACGGGCGCCTGGCCGACATGCGCCTCGAGTCCCTCGCCGCGCGCGACCGGATGCGCCTCGCCTGCACGGTGGGCCTCGTCTACGGCACCACCGCGGAGCAGATGCGCAGCGTGCTCCAGGGCCTGGAGGAGGCCCTGCGCGCGCACCCGCGCATCTGGCCGGACGCCGTGGTGGTGCGCTTCAAGGAGCTCGGCGCCTCCTCCCTCGACATCGAGGTCATGGCGTGGTTCCAGACCTCGGACTGGCCCGAGTTCCAGCTCATCCGCCAGGAGGTCCTGCTGCGGTTCATGGAGGTCGTGGACCGGGCGGGGACGAGCTTCGCCTTCCCCACGCGGACGGTCCACCTCGTCGGCGGGGACGCGCCCGGCCGCGACGCCGCGGAGGGCCGCGCGACGGTCCGGGAAGAGGGCGGCCTCCCCCCGCGCGGCCCCGCCTGAGCGCGCGTGCCGTCGCGCATCGAGGACTACGCCCTCATCGGTGACTGCCGGTCGGCGGCCCTGGTGGGCCGCGACGGGTCGATCGACTGGCTTTGCTTCCCGCGGTTCGACTCGGGCGCGTGCTTCGCGGCGCTGCTGGGCACGCCGGAGAACGGCCGCTGGCGCATCGCCCCCGCGGGGGAGGCCACGCGCGCGAGCCGGCGATACCGCCAGGGGACGCTCGTGCTGGAGACCGAGATGGAGACCCCCGCCGGCGCGGTCGCGGTCGTGGACTGCATGCCCCCGCACGCGGACCGGGCCTGCGTGGTCCGCCTGGTGGAGGGCCGGCGGGGCCGGGTGGCCATGCGCACCGAGCTGGCCGTCCGCTTCGACTATGGCTGGCTGGTCCCCTGGGTCCGCCGGCGCGGCCAGGGCATCGTGGCCGTGGGCGGCCCGGAGGCGCTCCGCCTGCAAGGCGAGGTGGACCTGCGCGGGGAGAACCTGCACACCGTCGGCGAGTTCGAGGTCTCGGAGGGGGAGACGCGCGCCTTCGTGCTGACCTGGCACCCTTCCCACGCCGAGGAGCCGCCGCCCCTGGACGCGCGACGCGCGCTCTCGGAGACGGAGGCGTGGTGGCGGCGATGGTCCAGCCAGTGCTCCTACCGGGGAGAGTGGGAGGAGCCGGTGCGGCGCTCGCTGCTGACGCTGAAGGCCCTCACCTACGCGCCGACGGGTGGGCTGGTGGCCGCCCCCACGACGTCGCTCCCCGAGCACGTGGGCGGGAGGCGCAACTGGGACTACCGGTTCTGCTGGATCCGGGACGCCACCTTCACCCTCTATTCACTCCTCCAGAACGGCTACCGCGACGAGGCCCGGGCCTGGCGGGAGTGGCTCCTGCGCGCGGTGGCGGGTAAGGCGTCGCAGCTCCGCGTCATGTACGGCGTGGCCGGCGAGCGCCGCCTGCCGGAGCTCACCCTGGACTGGCTGCCCGGCTACGAGGGCTCGCGGCCCGTGCGCATCGGGAACGCCGCCCACGAGCAGCTCCAGCTCGACGTCTTCGGGGAGATGGCGGACACGCTGCACCACGCGCGCCGCCTCGGCCTGCAGGCCACGCGCGACGGGTGGCGCGTGGAGCGGCAGCTGCTCGACGTGCTGGAGTCGCGCTGGGAGGAGCCGGACGAGGGGATCTGGGAGGTGCGCGGCCCGCGGCGCCACTTCACCCATTCCAAGGTGATGGCCTGGGTGGCCTTCGACCGCGCGGTCCGGGACGCCGAGCGGTTCGGCCTGCCCGGGCCCGCGGACCGCTGGCGGGCGCTGCGCGCGGCCGTCCACGAGGAGGTCTGCGCGAAGGGGTACAACGCGGAGCGCGGCGCCTTCGTCCAGTACTACGGGGGGCGGGAGCTCGACGCGAGCCTCCTCACCATGCCCCAGGTGGGGTTCCTCCCGGCGAGCGACCCGAGGGTCCGGGGGACGGTGGCGGCCGTCGAGCGCGAGCTGCTCCAGGACGGCTTCGTGCGGCGCTACTCCGCGGCCGAAGAGGTGGACGGCCTCCCCCACGCCGAGGGCACGTTCCTGCTCTGCAGCTTCTGGCTCGCCGACGCCTACGCGCTGCAGGGCCGGCACGACGAGGCCCGGCGGCTCTTCGAGCGGCTGCTCGCCGTCCGCAACGACGTGGGGCTGCTGTCCGAGGAGTACGACCCGGCCACGGGCCGCCTGCTCGGGAACTTCCCCCAGGCCTTCTCCCACGTGGGCCTCCTCAACACGGCCCGCAACCTGGCCCGCGCGGACGGGCCCGCCGAGGACCGGCCGCGCGACTGAGCGCCCGCGGCCAGCGCGTCGAGGTCGAGGGCGCCCACCCGCCGCCGTCCCTGCAGCGCGGCCAGCATCCCCCGGAAGGCGGGGCGCGACAGGGGCCGGCCGATGCGGTAGGGACGCCGCCACAACGCGTACAGGAGCCGGCGCACCTCGCTCGTGGACAGGGACCGGCGGCGGCGCGTGAGGGGGTGGTAGTACAGGACGAGGGGCACGCTCGTCCCGCCGGGACCGCGGAGCGACGGCTGGCGATAGGGGAAGTCCAGGGCGATCACGCGCTGGTCGGCCACGAGGTGGCGCAGCCAGGGGTTGTCCGCGCGCACTTCGCCCACCATGGCCTCGAGTGGCCGGCCCCGCAGCTTCCGCGCGTCCCGCTCGAAAAGGAGGCGGAGCCGGCGGCGGAGCCTGGACCCCAGGCCGCGCGCGCGGGCCGCCCGGTCCACCGCCACGTAGCCCACCAGCGCCACGTTGAGGCTGCCCACATAGTTGCCGCTGGCCGCTCCCACCACGCGGCCGCCCTCCTCGGCCACCAGGAGGTGCCAGGCCGTGTCCGTCCAGAGGCCCGCCGCCCGCTCGCGCAGCGCTTCCGCCCACTCCGTCCGGGGCAGCAGCTCCCCGGGATCGAACTCGCGGCGGAGGAGCCGGTAGGCCCGGCCCAGCGCGGGGTCCGAGGGGGACGTCACCTCCCGGATCCGCGGCCCGGACGGCCGGGCCCGGTCAGCCACCGCTGGCCTCGGGGGCCGCGGGCAGCGGGAGCCGGAAGAGCTGGCGCGCGTTCTCCCCGAGGATGGCCCGGCGGTGCTCCTCCGGCATCTGGAGCTGGCGGACGAAGGCCACGTAGGACTTCATGGAGCTGATGGGCCAGTCGGAGCCGTAGAGGATGCGGTTGGGCTGGCCCGCGTAGAGGAGGACTTCCTTGATCTGCTCCTCCATGTAGTCCTCGAAGGCGTCGCTGAACTCCCCCGGCACGAGGCCGGAGAAGTCCGTGTACACGTTCTCGTTCTTGTAGAGCACCTCCATGGTGTCGACGAGCCAGGGGTTGCCCAGGTGGCATATGACCAGCTTCACGTTCGGGTGGTCGACCGCCACCTCGTCCACTTCCAGGGGATGGGCGTACTTGAGCTTGCCCGTCCGGCTGTAGGTGTCGCCGCAGTGGATCATCACCGGCACCTCGAACTCCTCGGCCAGGTCGTACACCACCTGCATCCGCCGGTCGTGGGGGTAGAAGGGCTCGTAGCCCGGGTAGACCTTCAGTCCCCGGACCAGGCCGTCCGCGAGGAAGTCCGCCAGCTCGCGCAGGTCCCGCTGCTTGTAGTGGAGGAAGCTGACCCCCGCCACCACGCCCAGCCGCGGGTCGTCCGCCACCGCCCGCACCACCTGCGCCGCGCTCGGCCTCTGCGGCGTGACCAGGTAGCTGGTCAGGATCAGCGCGTAGTCGACCCGCGACTCGTCCATGGCCGCGCGCAGCCGGTCCAGGGCGCCCTCCAGCTCCACCGCCGCCTGGTCGTGGTAGTTGTTCAGGTGGACGTGACAGTCGATGATCATGCCCGGTAATGATGTCGCCCTCCGACCCCGAAGGGAAGCCGGCCTTCCCTCCTCGGGCGCGGAGTATGCTGACCCTCCATGAACGACGCGCCGGACCTGCCGGCCGAGCCGACCTACGTCCTGCTGCTGTTCGCCCTCTTCGTGGTGCCCAAGGCCCTCGAGCGCTTCCGGATCCCGACCGCGGTGACGGCCTTCGCCCTGGGGGCGGCCTCCGGCCTCGGCCTTCGCTGGTTCGAGCACGACCCCACGGTGGAGCTGCTCTCGGCCTTCGGCATCGTCTCGCTGTTCCTCTTCGCGGGCCTCGACGTGGAGCTCCAAGAGCTGCGGAGGCACTCCCGGGTCCTCCTCCACCACCTCGCGCTGCGGCTGGCCGGCCTCGTGGCCACCGCCTACGGCGTGGCCCTGCTCTTCGCGCTGGAGCCGCGGCCGGCCGTTCTCGTGGCCCTCGCCCTGCTGACCCCCTCCACGGGCTTCATCCTCGACTCCCTCGACGGGCTGGGTCTGGGCGAGCGCGAGCGGTTCTGGGTGCGCTCGAAGGCGATCGCCACCGAGCTTCTGGCCCTGGGCGTCCTCTTCGTCACGTTGCAGTCCACGACCGTACTGAAGCTGGCCGCCTCCGCGGCCGGGCTGGCGGTCATGGTGGCCCTCCTCCCCCGCGTGTTCCGTCTCTTCGCCACCGCGGTGGCCCCCTTCGCCCCCAAGTCCGAGTTCGCCTTCCTGGTGATGGTGGCCATCGCGTGTGCCCTGGTCACGCGCGAGCTGGGCGTCTACTACCTGGTGGGAGCGTTCGTGGTGGGGATGGCCGCGCAGCGGTTCCGCGAGCACCTGCCCACCGTGGGGTCCGAGAGGATGCTGCACGCGGTCGAGGCGTTCGCCTCGTTCTTCGCGCCCTTCTACTTCTTTCACGCCGGGCTGGAGCTGCGGCGCGAGGACTTCGGCGGGGCCGCCCTGCTGTCCGCGCTGCTCTTCCTGGCGGTGCTGTTGCCGGGGCGGATCCTGCTCGTCTGGCTGCCTCGCTTCGGCACCCTGCGCGAGACCTTCCGGGAGGCGCTGCGGGTGAGCCTGCCCATGCTGCCGACCCTCGTCTTCACGCTGGTCATCGTGCACATCCTGCGGGAGCGTTTCGCCGCCCCGCCATACGTCCTCGGAGGCCTGGTGCTCTACGCCCTCGTCACCACGGTCCTGCCGAGCATCCTGGTGCGCGTCCCGCCCCCTGACTTCGATTCGCCGGCCCTGCCCCCTCTCGCCGGGGCGGAGGAGCGCGGCCTGCCCACGGAGCGCTGGTCCCTCGACCGCTGAGGGCAGGGGCGCAGCCGCGGCGGGACTTGACGGCCGCGATCCCGCGGGACTAGAAGTCAGGTCATGAAGCGCACGATCCTCTTGTTGGCCGTCGCCGGCTACCCGGTGCCGCCCGATACCGCGGCGGCTCCGCTTCCCGCGCCAGGCGCGTCCGGCGCGCCTCCGCCTCCTGGTCCCGCTGCGACACCCGGCGCCTGAGCCGGCGGCGGGGAGGCCGGCGGTCGACGTCTGGCGGCCGGGCCTGAGCGCGGGACTCCTCCTCCTGCTGGGACTGAGCCTGGCCGATACCGCAACCGCGGTCCACTCCGTCCTCTCCCCCCTCCTCACCTCCGCCCAGACCGTGCTCTTCGTCCCCTGGGCGCGGGCGGTCCTGTTCGCGGGGCCGCCCGCCGGCGGCCCGGGCAGGACCCGGCTGCGGACCCTCGCCGTCAGCGCGGTCCTGCTGGCGGTGGTGGTGGCCTGCCTGGCCTCGAAGTGGGCGGCCCTGGGTTGGCCGGCGGGCGAGCCCCGCGAGCACGCGGTGGCCTATCGGACGTACACCGTCTTCGGCGGCCTCACCGCGGCCGTGGGCCTCCTGGGCCGAGGCGCCCGTCTGGCCCGGCTGCTCGTCGCCATGGGCGATCAGCCGGCCCGCCTGCTGGTGGGGACCTTCAGCCTGGCCTCGCTCCTGGGGAGCTTCGTGCTCACGCTGCCCCTGTCCGTGCGGCGCCTTGGCGAGGTCAGCTTCGTGGACACCCTCTTCATGGCCACCAGCGCGGTCTGCGTCACGGGCCTGGCCGTCCACGACGTGGGCCGGACCTACACCCCGTTTGGCCAGGCCGTCCTGCTCGTCCTCATCCAGGCCGGCGGGCTGGGGATCATGGTGCTCTCCACCTTCATCGTGGTGGTGGCGGGGCGGCGGCTGCGCGTGCGCTCGGCCGCCGTGATGGCCGAGACCATCGACGCGGAGAGCCTCTCCAGCCTGAAGCGGGCCGTGGTGACGATCGTGCTGACCACGCTGTCGGTGGAGGCAGTGGGCGCGGCCGCCCTCTACCTCGCCCTCTCCCGCTACCCGGAGGTGGGCCAGGGGCCCGGCTCGGCGGCCGCGCTTTCCGGCGCGGGCAGCGTCCTCTGGGCCGCCGTGTTCCACGCGGTGAGCGCGTTCTGCAACGCCGGCTTCAGCCTGTTCCCGGCGAGCCTGGCCCCCCTGGCGGGCGACGCCGCGGTGAACGCGACGGTCGCGCTG
>Ga0214472_10009680_pt1 | contig 10040 bp, 11 predicted proteins | sample RVTome_6_FD_207662 | JGI IMG/M metagenome (GOLD analysis project Ga0214472, IMG submission 207662) | Soil microbial communities from uranium-contaminated site in the Upper Colorado River Basin, Wyoming, United States - RVT140D175 | ecosystem: Environmental > Terrestrial > Soil > Contaminated >...
GAAGCACACACACTGATGACGGCCCGGCAACTAACCGCGCACGCATGTTAATTTTTAATAATAACTGCGCCGCGGGTTGACATATGGCCCTTGTAGTACTATTTTGTAGTTACAGGTCTGCAACGGAGGTTGGCCATGAAGCTGAAGGTTTTTCTGATATCCGCACTGGCCGTATTCGCTCTTGCCGCATACGCTCATGCCGGAAAGATAGAGATAAACATACCGGACCCGCCGCCCGTCCCGGAGTTTTTCAAAAAGATGCCGGAGCTGCCCCCGCCCCCGCCCTGGCTTCTGGAGATGAGGGACAAAACCGAGCACTGGTTCTACGACGCAAAGAAGAAAAGCTGGTTCTACTACGACAAGGGCAAAAAGGCGCACTACGACAACTCGCACAAGTTCAAGGAAGACGGGAAGCACTTCAGGTCAGAGGGCGGCAAGTGGGTCAAGGCAAGGCGGAGGGACGCCAGGAAGCTGGGCTGGAAAACCGGCAAAGGCAAGAAATCGGGCAGTACGTGGTGGAGGTTCTGGGAGTAGACGGCAACTTCCGAATATACCGCTTAAGACAAACGCTGGATTTAGTCAGTCTTTATCTTTGTGCCAGAGGTCTTTGGACCCGAATCGAACACCTTGATAAGACGCTCTTCCGAGTTATCGTAGAACATTACCATCTTTCTGTCGAACCCCGCGGCAGGTTTGGTATCTTTTGCCATAGGTCTGCCTGGACCGGTGACGGCAAAGCTCACTCTAATATTTCTCCCCTCGGGGTATCCGTATGCTACTCGTAACGCCTTTTCCATTGCGCCCCGGTTATCCAGGAATATCGGGGCACCAACAATAATCTGCGGGATATTGTAGAAAGTCACGTCCGAGTCTTCCGGCATTTCCGGATACATGTCCTTGAACATCCCCGGTATGGCTTTGGAAATGGCGGATGCGGCTACCCACGTATTGTTGTTATACTGCAAAACGACATAGTAACAAATTATGGTGACAGACGCGCATGCGATAAGCACAGCCTTGACATAGACCTTCGTGCCCTCCCACGAGGAGAACCCTATCCCCATAATGCCGGCAAAGAAAACAGACGGGAGGTAGACATACCTCGCGCCCATAAGGTCAGGACGTACAGGCGAAATATTGACCACCGGGACAAGGCTGAATAATATCAAAAGGCCAAAGAAAAAGGCCGATTTTCTTTTTATTGCAGACGACCGGAAGACCGCAGCAAGCCCAAGCAGGGCCAACGCCGATATGGTATAGGCATACAACGAGAAATCCGCCGGGTAACGGTAGTTAATGCCGTAGAGCATTGTCCGGAAATATGTCCACAAGTTGTACGACAACCTGGATATGGTCTGTGCAACCGTCGGGAGCGACCCGCTGGAGGCAGTGGCATAACCGCCAATTCCATGAAATACATGGTAGCGTACTGCAAAATAGACAGCCAATATCACCGCGAAAGGAATGCCTCGGAGAATTATCCGCCTGCCCCCCCTGGTACCGGCGCCGTAGAATAACTCGCACAAAACCAGGGCAAGCGGCAGAGTCAAAGCCATCTCTTTGCTTAAGAGCGCCAGGAGGAAGGACAGCACCGCGAGGGTATAGTTTGCGCGCCTGTAATCGCCGGAGTTTATAAAAGAGAAATAGAAGTTTATGCTCGCCAGGTAGAAGAATGTGCACAGCAGGTCATATCTGCCGGCAAGGTAGCTTGCGGCATCCGGGTGGGACGGGTGCACCGCGAATGTCAGCCCCGCAATCAGCGCGGCAGGACCGCTCCCTGAAAACGACCTTACAAATACCGCGACAAGCAGGGTGCAGCCGATGAGAAGAAAGAGGTTTGTGAGATAATACCCGGACGGCTCTAATCCGTAAGCAAGGTAGTTTGCCTTCCATAACAGTATTCCGGCAGGCCTTATAAACGCCCAGGGAAAGTTCCGGTAAAATTCGGCAGTGAACAGCTCTGTTACATCGAGACCGCGCGCAACGTGCAGGAGTTCGTAGTCGTCCGCGAGGAAATAACCGTTTATAAACAGTTTGTAGTACGAAGCCGCACAGGCGACGACAAGGACCATCGCCGACAACAGAAGTTTTGTCTGGGATGTATTGCCGTATGTCGAGTTTCCGGCTCCCGGTCCTGCGGGGTTAATGTCAGGGCTCCTCATATAACCTCACCGCTACAGCTTGCAGGCCAGCTCCGCCTTGTCCACCACGGGTATTTCGTAACCCAGGAACCGCTCCCCTATCTCCTTGAACCTCTGTGGCGCGTCCGTCACCATGTACCTCGTCGTTGACGGCAGGTCCGACGTATTAAGCAGGCCATGTTTGGCAAGTACCCGCTCGACCTCGGATGCGGTCTCGCACGCGGAGTCTATCAGCGTTACCCCCGTCCCCATCACGTCGCCGATCACGTCCTTCAGAAGCGGGTAGTGCGTGCAGCCGAGCACAAGCGTGTCCACGTCCTTGTCCTTCAGGGACGCAAGGTACTCCTCTGCCGCAAGGCGGGTTATCTGGCCTGTGAGCCTGCCCTCCTCGACAAGCGGCACGAATAGCGGGCATGCCTTCGCGAATACCTCGGAGCCTGGCCGGATGTTGTTTATGAGCCTCGCGTAAGCGCCGGAGGCGACCGTCCCCTCTGTGCCTATAACCCCGACCCTGCCGGTTACGGTCTCCCGTACAGCCGCGTACGCGCCCGGCATCAGGACCCCGACGACCGGTATGTCGAGCTTTGCCCTGAGTTCCCCCAGAGCGCAGGACGACGCCGTGTTGCAAGCGACTACCAGCATCTTTATCCCGAGGCCGGTAAGGTACTCAGCTATCTCGAGCGAGAAGCGGGTGACGGTCTCGGCGGACTTGATGCCGTACGGGACGCGCGCGGTATCGCCGAAGTATAGGATGTTCTCCTTCGGGAGCCGTTTTTTCACCGCCTTCAGCACGGTGAGCCCGCCGATGCCGGAGTCGAATATGCCGATAGGTTTTTGCGGGTTCATAAATAGATTGACCGTCTGAACATTGGAGCCCCTTACTTCTTGCCTCTGCAGACAAGGACCTCAATCCATGCCAGCCTGTTTGCGAATGGTATACTGCCTATCACGGCCCGGTCCAGGGCTTTAACATTTTCGTCAACAACCCGGGATAGTTTACCGTCCCCCAGGTAACGCATTATGGCAAGGGCAAATGTTCTGAACAGGTTGAATTCCGACTGTGCGCAATCCTTGAAATGCGTTTTTATTTCTTTTATTTCACTGAATGTAATGTAACCCTTGATTGATTTCAGATATGCAATCTGTATGGGAGACCTGGCCCTGATGCGTCTGACCAGCCTGAACAGGTTAATCAGCGGATTGTACGGAAGGTTTTCCACAAGGACCATGTCTCCGCCTTTTCTGAGGACCCTGCTGAACTCCTTGAGCGTTGCCGTCCTGTCCACATACTGGAGTGTGCTTTTGGAGAATATCAGATCTATGGAACCGTCATCCACGCAGATATGCTCCATGCTCGAGCAGGTAAAGACACATCTGCCCTGGGTCCCGTGACGCATGGATAACTCCTGGGCTCTGGCAAGGCTGGCCTTGTTTATATCCACCCCTATAACCCGTGCACCGCATAACGCCATATATACGCTCAACGCCCCGCTACCGCAGCCGGCGTCCAGGACGGTAATACCTTCAAAATCGGTAATACACTTAAAGAAAAAACCCAACGCTTCACCGAAAAATGGCTCGCCGTCTATCTCTTTTCTAAGTTCTTCTTTTCCAACGCTCAATTGTGTCCTCCATAAACCAGAACCAGGACTTGGCTCCGTTTACGCGGTCTAACCAGCAGTTAAATTGCTATTCCCTGATAAGCGCTACGTTTGGCGCGAAGGGGCGGGACGTGTCGATGTGGCCCGCGAGGGTCGGGACTTCCTGCCCGTCTATGAGTATCTGGACGGCCTTAACCTGGTCCGGGAAGCTGCCGCAAAGGGTATCCGCGAGCGAGTATATCGTAAGCGTCTCGGTCCATGCGCCGCCGGGGTACTCGGTCTGAAGTTCGCGCGAGAAATCCACATACGCGGTCCCCGATCCGTCGATGAATACGTCCTTCACCCTTGTGCCGGGAGGAAACGACGGGGTGAGCTTGCCGACAGGCCCGCGTATAAGCTCCTCGACGACCGTCCTGACCTGCACGGTCATGTCATCCGCCTGTGCCACTTCCCTTTCCTCGGGGACGAGGTATTCCGCACCAGCCGACGGGAAATAGAGCATGACGGTAAGCCTCGGGCCGGATATGCCGGTCATGGTCCCGAACGTCCCCGCAGTGGACGGTTTTTCCTCCGGGCGCACTTCCCGGAAGAACATGTACGCCCCTGCGCCAAGCGCAACAGCCAGCAGCACGCCCGCCAGGATCCACGGCCTCAGAGTCGAATCAACCTGCCTTATCCTCTCACGGGCCATCGGCTTACTCCCCTCCCGCGTGTGATATAATACCGTCAGCCAGTTTACCCGCCAGGCTGTCCATGTATGCGTCGCTGGCATGCACGGACCCGCCGCCCGTGGCTCCGAACCCGCCCAGTTCCACCATCACGGCCGGCATCGTCAGCCCATCGAAGCCCCTCAGCCGGGCATGGCTTACCGGCGGCTCCTTGGCCTCCCCAACAGTCAGCGCGCCCGCCAGAGACCTGGCAAGTTTGAGGCTGTCCGGGAGGTACGGTGCGTCCTGGTCCCCCCATAGCATCCCGCCGGCCATGGGGCCTCTTTTCCCAAGTATCCCTTCATCCGGCGTGATGAGCCTGACAGCCTCGTTGCCGGTGGAGACGTGCAGGCTTATAAACAGGTCCGCCTTGTGCGAGTTGGCCGTGCCGGCGCGCTCTTTGGGGGGCGGGTCCTCCGTCTCGTCCCTTGTCAGAACGACGCCGTAACCGGCCTTGGCCAGGATTCCGGACAGCCTCTGCGCAAGTCCGTACGTTATATCCGCCTCATTAAGCCCGTCCCCACCCGCAACGCCCAGGTTTATGCCGCCGTGGCCGGGGTCGATGGCTATCTTCTTCACGTCCCTGTGGTAGGGCAGAAACGGCTTGAAGCCCTTCTGCCTGTATACGTCGAGGACAAGCCTGTCCGGAGCGCCCAGGTAAGATACGCGGAAACCCCGTGCGGGCTTCCCCAGCCTGACGATGACGCCGAGCTTCCCCATCTCCACCTGGATGTAATCGACCTCCAATACATTGTCGTCCACGTCCTGTACCGGTTCGAACGAAAACGAGATGGTCCCTTCCGACGGCACAAGTATTATCCGCCTGCCCACCTCGTCGTAGCGTATCCTGAACTTCTCCGGGCTGGTATCCCCCGTGCCGAACACGAGCCGGGTGAGCATGGGGTAGCTCCTGCTGCCCAGGTAGTCGACCTTCAGGCCGGAACCCGGCTGGGCCCCCGCGGGCAGCGCGGCTGCCGCCATAAATACGACCAATGCAACGATGACCGGAAAAATCTTTGCCAAAATCACTCCAGGACTTTTTACCTAATATTGGGCCTTAACCGCCACGAGACGTTAATTTATCACAAAAACCCACTCAAGGCAAAGCCATTCCTGACATATATCATATTTTGCACGGACTCATGTCATGGCGGTTTTATGGAAAAGCGGTATACTTTGAAACATCGGGCGCATAACCCGCTATTTATACCTGAGGGGAAAATGGTCATAGACTCGCACAACCACCTGGGCGGACCGGACAGGGGCGACGGCAGAAGCCAGTCGCCGGACGAGATACTGTCAAGGATGGACAAGGCGGGCATAGACATGGCGGTCGTGTTCCCGTTCAACGAGGAAGACACCGGCGTCTCGTTCTCGCGCACCAATACCTACGTCGCGGACGCGGCCGGGAAGCACCCGGACAGGCTGATAGGGTTCTGCCGCATTGACCCGAACTGCGGGGTCGGCGCCATGGAAGAGCTGGTCCGCTCGGTCAGGGGGCTGGGGCTGAAAGGGATAAAGCTCCACCCGTCCAGCCAGAAGTTTTCGCTTGATAACCCTGCGCTTCTGGACATACTGGGTGCGGCCGAGGAGATGGGCGTGCCAGCGCTTTTCGACACCGGCAAGAAGGAGTCGCCGCCCTCGGGCATTGCGAAGCTCGCCGCAAGGTTTCCAAGGCTCCCTATAATAATGGCGCACATGAACCTCCTGGACGAGACCGTCCGGGCTGCGGAAGCCGCGCCGAATATCATCGTGGGTACGACCGGCTATTTCAACGTCAGGGGCCTGGGCAGGGCGATAGAGGAGCTGGGCGCGGAGAGGTTCGCCTCCGGCAGCGACTCTCCGTATATAAAGATGGAGGACGAATTGGGGAAGTTCATGAGGGTACCGGGGCTGAGCGAACACGGGAGGAGGCTTGTAACGGGGCTGAACATCGCAAGGGCGCTGGGCATAAAGGGCTGAGTTGACTGTCCCGGAGACCGGCGCTAAACATTAGTTGTGCGAGAAATTGTTAAACGGCATAGTTCTAATCAGTCACCATCAACAACCACAAAAGGAGACAAAGGCATGAAGACCAAGATGTTGTCCTGGGCATTAATGTCCATACTTGCGGTTTCGTTTATCGGCGCCGCCCTGGCGCTGCCGGCCTACGCCGCAAGGGAATGCGAGACCTGCCACGAAAAGGTCACCCCGCAGGTGGTCAAGGACTGGAAGGCGAGCAAGATGTACAAGCTGTTCTCGTGCGACAAATGCCACGGCAACGCACATATGAGCGCGGACGACGTGGCGAAGGTCAAGATGCCCACGCCGGACACATGCAAGCCCTGCCACGCAAAGCAGGTGGAGCAGTTCAATAACAGCAAGCACGCGCTGGCCTGGATAGCCATGGAGGCGATGCCCAAGACTGCCGCCCAACCCGGCCAGATAATGGGCGGGATGAAGGGCTGCGGCGGATGCCACAGGATAGGCCTCGAAGGCGGCAAGTGCGACTCGTGCCATACCCGCCACAAGTTCTCCAAGGCCGAGGCCCAGCGTCCCGAAGCGTGCGCTACCTGCCACATGGGCTTCGACCACCCGCAGTGGGAGATGTGGAACACCTCCAAGCACGGCATGATAAGCCAGATGGAGGAGAAGATACCGGGCGGCGACCCCGGACGCGCGCCCAAGTGCCAGACCTGCCACATGCAGGACGGCGACCACGGCGTCATAACCAGCTGGGGCTTCCTTGCGGTCAGGCTGCCCCTGCCTGAGGACCCGCAGTGGAAGGCCGACAGGATATCCATACTACAGGCGCTGAACGTCCTTGACGACGCGGGTAACCCGACCGCGCGGCTCGAAGTGGTAAAGGCCGGCAAGGTCGCCAGGCTCACGGAGGAAGAATGGCAGGGCCCGAGGGACAAGATGGTCAAGGTCTGCACCAACTGCCACTCTAAGGCATATGCTATGGAGAACCTGGAACGCGCCGACCAGCTCATCAGGGAGGCCGACCACCTCATGGCCGAGGCGATACGAACGGTAGACGGCCTGTACAAGGACGGGATACTGGAGAGGCCTAAGGACGTGCCGTTCAGCGTTGACCTCCTGACCTTCTACGAAGCCCCGACCAAGATAGAGCAGACGCTTTACGTAATGCTGCTCGAACACAGGATGAGGACGTTCCAGGGCGCGTTCCACATGAACCCGGACTACATGCACTGGTACGGCTGGGCCGAGATGAAGAAAGACCTCCAGGAGATAAAGGAAGAGGCCGGCAACATGAGGCGGATGTACAAGAAGTAACAACTCCGCCTATAGCGTAAACCGCGAAGGGGGGCCCGGTTTGGGTCCCCCTTCATTTTGACTTGCCATAACCCGCTCACCTGTTTGCTCATTTGACTCCGCGGCTGTGTTGAGCTAAAATTAATTGAGGAGGCTGTATTAAGCGTGGAGGTAAGTATGTGCCAGACATGCGGATGTACGCCTTGCAAGGTTTGCGGCAAGGACATAAAGAACGGTGTGTGCTCGGGCTGCGGTAAGCCGTCCAGCAACTGCACGTGTAAATAACGTCCTGGACCGGCAAGGTCGGGAGGATGCATATGGAGGGGACCCTGAAAGGGCCCCCTTATTATACCGGCGCCCACTTTCTCACCGCCCCGCCTTACCCCTTTACAGCCAGCCGTCCAAATGCTATATTTTAATATGCTGTCATCGACACTTTCCTGAACACGTTACCGATACGAGGAGGAAACACCTTGGCGAGTTCTTCCGCAAAGCTCACGCTTACACTGGCCGCAGTCTTGTTTCTGACAATCACCAACCCGGCCTTGCCCGCGCGGGGCGCGGAGGTGAACACGAACTTCGACTGCTACCAGTGCCACAGCAAGAAGGAGATCACCCCGTGGATAACCCAGACATGGGCTGGGAGCAAACACGCCGCCGAGGGCGTCATGTGCGGCGACTGCCACGGAAACCACGACGGCGGGTTCGACACGCCGGACTTCACTGCGCTGCCGGGGCCGGACGTATGCCAGAAGTGCCACCCGTTGAACGTAAAGGACACCATGAGCAGCGCGCACGCAAAGGTGACCAAGTGCACGTCCTGCCACCCGCGCCACACGTTCTCGCTGGACGTGGCCAGGAACCCGCGCATATGCTCGACATGCCACTCGGGCAACAGGCACGTGGACGGATACGCGAACTCCAAGATGGGCGTGGTGTACACGACAGAGGGCCCGGGCAACTCCGCGACCTGCCAGACATGTCACATGCCGGAGGGCACGCATAACGTGGACCTGACGATAAAGAACCGCGATGAGATGCTTAAGGTCTGCAACAGGTGCCACTCCGCGTCGTTCGCGGGTAAGGCGCTTGCGGAGGGCAACCTTGTAATACACTGGTAAAACCGCCGGATAATTCGGGTGCGCGCGACCGGACATTGCCCGGACGCGCGCAGCAAACCGCCGTCAAGACCGTGTTTTCCACCCATGAACTGGGACAAGCCTGGTATAGCTGGGGCAACAATGCCGCAGCCTTATTTCTTTGTTGACTGTTCCGTAATATCAACGGTTTTACGTCCATAGCCATGAGACAAATATGTCCCGCGCCGTTTGGGCCCTGATTGCAAGCCAAGCCACACAACCGCGGTTATGCGCTATATTTCCCATATGATTCAACATATTATAGATATGCAAAATTTCTTCGCGCGGCTCTCGTGTTCTGGCAGTGCTTTTGCAACAAGCGTTTGTACCATATTTGTTGCCCTTTATGCCGGCATGGTGAGTTTATGTCCAAAGTCAGCGGCGCAGGCAGTATCCTTATCGGAAGCTCGGACAGGGATTTGCTTGATAAGCTCGGGAGCTTCCTATCCGAAAACTTCGGCAAAAAAGTTGTGTCCGTGGGAGAAACTTCCGATTTTTTGCTGGAAATACTTGACAAGCGTGTCGACCTAACTATAATTGATGTTGGTTTGGCAGGGTTATCGACAGCGAAGACGATTCAGATATTCAAAAAGTCCCGGCCCGATGTCCCTGTTATCGTGATTTCCGGCGACTATTCCGTGGAGACCGGAAGCAGGATAATGGAGCAGGGGGTCTTCTATTATCTGTACAAGCCGCTGGAGCTTGACAGCTTGAAGGAAATCGTGCAAAGCGCACTGAACAAACTGGCAAAGGAAGTATCCGGCGAAAGGAGGTAACCCCCCAGGGCACGGCCGGCCGCCATACGCATTCGAGGCGGACGGCATAATCAAGGCATCGCGCGGAATACGGAAGGCCGTATCCCGTATTATCTATTTTACCGGAGGTGTTAAAATGGCTACGTTTGAACTGGATGTCAAAGGTGAGGTTTGTCCCTACGCTACAGTCAAGACCAAGAAGTTCGTGAACTCGAAGATGGAGTCCGGCGACCAGGTCACGGTCATCCTCGACTACCCGCTGTCTTCCGAAGAGATACCCAGGTGGGCGACCGAGGCAGGCCACAAGGTCATAGCCGTGGACAAGGAAGGCGACGCCGTCTGGAAGATAAAGATAGAGAAGGGCTAACCGACTAACTTAAAAAGGGGGCCGAAATGGCAGAAGGTACCAAACTGGGCATCCTCCTAACCACCAGCCCGG
>Ga0214472_10009681_pt1 | contig 10040 bp, 7 predicted proteins | sample RVTome_6_FD_207662 | JGI IMG/M metagenome (GOLD analysis project Ga0214472, IMG submission 207662) | Soil microbial communities from uranium-contaminated site in the Upper Colorado River Basin, Wyoming, United States - RVT140D175 | ecosystem: Environmental > Terrestrial > Soil > Contaminated >...
CGACGAGCCGGTGATGCTGCTCGAAGAGGGGCATTGCATGCGCGATCAGGCATTGGCGATCTGCGGCTCGAGTCCGTCTCAGGAGCGTGACGAGCTGAAGGCGACCAGTCTCGAGACGCTGCGCCAGATGGTTGCGGCGGGGGTGGGCTGTACCTTGTTGCCGATGCTGGCCGCGCAGCCCGGCGTGGGCTCGCTCGGCGCCAGCATGGTGAACATCCGACCGTTCGCCGCGCCGGATGCATTCCGCAGCATCGGCATGGTGTGGCGCCGTCGATATCCGCGCGAGCAGACGCTGCGGGCGCTGGCCGAGGTGATCCTGGCCCATCTGCCGGCGGCAGTCGAACCGGCCCTCCCGCGCTGCGGACCGCGCAGGGAGGCGCACGAGGTGACGCTGACAGCCGCCTGAGCCCGGGCCGCAACACGCGGCGACGGGGCGCTTGATACCGGCGCCGTAGCAAGGGGCGCGCGAAGCGGCACCATGTCCTGGGACAGCCCATGCGCGATCGGCGATGAACACCCTCTCGGAATCGACGCAACGCGAGAACGCCCGCGTCGCGGACCACGACGTTGTTGATTTCACCAGAACGACAGTGACCCGGCTGGCCTCGGAAGAGATCGGCCGGGACCGCTATTGCCAGGTCCACCTGGTACGTTTCTTCAAGAAATCGGGGAATCGGGTTGCGGTGATTTCGGTGAATGACGCTTCTCACCAGGAATGCTCCCTGTCGGCGGTGGACGTCTACCGGGTGTCGGAGCGCTTGGCCGACCATCCGGAACCCAAAGAGCCTTCGCCTCGCCGAACTCGCACAGCCCGCGCCGCGCGCGGCGGTGGCCGCGGGTTCGGAAACAGGCCGGGCAGCGCCCGGGTCCAGCCGCGCGCACCGCGGCAGCCGGCCGGTGAACGAAAGACGGCGCCGAAGCGCCGTTTCCGTCTCCGGTCGAAAAGCGGGCTCACATGCTGCGCCGGTATTGCCCGCCCACCAGGTACAGCGCCTCGGTGATCTGCCCCAGCGAGCAGTAGCGCACCGCATCGACCAGCACCGCGAACACGTTGCCGTTGTCGATCACCGTCTGCTGCAGCTTCGCCTGCCACTTCGCGGCGTCGCGCTTGTTGCGGGCGTGGAAATCGGCCAGCCGCTTCAACTGGCCCTGCTTCTCTTCCTCGGTCGAGCGCGCCAGCTCGATCTCCTGCTGCGCCTGGCCCTTGGGGTTGAGGAAGGTGTTCACGCCGATGATCGGGTAGGAGCCGTCGTGCTTCTTGTGCTCGTAGTAGAGCGACTCCTCCTGGATCTTGCCGCGCTGGTAGCCGGTCTCCATCGCGCCGAGCACGCCGCCGCGGCTGGCGATCGCCTCGAACTCCCTGAGCACCGCCTCTTCGACGAGATCGGTGAGTTGGTCGATGATGAAGCTGCCCTGGTTGGGGTTCTCGTTCTTCGCCAGGCCCCATTCGCGGTTGATGATGAGCTGGATCGCCATCGCGCGACGCACCGATTCCTCGGTCGGGGTGGTGATCGCCTCGTCGAAGGCGTTGGTGTGCAGGCTGTTGCAGTTGTCGTAGATCGCGATGAGCGCCTGCAGCGTGGTGCGGATGTCGTTGAAGTCCATTTCCTGTGCGTGGAGCGACCGTCCCGACGTCTGCACGTGGTACTTCAGCTTCTGGCTGCGTTCGTTGGCGCCGTACTTGTTCTTCATCGCCACCGCCCAGATGCGGCGCGCGACGCGGCCGATCACGCTGTATTCCGGGTCCATGCCGTTGCTGAAGAAGAACGACAGGTTGGGCGCGAAATCGTCGATGTGCATGCCGCGCGCGAGATACGACTCGACGTAGGTGAAGCCGTTCGACAGCGTGAAGGCGAGCTGGCTGATCGGGTTCGCGCCGGCTTCCGCGATGTGGTAGCCGGAGATCGACACCGAGTAGAAGTTCTGCACCTTGTGGTGCACGAAATACTCCTGGATGTCGCCCATCATCTTCAGCGCGAACTCGGTCGAGAAGATGCAGGTGTTCTGGCCCTGGTCCTCCTTGAGGATGTCGGCCTGCACCGTGCCGCGCACGGACGACAGCGTCCATTCGCGGATCTTCTGGACCTCGTCCTCGGTCGGCTCGCGCCCGTTGTCGGCCGTGAACTTCGCCACCTGCTGGTCGATCGCGGTGTTGAAGAAGAAGGCGAGGATGATCGGCGCGGGACCGTTGATGGTCATCGACACCGAGGTGGTCGGCGCGCACAGGTCGAAGCCGTCGTAGAGCACCTTCATGTCGTCGAGCGTGGCGATCGACACGCCCGAGTTGCCGATCTTGCCGTAGATGTCGGGCCGCGGGTCGGGGTCGCAGCCATACAGGGTGACCGAGTCGAAGGCGGTCGACAGGCGGTGCGCGGGCATCCCTTCGGACACGCGCTTGAAGCGGCGGTTGGTGCGGAAGGCGTCGCCCTCGCCCGCGAACATGCGGGTCGGATCCTCGCCCTCGCGCTTGAAGGCGAACACGCCGGCGGTGAACGGGAAGGAGCCGGGGACGTTCTCCTTCATCAGGAACTTGAGCGACTCGCCCTCGTCGTCGAAATTCGGCAGCGCCACCTTGCGGATCTTGCTGCCCGAGAGCGACTCGGAGGTGAGCCGGGTGCGGATCTCCTTGTCGCGGATCTTCACCACGTATTCGTCGGCGGCGTACAGCGCCTTGGTGGTGGGCCACTGCTCAAGGAGCTTCTTGGCGGTCGCGGTGAGCTCGCCGTCCTTCCAGTCGATGAGCTCGCCGAACGAAGCGGCGTCCTTCCCGCACTGCTCGAAGAGCGCCTTCGCGATCGTCAGTGACTGGCGTTCGCGCGCGACGCGCGCCTGGCTCTGCACGTGCTTGTGATAGTCGCGCACCGTGTCGGCGATTTCGGCCAGATAGCGGGTGCGCTCGGGGGGGACGATCGCGCGGCCCTGCGAGGAGGCCTTCACGCCGACTCTCGGGAGCTTGCCCGGCGTCCTGGCAAAAGCGGCCTTGAGCCCCTTCTCCACCAGCTTCGGGAAGATCGCCTGATAGAGCGCGGTGACGCCGTCGTCGTTGAAGCGCGCCGCCATGGTGCCGTACACGGGCATCTCGTCGGTCGGCCGGGCGAACAGCTCGCGGTTTCTCTGGTATTGCTTCCTCACGTCGCGCAGCGCGTCTTCCGCGCCCTTGCGGTCGAACTTGTTGATCGCCACGAAATCGGCGAAGTCGAGCATGTCGATCTTCTCGAGCTGGCTCGCCGCGCCGAATTCGGGCGTCATCACGTAGAGCGACACGTCGACGAAGGGCACGATCGCCGCGTCGCCCTGGCCGATGCCGGAGGTCTCCACGATGACCAGATCGAAGCCGGCGAGCTTGCAGGCGGCGATCACCTCGGGGAGCGCCGCCGACACTTCCGAGCCGGTGTCGCGGGTGGCGAGCGAGCGCATGAAGATGTTCTCGTGCTCGATCGCGTTCATGCGGATGCGGTCGCCCAGCAGCGCGCCGCCGGTACGCTTTCGCGACGGGTCGATGGACACGATGGCGAGCTTGAGCTTGTCCTGCTGATCGAGCCGGAAGCGGCGCACCAGCTCGTCGGTGAGCGAGCTCTTGCCCGCGCCGCCGGTGCCGGTGATGCCCAGCGCCGGGGTCTTCGTCTTCGCCGCGGCGTCGCGCAGGGCCTGCTTGACCTCGTCGCCGCAGGCGCCGTTTTCGAGCGCGGTGATGATCTGCGCCAGCGCCCGCCGGTTGCCCGCGGCAAGCAGCTTGATGATCTCGTCGGCCGATTTCGGGGCGGCCTGCGTCAGGTCGAAATCCGCGCGCGCCACGAGATCGTTGATCATCCCCTGCAGGCCGATCGTCGCGCCGTCTTCCGGCGAGTAGAGGCGCGTGACGCCGTAGTCGTGCAGCTCGCGGATCTCGGACGGCACGATCACCCCGCCGCCGCCGCCGAACACCTTGATGTTCTCGCCGCCGTGGGCGCGCAGCAGGTCGATCATGTACTTGAAGAACTCGACGTGCCCGCCCTGGTAGCTGGTGATCGCGATGCCCTGTACGTCCTCCTGCAGCGCGGCATTGACGATCTCGCCGACCGAGCGGTTGTGCCCGAGGTGGACGACCTCCGAGCCGGTCGACTGCAGGATGCGCCGCATGATGTTGATCGACGCGTCGTGACCGTCGAACAGCGCAGCGGCGGTCACGAAGCGGACCTTGTTCTTCGGCTTGTACGGCTGCAGCTTCTTCGAAATGCTGAGATCGGTCATGTGCGTCTCCCCCCGGGGAATGCGGTGCGATGGCGGCAATGGTAAGAGGCATCCCCGGCCGTGGCCATTGCCCTCGCGGACGTCGATCGTGCAAAATCCGCCAAAGTTCTGTCGACGCCCCGGACGCCCCGGGGGGAGTCTCGCCGCGATGCCCCAGCCCCTTCTTCGAAACCCGTCCTCTGCGCGCGGTTCCGGCCGCAACCGCGCCACCGTGGCGATGGGTTTCGTCACCGGAATGCTCTGCGGGGCACGCCGCCAGGGGCGCGACTGCGACGCGCTGGCGGCCCGCGCCGGCATCGGCCTTGCAGACGCTGCCATTCGCATACCGATCGATCGCTATGCCGCGCTGTACAACCTGATCGTCGCCGAGCTCGGCGACGAGGCGTTCGGCCTGTGTTCACGGCCGATGCCGCCCGGCTCCTTCGAGTTCCTGTGCCGCGGCATGCTCGGCGCGCCCACGCTGGCCGAGGCGCTGGCGCGCGCGGCGCGCTTCCTGCGCATTGTGCTGCCCGATCTCGCCGTGACGGTGCACCGCGACGGCCCGCGCGCCGAGCTGCGCATCGCGGAGACGCGCCGGCTGGCGGCGGCGCCCGACGACCCCGGACGCGTGTTCGCCTTCGAATGGCTGCTGCGCCTGCTGCACGGGCTCGCCTGCTGGCTGGCCGGGCGCGGCCTGGCGCTCGACGCGGTGAGCTTTCCCTACCCGCGTCCGCCGCATGCCGCCGACTACGCGCTGGTGTATACCGAGCACTCGGCCTTCGAAGGCGCCTACCTGGTCGCGCGCTTTCGCGCCAACCTGCTCGACCTGGCGGTGCGCCGCGACGAAGCCGCGCTCAACACCTTTCTCGAAGGCGCGCCGGGAAAGATCTCCATGCTCTACCGGCGCGACCGCGAGATGGTGCTGCGCGTGCGCGACCTGCTGCGCGAGGCGCTGCCGGAGAGCCTGTCGCTCGAAGCGGTGGCCGATCGGCTGCATCTGTCGCCGCGCACCCTGCATCGGCGCCTCGAGGAGGAAGGCTCGGGCTTTCGCGTCATCAAGGACGCCATCCGGCGCGACATCGCGCTCGCGCGCCTGACCAAGACGCGCCAGCCGGTCGCGCAGCTCGCGGCCGAACTGGGCTACGCCGACGCCTCGGCCTTCTATCGGGCGGTAGTGGCGTGGACGGGCCGCTCACCGGAGCGCTTCCGCAAGCAGCCGGGCAACGGCGGCGAGACTTTGCCGCCGCGCCGCTGAGCGCAGCGGGTCTGCCTGCAGCGGGGCGAATTGTGTAACCATTCCGTGGCGGCAACAGACCGCACGCCAACCCGGAGACAGTCCCTTCATGGCGAAATCCGTCCACGACGGTTCCACCACGCCCGAGCAGCGGCGCCGCTACGACCTGCTGCTGGCCGGGCTGGACCTGCTCGACCAGGCCATCGCGGTGTTCGACGCGACGCCCAAGCTGGTGACCTGGAACAAGGCGATGCTGCGCCTGCTCGACTTCCCCGAGACGATGGTGCGGGTGGGCACTCCCTTCGAGGACTTCGTGCGTTTCAACGCCGAACGCGGCGAATACGGAGAAGGCGACATCGACCGCCTGGTGGCCGAGCGCATGGCCGCGGCGCGGGCGTTCCAGCCGCATTACGCGGAGCGCGCCCGCCCCAACGGCAGGATCCTCGCCATCCGCGGCGTGCCGATCCCGAACCTGGGCTTCGTCTCGCTGTGGACCGACGTCACCGAACAGCGCCGCTACGAAGAGGTCATCGAGCAGCAGAACGCTGCCCTCGAAGCGCGCGTGAAGGCACGCACCGCCGAGCTGGAGAACGCCAACGCGCGCCTCGCGCACGCCAACGCCGAAATCGACGAGATCGCCGGCGCGCTGCGCCGCAGCGAGGAGCGCCTGAAGCTCATCATCGATTCCATTCCGGCGCTCATCGCCTACCTCGATCGCAGCGAAACCTACCAGTTCGTGAACCTCGGCTACGCGGAGTGGTTCGGCATCGCCAAGGAAGCGATGGTCGGGCGCACCATCGCGGACGTGTTCGGCCCCGACGCCTACCGCCAGATCAGCCCGCATCTCGCGGTCGCCGCCGAGGGCAAGCGGGTGAGCTACGAGTACGCGCGCAAGCTCGACAACGGGCGCACGGTGTACGCCCGCAGCGTGGTGGTCCCCGAGCTCACCGCGGACGGCGAGGTGATGGGCTACTTCGTGCTGTCGATCGACATCACCGAACAGAAGGCGAGCCAGGCTGCGCTGGTGCAGGCGCAGAAGATGGAAGCGGTGGGCCAGCTCACCGGCGGGCTGGCGCACGACTTCAACAATCTGCTCACCATCATCATCGGCAACCTCGCCGCGCTGCAGTCGCGCCTGCCCCCGGGCGGGGTGGCCCACGAGCATCTCGATCCGGCGCTGCATGCCGCGCGCCGCGGCGCCGACCTCATCAAGCGCCTGCTCACCTTCGCGCGCGGGCAGGCCCTCGAACCAAGCGTGGTGGAAGTGGGCGCGCTGGTGCACAACATGGTGCAGCTGCTGGCCCGCTCGCTCACCGAGAACGTGCGCCTGCACACCCGCCTGCCGGACGCGCCGCTGTTTGCCTTCGTCGACCCCCACCAGCTCGAGAACGCGCTGCTCAACCTCGCCCTCAACGCGCGCGACGCGATGCCCGACGGCGGCGCGCTCACCATCGCCATCGGCGAGCGCCACATCCCGGACAGTCTGTCGATGCTGGTGGAGCTGCCGGTCGGCGACTACGTGCAGATCGACATCATCGACACCGGCAGCGGCATCGATCCGGCGCTCCTGACGCGGCTCTTCGAGCCGTTCTTCACCACCAAGCCGTTCGGCCAGGGCAGCGGACTGGGGCTCGCCATGGTGTATGGCTTCGTGCGCCAGTCGGGCGGCAACATCCGGGTGCGCAGCACCCCGGGGGCCGGCACCACCGTGACCTTCGTGCTGCCGCGCGCCGCCCCGCCGAGTGCGGCGGCGGTCGGGGAAGCCGCGCCCGGCGCGCGCCGCGAGCGTGGCCCGCGCGGCGCGGTGCTGCTGGTGGAGGACGAACCCGAGGTGCGGCGCATCATCCGCCTGCAACTGACGGCGCTGGGGCACCCGGTGATCGAGGCGAGCGACGGGGAGGAAGCGTGGACGCTGCTGCAGGGCATCCCCGACATCGCCATCGTGGTCACCGACACCGTGATGCCCGGCAGCATCGGCGGACGCGAACTGGCGGCGCGCGCGCGCGAGCTGCGCCCGCGCCTGCCCATCCTGCTCATCACCGGCTACGCGAGCGACAATGCGCTGGCCGGGACGGCGGAACTCGAGGTGCCGGTGCTGCGCAAGCCGTTCGACGAAAAGGCGCTCGCCCAGGCGCTCGACAGCCTCGAATCGATGAAGGAAGCGACCCAGCAATGACCGCACACGACACGCCGACCGGCTCGATCCTGGTGCTCGAGGACGAGCCGGACATCGCCCGCCTCATCTGCAGCGCGCTGGCCGAGTACGGCTTTCGCTGCGAACACGTGCGCACCGGGCGCGAACTGCTCGCACGGGCCCGCCACGCTTCGCCGGATCTCGTGATCGTCGACCTCGGCCTGCCGGACATGGACGGCATGCAGGTGGTGCGCGAACTGCAGGACGGCAGTCCGTGCGCGGTGCTGATCCTCACGGGCCGCAACGACATCACCGACCGCGTGCTCGGGCTCGAGCTGGGCGCCGACGACTACATCACCAAGCCCTTCGAGCCGCGCGAGCTGGTGGCGCGCGTGCGCTCCATCCTGCGCCGCTACCTGCGCGCGGCGCCGCCCGAGGCCGGCGCAGGCGAACGCAACGTCGCGTGCTTCGGCGACTGGCGCTTCGACGCCGCGCGCCACGCGCTCGCGCGCGCGGACGGGGAGGAAACCAGCCTGTCGGCCGCCGAGGCGGCCTTGCTGCTCACCCTGCTGCGCCGCCCCAACAAGATCCTCAGCCGCGAGCAACTGCTCGGCGAACGCGACGTGGATCCGTTCGACCGCAGCATCGACGTGCGCATCTCGCGCCTGCGCCGCAAGCTCGACGACGACCCGCACAACCCGCGGCTCATCAAGACGGTGTATGGCGCGGGTTATCTCTTCTCGGCGCAGGTGAGCTGGGAATGAGCAGGGCGGCGAACTTCCCCGGACGGGACAACAACTTGCCATGCATCGCCGCCGCACTCGAGAACGCCTTGGTGATCAAGACCGGCATGCGCCACAGCCCTGACAATGAAGGCGGCCTACCATCCGCAGGACGATATCCTTGAACTGCATCTCGGTGGCAAGCCGATCGTCCGGGAAATCTCGCAAGACTGGAACGGGCACGCGAGCTACGCAGAAGATGGTTCAGTAGTGGAAATGGTCTCCCCACCCCGGGACGACCTAACCCCAGGCGCGGGAAAACAACTCGTCCAGGGCTGCGATGATGAGATCGCTGTCCTGCGCCAGCGAGGCAACCCTGTCGCGCAGGGCCTCGGTCGGAACCGAAACGATCTCCAGCGGATTCAGGACGACCTGGGCGCCTTCGACGGTGAAGACCGGGTTGAGGACGGAGGCCGGGAGATTGGTCGATCTCCGGAGTTCGTCGGCCGCAACCAGCGGCACGACCACCCGCCGCCGCGACTTCTCGAACCAGGACGACTGGACCACCACCACGTAAGGGATGGCCGTCCGGTTCCTCCCCGTGTTCCGATGTACATCGAACTGGGTCATCACAGGGTCGAGTAATCGTCGGCAAACGAACCGTGCGTGGCGTGGAACTGATTCCAGGCTTCCGCAACCGCATCCCCCAGTTGTTGCCTGGCGAGCATAGCTTCGCCCTGTCTCGCCACGTAGTCGGCCAGGAGCGAATCGACGGTGGCGGAAAGGTTGTCCGTATATTTGCGCGCCTGCCGCACGGTGCCCTCGTTCAGCAGCAGGTTGAACGGACGCTTGTGCGACGGGTGAGTGGCAGTGGGCTTCATGACGCACCTCCTGTGCGCATGGTATGCGCATCGACGAGGCAAGGGAAGGCCCCTGGGCCTTCGAGCGCCGATTGATCGAATCACCCGATGTGCGCCGCGAATGCAGATTCTGCCCATGCTAGCCGGTCGTGCGATGAACCCGAAAAGTCCCACCGGTTCTCGGGCCATTTGTGCATCGGCCCTCGACGATCGAGCTCCAGCTCGCCATAATTATGAATTCTTAATCCAAAGGAGCCCGTCATGACCGATCGTCCCTTCAAGATCCTCGGCATCCAGCAGATCGCCATCGGCGGCCCCAGCAAGGACCGACTGAAGACGCTATGGGTCGACATGCTGGGCCTCGAAGTGACGGGCAACTTCGTGAGCGAGCGCGAGAACGTCGACGAGGACATCTGCGCCATGGGCAAGGGGCCTTTCAAGGTCGAGGTCGATCTCATGCAGCCGCTCGACCCGGACAAGAAGCCCGCCGTGCATGCCACCCCGCTCAACCACGTCGGCCTGTGGGTGGACGACCTGCCGGGCGCGGTGGAGTGGCTCACCGCGCAGGGCGTGCGCTTCGCCCCCGGCGGCATCCGCCGCGGCGCGGCCGGCTACGACATCACCTTCATGCATCCCAAGGGCAACGACGCGTTTCCGATCGGCGGCGAGGGCGTGCTGATCGAACTGGTGCAGGCGCCGCCCGAAGTGGTGGCCGCCTTCGCCCAGATGACAGGCTGAGGGGCGCCGGCGCCCGGAAGGCGCAACCAGGCGCACGTGCGCCGCGGCCAATGGGTCGCGAGCGCGGCGCGGCGCACCGGCCAGGCTCGCCAGCGCCCCGACCGCCGCGCGCTGTGCGGCGCGCTGAATGAGCGCGGGATTGG
>Ga0214472_10009682_pt1 | contig 10040 bp, 5 predicted proteins | sample RVTome_6_FD_207662 | JGI IMG/M metagenome (GOLD analysis project Ga0214472, IMG submission 207662) | Soil microbial communities from uranium-contaminated site in the Upper Colorado River Basin, Wyoming, United States - RVT140D175 | ecosystem: Environmental > Terrestrial > Soil > Contaminated >...
AAGCGCAACGCCGCCACCCGCGCGGCATCGAGCAGCGGCGCCATCGAGGCCGAGTTGTCGAACAAGATGCCGACGTGGATCGGCTGGTTGCCGACCGCTTCGAACTTCAGGATCTCCTGGCGCTCGCGATCCTCGAAGATCGCGAAGGCATCGCGGCCCAGCCCGAGAACCGGTCGTCCGGCTCGATCGAGCACCGAGGTGTAGAGCTCGACCACCTGCACGTCGAGCTGCTCGACGATGCCCGGGGCGTTGACGAAGACCACGTCCTCGACCGAGGTGCCGTCGGGAAGGTACGCCACGGCCCGCACGTAGGCGAGCTCCTCCTCGCGAGACAGCGCCACCGGCTGCGCCCACGGCGGCTGATAGAGGGTCGCGACCTTGCGCTCGTTGACGAAGAACTCCACCCGATCGACGCTGCGATCAGCCGGCGCGTCGACCCGGGCGCGTGCCAGCACGCTGCCGGCATACGAGCCACCGCGCCGTGGCTCGACGAGCTGCACGCGGAACTGGCGGCGCCCGGCGTTCACCGACAACTCGTCGAAGGCGAGGAGCTCGCCCTCCTCGTCGAGCGCCTCGACCCGCAGGGCGTGCGGGCGCGGGAACTCCCCGAGGTCGATCTCCACGCTCCACGGCGGTCGCGTCTTGGTCAGGCGGCGTTCGCCGTCGAGCAGAAAGGCGACACGGGCGATCCGGTCACCGACGGCCAGCGTGTCGAAGCGCACGAAGCCGGTCTGCAGCGTCTCCCGCGGCGGCAAGACCTGAATCGACTGATCGCCCTGTGCCACCGCCGCCGCCGCCTCGGCGAAGAGCCGGGCGGTGATCGACTCCTCCCCCTCGATCGGCGTCCAAGCCTCGTCCCTCGCCGGCACCTCGAGATCCTGCTCGTGGCGGAAGAAGCTCTCGCCGTGCACGTCCTCGAGCCGCAGGATGAGCCGGTACCCGCCGGGGCGCAGGTAGCGCTGGAAAGCCAACGGGATCGGTGTGCTTTCGAACGCCTCTCCGGCGAAGGAGAACTTGTAGCGGAAGTTCTCGAACAGCTTGCCCTCCGAGACGATCTCGCCGTTGAGCTCGAAGTCGTAGCTGCGGAAGCCCAGGGAGTCCCCGATCCGCACCTGCCCGGCGGGCACCGAAAGAATCCCCTGCACCACGGTGCGCTGCTGCAGGCGCCCCAGATACTCGAAGGCGACCTCGGCCGGGAAGGTGGCCGCACCCGGCGGCAGCTCGGTGGTCAGCGCCTGAAAGGCGGCGAGCCACTCCATCGTCTGGGGTCGCGGCTTGGCCAGCATCCTCTGAAAGCGCAGACCCCAGTCGAAGCCCTCGGCGCGGATCTGCGAAGCGGCGAGCTCGAGCTGGTCGCCGCCGATGCAATTGCGCACCCGGTCGACCGCCAGCTCGCCCCCCGCCATCTCCGGATACCAGAGTCGGGCCGGCTCCTCCCGCGGCACGAGGAAGATCAGCAGAACCGAGAACGGGACCTGCTCGCTGCCGTTGTAGTGCCAGACCTCCGCCGGGGTGAGGAGGGACGAGCAACGCACGGCGAGCTTGCTGGCCGGAGCCCCGTGGACCAGGAACATCCGCACTCGATCGTCGCGCAAGGTGCCGAACTCCACCCGGGCCTGGGCCACCCGCTGGGTGTAGCGCACCTTGAGCTCGTTGCTCGCCGTCTCCGGAAAGGGATCGCGCACCCGCCAGAACTGATCGACGAAGGCGTCCCGCTGATAGTCGGTGGTGAGGCCCAGAAAGGCCTGGCGCTCGGCACCCAGTAGGATCGGCTGCACCTCCTCGAGCCAGGTCGCGAAGCGCTCGCCCAGGGGAGGCGTGGGGCGATCGAGGGCGTCCGAGTCTTCCTCGACCTCGAGTTGCTCGATCGGCACCTCGGGTGCCTCATCCGGCGGGGTCGGCACCGCCTCAGGAGAGTCCGCCGGCGCCGGATCGGACAGCGACCTGCCGGCCGCCAGACCTTGAGTCAGGCAGGCGATCGCCAGCGCGGCCGCAGCGATCCGGCGGGAGGAAGTCACGGGCGTACTCTAGCCGCTCACCGGCCGCTCACCGGCCGCCCACCGACCGAGCCCTTCGGGCCGCCGCTTGGCAAGCGTCGTCAGGGGCGTTAGCATGACGCTGTCCCACGGCAAGGGAGGCGGCGGAGCCGTGCCGGCGCCAGGGCCGCCGTGGTTTGCCCTGCGAGGGAGGACGACCCATGAACATCGTGACCGAAGAGAGCAACGGAATCCAGATCGTCCGGCTAGAGGGGCGCATTGACGCCCACACCACGACCCTGGTCGAAGAGAAGCTGTTCAGCCTGGCGGACGGCGGCGTCTCCCGCATGGTGATCAACTTCGAGAAGCTCGACTTCATCAGTAGCGCCGGCCTCAGGACCCTCCTCTCCACCGCCAAGCGGCTGCGTGAGGCGAAGGGCGATCTCAAAGTCTGCAACTTGAACCCCAACGTGCAGGAAGTCTTCGACATCACCGGCTTCAGCACGCTCTTCAACGTCTCCGCCAGCGAAGCCGAGGCTCTGGCAGCCTTCTGATCCGCGCCGCCGTGCGGTGAGATCGACCACGGTGAGCGAGCCCGCAGCTCCGATCGTCGAGACGGCCGAGCCAGCGGCGCTCCGCTGGCTCGACCGCCTGCCCGTCATCACGGAGAACTCGCGCTTTCGCGTGGTGTGGGACCTGGTCATCGCCGCCCTGGTTCTCATCACCGCGGTCGTGGTGCCGTTCCAGGCGGCCTACCGCCACGAGATCACGCTCGCCGGTAGCGTTCTGATCTACCTGATCGACCTCTTCTTCCTGGTCGACATCGTCCTCAACTTCGTCACTTCGTACCGCCGGGCCGGGGTCGAAGTGACCGACCGCCGTCGCACGGCGCGGCACTACCTGCGCACGATGTTCCCGGTCGACCTGATCGCCAATCTTCCGCTCGACGCACTGGTTCTGGCCCTCGGTGCCGGTCGCGTAGTGGGCCCTTCGGCGGTCTCCGTGGTTCTGCTGCTGCGTCTACCGCGCTTGTTGCGCGTGGTCCGCCTGTTCGTGGTCCTTAACCGCTCCCAGCAGCAGACCTGGACCAACACCGGCGCGCTCGGAATCATCAAGTTCCTCGTCGTCGCCGCGCTGCTCATCCACTGGGTCGCCTGCGGCTGGTTCGTCATCGCCTATATGGACGGCTTCCCGGAGGACAGTTGGGTCGCCGGGCAGGAGCTCGAGCAGGCCTCCGTGCGCGCCCAGTACATCCGCGCGCTCTACTGGTCGATCGTCACCATGACCACGGTGGGCTACGGCGACATCTCGCCGCGGCGCGAGGTCGAGTACCTCTTCGCCATCGCGGTCATGCTGCTGGGCGCTTCTCTCTACGCCTTCATCATCGGTAACCTGGCGTCGCTATTCAGCAGCCTCGATCGCGCCAAGGCCACCTTCTGGAACCGCATCGAGGCGCTCGAGCTCTACCTGCGCTCTCGCGGCACGCCGCGCGATCTCGCGGAGCAGGTGCACAACTACTACGAGTACATCTGGGCGCGGCATCGCGGCATGAAGGCCGACGCCATGCTCGAGGATCTCCCCGGACCGATGCGGCTCGAGGTACTGCTCCACCTGACCCACGAGCTGCTGGCCAAGGTGCCGCTCTTCCACCACTGCTCGCCGACGCTGCGCAACGTCCTGCTGCTGTCGCTCCACGCGCAGACCTACGCCCCGGGGGGCTACATCGTGCGCGAGGGGGAGATCGGGCGCGAGATCTTCTTCATCAGCCGCGGCCAGGTGGAGATCCTCTCGGATGCCGGCGAGAAGGACCACGGCACGCTCGAGGACGGCGACTACTTCGGCGTGCTCTCCCTGCTGCTGGGCGAGCGCCGCACCGCCTCGGTGAAGGCACTCTCCTACTGCGAGGTCTTCGTGCTCGAGGAGAGGCGCTTCAACGAGATCCGCAAGGAGTACCCGGAGTTCCGCGAGGTGCTCAAGAAGATGTCGTCCGAGAAGACGGACCGGGTCTCCCAGCTCGTGATGGAAGGCATCGTCCTCTGACGACTCCGCTCAACCCTCGTCCGGCGTCGCTTCCGCATCGCCCTCGCCTTCGGCCACCGGCGGCGGAGGTGGAGCCACGAACACGGACGGATCGACCGTCGGGTCGACCTCCACTCGCGCCACCTCCATGGTCTCCAGACGGGCGTTGAACTCGAGGTCGACGCGGTGCGGAATCACCACCCCACCGACCTCCCGGAAGTCGGCGTAGAAGGCGCGCTGCAGGATCGGATCGGCGAGCTGCGTGTAGTCGTAGATCTGGCTGTCGACCGCCACCTCGAGGAAGGTGACCGGGTCGAGGTGCCAGGTCTCCTTCTGGCCGTCGGGCAGCGTCACCGCGAGATCGAGGGTGGGCCGACCGTTGACCTCGGTGCTTCCGGCCCGCTCGATCGCGATGCCCTTCGCCTTCCAACCGACGAGCAGCGGCCCGAACAGGGACTCGCGCTCGAACTGGGTCTTGTAGGGCCCCTCGTCGATGCGGCCGGCCTGCGGGAAGAGGAGGGCGTGCTGCCCCCAGGTTCCCTCGCCGTCGCGAGCGCGGATCGCCGGCGCACCGAACACGGTGAACTCGAGCCGGTAGAGATCGCCGCGCCGGCGCACCAGGGTGAACTCGGACTGCTCGCTGAACGCCGAGTAGGTGCCGCTCATGCGCAGCGCCCCGATCTCCTCCCAGCGCTCGGCACCACCGCGGGCCGTGACGTAGCGCTCGACCACCTGCTCCGCGGACAGCTCGGCGGCTTCGGCCAGCGCCCGCCGGGCGTCTTCCACATCGCCGACCGAGACCGGCCGGGCGGCGCTCTTCGCGGCGAGCGTCGCCGGCGAGGCGCCCCTCAGGTCGAAGCTCACCAGCTCGTCGAAGTCGCGCACGTAGATGCGGCCGTGGGCCACGGTCGGTGCGGTCCAGGCGCGGCCGTGCATCGCCTGCACACGGCCCAGCTCGCGGTACCCGGTGGGATCGGCGGCAACCAGGGCCAGCGTGCCGTCGTCGCCGAGCACGAACAGGAGGTCCCCCGCGGCCACCACCGAGCCCTTGCCGAAGCCTCGCCGAGCCCACAGCTTGGCGCCGGTCTCGGCGTCGAGGCAGCGCAGGGTCGAGTTGTCGAAACCGTAGAGGTGGTTGCCGACCGCCACCGAAGCATTGAAGTGATTGCGCATCAGGCGCTCACGCCACAGTTCGCGAACGTCGAACACGCCCTCGGCCCGGCTGACCTGCAACATCAGCCCGCCGAAGACGTCGTCCGAGGTGGCCACGAAGATCTTGTCCGGCGGCACGTGGATTGGGCTGACGATGATCGCCAGGCCTGCGGTGGGAAAGCGCCACAACACCGCGCCGTTGGTCGCCAGTGACACCACCTCGGCCTTGGCCCGCCGGAAGAAAACGTACTGCCGGACGCCATCGAGCTCGATCGCGATCGGGGTCGAGTAGCCGGCGGGTCCGTCGAGCGAGGTCCACACCACGTCGCCCGTATCGCGATGCAGAGCGTAGACCCCGGGTGCCTCCTCCGAGCCCCCCTCGACGATCACCAGATCGCCGTCGACGAACGGCGAGGTCGAGTAGCCGAACCGGGGCGGTGGACCCCACTCCTTGAGATCCTTCTTCCACAGGACCGATCCGTCGGCGAGAGCGAGCGCGGCGAGATCGCCCTGAGAGCTCGCCGCGAAGAGCCGGTCACCCACGACCGTCGGCGTGGCGCGCGGACCGTTCTCGGGGAACGCCTCGCCGGTGGTGCCGATCGCGGTCGACCACACCGTCTCGCCGGTCGCCGCGTCGATCGCCAGCACGACCTCCTGCTCGCCCTCTCCGGCCATGGTGTAGAGCCGATCGCCGACCGCGCTGACGCTGGAGTAGCCGCCGCCGATCTCTCGACGCCAGATCTCGCGCGGGCCGGTCTCGCCCCAGCTACGGAGGATTCCGTCGACGCGCACCGTTCCCTCCCGCGCCGAGCCCCTGAACCAGGGCCAGTCCTGGGCCGGCGATGGCGTAGCCGCGAGGAGAGCCAGCGCCCCCACGGCGACGACGGAGGCAAGTGGAGCGGCGGGCGAGGGTCGTGAGTGCACGGGCATGGCGGTCTCCGGGAGAGGGATGGACAGAGTGGTTGCGAGCGCGAGTCCCGATACCTTACGCCGGCCGCGGCGCGAGGTTGCACCTGCTCCATGTTGGCGCCAACGCCCCTCGCACCCCAACCGAGGGCGACCCGCCTGGGGTACGCTGAGCTCTTCGATCGAACGCCATGTCGCGACCTGCCTCGGCCTCCCGCCCGGCGACGATCCTGGCCGCCGTCCTGGCGGTGATCCTCGCCGGCCTGGGCATTCTCCTCCTTGCCGATCGCGAGGGCCTGCGAGCCGAGTACTTCGCGCTCGGCGCCCCCTGGACCGGCCGGCCCGCCACCCAGGCGATCAGTGAGCCTCGGCTGGCCGGCACCGCGGACATCCACGAGTTCCTGGCCACCGAGGTGGTGTTCAGCGTTCGCTGGAGCGGATGGTGGGAAGCGCGTGAGAGCGGCGCGCGCTCCTTTGCGGTGGTAGCCGACGACGGCGGCTACCTGCGAATCGACGGCAAGCTCCGCGTCGATACCCGAGGCGTCCTCGATGAGCCCGTATCGGCGGACGGCGAGGCGCTCGAATCCGGACTCCACAGAATCGAGGTCGGACTCTTCCAGACGGTCGGCGAGGCCCAACTGGCGGTGGCGGTGACAGGACTCGACGGCACCCCGAGGCCATTCGCGCTGTCGGATCTCTACGCCGGCCGGCCCGTGCTGCTGCGCAGAGCCTTGCGGCGTGCCCTGGCCGGCTGGCCGTTCGTCCTGCGCCGACTGCTCGGTGCCGCCCTGGTGTTGTCGGCGGGCCTGTTCGTGGGCCGGATCCTCCTTACCACCGGCACCGCCGCCCGCTGGGCGCGGGGCTTGCGCGGCGCGACGAAGCGGCCCGGTGCTCGCCCCGCACTGCTGCTCGCCCTCTTTCTCGCGGTCTTCTTCCTCGTGCTGCCCCACACCGGCACGGTTCGCGGTGGTGACGACGTCGCCTATCTGGCGGTGGCGCAGCGCGGCGAGCAGTCCTGGTTCTTCAACCGCTACGCCCACGTCTATCTGCTGAGGCTGTTCATCGCCCTCTGCGGCGGCGACCCTCTGCTCGCCACTCGCGTCTGGTGGTCCTTCGCCTTCTCGGCCACGGTGAGCGCGCTCGCGGTAGCGGTACGCGCGGTCGGACCCGGCCTTCAGTTGCGCACCCTGGCCGTCACGCTCTTCGTGCTCTTGTCGCAGACCACCCTGATGGGCTCGATCGGTGCGGCCTTCGCGGACTACAGCTCGATGATGTTCGTCACCGCGGCGGTCGCCGTCTACCTGCACGGCTTCGCTGGCGAGCGCGATCGGCCGCCGCCGGCCGGCGTGTGGCACGCGTTGGCGATCGGCGCGCTCACCGTCGCGGCGATGCGCTCTAAAGAGGTTGGAGCCATCCTCCTCCTTCTGCCTCCGCTCCTCGTGCTCCACCAGGGCCGCCTGGATCTTCGCCGGTTCGCCCGGCTCATGGCCTACTGGACAGCGGGCGCCGTCGCCACCCTCTCGATCCTCGTCGTCCTGGACGGGTGGCTGCTCGGCGACTTTCTCTTCACCTTCGACAGCGCTCGCTACGCGCAGTCGCAGAAGATGAACTTCCCCGCGGTGCCGGCTCCGCGGGGCGAGCACGAGAGCTGGCTCGACGTGGTCTGGCGGCCGGGGTTAGACGGTACGGCCTTTTCCATGCGCAGTCTGTGGCTCGGCGTCGTCGCCGCGGCCCTGGCCGCCGGGCTGCGCCGCCGGCCCCTCGAGCTGCGGCTCCTGCACTTCCTGCCGGTGGCCTACCTGCTCGCCCTGATCGTGCTCTACATCCGCCTGCCCCATCCCTTCTCGGGCCGGATGCTCATCACCATCTTGCCTGCTGCCTGCTTGATGATGGGCTTTCTGCTGCGCGACGCCGGCCTCGAGGAGCTGTCCTGGCAAGAGCTGCTACGGCCCGCTGTGTCCCTGCCGGTGGCAATCGCTGCAGGGTTCGTGTTCCTGCTCGTCGCCCCTTACGGCATCGGGCACCTCGAGGCGGCTGACTTTCTGCCGGTAGCCGCTCTCGACCGCTATGGCTGGCGGCCGGACGACTTCGCCACCGGGGTCCTGCTGCCGATCCTCGTTCTCACCGCGCTCAGCGGGCTCGCCCTGGTGGTCACACACCGCCAGGCGCGGGTAGCCGCTCTGCTCGTCGCCTGCCTCGCCTCCTTCGGGCTTGGCTGCGAGTCCAATCGAGCGTCGCTCGCCCGCGGCTGGGCCCAGCAGAAGGGGGAGCTCCTGCTCTACCCCTGGAGGGTCTTTCACGACGAGTTGGAAGCCGGCCGGCCGAGCACCATCGCGTTTTCCCGCGACCTCGCCGGCCGCTACGGCATGGCCGCGGGCGGGCGCTCGTCACTGGCCAGCCTGATGCTCCGTCGCCCCGTCAGGATCCTCTTGGAGCGGGACCTGCCGCGCAATGTCGACGTCGCCATCGCCAGCCGTCCGACGTACAGGGCCTGGCTCCGCGAGGCGCCCGAGCTCGCGGCGAGCGCCCGCCCGGGTCCCGCCGGCGCGATCGTGCTGGTGTACCCGAGACAGGCCCTGGGAGCGACTCGCGGCGAAGGCTAGCCTGTCGTCAGGTCGTAGACGTACAGGTCGTCCTGCTCGCGCAGGTACAGCCGGCCTCCGGAGACCACTGGATGCGACCAGCTCGGGTTCTTGACCTTCGGGATCTTGAAGCTGCCGCGCTGGTGGTACCCCTCCGGGGTCGCCTCGGCGAGCACCATCACCCCGTTCTGATAGCGGAAGTAGAGCCGGCCGTCGGCGAACACCAGCGCCCCGGAGCCCTGACCCTCGTTGCGCTCCGGACCCCAGGCGATCTCACCGCTCTCCAGGTTCACCGCCAGTGGGAAGCCGCGGTTGTGCCCGGTACCCGCGTAGACGTAGCCATCGTGCAGGATCATCCCGCCGTGGTGGTTCTGCATCTCGTCGCCGGCGAGGAAGTAGACCTCCTCCGCCTCCATGCCCTCACCGTTCCGCTTCACGGTGAGAAGCGCGGCGCCCGTGCCGTAGCCGGTCGAAGTGAAGATGTGATCTCCCGCCACCAGCGGGGTCGGGATGTTGGCGACCTCGTTGGCCACCCGGTTGTAGGACCAGAGGACCTTGCCGGTCGCCGCCTCGATGCCGATCACCCCTTTGCCCAGGAGTTGAACGTACTGACGCACGCCGCCGGCCTCGGAGACAACGGCGGAGGAGTAGCCGGCGCCCGGCAGCCCTTCCTCGCCCATCTCGGCAGGCAGCGCGGCTCGCCACAGCTCTTCGCCGGTAGCCCGGTCCAGGGCCACCACGGCGGCATCGGCGGCGCCCGGCGACACGATCACTCGACCGCCATCCACCAGCGGCGACTCCGCCCAGCGCCAGTCCCAGGAGCCGCCCGCCTTCATCAGCTCGCCGCCGAACTCACGCACCAGCGAGCGGCTCCACTGCAGCTCGCCCTCTGCAGCGGAGAGCGCCACCACAGACCCCTGGGTGTTCATGGCGAAGACCTGGTCGCCATCCACCGTCGGCGTGGCGCGCGGTCCGCCGTACTGATCCTCCCAGGTCGATCCGATGCGCAACCCCCAGATCCGGCTGCCGTCGGTGCGGGACAGGCAGAGCACGTACTGGCCGTCGCTCAGGTCGCCCATGGTGTAGATGCGATCGCCCACCACCGCAAGGCTCGAGAAACCGGCTCCCAGCCCCTTGGCCTGGTAGGCGAGCGGCGGCCCGCCGGCCGGCCACTCACCGAGCAGACCGGTCTCGGACGACTTGGCGTCCCGCATCGGGCCCCTCCACTGCGGCCAGTCGGCAGCCGGGGCGGCGCCCGCCGCGAGGGCGAGCGAGAGGGCGAGGGCGGCAGTGGAAAGACGGATCGAAGGATCGGGCATGGGCATCTCCTTGGCGAGAGGGGTTCCGGGTCGAGCGGGCGTCTCAGGCTACTACGGTCCTGCCGCGTCGAGGTTCAACCTCGGCC
>Ga0214472_10009683_pt1 | contig 10039 bp, 9 predicted proteins | sample RVTome_6_FD_207662 | JGI IMG/M metagenome (GOLD analysis project Ga0214472, IMG submission 207662) | Soil microbial communities from uranium-contaminated site in the Upper Colorado River Basin, Wyoming, United States - RVT140D175 | ecosystem: Environmental > Terrestrial > Soil > Contaminated >...
ACGCGTCTGCTCGCCGTCGATCCGGGTTTCCGCGCCGAGGGCGTGCTGGCGCTGCAGGTGTTCGCCTGGGACCGCCAGCAGACTCCCGCCGCGCGCTCGCGCTTCTTCGAGGAGACACTCGCGCGGCTCGCGGCGCTGCCCGGCGTGAGTGCGACCGGTGCCGTGTCACGCATGCCGTTCATCGAGGCCAACATCAACATACGCAGCACGCTGCAGGTCGAGGGCGGACCCGAGCCGGCGCCCGCGGACGCGCCGCGCGTCTTCCTGTCGACGGCGACGCCCGGCTACTTCCCGGCCATGAAGATCGGGCTCATCGAGGGGCGTCTCTTCGACGCGCGCGACGCCGCCGCGAGCCGGCCCGTGGCGCTCGTGAACGAGTCGCTCGCGTACGCGCACTTCGGCGAGATCAGCCCGCTCGGAAGCCACCTGCTCGTGCGCTTCGAGGGCCGGCCGGTGCGGGCGGAGGTGGTGGGCGTCGTGGCCTCGGTCCGGCACGAGCGGCTCGAGCGCGCGCCCGAGCCCGAGGCGTTCCTGCCGCACGCGCAGACGGGGTTCGGCTCGATGACCTACGTCATGCGCACGAGCGCGGACCCCGCGTCGCTCACCGGGGCGGCCAAGCGGCAGATCCGCGCGCTCGACCCGCTGCTCGCCTTCTACCGCACCGCGAGCCTGCGTGAGCTCGTGGCGAAGTCCCTCGCCGAGCGACGCTTCCTGCTCGTGCTGATCACGAGCTTCGCCGCGACCGCGGTGCTGCTCGCGAGCGTCGGGCTCTACGGTCTCCTGAGCTTCCTCGCGATCCAGAGGCGGCGCGAGATCGGGGTACGCATGGCGCTCGGCGCGGACGCAAGCGACATCGTGCGGCTGGTGCTCGACCAGGGGCTGCGTCTCGTCGCCCCGGGCCTCGCGCTCGGCTTCGGGGCCGCGCTCCTCGCCACTCGCGCGCTCGGCAACGTGCTCTACGGTGTGTCGCTCGCCGACCCCCTCACCCTCACGGGCGTTGCCGCGCTGCTCGGCTGCGTCTCGCTCTTGGCGTGCTACCTGCCCGCGCGCCGGGCCGTGCGCGTCGATCCCTGCGTGACGCTGCGCTCCGAGTAGCACCTCGCGGCCCTCGTCCCCCGACGGCCGCTTCCTGCTGTTCGACGTTTTCCGGCCGAGCGGCGGCGACGTGTGGCTGCTCGAAGGGCTATAGTCGCGGCTTCGGGAGGTCGCGACGAGATGTTCTCCGCTCGCTCGAGGATCGAGACGTTCCGCGGCGCCGCCGTGACGCTCGTGGCCGGCGTGCTCGCGCTGGCGGTCGCGTCGTGCACCCCCAGCGCGCCGGCACGCGGGCACGCCGCCGCGACCGTGTTTCCGCTCTACGACCTGGCACAACGGGTCGCGGGGGATCGGCTCGAAGTCCGCTTGATCCTCGCGCCGGGGCTCGACCCGCACGACTACCAGCCGCGCCCGCAGGACGTGGTCGGGCTGGCGGACGCCGGGCTGATCTTCGCGGTCGGCCTGGGCCTCGATCCCTGGGCGCAGACGCTCGCGCGCAGCGCCGGCGCGGGCGAGGCGCGCGTCTTCGAGCTCGGCCCGCTGATGGACCCGATCCTGGCGCCGCCCGGCATGATCCGGCCCGAGCCGCTGATCGACCCGCACTTCTGGACCGACCCGGTGCGGGCGCAGCGCGCGGTGGACGTGATCGTCGAAGCGCTCTCGGGACTCGACCCGCCGGGAGCGCCCTTCTACCGCGAGCGCGCGAGTGCTTTGCGCCGCTCGATCCAGGCGCTGCACCTGGACGTGAGCCGCCAGTCGCAGATCTGGACCCGGCGGCGCATCGTCACGTTCCACGGGTCGCTCTTCTACTTCGCGGCGCGCTACGGGCTGCACGTGGCGGGAGTCGTGGAGTCCGTGCCGGGCAGCGAGCCGTCCGCGCGGCACATCGAGGCGCTGCTCGCGGAGCTGCGCGCCACCGAGCCCGCGGCTCTCTTCAGCGAGCCCCAGCTCGACTCGCAGCTGGCGACGACACTCGCGCGCGAGGCGGGCGTCGCTCTCCATCCGGTCGACCCGATCGGCGGCGGGCCGGGTGCCGAGAGTTACGAGCTGGTGATCCGGGGCATCGCGCGCGCCATGGACGGAGCGCTGCGGTGAGCCTCGCGCTCGCCGCGCGCGACGTCGTGGTGGAGCTCGGCGGCAGGCGTGTGCTCGACGGCGTGAGCTTCGAGGTCGGGCGCGGTGAGTTCACGGCCCTGTGCGGGCCGAACGGCGGCGGCAAGACGACGCTGCTGCGCGCCGCGCTCGGCCTCGTCCCGCTCGCGAAGGGTTCGATCGAGGTGCTGGGAGAGCGCCCCGGCCGCGCCACCGCGGCCGTCGGCTACCTGCCGCAGACGAAGTCGTTCAGCGGGTCGTTTCCGGCGCGGGTCGTGGACGTGATCACGGCCGCCCGGCGTGGCGCGTGGCCGTTCCGCGTGAGCGGCCCCGAGCGCGAGCGCGCCCGCGAGGTGCTCGCGCGCGTGGGCGGCGAGCCACTCGTCGACTCGCCGCTGCGCGGGCTCTCCGGCGGCGAGCTGCAGCGCGTGTTCCTGGCGCGCGCGCTCGTGCGCGACCCCGCCCTGCTGCTGCTCGACGAGCCGACCGCGGGAGTGGACGGACGCGGCCGGGCCGAGTTCCTGGATCTGCTCGCGGGCATCGCCTGTCGGTCCGACCTCGCCGCAGTGCTCGTCACCCACAACGCCGCCGCCGTGCGCAGACTCGCCGACCGCGCCTTGTACCTCGACGGCACGCTGCGCGCCTGGGGTGCTCCGGAAGAGGTGCTCGACCGCGAGTGGGTCGGCACCTCTGCCTTCAGCGGCCACGACCACGCGGCGCCGGTGGACGCCCGCTGCGAGGACGCCTGATGGACGGCCTCGTCGAGCTGCTGGTCTCGCCGCTCGGCCAGGGCTTCGTGCGGCGGGCGCTCGCGGCCGGCCTCGCGCTCGGCACGGCGGGTGCCTTTCTCGGCGTCTTCGTCGTCCAGCGGGGCCTCGGCCTCGTCGCCGACGGCCTGGCCCACGCCACCTTCGGCGGCCTGGCGCTCGGCCTGCTGCTCGGGGCGACTCCCGACCGCGCGATCTGGATCGCCCTTCCGTTCACGATGGCGGTGGCGCTCGGCATTCAGCAGCTGCGGCGGCGCACGAGCCTCGGCGGCGACGTGGCCACCGGGGTCTTCTTCGCGGTCTCCTTCGCCGCGGGCGTCATGTTCCTGGGCCTGCGCGGGCCGCGTGGGGTCCCGGTGAACGTCGAGGCGCTGCTCTTCGGCAGCCTGCTCGCCGTGTCGCCCGAGGCGCTCGGTGTCGTGGCGCTGGTCTCGCTGCTCGTGGTCTCGGTCCTGCTGCGGGTCGGACCGCAGCTCGCCTACGCCACCTTCGATGGCGAGCTCGCGCGCCTCTCGGGCGTGCGCGTCGAAGCACTCGAGTCGCTGTTGCTCGCCATGACCGCGCTCGTGGTGGTCGTGGGGGCCAAGACGATCGGCGTCGTGCTGGTCGCGGCCTTCGTGGTGATCCCGGCGGCCACCGCCCAGATCCTCGGCCGCACGCTCGGCGTGACGCTGGCGCTCGCGGTCGCCGCGAGCCTCGCGGGGACCGCCTTCGGCCTCTTCGCCTCGTATCACCTGAACGTCGCGCCGGGAGCCACGATCATCCTCACGCTCGGCGCCTTCTTCTTCCTCGCGCTGGTGCTGCGGCGGCGGTGACGGGCGGGGCTCCGCGCGAGGCGGCGCGGGCGCGGCTCGCGAGGCTCGTGGGTGCGCTCGGGCTCGAGCCGTCGCCGCCGTCGCCCTGCCCCTACCTGCCGGGCCGCGACTCGCGGCTCGTGGCGCTGCGGCCGAACCGGCTCACGCCGCGGCTCTACGGGCTCTTCCTCGACCTCAACTTCCGGCGCCTGCAGGACCTCGTCTACCGCCCGCTGTGCGACGGCTGCCGCGAGTGCCGCGAGCTGCGCGTCGACACGCGGCGCTTCCGGCCCACCCGCGCGCAGCGCCGCTGCTGGAGGCGCAACGCCGACGTCGTCGCCGAGCTCGGGCGCCCGCTTGCGACCGACGAGAAGCACGCGCTCTACAGGCGCTACCTCGAGGCCCGCCACGACGGCACCATGAGCGGCAGCTGGGAGGAGTTCAGCGACTTCCTCCACGCGGCGCCGGAGATGACCCACGAGGTGGTGTTCCGCGCGGCAGGCCGGCTCGTCGGGGCGGGCATCTTCGACGTCACGCAGGACGCGCTCTCGGCCGTCTACTTCTACTTCGATCCCGAGCTCGCCGCGCGCTCGCCCGGCACGTTCAACGTGCTCTGGCTCGTCGAGGAGGCGAGGCGGCGCGCCTGCCCGTGGCTGTACCTGGGCTACTACGTGGCCGGAAGCCCGCGCATGGCCTACAAGGCCGGCTTCCACCCGCACGAGCTGCTGGGCGACGACGGGCGCTTCCGGCCGGGCCCGGCGCGGAGTGGCGCTAGAATGATGGGATGACGCTGCGCGCCGAACCGGCTCGGCCCCACGACCTGCGCGGCGCGCTCGACCTGCTGGGCCGCGCGGAGCTCACCGATCAGGACGTGAGCGAGGGCTGGGGCCACTACTTCGTGGTGCGCGAGGACGACGGGCGCGTCGTCGGGGTCGCCGGGCTCGAGCTGCACGGCGAGGACGGCTTGCTGCGAAGCGTGGCCGTGGACGTGGACTACCGCGGCCAGGGCCTGGCGAACGCGCTGGTCGAGGCGGTGCTCCAGCGCGCGGCACGCGTCGGGTTGCGCTCCGTGTACCTGCTCACGACCACGGCCGGGGACTATTTCGCGCGGCGCGGTTTTGCCGGCTGCGCGCGCGACGCGGCGCCGCCCGCGATCCGCGAGTCGTGGGAGTTCCGCACCGGCTGTCCCTCGACGGCCGCGTTCATGAAGCGCGCCGTCGCTCAAGCCCCGCGCGGGTAGCGCTCGAGCGCGCGCGCGAGCTCCGGATCCATCCGGTCGCGCCACAAGAGCGCGTACATGCGCACGTCCCCGCGCAGCGACCAGAGCGGGTAGCGGAACGTCGCGGGCTTGTTCTTCTCGAAGCAGAAGTGGCCGGCCCAGGCCGGCCCGTAGCCCACGAGCGGGACCACGAGCCCCCACCAGGGCGACAGCGTCGCGCTGGCCGCGAGCGCCCCGAGCGCCAGCGACGTCCCCAGGAAGTGGAGCGACCGGTTGACGGGATCGAGGTGCTGCGCCACGTAGAAGGGCCAGAACTCCTCGAACGACCTGAGCCGCTCTTCCATCCCTGACCTCCCCCCTTGCGGGCGGTGGGCACACCGACGCTTGCGGCTTTGGACGGTAGGCGCGCATCATGCTGCGGCAGGGGCGGCGTTGCAAGCCCCGCGCGAGCTCCGACGCGCGGCGCGTTGACGCCGGCTTTCGCGCGCGACTATGCTGCCGTTTCGCCCGCCACCCGGAGGTTCCATGCACGCTCGCCCCGTCCGCAGCCTGCTCCTGGCGTCGCTCGCCGCGGCTCTCAGATCGGCTCCCGCCGCGGCGGCGCCGCCGTCCTTCACTGCGACCGAGATGATGAAGCTCGGGCGCGTGGCCGACCCGCAGCTCTCGCCGGACGGTGCTCTGGTCGCCTACGCCCTCACCGAGATCGACCTCGCGGGTGCGACGCGCAACACGGACCTGTGGCTCGCGCCGGTCGCGGGCGGCAAGCCCCGCCGCCTCACTTCGAACCCGGCCTCCGACTCGCGCCCGCGCTTCGGCCCGGACGGGAGGACGCTCGCGTTCCTCTCGACTCGCGGCGGCTCGTCGCAGGTGTGGGTGCTCGACCTCGCGGGCGGCGAGGCGCTTCAGCTCACGTCGCTCTCGACCGGCGTCGACGCCTTCGAGTGGCTGGGCGCCTCCCGCCTCGCGCTCGTGAGCGAGGTGTTCCCGGACTGCGGGGCGGACGACGCGTGCAACGCCAGGAAGCTGGGCGAGGTCGGCAAGCCGTCCTCGGCGCGGGTCTACGACGAGCTGCTCTACCGCCACTGGGACACCTGGGACGACGGCCGCCGCAGCCACGTGCTGTCCTTCACGCTCGAGGGCGGGGCGCTCGTCGACCTCACCCCCGGGGGCGACGACGCTCCGCCCTTCAACCTGGGTGGCGAGGACTGGGGCGTGGCGCCCGACGGCAGCGAGCTGTGCGTGGCGCGCAAGGACGCGAAGGGCGAAGCCTGGCACACCAACGCCGAGCTCTACCTGATCCCGGCCACGGGGGGCCCGGGGCGGCGCGTCTCGGACGCGCCCGGCTACGACAGCGGCTGCCGCTACAGCCCCGACGGGCGGTTCCTCGCCTGGCGCACGCAGCTGCGGGCGGGATACGAGGCCGATCCCTGGCGGCTCGTCGTCTACGACCGCAGCAGCGGCAAGAAACGCACGCTTACGGAGTCCTTCGACCGCCAGGTCGATCCGATGCTGTTCTCGGCGGACTCGGAGACGATCTACTTCACCGCCGAGGACCGGGGCCTGTCGCCGGTCTTCTCGGTGCCGGTGGCCGGAGGGCCCGTCACCACCGTTCTCGCCGGGCCGGGCACGTTCGGGGACCTGGGGGTCACGCGCGACGGCAAGACGCTCGTCGCCACCCACGCGACGCTCACGCACCCGGCGGAGCTGGTTCGCTTCGGGGCGGACGGCAAGGGTCTCGCCCGCGTGACACGGGTCAACGACGCTCTCCTCGCCGGCTTCGCGCTGGGCGCCGGCGAGAGCGTCAGCTACACCGGGGCCGCGGGCAAGAGCGTCCAGGCCTGGGTGGTGCGGCCGCCCGCTTTCGACCCCGCGAAGCGGTACCCGCTGCTCGTGCTCGTGCACGGCGGGCCTCAGGGCGCGTGGCCGGACGGCTGGAGCTTCCGCTGGAACGCCCAGGTGTTCGCGAGCGCGGGATACGTGGTGTTCATGCCCAACCCGCGCGGCTCGACCGGCTGGGGTCAGGCGTTCACCGACGACATCAACCGCGACTGGGGCGGCAAGGCCTTCGACGACGTGATGCAAGGGACCGATTTCGCGCAGTCGCTGCCCGGGGTCGACCGCGCACGCGTCGCGGCGGCCGGCGCGAGCTACGGCGGCTACATGATCAACTGGATCGCGGGCCAGACCGATCGCTTCAAGGCGCTCGTCAGCCACGACGGCGTCTTCGACCTCGTGTCGATGTACGGCTCGACCGAGGAGCTGTGGTTCCCCGAGTGGGAGTTCGGCGGGCCGTACTGGTCGCACCCCGAGGGCTACCTGCGCCACAACCCGCGCGACCACGTGACGCGCTTCAAGACGCCCACGCTCGTGATCCACGGCGAGAAGGACTACCGCGTGCCGCTCGAGCAGGGGCTCGCCATGTTCACGGCGCTGCGGCGGCAGGACGTGCCCGCGCGGCTCGTGGTCTTTCCCGACGAGAATCACTGGGTGCTGAAGCCCGTGAACTCCGTGCGCTGGTACGGGGAGGTGCTCGGCTGGCTCGACCGGTGGACGAAGCCGTGACCCGCCGCGCCACCGTCGTCGCGGCCGCGTGTCTCTTTGCCCTGTGCGGCTGCCGGCGCGCGGCTGCGCCGCGCGAGCGCGCTGGTTTGCCCACGTCGGCCGTGCGGGAGCTCGCGACCCCGGCCGCGCCCGGGAGCCTGGCGCCCGGCCTCGTCGCGGCCCCGGACGGCCGGCTGCTGCTGTCGTGGGTGGAGCCGCTCGCCGGGGGCCGTCACGCGCTGCGCTTCGCTCGGCGCGCGAAGGCCGGCGCGTGGTCCGAGCCGCTCACGATCGCCGAAGGTGCCTCTTGGTTCGTCAACTGGGCCGACTTCCCGCACATGAGCGCGCTCGCCGACGGCACGCTGTTCGCCCACTGGCTCGCGAAGCGCCCGGGCGGAACGACGTACGACTACGACGTCCGGGTGTCGCGCTCGCGCGACGCGGGCCGTAGCTGGGACGCGTCCTTCACTCCGTATCGAGACGCGACCGCGGGCGAGCACGGTTTCGTCGCGTTCGCCCCGCTCGACGCGGCGCGCATGGGGATCCTGTTCCTGGACGGCCGGGAGGCGAAGGATAAGGACGGCGCCATGACGCTGCGCTTCACGGCCGTGTCGCGCGACGCGGCCCCCGAGCCCGACTCGCGCGTGGACGAGCGCGTCTGCGATTGCTGTCAGACGGCGGTCGCGCGGACGAGCCGTGGACTGGTCGCGGCGTACCGCGACCGCTCCGCCTCCGAGGTGCGCGACGTCGCGGTGGTTCGTTTCGAGGACGGGCGCTGGAGCGCTCCCGTGTTCCCGGGCGCCGAGGGCTGGCAGATCCACGCCTGTCCCGTGAACGGTCCGGCACTCGCGGCCGCGGGCGACCGGGTGGCGCTCGCGTGGTTTACGATGGCCGGGGAGACGCCGCTGGTGAAGCTCGCGTTCTCCGACGATGCCGGCGCCAGCTGGGGCCCGCCGCGGGTCGTGGACGACGGCCGCCCGATCGGACGCGTCGACGTCGTCCTGAAGGACGAAGGCGGGACGGCCGTCGTGAGCTGGCTCGAGCAGACGAACGCCGGAGCTTCGGTCCGCCTGCGCCGCGTCGACGCGGGCGGGGCTTCTGCGAGCCATACCCTCGCCGGCTCGAGCACGGCCCGCTCGAGCGGGTTTCCGCGGATGGCCGTCTCCGATGGCGAGCTGGTCGTGGCCTGGCGCGACGCCTCCGAGCCGGCGCAGCTCAAGTCCGCGATCGTGGAGCTGCCGTGAGGCTCAGGGTCGAAGGCGGCGAGCTCGAGTACGCGGTCTCGGGAGACGGCCCCGCGCTGCTGCTGCTGCACGCCTTCCCGCTCGGGCTCTTCATGTGGGAGGCGCAGGCCGAGGCGCTCGCGGCGCATCGGGTGATCCGCTTCGACGCGCGCGGCTTCGGCGGCAGCGACCTCGGGCAGGGAGCGCTCACGATGGAGCGGATCGCGGACGACGGCGCCGCCCTGCTCGACCACCTCGGCGTCGCGAAGGCGGTGGTCGGCGGCTGCTCGATGGGCGGCTACGCGGCCCTCGCGTTCGTCCGTCGCCACCCGCAGCGCCTGGCCGGCCTCATCCTGCAGGACACGCGGGCGGGCGCGGACACGGAAGAAGGAAAGGCGGGCCGCGCCGCGCTCGCGGCCAAGGTGCTGGCCGAAGGCGCTTCGGCGGCCGTCGCCGCCTTCCTGCCGAAGCTCCTCGGCGAGACGACCCAGCGCGAGCAGGTGGCGCTCGTGGCCGCGCTCCGGGAGCGCATCCTCGCCAGCTCGCCGCGGGCGATCGCCGACGCGCTCCACGGCCTCGCGGCACGCGCGGACTCGCGCCCCACGCTTGCGGACGTGCGCGTGCCGACGCTCGTGCTGGTAGGCGCGGAGGACGTGCTCACGCCGCCTGCCGAGTCCGAGGCGATGGCGGCGGCGATCGCGGGAGCCCGGCTCGAAGTCGTGCCGCGCGCGGGACACCTCGCCAACCTCGAGCGCCCCAACGCGGTGAACGCCGCCCTGCGCGCATTCCTGCCGAGTTAGCGCGCCCGGGCGCGACGAGTCTGGCGCTGGGCGCGCCGATGGTAAGCTTCGCGAAGTGAGCGACACGCTGGATCCGCAACCCGAGCCGTTGTCCCTCGCCGAGGCCGCGCGCGCCGCCCAGGATCTGGCGAGCCGCGGCGAGGCGAGCCGCGTGGCGGCAGGATTCCTCGAGCTCGTCCGAGCGTGGGCCGCTCCCTCGGCGGTGCTCACGGCGGTCAGGGACCCGGCCGCGCCGGCGGGTTGGCGGCTCGTGCCGTCGCTGTGCGCCGGATCGCTCACCCTGGGGATCGAAAAGACCCTGGCGCGACTCGCCGAAGACAGCCCGGAGAGCCTGGCGCGACCCACCGTGCTGCGTGGCGAGGAGGTCCCGGGCATCCGCGTCCGCGACAACGTGGTGGTGCCGTGGTGGTGCGAGGAGGACTCGGGGCTGCTGGTGCTGCGTGGCGTCCCCCGACCATCCCGCGCCGGCCTCGGCGAAGCGATCGCACTCGCGGCAGCCGCCGTGTGGCCGCGCCTGCTCGGGTCCCCCGCGACGCGGATCGAGGCGGTGCTGCGCGAGCTCTCGGGC
>Ga0214472_10009684_pt1 | contig 10039 bp, 9 predicted proteins | sample RVTome_6_FD_207662 | JGI IMG/M metagenome (GOLD analysis project Ga0214472, IMG submission 207662) | Soil microbial communities from uranium-contaminated site in the Upper Colorado River Basin, Wyoming, United States - RVT140D175 | ecosystem: Environmental > Terrestrial > Soil > Contaminated >...
CGGGGGGGCGCTGCGCGGCACCGTGGACGCCCTGGCCGGTCTCGTGGCGTGACCGCCGCGCGGCGCGCCCGCTCGCGGTGGCTGGCGCCGCTGGGTGCCGTGTTCGGCGCGGGGGCCGCCCTCCGCGTCGCCCTCTACCGCCGCGGCCTGCTGAGCCGGTCCCGCCTGGCGGGCCCCGTCATCAGCGTGGGCAACCTGAGCGTGGGGGGCAGCGGCAAGACGCCGCTGGTGGCCCGCATCGCCGAGATCCTCCGCGACGCGGGGGAGCCCGTGGCGGTCCTGAGCCGGGGGTACGGCGGCTCCTTCCGCGGCGAGGCGTTGATCGTGGGCGACGGCGCCGCCGTCCTGAGCGACGCCGCGGAGGCGGGGGACGAGCCGGTGATGCTGGCGCGCGCCCTGCGCGGCGTGGTGGTGGCGGTGGGGCCGCGCCGGGACCGCGTGGGCCGGGCGGTGGAGGCCCGCTTCGGCCGCCGCGTGCACGTCCTCGACGACGGCTTCCAACACCTGCGGCTGTTCCGCGACCTGGACGTGCTCTCGGTGGGGGAAGGCGATCTCGACGACCGTCCGCTCCCGGCGGGGAGGCTGCGGGAGCCGGCGTCCGCGTCGGCGCGGGCCGACCTCCTGTGCGTGTGGTCGGAGGCGGCGGCGGCGCGCGATGACGAGCGGACGTTTCGCGTGAGCCGGCGGCCGTTAGGCTTCTTCGACCTGGACGGCCGGGAGCGGGCCGCGCCCACGCGGCCGCTGCTGCTCTCGGGGATCGCGAACCCCGAGCGGTTCTGGGCGGACGTGGCGCTGGTGGCGCCGGGCGTCGTCGGCCGGGCGGCTTTTCCGGACCACCACCGGTTCACGGGCGAGGAGATCCGCCGCGCCCTCGACCAGGCGCGGGCGCTGCGGGCCGACGCCGTCGTGACCACGGCCAAGGACGCGGTCCGCCTGCCCGGCCCCGTGGCGGACCTGCCCGTCCTCGTCTTCCGCATCGCCGCCCAGATCGAGGACGAGCCGCGGTTCCGCGAGCGGCTGCTGGCCGCGGTCCGGAGGGCGGCCTGAACCGCGCGCGGCGGCAGGCGCTCGAGGACCGCGCGGCGGCGGTGGCGGAAAAGGTCGTGCCCCGCCTGCCGCGCTCCCTGGCCCTGGGCCTCGGGAACGTGTTGGGTCGGCTGATCGGGGCCCTGGATCGGCGTCACGTGGCCGTGGCGGAGGAGAACCTGCGCCACGCCTTCCCGGATTGGGACCCGGCGCGTCGGCTGCGCACCGCCCGCGGGGTCTACGCGCACTTCGGACGGATGATCATGGACATCCTCTGGCTGCGGGGCCACTCGCGCGACGAGGTCATGTCCCGCCTCGACGTGATCGGGCGCGAGCACGTGGAGAAGGCCTACTCCCGCGGCCGCGGCGCCATCTTCGTCACCGCCCACCTGGGCAATTGGGAGGTGATCGGCCTGGCCCACGGCTGGACCTTCGGCCCGATCGAGGTGGTGGCGCGCCCGCTGGACAACCCCGCCCTCGACCGCCGCATGTGCGCGTTCCGGGCCATGGCCGGCAACCGGGTGGTCTACAAGCAGGACGCCTTGCGCCAGGTCCTGCGGACGCTGCACGCGGGCGGGGGCGTGGCCATCCTCATCGACCAGAACGTGCAGGAGAAGGACGGCATTTTCGTGGACTTCTTCGGCCGGCCCGCCGCCACCACCACCGTGGCCGCGGCCCTGGCCGTGAAGACGGGCTGCGCGCTGGTGCCGGGCCACACCACGATCGGCCCCGACGGCCGCTACCGCGCCGTGTACGACCCGCCACTGGAGTGGACGCCGTCGGGAGACAAGCAGGCGGACATCGCCCGGCTGACGCAGGAGCTGACACGCGTCATCGAGGGCTGGATCCGCCAGCACCCGGCGCAGTGGCTGTGGATCCATCGTCGGTGGAAGACGCAGCCGTCGGGCGGTAGTAGGTAACGGAAGCTAGTGTCACTTACGGATCCCGCATCCGTCCCGGGGCGGATAACTGTTACTTTCCAACTCGTCCCCGGACGAGTTCGACCGCAACTCTGAAATGCCCATCGACCGCCTGCTGATCCGCGCGCCGAACTGGATGGGCGATGTGGTCCTGTCCCTGGCCGCGGTGCGCGACCTCCGCCGCAATTTCCCATCGGCGCGCATCGAGATACTGGCGCGGCCCGGCCTCGCCGACCTCTACCGCGCGGTGCGCGAGGTCGACTCGGTGGGGACGACCGGCAGCTTCCGAGACGACGTGCGCACGATCCGGGCGGGGGCCTACGACGCCGTGGCCCTCCTCCCCAACTCCTTCGGCACGGCGCTCCAGGCCGCGATCGCCGGCGTGCCCGAGCGCTGGGGCTACGCGACCGACGGGCGCGGGCCGCTGCTCACGCGGCGCGCGCGCGTCCCGGCCGAGGTACGGGGCCGAAGCGAGGTGTACTACTATCGGGCGATGCTCGCGGGCGTTGGGCTGGTGGTGACGGCGTCGCCCGACGTCACGCTCCGCTGTCCCGACGAATGGAGCGCCCGCGGCGCGGCCCTTCTCGAGGACGAAAGCGACGGTGGAACGGCGCCCTGGATCGGCTTCTGCCCCGGCGCCGCCTTCGGCTCGGCCAAGCGATGGCTCCCGGAGAGGTACTCGGCCGTGGGCGACTTCCTTGCCCGGCAGGTGGGCGCGCGCATCGCCATCCTCGGCGGCCCGGGCGAGCGGCCGCTGGCCGACGCGGTGGCCGCCGGCATGCGCTCGCCGGCGCGGAACCTCTGCGGGGAGACCACGACCGCGGAGCTCCTGGGCGTGCTCTCCCGCCTCGGCCTGCTGGTGACCGGCGACTCGGGGCCCATGCACGTGGCCGCCGCGCTGGCGGTCCCGGTGGTGGCCGTGTTCGGGCCCACCGACTGGCGGGAGACGGCCCCGCTCGGGAGCCGTCACCGCCTCGTCCGGGAGCCGGTGCACTGCTCCCCGTGCAAGCTGCGCGACTGCCCGATCGACCATCGCTGCATGACGCGGGTCAGCGCCGACCGGGTGCTGGACGCGGCGCGGGAGCTGCTGGGGGACGCGGCCGAGCCATGAAGCCGGCCATCTTCATGGACCGTGACGGCACGCTCTCCCACGAGGTGGGCTACGTCAACCACCTCTCCCGCTTCCGCCTCTACCCCTACGCGGTCGAGGCCGTGCGGCTCGTCAACCGCAGCGGCTTCCTGGCGGTGGTGGTCACCAACCAGGCGGGCGTGGCCCGCGGCTATTTCCCCGAGTCGCTGGTGCACGAGGTCCACGCCGCGATGCGCGCGGCGATGGAGGCGGGAGGCGCGCGGCTCGACGGCCTCTACGTCTGCCTCCATCACCCGGCCGTGGGCGAGCCGCCGTACCGGCAGGACTGCGACTGCCGCAAGCCGCGGCCCGGGCTCCTGCGCCGGGCCGAGGCCGACCTCGGGGTCGACCTGCGCCGGTCCTGGATGGTGGGCGACCGCCGGAACGACCTGGAGGTGGCGTGGAACGCGGGCGCGCGGGCGGCCCTCGTCCGCAGCGGGTACGGCCGGGGCGAGCTGGCTCATCACGCGGGCGCGTGGCCGCGGCAGCCGGACGTGGTGGCCGACCACCTCCTGGAGGCGGTGCAGAAGATCGTCGCGGGGGGCGCGGCCGAAGGCGCGCGCGCGTGAGACGGCCGGCCGAGCGACCCGCGCCCGCGCGGCTGGTCCAGATCGTGGAGGCCTTCCGCGGGCGCCGGTTGCTGGTCGTGGCCGACCTCGTGGCCGACGAGTTCCTCTACGGCCGCGTCCAGCGCGTGAGCCGCGAGGCGCCCGTCCTGATCCTCCAGTACGACACCACCGACGTCCGGCTGGGCGGCGGCGCGAACGCCGTCCACAACATCCGCACCCTGGGCGGGTCCCCGCTGCCGCTGGGCGTGCTGGGGAGAGACGACCACGGCCGCCGCCTGCGCCGCCTGCTCCGGGAGAAGGGCATCCCGGCCTCGATGGTGACCACCGCTCCCGGCTACGCCACGCCCGTGAAGACGCGCATCCTCGGCGGGGGCGTGCACGCCAGCAAGCAGCAGATGGTCCGGATCGACAAGATCACCCGCCTGGCCGAGGGGAGCCCGGCGCGGCGCTCGGTGAGGCGCGCGCTGCGCGAGGTGCGGGGCCGAGTGGACGGCGTCCTGGTCAGCGACTACGGCTTCGGCCTCGTGGACGCGGACGTGGTGGAGGCCGCGGTGTCCTTCGCCCGGCGCCGCCGCATCCCGGTGACCGTGGACTCGCGCCACGCGCTGCTGCGCTTCCGCGGCATGACCGCCGCCACCCCCAACGAGCCCGAGGTGGAGGAGGCCCTCGGCGTCACCATCGGCCACGACACGGGCCGCCTGGAGCGGGCGGGCCGCGCGCTCCTGCGCCGTCTGGGGGCGGCGGCTGTGCTCATCACTCGGGGCAGCGACGGCATGGCGCTCTTCGAGCCCGGCCGCCGGCCGCAGCACATCCCGATCTACGGCACCGACGAGGTGGCCGACGTGACGGGGGCGGGGGACACCGTGATCGCCGCCTTCACGCTGGCCCTGGCCGCGGGGGCCACGCCCGCGGAGGCCAGCCACCTGGCGAACTACGCGGGCGGCATCGTGGTCACCAAGCGCGGGACGGCCACGGTCTCGGCGGCGGAGCTCCGCTCGGCGATCGAGGGAGACCGGAGCCGCGCGTGAGGGCGGCGCGCTCGAAGATCGGCACCCTCGAGGAGGTGAAGGACCGCGTCGAGCGGGCCCGGCGGTCGGGACGGACGGTGGCCCTGGCCAACGGCTGCTTCGACGTCCTGCACGTGGGCCACGTCCGCTACCTCGCGGGCGCCAGGGCGGAGGCCGACGTCCTGGTGGTGGGCGTGAACGGCGACGCCTCGGTGCGTCGGCTCAAGGGACCCGGGCGTCCGCTCATGCCCGAGGACGACCGCGCGGTGATGGTGGCCGCGCTCCGGAGCGTGGACCACGTGGTGGTGTTCCCCGAGGACGACGTCGGCGCGCTGCTCCTCGCCCTGCGGCCCGACGTCCACTGCAAGGGCACGGACTACGCGCCGGACACCGTGCCCGAGCGCGAGGTCGTCCGCTCCTACGGGGGCCGGGTGGCCATCGTGGGGGACGCCAAGGACCACGACACGCGCCGCCTCATCGAGCGCGTCCGCGCGGGCAGGCCGCGGACGGATCGGTGAGGGCGCTCGTCGTCCGCCTCTCCGCGATCGGCGACGTCGTGCACACCCTGCCCGCCGCCTCCGCCTTGCGGGCCCACGGGTGGGAGGTCGGCTGGGCGGTGGAGCCCGCGGCCCGGCCGCTGCTCGAGGCCCACCCGACGCTGGCGTATCTCACCGTCCTCCCCCCGGCCCGCCGCTTCCGCCCCGGCCCCGCGCGGGCGGCGGTGGCCGCCCTGCGCTCGCGGGGTTACGACGTGGCCCTCGACTTCCAAGGCCTGTGGAAGTCGGCCGTCTGGGCCCGCCTGTCCGGCGCGCCGCGGGTGATCGGCTGGTCGCGGCGCTGGCGGCGCGAGCCGCTGTCCGCGGCCCTCGCGGGGGAGCGGGTGGAGCTGCCGCCCGCGGTCACCCACGTGATCGACGAGAACCTGGCCCTGCTGCGGCCGCTCGGGATCGACGCCGTCGGCAGCCGCGAGTTCGCGCTCCCGCGGTCCCAGGCCGAAGCGGACGCCGTGGACGGCGGCCTGGCCCAGGCAGGCGTGGCCGCGGGCGACCTCGTGATCCTGAACCCCGGTGGCGGCTGGCCGGAGAAGCTGTGGCCCGCGGAGTCGTTCGGGGCCCTGGCCCGCGGCCTGCGCGACCGCGGCCTGCGCCCGCTGGTGTCGTGGGGCCCGCGCGAGGACACGCTGGCGGACCGGGTGGTGGCGGCGTCCGGCGGCGCCGCCGCCCGCTGCTTCGCGACGAGCCTGCCGGGATTCGTCGAGCTGGCGCGCCGCGCGCGCCTGGTGGTGGCGGGCGACACCGGCCCCCTGCACCTGGCCTGCGCGGTGGGCACGCCCGTGGTGGGCCTGTTCGGCCCCACCGACGCCGCGCGCAACGGGCCCTTCGCCGCGGCGGACCTGGTCCTCCGCGCGCCGCCGCTCGGAGCGGGGCGGCACCGCTTCCGCGTGGCCTCGGGCAGCATGACCGGGATCGCGGTGGACGAGGTCCTGGCCGCGGCCCTGCGCCGTCTCGGCCTCCCGGGCGGAGCGCGAGCCGTTGCCCTCTAGGTTCCGCGTCCCCGCGGGATACGCGGTGGGCGTCCTCGCCCTGTGGCTGGCGCGGCCGAGCGGCCTGTCGCTGCTGCTGTCGCTGCCGCTGGTGCTCGGGGGCGAGGCGCTTCGCATCTGGGCCTCGGGCCACATCGAGAAGACGCGGCGGCTGGCCACGGGCGGGCCCTACGCGCACACGCGCAACCCCCTCTACGTGGGCAGCGTGCTGCTGGCCCTCGGCTTCGCCGCCGCCTCCGCCAGCTCCTGGGTGGTCCTGGCCGTGGCCGCCTACCTCCTGGCCTTCTACCCGTCGGTGATCCGGGAGGAGGCGAGCTTCCTGCGCCAGGCCTTCCCCGAGGAGTACGGGCGATGGGCGCGCGACGTGCCGCTCTTCCTGCCGCGGATCAACGCCGCCGGGCCGAGGGACACGACGTTCGCCTGGCCGCGGGTCGCTGCCAACCGCGAGTGGCGGACGGCGGCGGCCATCCCCGTGATCATGGCGTTGTTGTCGGCGCGTGCGCTCATGCGCTGACGGGCGCGGTGCTACGATTGCCGCCGGGCATGAGCGCGAATGAGGAGGCGACGACGCCGGTTTCCGGGGAGGACAACGTGACCCATGCGATCAGCCGGCGCGAGTTCGTGAGGGCGGGAACGACCGCGGGATTGATGGCCGGGGCCGCGCCCCTCTTCGGGCGGGGACCGGAGGTCCTGATCCCGAAGGGCGTGAAGCCCGTGGTCATCGCCTCGAGCAACGGACACAAGTTCAGGAACGGCGGTCCGCGCACGCCGGTGGAGGAGGCCTTCGCGCGCATCGCGCGGGGCGAGGACGTCCTCGAGGCCGTGGTCGCGGGCGTGAACATCTGCGAGCTGGACCCCGAGGACGACAGCGTGGGCTTCGGCGGCCTGCCCAACGCCGAGGGCGTGGTCCAGCTCGACGCGTCCTGCATGCACGGGCCCAAGAGACGCGCGGGGGCGGTGGCGGCGCTGGAGGGCGTGCGCACCCCGTCGCTGGTGGCCAAGGCGGTGATGGACCTGACCGATCACCACCTGCTGGTCGGCAAGGGGGCCCAGGAGTTCGCCCGCAACATGGGCTTCACCATCGAGGCCGATCTCAACACGCCGAAGTCGCGCGCGGCCTGGCTGGAGTGGAAGCGGCGCATCGATCCCGGCCACTACCCGACGCCCGCGGCGCGCGAGGAGGCCAGCCGCAAGATCAGCCACGACCTGATGCGGGAGGGGCTCATCGAGGCGAACCACGGCACCATCAACTGCAACGGCGTCAACGCCAGGGGCGAGGTCTGCGGGGTCACGACCACCAGCGGCCTGGAGTTCAAGATACCGGGCCGCGTGGGCGACTCGCCCATCCTGGGCGCGGGGCTGTGGGTGGACGGCGAGGTCGGGGCCGCGGGGTCCACGGGGCGGGGCGAGGCCAACCTCTTCAACCTCAGCACGCACCTGGTGGTGGAGGAGATGCGGCGCGGCCGGCATCCCAAGGACGCGGGCATGGAGGCGGTGAAGCGCATCCGCGCCAACACCGTCGAGAAGCGGCTCCTCACGGATCGCGGCACGCCCAACTTCTACGTGAGCTTCTACGTCGTGGACCGGATCGGCCGCTACGCGGGTGTGGACCTGTACAGCACGTGGAAGGGCAAGCCGCGGCAGTTCGCGGTCTGCACGGAGGACGGGCCGCGGCTCGTGCAGAGCGAATCGCTGCTGGGCGAGGGGCCGGCCGCTTGACCGCGGCCGGAGCGCCCACCCTCGAGGCGATCCGGGCCACGCGCGAGCGCCTGGGCGACCTCGTGGTCACCACCCCGGTGCGGCTCTGGCAGGACGACGCCCTGGACCGGGCCGCGGGAGCGGGCACGCGCGTCTACCTCAAGGAGGAGCTGTTCCAGCGCACGGGCACGTTCAAGCCGCGTGGCGCCCTCAGCGTGATGCTCGGCCTCTCGCCCGAGGCCCGCACGCGGGGCGTGACCGCGGTCAGCGCGGGCAACCACGCCATGGCCGTGGCCTACGCCGCGCGCGTCCTCGGATCGACGGCCAAGGTGGTGATGCCGAAGACCGCCAACCCCTACCGCGTGGCCCGGTGCCGGGAGCTGGGGGCGGAGGTGGAGCTGCTGGACGACGTCCACAAGGCCTTCGACCGCGTGCGCCAGATCGAGGCCGAGGAGGGACGCACGTTCGTGCACCCCTTCGAGGGGCCCGCCACCGCGCTGGGGACGGCGACCCTGGGGCTGGAGATGATGGAGCAGGTGGGCGACCTCGACGCGGTGGTCGTCCCCATCGGCGGGGGCGGGCTGTGCGCGGGCGTGGCCGCGGCGGTGAAGCTCGTGCGGCCGCGCTGCCTGGTCTTCGGCGTGGAGCCCTTTGGCGCCGACAGCATGCGCCGCAGCCTGGCCGCCGGGTCTCCCCAGGCCATCGACGCCGTGCGCACCATCGCCGACAGCCTGGGCGCGCCCCATGCCGCCCCCTACAGCTTCGACCTCGTCCGCCGCAACATCGACGACCTCGTGCTGGTGGACGACGACGCCCTGCGGCGGGCCATGCTGCTGCTCTTCGCCTCGGCCAAGCTGGCCGTGGAGCCCGCGGGGGCCGCGGCCACCGCGGCCCTCTGCGGGCCCCTGCGCGAGCGCCTCGACGGCAAGCGCGTGGGCCTGGTCGTGTGCGGGGCCAACATCGATCACGCTACTTTCTCATCACACCTTCAGGCCGCATCACACCTTCAGGGCGCCGCGCGGTCCGGCCCAGCGGCGTCCTGAAGGCTCCGTTTCATAATCGGTCCTTTTTCATGCGCGTCCCAACCATCCGTTGACCCCCGCCCAGCCGGTCAAGCCTGGCCCCCTCTTCACCGCCCGCTTCTTCGTGATGTGCGGGTTCACCTTCACCGTCTTCCTGTCCGCCTTCCAGCTCCTGCCCACGGCGCCCTACCGGATCCTGGCGCTGGGCGGCGGCCCCTTCGCGGCGGGCCTGTTCCTCGGCTTCCTGACCTACGCCTCGGCCCTGTCCGCGCCGCTGACCGGCGCCCTGGCCGACCGGGTCGGGAAGCGGCGGATGCTCGTCGCCTGCGGCCTGGCCATCACGGCGTTCTCGCTGGCCTACGCCTTCGTCACCGACTACCGGCTGATGCTCGGCCTCGTCCTGCTCCACGGCGTCTTCTGGTCGGGGCTCCTGTCGGCGTCGTCCGCCTACATGACCGACATCATCCCGGAGGCGCGGCGCGCCGAAGGCATCGGCTATTGGGGCCTCTCGACCATCGTGGCCATCGCGGTGGCGCCCGCCCTCGGCTTCGCCGTGTACCGCCACGGCTGGATCCGGCTCTGCGCGGTCACGGGGGCCTTGAACCTCCTGATGGCCGCCATCGCCCTCGGCCTCGAGGAGCGGCCGCGCGCGGCGCCGGTGCGGGGCGAGGCGTTCTTCACCCGCGACCTGCTCGAGTGGCGCGTCCTGGTCGTGTCCTTCACGCTCTTCCTCTATTCCTTCGGGTACGGAGGCATCACCAGCTTCGTGGCCCTCTACGCCGACGCCAACCACGTCGCGCCCAAGGGGATCTTCTTCACGGTCATGAGCGTGGTGATCCTGCTGACGCGGCCGCTGTCGGGCCGGGCGGCGGACCGGCTGGGCTACAAGAAGGTGCTCTTCCCCTCCCTCACGCTCATCGCGCTGGGCCTCGCGGTCCTGGCCGTGAGCGCCACCCTGCCGGGCCTGGTGGCGGCGGCGATCGTGTTCGGCACCGGCTTCGGGTCCGCCTACCCGGCCTTCGCCGCCCACGTCATGAACCACGTGGACGCCTCGCGGCGCGGGGCGGCGTTCGGGGGGATCCTGGCCGCCTTCGACACCGGCATCGGCACCGGCTCCATCGCCAC
>Ga0214472_10009685_pt1 | contig 10039 bp, 9 predicted proteins | sample RVTome_6_FD_207662 | JGI IMG/M metagenome (GOLD analysis project Ga0214472, IMG submission 207662) | Soil microbial communities from uranium-contaminated site in the Upper Colorado River Basin, Wyoming, United States - RVT140D175 | ecosystem: Environmental > Terrestrial > Soil > Contaminated >...
ACGTGGTCTACATGGTGAAGGGCCGCGACGTGCGCCACGTCGCGATCGAGCAGGTCGAGAAGGAGATTCTCGAGTAGCGCCTATTCCGTGGGCGGCACGTAGCCGGAAGCGACGTCCACTGCTGCCAGGCTTCCTTCGACACGTTCTCCCAGATGCGCTTGCCCAGGGCGCCGGGGTAGGGCGGGAAATCGAGCCCTTGCGCCTCGCGGCCGAGCTTCACGCACTTCAGCGTTCTCGCCATGGCGCCGATTATAGACGCTTGAGGAACACCTTCGAGCCGCGGCGCCAGTTGTAGAGCGCCTGGCGGCGCGCCGGCAGGGCGGCGACGTCCGCGGCGCGGAACCCCTGCTCGAGGAACCAGTGCGCCGCGTGGGTGGTGAGCGCGAACAGCTTGCGCAGGCGCAGCTTGCGCGCGCGCTCCTCGCAGGCCTGCAGCAGGCGCTCGCCGTAGCCGTCGTCGCGATAGCCCTCGGCCACCGCCAGACAGGCGAACTCCGCGCTCTTCTCGCCGGGAAAGGGATAGAGCGCGGCGCAGCCCACGATCGCGCCGTCGTGCTCCACCACCAGGAAGTTGCCGATCTCGGCTTCCAGCAGCTCGCGGCTTCGCTTGACGAGCGTTCCGTCCGCCTCGAGCGGCTCGATCAGCGCGAGGATGCCGCGCACGTCGTCGATGCGCGCCGCGCGCAGCTTCTCGAGCGTGTCGGCGGTGATCATGGTGCCGACGCCGGTGCGAGTGAACAGCTCCAGCAGCAGCGAGCCCGGGGCGCGGCGCGTCACCAGGTGCGCGCGGGCGACGCCGGCGCCGACCGCGCGCACCGCGTGCTCGATCGCGCGGGCGGTCTGCGGGCTGAGTCCGCCCTTGCGCGCGAGCGCTTCCGCCTCGGCCGCGGTGAGCTCGGCCAGCACCTCGCCCTTGCGGTCGGCCGGCAGCCGGTCGGTGTACATGAGCAGCTTGTCCGCCTTGAGCGCCACCGCGACGCTTTCGGCGACGTCCTCCCAGGCGACGTTGAACACTTCGCCGGTCGGCGAGTAGCCGAGATGCGGCACCAGCACGACCTCGCCGGCGTCGAGCTCGCGCAGGATGCCGGCCGCGTCCACCTTGCGCACCGCCCCGGTGAACTGGAAGTCGACGCCCTTGCGCACGCCGATCGGGCGCGCGGTGATGAAGTTGCCCGAGGCGACGCGGATGCGGGCGCCGGCCATCGGCGAATTCGGCAGCCCCTGCGAGAGCAGCGCCTCGATCTCGACGCGCAGCACGCCGGCCGCATGCTTCACCGCGGTGAGCGCCGCTTCGTCGGTGATGCGCAGGCCCTGCGCGTAGCGCGAGCGCACGCCTTTCGCCTTGAGCTCGGTCTCGATCTGCGGCCGCGCGCCGTGCACCAGCGCGAGGCGGATGCCGAGCGCCGCGAGCAGGTTGACGTCGTGCACGAAGCTCGCGAAGCGGGCGCGCTCGGCGAACATCTCGCCGCCGAAGGCCACCACGAAGGTGCGGCCGCGGAAGGCGTGCACGTACGGCGCCACCTGGTGGAACCAGCGAACGAAGGCTTCGGCTTGCTGGGGGGCGGCCATGTAATTTTTTCAGATTCTACGGGGAAACCCGCAGGCACCTGCCGCGCTAGAAATCCCCCCGCAGGGCGTTGAGCGCCGCGAGCGCGGCGAGCGCCGCGGTCTCGGTGCGCAGCACCCGCGGGCCGAGCTTGGCGGGCACGAAGCCCGCATCGAGAAAGCGCGCCTCCTCGTTCGCGTTGAACCCCGCCTCCGGGCCGGCGGCCAGGATCACGCGCTGGCCCGCCGGCTTGCAGGCCTCGGAGAACCTCAGCTCGGCGCGCGGCGACAGCAGGATCCGCGTGCTTGGTTCATCATCACTGAAATCGACTGTAAACCCGAGCGGATGGACCGGCGGCACGCGGTTGCGCCCGCACTGCTCGCAGGCCGCGATCGCGACCTTCTGCCAGTGCGCCTGGCGAGCCGCGGCGCGCTCGCCCCTGGGCCGCGCCACGGAGGCGGCGGCGAGCACCGGCCGGATCTCGGCGACCCCGAGCTCGACCGCCTTGCGGATGGTGAAGTCCATGCGCTCGCCGCTCGAGACGCCCTGCACCAGCACGACCTCGAGCGGCGGCTCGCGCTCGATCGCGCGGTGCTCGAGCAGGTCGGCGGTGAGCCTGAGGCGCTCGACCGCGGCGATGCGGGCCGCGTACTCCCCGCCTCGCCCGTTGAACAGCGTGATCTCGTCGCCGGCGCGCACGCGCAGCACGTGCACCGCGTGGTGCGCGGCTTCCTCGGACAGCACGCAGCTCGCTCCCGCGCGCAGCGGCGCGTCGACGAAGAAGCGCGGCGCCCGGGGAGCCGGCCCGGCCATGCTAGGACTTCCTGATGCGCGCGAGCGCGAGCCACAGGCCGAAGGGGACGATCGCGTCCTCGGCGAACGACGCCGTCCAGTTGGAGAACGGCTCCGGCGAGGTGTTGATGGCCGCGCGAGCTCCGGATTTCGCGACGTGCACGCCGGCGGCAAGGGTGCCTCCAAGGATCGCGGCGGCCACCGCCGTCGCGGCGCCGGAATCGCCGAACACCGCAGCGGCGAGCGCCGCGCCGGCGGGGACGCGGATGAAGCCGTGCACGGCGTCCCACACGCTGTCCAGCCAGGGCAGCTTGTCGGCGAAGAACTCGACGCAGGCCATGAACCCGCTCGCCCCTAGAACCAGCGGATGCTCGAGCAGGCGCAGGTGCTCGGGAAGCTCCACCCACGCCAGCGCGCCGGCGAGGCCGACGGCGAAGATCACGGCGTAGGCGCGCAGCCCGCTTCCCCAGGCGAGCGCGGCGGCGACTGCTATGTCGGGGAGGTGGCTCGCCGGATCCACTACATCGTCGCGCCGACCACCCAGGGGGCGAACTCGTCCTCGCCGAAGCCGAGCAGCTCGGATTTGGATTTCTCCCCGGAGGCGGTGGCGAGGATGAGCCGGAAGATCCGCTCGCCGGCCTGCTCGATGGTCTCCGAGCCGTCGACCACGGTGCCGCAATTGATATCCATGTCCTCCTCCATGCGGCGATACAGCGCGGAGTTGGTGGCGAGCTTGAGCGAGGGCGCGGGCTTGCAGCCGTAGACCGAGCCGCGCCCGGTGGTAAAGCACACCACGTTGGCGCCGCCCGCCACGTGGCCGGTGACCGAGACCGGGTCGTAGCCGGGGGTGTCCATGAAGACCAGCCCCTTGGCGCTGACCGTCTCGGCATACTCGTAGACCTCCACCAGGTTGCTGGTGCCGCCCTTGGCGGCGGCGCCGAGCGATTTCTCGAGGATCGTGGTGAGCCCGCCCGCCTTGTTGCCGGGGGAGGGATTGTTGTTCATCTCCATGCGGTTGCGCGCGGTGTAGTCCTCCCACCAGCGAATGCGCGCGAGCAGCTTCTCGCCGACTTCGCGGCTCACCGCGCGGCGCGTGAGCAGGTGTTCGGCGCCGTAGATTTCGGGTGTCTCGGAGAGAATCGCCGTTCCTCCATTCCTGACGAGAAGATCCGCCGCCGCGCCCAGCGCGGGGTTGGCGCTGATGCCGGAATATCCGTCCGAGCCGCCGCATTCCAGGCCGAGAATCAGGTGGCTCGCCGGCACCGGCTCGCGAGCGACGCGATTAGCCTCGGGCAGCAGCGCCTTCACCCGGGCGATGCCCTCGCGCACCGACCTCGTGGTGCCGCCCTTGTCCTGGATGGTGAACGCCTGCAGCCGATCGGAGAGCTGCAGCTTGGCCGCGTCGAGCCAGAAGTTGATCTGGTTCGCCTCGCAGCCCAGGCCGATGTTGAGCACCGCGAAGAAGTTGGGATGCCGGGCATAGCCGGTGAGGGTGCGGCGCAGGAGCTCCATGCCTTCGCCCTCGCCCGCCATGCCGCAGCCGGTCTTGTGCGTGAGCGCCACCACGCCGTCGACGTTCGGGGTGTCGTGGAGGTTGTTCCTGAAGTGATCCGCCACCATGCGCGCTACCGTCGCCGAGCAGTTCACGCTGGTGAGAATGCCGATGTAGTTGCGCGTCGCCACCCGCCCGTCGGCACGCTTGATGCCGAGGAACGTCGCCGGTGCTTCTACGAATGAAGTTTCCTTTCTCTCAAGGCAAAACGCGTAATCGCGCTCGAAGTCGCCCATGGCGAGGTTATGCACGTGCACGTGCTCGCCGGCGCGGATCGGCCGGGTCGCGAAGCCGATCACCTGGTTGTAGCGCCGCACCGGCTTCGCCTGCCCGATGTCGCGCACCGCAAGCTTGTGGCCGGCGGGGATGGTCACCAGCGCGCTCACTTTCTCCTTTGCGACCAGCGTTCCGGTCGCGATCTCGGTTCGCGCGATGACCACGTCGTCCTCGGGATGCAGGCGGATGGCCAGGTCGGCGGCTTGCAGCATGGTCTCGCTCCCGGAGCTCTAGTGGTTGTCGCGCGGCACGAAAGCGCCGCTCTTGCCGACCAGGAAATCGAGGTCGGCGCCGTCGCAGGCCTGCAGCACGTGGTCGTGGTAGAGCTTCCAGTAGCCGCGCTCGAGCGGCGGGTGAGGCGCCTTCCAGCCCGCCTTTCTCTTATCGAGAATTTCCCTCGAAACCAGAAGCTCGAGCTTTCTGCGCGCGACATCGAGCTCGATCTCGTCGCCGTTCTCCACCAGGGCGAGCGTGCCGCCGGCGGCCGCCTCGGGGCAGACGTGGAGCACCACGGTGCCGTAGGCGGTGCCGCTCATGCGGGCGTCCGAGATGCGCACCATGTCGGTGATGCCCTTTTTCAGCAGCTTCGGGGGCAGCGGCATGTTGCCGACCTCGGCCATCCCGGGATAGCCCCTGGGGCCGCAGTTCTTGAGCACCATGATCGAGCGCTCGTCGACGTCGAGCGCCGGGTCGTCGATGCGGCGGTGGAAGTCCTCGATGCTCTCGAATACCACGGCGCGGCCGCGGTGGCGCATCAGCGCGGGCGTCGCCGCCGAGGGCTTGATGATCGCGCCGTCGGGGCAGAGGTTGCCGCGCAGCACGGCGATGCCGGTGTTCTCCTTGAACGGCTTCGCCGCAGGAAACACCACGTCCCGGTTCCAGCACGGCGCGTCCTTGACGTTCTCCCAGAGGGTCTTGCCGTTGACAGTCAAGGAATCTCGATTCAATAGATCGTTCTCGCCGAGCTCGCGCAGGACTGCCGGCAGCCCGCCGGCGTAGTAGAAGTCCTCCATCAGGTACCTGCCGGCGGGCATCAGGTTGACGAGCGTATGCACGCCGCGGCCGGCGCGGTCGAAGTCGTCCAGGGCGAGCGGCACGCCGATGCGCCGCGCGAGGGCGATGAGATGGATGACCGCGTTGGTCGAGCCGCCCACCGCGGCGAGCGCGCGGATCGCGTTCTCGAACGCTTCGCGGGTGAGGATCTTCGACAGAGGGATCTGATTCTTGGCCAGATGCACGATCTGTCTACCTGCCATCCGTGCCAGCACGTTTCGCCGCGCGTCGACGGCGGGGATCGCCGCGTTGCCCGGCATCCCGACGCCCAGGGCCTCGACCATGCAGGCCATGGTCGAGGCGGTGCCCATGGTCATGCAATGGCCGTGCGAGCGGTGCATGCACGACTCGGCCTCGTGGAACTCCTCGAGCGTGAGGCGGCCGGCGCGCAGGTCCTCCGACATCGACCAGACGTTGGTGCCCGAGCCGATGTCGGTGCCGCGATACTTGCCCGAGAGCATCGGCCCGCCCGAGACCGCGATCGCGGGACAGTCGACGCTCGCCGCGCCCATCAGAGCCGCCGGGGTGGTCTTGTCGCAGCCCACCAGCAGCACCACCGCGTCGAGCGGGTTGGCGCGGATCGACTCCTCCACGTCCATGCTGGCGAGGTTGCGGTAGAGCATCGCCGTGGGACGCAGCAGCGTCTCGCCGAGCGACATCACCGGAAACTCGAGCGGGAAGCCGCCGGCCTCCAGGATGCCGTGGCGCACATGCTCGGCGAGCACCCGGAAGTGCGTGTTGCAGGGCGTGAGCTCCGACCAGGTGTTGCAGATGCCGATGACCGGGCGGCCGTCGAACTGATCCTGCGGCACGCCGCGGTTCTTCACCCAGCTGCGGTAGATGAAGCCGTAGATGTCGTCGCGCGCGAACCACTCGATCGAGCGCAGCCCGGGCCTGGACTTCTTCATCTCAGTAGGTTGCCCGGCCGCCGGAGATGTCGAACACCGCGCCGGTGGAGAACGAGCACTGCTCGCTCGCCAGCCAGCACACGAGCGCGGCGATCTCCTGCACCTCGACGAAGCGGCCCATCGGGATCTTGGAGAGCATGTAGCGGATGTGGCCCTCGGTCATCTGCTCGAAGATCGCCGTCTTCGCCGCCGCGGGCGTCACGCAGTTGACCAGCACGCCGGTCTGCGCCAGCTCCTTGCCGAGCGACTTGGTGAGCGAGATCACGCCGGCTTTCGAGGCGGAGTAGGCCACCGCGTTGGGGTTGCCCTCCTTGCCGGCGACCGAGGCGATGTTGACGATCCTGCCGTAGCCCGCCTTCACCATGTGCGGCGCGAGCGCGCGGCAGCACAGGAACTGGCTGGTGAGGTTTACCCGCAGCACCCGCTCCCATTCCCCGGGCGGATAGTCGACCGTGGGCGCGTTCAGGCCGGCGATGCCGGCGTTGTTGACCAGGATGTCGATCCGGCCGAGCTGCTCGAGCGCGTTGCGGGTCGCGGCGTCGACCGAGGCCGGATCGGAGACGTCGACCTTCGGCGAGCCGTCGAGGTCCCAGACCTGCACCTCGGCGCCCGAAGCCCTCAGGCGCTGCGCGATCGCGGCGCCGATGCCCTGCGCGCCGCCGGTGACGATCGCAGTCCTGCCTGCGAAACCGGGATCACTCATCGAGACGCGAAGTATAATCGCTGCCCTCATGGCCGGCCGCCTCGCAGGAAAGACCGCTTTCATCACCGCAGCAGGACAGGGCATGGGCCGCGCCGCCGCCATTGCGTTCGCGCGCGAGGGCGCCCGGGTGTGGGCGAGCGACGTCAACCCGCGCACGCTCGCCGAGCTCGAGGGCAAGGACGGCATCCGCACTCGCGTGCTCGACGTGACCGATGCCGCGGCGATCACGCGCGTGGCGCAGGAAGCCGGCGACATCGACGTGCTGTTCAACTGCGCCGGCCTCGTGCACGGCGGCACGATCCTGCAGGCCACGCTGGAGGACTGGGACACGGCCTTCAGCGTCAACGTGAGGTCCATGTTCCTGGTGTCGCGCGCCTTCCTGCCGGGCATGCTGAAGAAGGGCCGCGGCTCGATCATCAACATGGCCTCGGTGGCCTCCTCGATCCGGGGGCTGCCCAACCGCTTCGTCTACGGCACCACCAAGGCCGCGGTGATCGGCCTGACCAAGTCGATCGCCGCGGATTACGTGCGGCAGGGGATCCGCTGCAATGCGGTATGCCCGGGCACCGTCGACACGCCTTCGCTCCAGGGGCGCATCGACGCGCAGCCCGACCCGGTCCAGGCGCGCAAGGACTTCGTCGCCCGCCAGCCGATGGGGCGGCTGGGCACGGTCGACGACATCACCGGGCTGCTGGTGTTTCTTGCTTCCGAAGAGTCGCTGTTCGCGACCGGCAACGCTTATTCCATCGATGGGGGGATGACCATATGAAGTTGTGCCGCTACGGCAAGGTGGGCTACGAAAGACCGGGGATGATCGACGCCGGGGGCCGGCTGCGCGACCTCTCGAAGATCGTCCAGAACATCGGCCCGAAAGAGCTCTCGCCGCGCGGCCTGAAGATGCTCTCCCGGGTCAAGCCCGAGTCGCTGCCGCCGGTGAACGGCAATCCGCGCTTCGGCGTGCCCTACGTGGGAATCGGCAAGTTCGTCGCGATCGGGCTCAACTACTCGGATCACGCCAAGGAGGCGGGGATGCCGCTGCCCTCCGAGCCGATCGTGTTCCTCAAGGCCACCACCTGCATCAGCGGGCCCCACGACGACGTGGTGCAGCCCAAGGGCTCGACCAAGCTCGACTGGGAGGTCGAGCTCGGGGTGGTGATCGGCACCCAGGCGAGGTACGTCGACGAGGCATCGGCGCTCGAGCACGTCGCCGGCTACTGCATCGTCAACGACGTCTCCGAGCGCGCCTTCCAGATGGCCACCACGCAGTGGGACAAGGGCAAGGGCTTCGACACCGCGGGGCCGATCGGGCCGTGGCTCGTCACCGGCGACGAAATCCGCGATCCCCAGACGCTCGACATGTGGCTCGACGTCAACGGCAGGCGCATGCAGAGCGGCAGCACGCGCACCATGGTGTTCGACGTGGCGAAGATCATCTCCCATGTCAGCCACTACATGACGCTGCTGCCCGGGGACATCATCGCCACCGGCACCCCCCCGGGCGTCGGCCTGGGGGTCAAGCCCACCCCCGTGTTCCTCAAGCCGGGCGACGTGATGACGCTCGGCATAGCGGGGCTGGGCGAGCAGCGGCAGAAGGTGGTCGCCTACGCCGCGTAGGCGTATGCTGGCCCGATGAACAAACGGGCCGAAGTCGCGCAACGGGCCGAGCTCGAGCAGTCGGCCTTCTGGATGCCGTTCACTGCCAACCGGCAGTTCAAGCGCTCGCCTCGCCTGCTCGTCCGTGCCGAGGGCATGTACTACTGGACGCCCGAGGGGCGCCAGGTGCTCGACGCGGCAGCGGGGATGTGGTGCGTGAATGCCGGGCATGGCCGGCCGCGGATCGTAGAGGCGATCCGCCGGCAGGCCGGCGAGATGGATTTCGCGCCGACCTTCCAGATGGGCCACCCGATCGCCTTCGACTTCGCCGCACGCCTCGCGCGGGTGGCGCCCGAGGGCTTCTCGCGGGTGTTCTTCACCAACTCCGGCTCCGAATCGGTCGACACCGCGCTCAAGATCGCGCTCGCCTGGCAGCGCGCGCGCGGCGAGGGGCATCGCTTTCGCCTCATCGGCCGCGAGCGTGGCTACCACGGCGTCAATTTCGGCGGCATGTCGGTCGGCGGGATCACCCCGAACCGCAAGGTGTTCGGGCCCGGGGTGGCGGGCGTGGACCACCTGCGCCACACGCACGATCTATCGCGAAACGCTTTTTCCCGCGGACAGCCGGCGCACGGCGCGGAGCTCGCCGAGGACCTGGAGCGCCTTTGTGCGCTGCACGACGCGAGCACCATCGCCGCGGTGATCGTCGAGCCGGTCGCCGGCTCGGGGGGCGTGCTGGTGCCGCCGCAGGGCTACCTCGAGCGGCTGCGCGAGATCTGCAGCAGGCACGGCATCCTGCTTATCTACGACGAGGTGATCACCGGCTTCGGCAGGCTGGGGAAGCCTTTCGGCTCGCAGCGCTTCGGCGTGCTGCCGGATCTGTTCACGGCGGCGAAGGGCCTCACCAACGGCAGCGTGCCGATGGGCGCGGTGTTCGTGCGCGACTCGATCTTCGAGACCTTCATGCAGGGCCCGGAAGGCGGCATCGAGCTGTTCCACGGCTACACCTACTCCGGCCACCCGCTCGCCTGCGCCGCGGGCATCGCCACGCTCGAGACCTATGAGGAGGAGGGCCTGCTCACCCGCGCCGCCTCCCTCGAGAAGCACTGGGAGGACGCGATCCACGCGCTGCGCGACGCGCGCCACGTGATCGACGTGCGCAACTGCGGCCTGATGGGCGCGATCGAGCTCGAGCCGCGCCCGGGCGCCCCGGGGGCGCGCGCCTACCAGACCATGGTCAAGGCCTTCGAGAAGGGGCTGCTGGTGCGCTACACCGGCGACACGCTCGCCTTCTCGCCGCCGCTGATCATCGAGAAGGCGCAGATCGACCAGGTCTTCGAGGTGGTGCGCAAGGTCCTTCTCAGCGTCGACTGAGGATCGCCTGCACCGCAGCGCGCAGCTCGGGAAGATCGCGCTCAACGACTGTCCATACCAGCGCCGGGTCCGAAAGCGCGTACTTGTGCGCCAGGCGGTCGCGCATGCCGGCGATACTGCGCCATGGGATGGCGGGCTGTAGCTCGGGCAGATCGAGGCCTTCGGCCTGGGCATCCTTCACCGCCTGGCCAATCTGGATCAGGCGGGCGGCTACTGCGTCGCGCGCCATCGGGCTTCTGTCG
>Ga0214472_10009686_pt1 | contig 10038 bp, 10 predicted proteins | sample RVTome_6_FD_207662 | JGI IMG/M metagenome (GOLD analysis project Ga0214472, IMG submission 207662) | Soil microbial communities from uranium-contaminated site in the Upper Colorado River Basin, Wyoming, United States - RVT140D175 | ecosystem: Environmental > Terrestrial > Soil > Contaminated >...
GGGGGGGTGTCCCCCCCCCGCCTGGGGGGGGGCGCGCCGCCCCCCGACTAGCTGTGCTGGCTGGGCGATCCGCTTCCGCGGATCGTCCCCGGCGAGACTGGCGTCGAGGATCAGCTCCTGCGGTGCCTGGAGGAGCGCAGCGGTAAGCAGGACCGCGAATAGACGCATGAAACAATTATGCGGGCAACTTGCAATTCAGCGCGTCGTCCGGTCTAATTCCTCAACTGAGGCCCAAAACACCATGCCTTACACATTGAATGTCAACGGACGGTCGACGACGGTGGACGTGCCGGGCGACATGCCCCTGTTGTGGGTCATTCGCGACGTCCTCAACCTGAAGGGCACCAAGTTCGGCTGCGGCATCGGCCAGTGCGGCGCGTGCACGGTGCACCTGCGCGGCCGCGTGGTGCGCTCCTGCCAGACGCCCGTGTCGGCGGCGGCCAACGCGCCGATCACGACGCTTGAAGGGCTGTCGGCCGACGGCACGCATCCGCTGCAGATCGCGTGGCGGGAGATCGACGTCCCGCAATGCGGCTACTGCCAGGCGGGGCAGATCATGGCCGCCGCGGCGCTCCTGGCGACGACGCCGAAACCGAACGACGAGGACATCGATCGGGCGATGAACGGCAACGTCTGCCGCTGCGGAACGTATCTCCGGATCCGCGAAGCCATCCACAAGGCCGCGGCGATGCCGCCGCGGGCCGTGCCGCAGACTGCGCGGGCGAGCGCGGCCGCGGCCGGTAATTCGGCGGTGGTAGCCGGAGACCTTCCGCCTTCGCGTGAAGCTTCGGCGGACCACCGTAGCCTTGGCGGAGGTGGTCAGGTCTCGGGAACGGGGACGGTCCGCGAAGCGGACCGGCTAACCAGCACTGGCTCGTCGGGTCGCCTTGCGACCCGACCGTAGGAGGCCGCCATGACTACGATGCACCTCAATCGTCGCGCCTTCCTCAAAGTCACCGCGCTGGCCGGCGGCGGCATGATGGTCGCCACCTACATGGATCCGCTGACCGGCGTCTTCGCGCAGGCCCCGCAGGGTCCCGCGGTCGGTTTCGTCCCCAACGCCTTCGTCAAGATCACGGCCGACAACGTCGTCACGATCATGTCGAAGAACCCGGAAATCGGGCAGGGGATCAAGACCGCGCTGCCGATGCTCATCGCCGAGGAGCTCGAAGTGCCGTGGGCGGACGTCCGCATCGAACAGGCCGACCTTGACCAGTCGAAGTACGGCCAGCAGAACGCGGGCGGGAGCACGGCCACTCCCAGAAACTACGATCCGCTGCGCCGCGTGGGCGCCGCGGTGAGGCAGATGCTCGTGGCCGCCGGCGCGCAGACCTGGAACGTGCCCGTCGCCGAGTGCTACGCGTCGAAGACAGCGGTCTACCACCGGCCGAGCAACCGGTCGATGACCTACGGTCAGCTCGCGGCCACTGCCGCTACGCTGACCCCGCCGGACATGGCCAGCGTGACGCTGAAGCCGGCTTCGTCCTTCACCGTCATCGGGCAGGCGAACCAGGGTGTCGACAACCTGGCGATTGTCACCGGCAAGCCGACGTTCGGGATCGATTTCACGCTGCCCGGGATGCTGTTTGCCGTCTACGAGAAGTGCCCGGTGTACGGCGGCACGGTGGTGCGCGCCAACCTGGACGCGATCAAGGCGCTGCCGGGCGTCCGGCACGCGTTCGTCGTGCAGGGGACGAGCGACACGCGCGGCCTGATGCAGGGGGTGGCGATCGTCGCCGACAACTGGTGGCAGGCGCAGAGCGCGCGGCGGCGGCTGCAGGTGACGTGGAACGAAGGGCCCACCGCGCAGCAGAGCAGCGAAGGCTTTGCGCGGCGGGCGCAGGAGCTCTCCACGCAGAAGCCGGCGTTCCCGCTTCGGGTCGACGGCAACGTGGATCAGGCGCTCGCGGGCGCGGCGAAAGTCGTGGAAGCGGCGTACTCGTATCCGTTCATCTCGCACGCGCCGCTCGAGCCGCAGAACTGCACGGCCCACTACCGCGACGGCCGGATGGAAATCTGGGCGCCGACGCAGACGCCGCAGGCCGGGCGGCAGCTCGTGTCGACCGCGCTCAACGTGCCGATCGAGAACATCACCATCCACATCCAGCGCGCCGGCGGCGGGTTCGGGCGCCGGCTCACCAACGACTACATGGGCGAGGCGGCGGCGATCGCGAAGGAGATCGGCGTGCCCGTCAAGGTGCTGTGGACGCGTGAAGACGACATGCGCCACGACCACTATCGCCCCGGCGGCTTCCACTTCCTGAAGGGCGGCGTCGATGCGTCGGGCAGGCTGGTGGCGTGGCGCAACCACTTCGTCAGCTACGGCGACAACGCGCGCGGCGTCCAGGGCTTCTCGAACTCCGCGAACATCAACGGCGTCGAGTTCCCGGCGCGGTTCGTCCCGAACTTCGACTTCCAGGCGACGCTGATGCCGCTCGGCGTGCCCACCGGCGCGCTGCGCGCCCCGCGGAGCAACGCGTTCTCCTGGGCGTTCCAGTCGTTCATCGACGAGCTCGCGCTGGCGGCCGGCAAGGATCCGCTGCAGTTCCGGCTGGATCTGCTGTCGGGACCGGCGATGGCGCCTCCCTCCGAAGGCGCCGACGGCTTTGACGCGGCGCGCATGCGCGGCGTGCTGGAGCTGATTCGCGAGAAGTCAGGGTGGGGCACCCGGCGGCTGCCGGCGCGCACCGCGCAGGGCGTGGCGTTCCAGTACAGCCACCGCGGCTACTTCGCGCACGTCGCGGAGGTGTCGGTCGACGGAGGCAATCGCATCGAGGTGAAGAAGGTGTGGGTGGCCGGCGACATCGGCAGCCAGATCGTGAACCCCAGCTCCGCCACCAACCAGGCGCAGGGGGCCGTCGTCGAAGGCATGAGCCACCTGATGCACTGGGAGATCACCTACACGGCGGGGCGGGCGGTGCAGGGCAACTTCAACCAGTACCAGCCGACGCGCATGGCGCAGGTACCGGAGATCGAAGTGCACTTCCTGAAGACCGACAACCCGCCGACCGGGCTGGGCGAGCCGGCGCTGCCGCCGACGGTGGGCGCGATCAGCAACGCGATCGCGACCGTCATCGGGCGCCGCCTTCGCGCGCTGCCGTTGGCGAAATCCGGATTCCGCTGGGCATAGGGATGTAACCACGAAGGACACGACGATCACGAAGCAGTAGAAAATCAAGAAGAATTCGTGATCTTCGTGACCTGCGTGGTTTTAGATGCGTGTCCACTCCTTCCTTCCAAGGACTATCAGTTCTAGTACTCGAGAGCCGCCGCAGCCAGGAAATGGCGGCGCTGGTCACCACCTACGGCGGCAAACCAATCGTCGCGCCCGCGCTGCGCGAGGTGCCGCTCGAATCCAACCCCCAGGCGCTCGCCTTTGCCGACGCGCTGATTCGCGGTGAGTTCGCGATTGTCATTCTGCTGACCGGCGTCGGCACGCGCGCGCTGCTCGAGGTGGTGCAGGGCGCCGGGAAGCGCGATGCTTTCGTGGCGGCGCTCGCGAAGACGAGGACCGTCGCCCGCGGGCCCAAGCCGCTGGCCGTGCTGCGCGAGCTGAACATTCCGGCGTGGGTCACCGCGCCTGAGCCGAACACGTGGCGCGAGCTGCTGACGGCGCTCGATCAACAGGGATCGGTGAAAGGCCTGAACGTCGCGGTGCAGGAGTACGGCGTGTCGAATCCCGATCTGGTGAACGGGCTGGAAAAACGGGGCGCCCGCGTCACCAGCGTGCCCGTCTATCGCTGGGCGCTGCCTGAGGATCTCGAGCCATTGCGGGCCGCGGTGTCATCGGTGGCGCGCGGCGAGGTGGACGTCGCCATCTTCACCACCACCATGCAGGTCGTGCACCTTGTTCAGGTGGCCGGCATGATGCAGCAGGAAGACGCCGTGCGTGCCGCGCTCCGCCGCATGGTGGTTGCCTCAATCGGTCCCACCACCAGCGAGGAGCTGCGCCAGCAGCAGCTCACGATCGATCTTGAAGCCTCGCATCCGAAGATGGGCTTTCTCGTCCGCGAAGCCGCCGAGCGCAGCAACGACCTCCTTCGCGCAAAAGTACGCGGCGCGGGCCTTGACGGCCCGCGTACGTAGCGTCCGGCCTCGGCCGGACCAATCACCTGTGCGTCGTACCGGGTGATGGATCGCGCCCCGGAAAGATCACCACAAAGCCCTCTTTCAGTGCGGCAGTCTCCAACCGATCATCGAGCGTCACCAGCTCGAGAGTGGCAGGGCGGCGCTCGGCCGCGAGCGTGGCTGCCGCGAGCTGAATCGCATCCCCGGCCCGCAGACGATAGGCGCGGAGCAGGCGCCGGGCAATGTCGCGAAGGTCGCTCGCCGGCTCGACCTCCGTCCAGAGGCGCGCGAGTTCGTCGAGACGTGCGAAAGCCGCTGCGGCCTCGTGCTGATCGAGCATCTGCTCGTGTTCGGCGCGGGCAATCGCCGATCCGCATTCGACAACCGTGAGCCACGAAACCGCCATGAGCGGATCGGCCCGCCTGACTGCGCCGATCGCCTGCGAGGTGTCCTCGTCGATCAGCAGCGGCACCACGGCGGAGGCGTCCCAGAACTTCACCGGCTGTGTCGGCGCTCGTCGATGACGAAGCCGCTCAGGGAGACTGGACGCTTGGGCTTCGGTGGGGCCATGTCGAGGGATTTGCCGGGGGCCGTCGAGATCGGCGGCCGCAGGATGCCCTGCCGCACGAGTCGTGCGATTCGATCCTGATCGGCTCCGGCGGTACGGGCGGCGACCGGGTTGAGTTGAGCCACCGGCACGCCGCGATCCTCGATGATGACGGACTCGCCGTGACGGACGTGGTCGATGAGGGCGCTCAGGCGGTTCTTGGCATCCGTAACGCTGGCCCTTTTCATGTAGCTATTATAGCTTGAAGTAGGAGGCTCTTTTGAACGACCGGGACCGGCAGCGCGTTACCGTCGCGGTCCGTCCATGTCCCCGCGTATTTCCTGCACCAGCGTCACGATTGCATCGATGACCACCTGCGGAGCGTCGAGCGGAATCCAGTGGCCGCTGTCAGGAGCGAGCACGTGGCGGCCGCGCGTCGACGACTTCGCCAGAGCCCGATCGGCTCGTAACCGCCGCTCGGTCGCCGCTGCGGAGGACATCACGACGAGCGGGAGATCGCCGTAGGTTCGGGACGTCTCGCGCAGCACTTCGTCCGCACTCGCGCAGACGTTCTCGATCTGACTCCCCAGCGCCTCGAAGAATTTGGGCTGTGTCCACATCTGCCTGAGCACCTGGCGTGCGTCACGCGGCAATTTCTGCACCGGCGCCAGAATCCCTTCATCTTCGCGGCGCAGCCCTCCACGGCTGACGATGCTCACGAGCGCCCGGGCAGGGCCGAGCGCGCCGAGGCCCACGAGCGCAGACACCACTCGCGCGAGGCCACGGCGCGCCGCGGCGGCGCCATAACCGCAGAGACGGACTCCACGCGCGATGAGCACTCGCTGGTCGTCGGTCGGCTCCACCCATTCCTCCGGAATGGCAGGCTCGATCAGCACGAGCCCCGCCGTCTCGCTGGGATGACGCGATTGAAACAGGCGCATCACCAGCCCCCCGAACGAGTGACCGACCAGGACGTAGGGTCCCGGCACCACCTCGCGGCGCAGCAGATCGTACAGTTCGTCCGCGATGCGGCCGGCCGTTCGTGGAAGGGGACCGGCGTCGCTCCATCCGAACCCGGCGCGGTCATATGTGCAGGCACAGGTCATGCGAGCGATCGCCGGCTGAACGAGACTCCAACTCAGCGAGGACGCCCCAAGTGCAGCATCGAAGACGACCGCCGGGGTGCCTTCCCCGGAACATCGGACGTGGAGGCGATGAGTCCCCATGTCGACAAGACGCCCCGGCGGTGGAAATGACACGGCCCTCCCAGCATAAGATCACTGCATGCCGACCTCAGACGAACTCATCGAGCTGGCCGATCAATGCGCCTCGAAGCTGGAGCTGGACGGCGCGCTCCGTCACGTGCCGTCGTTTTCCGACGCCGAGGATCAGTTCGGAGACGAGTACGAAGAGCTGCTGCAGGCCATCCACGAGGACGAGCTCTTCGCGCCAGTGGACATCCAGCGGCAGGAGGAGCTGGTTGAACAGATTGCGGCGGCGCTGCCCGAAGAGAAGCGCGCGCTGATCATCGAGCTGGCCGACAACCACGCCCGGCACGTCTGGATGCAGCAGGAGGGCGCGTATCACGTCGGCCTCGCCGTCGGCCGCAAGCTGCGTCTGAAGCAGCCCAAGCTCTAAGTGCCGCTCGCGTATCTCCACTACGACGTTTTCACCGATCAACCGTTCACCGGCAACCAGCTTGCCGTCTTTCTCGATGGTCGGGGTCTGAAGACGGAGCGCATGCAGGCGCTCGCGCGCGAGATGAATTTCGCGGAGAGCACCTTCATCCTGCCGCCGGAGGTTGCCGGCACCGACGTGCGGATGCGTATTTTCACGCCCGCCACCGAGATGCCGATGGCAGGGCACCCGACGATCGGCAGCACGTTCGCGCTGGCGCGCACCGGCGTCATCCGTCCAGGGGCGCCGCGCTTCGTCTTCGGGCTGGGCGTGGGGCCGATTTCCGTGGACCTCGAATGGGAGGATGGCCGGCTGCGCTTTGCGTGGATGACGCAGCTCAATCCCACGTTCGGGCGCGCAATGGCCGCACGCGGCGCCGTGGCGGCGGCGCTCGGGTTGGCCGAGGCCGACCTGCTGCCGGATCTCCCCGTGCAGGAGGTGACGTGCGGCGTGCCGTTCCTGATGGTCCCGATCCGCAGCCGCGAGGCGGTCGATCGCGCCGTCAGCGATGCGTCGGCCTTCCGCCGGTTCACCGGGTCCACCGGCATCAGCCTGCCGATCCTCTTTTTCGCGATGTCCCGTCCGGGATCGGCCGAAACCGTGCACAGCCGCATGTTCGCGCCCGAGTTCGGCATCGTCGAAGACCCGGCCACGGGCAGCGCGAGCGGGCCGCTTGGCTGTTACCTGTTGCGCCATGGCCTGCTCGCCGCCGATGCCGCCACTCGCATTGTCAGCCTGCAGGGCGCGGCGATGGGCCGTCCGAGCCGCATCCACATCGACATCTCCTCGCGAGGCGGTGAGATCACGCAGGTGAAGGTGGGCGGCCAGGCCGTGCTGGTCGCGACGGGCGAGCTGTTTCTTCCGGAGGCCTGAAGGCCTCCGGCTACCATGATGATCGCCTTCCCGGAACCAGGATGATTTCCTTCTCGCGCATGAGCAAGCAGTACGGCCGGCAGATCCTCTTCGTGGACGCGTCGTTCCAGCTCAATCCCGGCGAAAAGGTGGGCCTCGTCGGTCCCAACGGGTCGGGCAAGACGACGCTGTTCAGGATGATCGTGGGGGAGGAGTCGCCGGACGAGGGCGAGGTCTCGGTGCCGAAGAAGGTGACCGTCGGCTACTTCCGGCAGGACGTCGAGGAGATGTCCGGGCGGTCTGTCCTGGACGAGGCGATTGCCGGCAGCGGACGGCTGGGCGACCTGCACCACGAGCTCGAGGCGCTGCAGCAGGCGATGAGCGACCCTGCGCGCGCCGGCGACATCGAGCGCATCCTCGCGCGGTTCGGGGAAGTGCAGGAGGAATACGACCACGCCGGCGGCTACCGCCTCGAGGCGCAGGCCCGCGAGGTCCTGGGCGGGCTCGGCTTCGACGAGGAGCGCATCGAGGGCGACGTGGGCGCGCTCTCGGGCGGCTGGAAGATGCGCGTCGCGATGGCCCGCGTGCTGCTCGGACGGCCGGACGTCCTGCTGATGGACGAGCCGACGAACCATCTCGACATCGAGTCGATAATCTGGCTCGAGGAGTTCCTGAAGTCGCTCCGGGGCGCGCTGCTCATGACGTCTCACGACCGTGAGTTCATGAACCGCGTGGTCACGAAGATCGCCGAGATCGACGCCGGCGAGATCACGGTCTACTCAGGCAACTACGACTTCTACGAGCGCGAGCGGGCGATCCGCGAGGCGAACCGCGAGGCGGCGTACGCGCGGCAGCAGGCGATGCTGGCCAAGGAGCAGCGGTTCATCGAGCGGTTTGCGGCGCACGCCGCCAAGGCGGCGCAGGTGCAGAGCCGCGTCAAGGCGCTGGAGAAGATCGAGAAGATCGAGCTGCCGAAGAAGCGGCGGGTGGTGAAGTTCGAGTTCCGGCCGCCGCCCCGATCGGGCGACCAGGTCGCCGTGCTCGAGGACGTCTCGAAGGCGTATGGCCGGCGCGTCATCTACGACGACCTCAACCTGACCATCCGCCGCGGCGAGCGCTGGTGCGTGATGGGGAAGAACGGCGCCGGCAAGACGACGCTGCTCAAGATGGTGGCGGGGGCGCTGCCGCCCGACAGCGGCGAGGTGAAGCTCGGCGCGAGTCTGAAGCTCGGTTACTTCGCCCAGCAGGCGCTCGACCTGCTCGATCCGGATCTGACTATCGAGGAGCAGTTGCAGAAGGAGTTCCCGCACGAGTCGATCGGCGTGCTTCGCAACCTGGCCGGCGCGTTTCAGTTTTCCGGCGACGACATCGACAAGAAGATCCGGGCGCTTTCAGGCGGCGAGAAGACCCGGCTGGTGATGGCGATCATGCTGCTCAACCCGCCCAACTTTCTCGTGCTCGACGAGCCGACGAACCATCTCGACCTGGCGACGAAGGAGATGCTGATCGACTCGCTCCAGGACTTCGACGGGACGATGCTGTTCGTGTCGCACGACCGGGCGTTCCTGAGGGCGCTGAGCAACCGGGTGATTGAGCTTGGGGGTGAGAGCGGAGTGGACACGGAACCGCATCTGTACCCAGGGTCGTATGTCGAGTACGTGGCGAGGACAGGCCATGAGGCGCCGGGTGTGCACTCGTAGGCCCCTGACTGCACTTGTAGGCCCTGACTGCGCTCTTAGACCCTGATCACGGGGCCACCGAGACACCGAGGCACCGAGGCGAAGTCTGTAATCGTCACTTCGGCTTCGCGAATGGTCATGGGCACCCATCCACGAATCGGCCCCTATTCACAGCCATTTTCCGCGGCCCCGGAATTGCTGCCGATGAGGGGCCACCCTTATGCGATTCCTGGCCTCCGTCGTCGCGATCACCGTCCTCACGCCGGGCCTGGCCGGCGCGCAGGCTGGTACGAGCGACGGCATTCAGGCGCTCATTCGCGGCGACTATGCCTCCGCCGTGCGCATCCTGCGCCCGTTGGCCGAAGAGACTCCCACGCCTGATCCGGTCGCGCAATTTTTCATGGCCACGCTGTATCAGCACGGACTCGGCGTCCGACGCAGTTCCGTTCACGCGTGCGCATTGTTCACGGCGGCGGCAACGGCGCCGACGATTCTCCGGCGCCGCTCGCATGAGCTCGCGACCAGCCTTCACCACGATGTGCCGCAGTTGGTCGAGGAGTGCCAGACAATCCCGAGTGGCGAATGGCGAACGCCTGCGGCAGCGGCCTTCGTGCTGGGCCCCGAGCACTCGGTGACATTCAATGACACGTTGCTCACAGTCTCATACAACGGCGAACAACTGGCGGCGTTACGGATAGAGTGGGGTCCTGGGCTTCGATTCCTGCCGATCCGGCATACTGCGCTGGACGTATCCACACCGGCGGGGACGCGGCGGGATTTCATCGAATTCTTTGTCTGGACGCCCGTCAAGAATCCGGCTGCGCACGCGTGGACGCTCATGTGGTCGGTCTACGAAATTGCGGGCCTCCGCGTTGTTCCTGTTCCGGGGCATCGGCCGCTGACGACTTTCGCGGGTGCGGTTCCGCCGACATCGTCGGACGACAGAGCGCTGGCACGGATTCAGACCACCGCGGATGGTGAGGTCGAACAGGTCGTACAAGGCAGCGATCCCAGTGTGCGCATCATTCCCTACCCCGAGGTGGGCCGGTGACGATGCGGCTCTGGTGCGTTGCCGGGGTCCTGCTCATCGGACAGTCGCTCGCCGAGGCGCAGACGACGATCGCTGACGGCGTCGATGCGTGGGTCCGCGGCGATTACCAGCGAGCCGCCGAGATTCTGCAGCCGCTGGCGGAACCACGCACAGGGAGCGAGGCT
>Ga0214472_10009687_pt1 | contig 10038 bp, 12 predicted proteins | sample RVTome_6_FD_207662 | JGI IMG/M metagenome (GOLD analysis project Ga0214472, IMG submission 207662) | Soil microbial communities from uranium-contaminated site in the Upper Colorado River Basin, Wyoming, United States - RVT140D175 | ecosystem: Environmental > Terrestrial > Soil > Contaminated >...
TTATGTAAAATCCATTTGTGTAAAAAAATTTAAACTTAGTGAAAGTCACATAGAATCCTGAACCGCCACGGTGCAAAAATGCTAAACGACTTAAAATACCCTGGTAATTCAACAGGTCTGTTTAAATTAACGGCAGATTTAAATAATACTTTAAAAAAATATTAATAATTTTCGAATCGGCCGCGAAAATTAATTTGCGGCAAATTCAAACGAGTCTGAAAATAATCTTTCTCTATTCAAACCTTGTGCAGGAAACGATTCCACGACAGCATTAATCATTGGTGGTGGGCCACAAGCATAGATATCGTGTCCGGATAAATCAGCATGGTTTTGCAGTACAGCTTCATGAACAAATCCGGTTTTTCCCTTCCAGTTTTTTAGTTTATCGGTGTCAGATAAAACGGGAATATATTTAATGTTTGGATAGTCAATAGCCCATTGTTTAACAATATCATCGAAATACAAATCAGTTTCTGTTCGCGCTCCCCAGTAAATATGTATAGGGCGGAAATCTTTTTTCTCAAGCGAATGTTCGACCAGACTTTTAACCGGCGCGAAGCCGGTGCCACCAGCAATCATAATGATGGGTCTGTCAGACTCATGTAAGGTAAATTGACCTAAGGGGCCTTCGATGCGTAATAAAGCTTTGTTTTTTAAATCCTTGAAAGCGTATTCAGAAAATAATCCGCCTTCATAATAACGAATATGAAGTTCCAGTTTTTGATCTTCATGCGGTGGATTGGCAAGAGAGAATGATCGGCGTTTACCATCTTTCATCAAAATATCAATGTATTGTCCCGCTAAAAATTGTAGCCTTTCTGTTTTTGGTAATTCAAGAACAAGACGAATAACATCGTCATTCAGTTTTTCACATACGCTTACACGACATGGAAATTGTCTGAGTTTAATATCGGCAGGTGTTTCAATCGTTCGGGTTTGTATGAACAAATCACTAGTTGCTTTTGCCTGACACAGCAAAGCAAGTCCTTGTTGATGTTCTTCCTCTGAAAGTGCTTCGGGTAAGCCATCAGGATAAGTGATGTTGCCACTGATAATTTTTGCTTTGCATGAACCACATGAACCATTACGGCAACCGTAAGGCAGGTTATGTTCCTGACGTAAAGCAGCTTCCAGTACTGTTTCATCTTTCTCAATGATGAAACTAATATCCTGTTCTGTAAGTTGAGCTTTGAATGACATAAAACGTATTTGGAAGCGAGATTAATAATCTCACGAAAAGTATTTGTTTAAAGTGTGATGTTATTTATCAGGAAGGCTTCTACTGCTATTTAGCCAACGAAGTAGAGGTTCCCATTGTTCACGATCATAATATGTTTTCGATGGTGCTAATTCAAAAATACTTAAACCACTTTCTGCTGCGCGAATATAATTTTGGCTTGCGCGAAGCATCGTCATAAAAGGTAATTTCTTACCATTCGGTAATTTAATATGATTCAGGTAATGTTCCAGCTTTGCTGCGGCCAGTGTATCTTCGCGTACACGATTAGCAACAGTAGCAATCATTATTTTATTATTAATCGTTCCTTTGAGTGAAAACAGTTCATGAAGAAAACGTTCAGCCGCACGAATATCAATTGGTGAAGCAATAACAGGCATAACCATGGTTTGTGCCTGACCAAGAAATTTACTTAATCGATCATCGGATACACCTGCAGGCGTATCCATAACCAGAACCTCAGTGCCTTTTGGTATTTCCAGACTGTCTTTCTTTAGTACCGCGCCATTAATGGGATGTCTTGTCTCTGATCTGGCCGAGAGCCAATCCTGACTAGAGCCTTGTGGGTCACAGTCGGCAAGCGTTACAATTTTTCCTTGAGTTGCAAAATAACTGGCAATATTCGTCGCAATAGTGCTTTTCCCACTTCCGCCTTTAGGATTTAAAACTAATATAGTGCGCATAGTGATTTTAAAAATAATGGATTTAGGCGTATTCTCATATAAATAAGGCGATTAATCACTCTTTTGAGCGATTAATTTGCGTAATAATGGCGTTAAAATCAGTTGCATAGCGAAAACTTTCTTGCCCGCAGGTACAACAATCGTATCTGGACTCGACATCATCGAGCCTTCAAGCATCTCCAGAAGATAGCGAAAATCAACCTCAATTCTGTCCTGATTACGGATGTGAATAACGCAAAAACTTTCATCGTTGCTTGGAACATACTCCGTTTCAAATGGATTAGACGTATCAATAGTCGGCACACGTTGGAAATTAATGTCAGTGCGGGAAAATTGTGGCGTAATGTAATGCATATAATCATACATGCGATCCAGAATCAGTTTAGTCGCGTCTGCAGCAGTGTAGCCCCTGATTGATCGGTCTCTATGAATTTTCTGCATCCACTCCAGATTAATAATCGGTGTTACGCCGATTAACAGATCGACATGCTGAGCGACATTAACGGTGTCAGTGACAACTCCTCCATGCAGCCCTTCATAAAAAAGAATATCAGTATCTTCTTCTATGGGTTCCCAGGGCGTGATGCAACCCGAGGGCATACCGTGTTGAGAGGCTTCTTTTTCATCGTGTATATAAAAGCGACGTTGGCCGGTTCCTTTTTCACCATACTCCCTAAACAATGCTTCCAGTTCGTCAAAGTGATTACCTTCCGGGCCAAAGTGAGTCAGATGTTCGCCCCTTTCTTCGGCCTCGGTACTTCGTTCGTCCATTTCGGCGCGATCATAACGATGAAAACAATCGCCTTCGATAATCGCGGCTTTGATCCCGTCTTTTTTGAACATGTATTCAAATGCGCTCTTGGCAACACTGGTGCCAGCACCTGAAGAACCTGTTACTGCAATTATTGGATGTTTAAGTGACATAGGTCTTTAATTATACTCAAAAGAAACTTATTAATATTTAAAATCATTTATTATCAATGCGTTATGCGTTGTACAATCCTGTACTCGAAGGCATTATAAGGCATATAACATATTGATCTACAAGGGAGCATAGTTTGGGTTCGTCAATTAGTACAGATATTGTCTTATATCGAAGGCTGCTTGGTTATGTCGTTCCTTATTGGCGAGTTTTTCTACTGTCGATTCTGAGTATGATTATTTTGGCCGCAACCGATCCGGCAGTTCCTGCTTTAATGCAGCCTTTACTGAACGGCGCATTTATTGAAAAAGATCCGGAAACAATCGCATTAATGCCTTTCTTATTCGTTGCCTTATTCGCAATACGTGGAATTGCAGCTTATATCAGTAATCTGTCATTAAACTGGGTGGCGAATAAAGTCATCATGGATTTACGCCAGGCCATGTTCAATCGCATGATAGATTTTCCGGCCTATTTTTATGATCAACATCGTTCCGGTAGTTTGATGTCACGTTTTACTTATGATGTGACACAATTAAAAGAAGCGTCGACCAATGCTATTTCAACTCTGGTTCGGGATTCTTTATCAGTGCTTGGATTACTTGGATGGATGTTTTATATCAATTGGACACTCGCTTTAATATGTCTGTTTGCAGCACCGGTCATTGGTATTATTGTAACGATCATTAAACGTAGAATTCGTAAAATGAGCCGTAAGGTTCAGGACACTATGGGTGATCTTCATCATGTGCTTGCTGAATGTTTTGATGCACAGAAAGTTATTAAGCTTTATGGTGGACAGGAAGCAGAGAAACAACGTTTTTTTAATACAATAAATTCACATCGTCGTTTTGCCATGAAGTTTGTTATGGCTGCGGTTGCGACTGGCCCGGCTATACAAATGATCACCGCTATACTGCTTGCCGTCATTATTTATGTTGCTACCGGACAGGCTGCTTCCGGCAACTTACTCGTTGGCGACTTTGTTTCATTCTTTGCTGCTATTGCTATGTTAATGGGGCCATTAAAACGTCTGGCCGGTGTTAATGAACATATACAAAAAGGTCTGGCCGCATGCGAAAGCGTTTTTGCATTACTCGATACTGATGTAGAACCACAATCCGGTGATAAAGAATTAAAAAATGTAAAAGGTAAAATTGAATTTCGGGATGTATCGTATTCTTACACAGAATCTGAAACAGATGCCCTGCAAAAAATATCATTAAGTATTGCGCCGGGAGAAAGTATCGCTTTAGTCGGTGAATCCGGTAGTGGCAAAACAACGCTGGCAAATTTACTGCCTCGTTTTTATGAACCACAGTCCGGTTCAATATATTACGATGACATCGATATTAATGAATTATCATTATTGTCATTACGAAACAATATTGCCTATGTGAGTCAGGATGTTGTTTTGTTTAATGACACTGTGCGAAATAATATTGCCTACGGAGAGTTAAAAGACGCTTCCGATGAAGCAGTATGGGCGGCGGCAGAAGCAGCCTGTGCAACAGAATTTATAAATGAACTGCCTGAAAAAATGGCCACACAAATTGGTGAAGATGGCACGCGTTTATCAGGCGGCCAACGACAACGTTTAGCCATTGCCAGAGCCTTATTAAAAGATGCACGCCTGTTAATTCTTGATGAAGCAACCTCATCATTGGATACGCGTTCAGAACGGCATATCCAGTCAGCATTGGAAAATGTAAAAAAAGGACGAACCTGTTTAATTATTGCGCATAGATTATCAACAATAGAAAATGCAGATCGTATTATCGTCATGAATAAGGGCAAAATTGTGGAACAAGGCAAACATGAAGAGTTATTAAAACTCCAGAATCATTACGCCAGACTACATCAAGTACAGTTTCAGGGATAGGGGAGAGGGGATAGGGATTAGGTTTTAGGGGTTCGCGGTTTCGGGTTCTTTCTTCTGAATTCTGTCTCTGGTAGTCCCTAACCCTGACGAATCCCCACAAATATCAAATAAAAGTTCAATAAAAGCAGCGCGTTAGTTAAAAAATAAAGTGAAGTGCATAGTGAAATGTGATCTCCTTATGATTTCCGACAAAAGAATTCACAGGAGCACTCCACTATGCACATTGAACAATTATTGCACAAAGTTTTTGGTACCACATCCCAAACAATAGATAAACGATTACATCGCAGCTTGTTAAAAGCCGCCAGTACATTAAGTGATTGCAAACATTTATCGATAGCGGGCTTAGGTCGTTGTTTAATAAGTTCAGCGGCAGTAAAACATTCAATAAAACGAATCGACCGATTGTTTGGTAATATCCGTCTACACCAAAAACGCCGAGCGTATTATCAGACAATGGTGAACTTATTGATTGGCGCTAATCCCAACCCCGTCATTCTCATTGACTGGTCAGGATTAACACGCTGTGGTGAATATCATTTCTTACGTGCGTCAGTGCCTGTGGGCGGACGCGCGTTAGTAATATGGGAAAGTACTTATCGGGAAAAAGACTATACGAGTCAGAAAACACATCGTGCGTTTATTAAAGAACTTAAGGCCTTGCTACCGAAAGGATGTTGTCCGATTATTGTTACGGATGCGGGATTTCGATGCCCGTGGTTTAAGCTGATACGTCAACAAGGTTGGGATTTTGTTGGGCGTGTACGCAACCGAACATACTGTTGTGAAACAGGGTCAAACGAATGGCTGCCGGTAAAACAGTATTATGCTAACGCCAGCCGCACCGCACGTTACCTGTTCGAAGGTTTACTCGCCAGAGACAATCCGGTGGGCTGTCATTTTTATTTGTTCCGGGGAATGAGCAAGCAGCGTGTTCGCAAGAATTTACGGGGCAAGAAAGTCCAGTGCAGTGCTAGTTTAAAACATGCCAAACGAGAGCGTGAACCCTGGTTAATGGTCAGTTCCTTCTCGCCAGAAGTAATGAAACCCGCACAAATCATTCAGTTGTATAAAGCACGGATGCAAATCGAAGAAGCCTTCCGTGATTTAAAGAACACCCGAAATGGCTTTAGCTTACGACATTGTCGTAGCGTTGATGTGCAGCGTTTAAACGTGGCATTATTAATCGCTGCTATGGCTATGCTGTTACTCTGGATAATTGGAATGATGGTCAAACAGAAGAAGGAGCACTATCTTTATCAAGCGAATACGGTTAGGCATCGTTCTGTTTTATCGACATTCATCATTGGATGGCAAGCCTTAAAACGAAAACAACGGTTTCGCATTCATGAATTTATTCATGCTTTAAATGAGTTACAGAGAGTAGCGCAATATGATTATCAAACCTAAAACTTGTGGGGATCCCTCAGGGCTTGACCCCCATTCTGCATTCTGCGGAACTTCCCGGTATTGTTTTTCTTTCCGGTGGACAAAGTGATGAACTCGCAACAGCGCACCTTAACGCGATGAACGCCAGCAATCCAGATCTGCCTTGGCCATTAAGTTTCTCTTATGGACGTGCACTACAAGCAGCATGTTTAAAAGCATGGGAAGGTAAAGCTGAAAATATTGAAGCGGCACGTAAAGCTTTATTACATCGTGAAAAATGTAATAGTCTGGCCTGCAAGGGCGAATATAGCGCAGACATGGAAAACGTCGCTTAATTAATTCATTACAATGCCGGAAAATCAACTTACTGAAGAGGCAAGTGTCGCCTATCAAGCATTTCAGGAAATGCGTGAAAGTAAACAAACCTATTTCGCTTTCTTGCAAGACATCGATGTTAAATACAAAGAGGGTGGCGAAGCAAGCAGCGATGAAACCGAGGAGCTGGCAAAACTCCTCACAGAACATAGTGAAAAAGTAGCCGCATTTAATGATGCCATGTCAGCCGTTGAAGATTTTGAAGCAAGAAATGCTTTGATAAAGCTGATGTCTTAACGATCAGGCTCACCGGCGCCAGCGTCTTGTTCCGCGGTGTTCGATTCTGCATGTTCCTCCTCGATGCCAAGCGCCCTGGCACGTTTTACCCATAGCTTTCGAGCCAGTACACGCATGTTTTCGACGCTGTCCATTTCATCCATGATTTCCACACCAAGCAAGGTCTCAACCAAGTCCTCAAGCGTCACGACTCCACTCGTCACCCCATACTCATCAACTACAAGGGCGATGTGCTGACGATCCTTGAGGAAACTTTCCAGTAATATCGACAACGATGTCGTTTCAGGAACCGCAGTGATGTCGCGTTTCAAAGACTTGAGCATTTCTCCTTGCTTACCCGAGGCTTTGCTCAGCAAAATATCATCCCTGAGAACAAAGCCGGTAATATTGTCAATTCCCGTCTTATAAATTGGAAGACGCGAGAATGGCTTATCTTTGATTTGTTCCATTTCCTCCGATACCGTTCTATCTTCGGCAAGGGCAAACACTACGTTACGTGGCGTCATGACATCCATGGCTTTCACCGATCCAAAGCGAAGCAGATTGCGTATTATACGGGACTCGCTATCGTGAATGTGCCCGCTATCATTGCCGAGCCGCGCCATGGCGATAAACTCGTCGCGACTAAAATGGTGTATTGCCTTTCCACGTGATATGAACTTTGTCAACTTTTCTGAGACCCACACAATTGGATAAAGAGCCACGATAATGCCCTTCACAAAAAGCACAGTCGGCACTACGAGTCTTGCCCAATAAATGGCACCTATGGTTTTGGGAATAATTTCAGACAAAAACAGAATAGCCAACGTCATTATCGCAGAGAACAGACCAAACCATGCACTCCCAAAGACAACTGTAGCTTTGGCACCTGCTCCTACCGCCCCGGCCGTGTGCGCGATCGTATTCAGAGTCAAAATGGCCGCGAGTGATTGATCAAGATTATCCTGTTTCAATCGCTTCAAGCGCGCTGCTCGTTTTGGTCGTTTTTCCTTCTGTCCCTCGATATATGAAGGCGTAATGCTCAATAACACAGCTTCAGCTACTGAACAGATAAACGAAACACCTATTGCCACCGACACATAGGTAATTAGCAGCAGAGTATCAGTGTTCATATCTTAGTAGACGTATCTCCATTTTGACCGACCGCTCCGTAGGTTGTTTTGTATCCGCTCGATGAGCTCCTGTAGTATTGTAATTCATCTGAAGCAGCTCGTGCGACACTCTTTCGAAATGTTCAAGCAGCCGAACGCCAAGCCTATGACGCGGCGGTACGCTGTGTCCATCTTGAGGCACATGTTCGCTGCTCTTCCCCTTCTCAGGAATGATTGGATATTTCGTCTTCAATTCAAAGAATCGATGTCCGACGGGATGTTGTTTCCATTTCCCATCGAGTTCTGAAAGCGTTCGCTCAATGAGGAAGTCAGCTGCCAAGACAAATCCTGTTGTCGTCGTCTGGCTTTCGAGTCTAATTGCAACCTGGAACCTGTCTGTGGGTTCGCGTGAGCTCTTCTTTTGGACTTGGTTCACGGCGCGTCGAGCAGCACTGCGAAGTCAATCGTGCCTTCATCCACGTATCCTGAATCTCCTGGATTGGATCCGTACTGGGCACTTGCGCGACCGTTTGGATAGAAATCGATGAGCCATGTGCCCGTGTAGACGGATATCTTCTCCGTCACGGGGGACACTGAATATGCCACACTCGCCAAGCAGACTGTCAGTATGGCCGTTAACGTCTTCATCTTGTCAGCGAACGCACACAACAGCGGAAACTACGCAGTAGTTGTCCGCTGCTTGTGATTGTTATGTTTCGTCCTCGGGCAACAATAATAATCTTTCACTCCGCCATACACGAACGAGATGAATTGCTTTAGCATGACGAAGATAAACCACCCGAAATGGAGGATGGATAATTTCGCGGATATGCTCTTGTTCGAATTCTGGCACCATCCTCCCGGCATCAGGATGTCGGAGTAGTGTTTGGGTATGAGCAAGAATAGCTTCAATGAACTCTAACCCGATTTCTGGCACTCCTTGCTCTTTATAATAAATTTTTATGTCCTGAAGATCCTTCAGGGCGGATTGGGCAATAATGAACTTCACTTATCCAACCCAAGAATTTTTTTTGCTTCCGACAACGTTACAGTATTTCCTTCTTGTATATCTGTAAGGCCTTGAGCTACAGCTTTAATAAAACGAAGTTCTTCAGCATTTTTTTCATAATCTTCAAGCCCTTGAACAACCGCTACGCCCCTTCCGCGGCTGGTTAAAAGAATTGGTCTCCTGGTATCATTGGCCCGATTAATAATCTTGCCGGGATTTACTTTCAGATCAGACAGAGGAATTACATCCTCTGAGAATTTAGTTACCATAATTTAAGCCCTCAATTTAACAGGGCTATTAATAGCACCTGTTAAAAGGTGCTGTCAAGAAACATAACGCACGGCTCACCGCGGAAATTTGTCCGGTACAGCCGCTGGTTATGAGATTTTTTGCTCCATTACTATATTGGCTCTTGAATATACCGGATGTTGGCCAAGGGATTTTGTAATAAAACCATGCTTTTTATAAAGTTTAATTGCAGCCTCTAATTTGGTATTTGAAACCAGATAGACTTTTTTTGCACTAATACTTTTTAATTTTTTGAAGCAGGTTTGAATTAGTAAATTACCGATACCATTACCTTGCTCATTTGGAGAAACCGCCATACGAGCCAACTCAAATACATCGTCATTTTCTTTGAATAAAGCACAAACACCAACAGCTTTACCATTGGATATAGCTGTAAAAATATAACCACCATTTTCGATAATTATATGTGGATTAGCGGCTAGTAATTTATCTACTTCTTCGATTTCGAAATAGGTTGAAATCCATTCTTCGTTTAGACGAATGAAGTCATCAAGATAAACTGAAAGATTCTCTACTATTTCCAATTTTTATTTCTCATAACAGGCTTGATCCTCTTCGCTCGCGTAGCTTTGTAGTGGAGGCGAAGCCGCAACGAAAAAGCTGTCGCCGTGATTGGCTTGGTTAGCTGCTTAGCTCTAAAGTAAATTGAGTATATCCGGAGTAGCACCGTAGGCTGCAGTATCCGCCTTTCCTCCGACAAGGATGCAAGGCAGCCCGGCGGCAGTTGCTCCTCCTAGATCCCTCCGCACTGAGTCCCCAATCATCACGGCGGTCGCCTTGTAGTGGCATAGTTAATTTGGCCACCTAACAAGAGGTGATATTATCATCTCATCAAACAATAGGTGACTCAATGACAAACAAAACTAGACAGATGTTTACCCCCGAGTTTCGATTGGAAGCCGCA
>Ga0214472_10009688_pt1 | contig 10038 bp, 9 predicted proteins | sample RVTome_6_FD_207662 | JGI IMG/M metagenome (GOLD analysis project Ga0214472, IMG submission 207662) | Soil microbial communities from uranium-contaminated site in the Upper Colorado River Basin, Wyoming, United States - RVT140D175 | ecosystem: Environmental > Terrestrial > Soil > Contaminated >...
CACCGCCATTCTGGTGCCACCGGGCCAGGCCGGGGCGTTGGCCGATGCCATACGGCGCCTCAAGGATGATCCGGCCCTGCGTGAGCGCATCGCCTACCAGGGCCACGATGTGTTGCTGACCCGTGCCACGCCCGCTATACTGGGGCAACAACTGCGAAATATCATTTCAACATTATGAAACCTGGCAATCAGAATGACATTATTGGAAAGACTCAGCAGGATAACTTTTACGAGACCTATTGGAGTGTACGCGGCAAGATGAAAATGAAGCCGCGATATCGGGTTTTTGCTTCCTGGATTAAGCGTGGAAGCCGGGTGTTGGACATTGGGGGTGGAGATGGCGTGTTCGGCGAGTTTCTTCGTGATGAGCTAGGTTGTGATGTCGTCTGTTTGGATATTTCCAGCAATGCACTCCAAATGGCACGGGAGCGTGGACTAAAGACGACACAGGCTGATGCGACCAAACAACTGCCTTTCGAGGACGATGAGTTTGACTACACAATTTCATCTGAGTTCATTGAGCATATTCCCAACTCGGAGGATGCGCTTCAAGAAGCAATGAGAGTTACTCGACAGTACTTTCTCGTTTCTTTTCCCAATGCCGCCTATTGGAGGTACCGTTTACAGATGATTCGTGGGAGGACTCCCAAGCAATGGGAAAAGCATCCCGCAGAGCATTTGAGGTTCTGGGCCATCCCCGATTTTCTTGAATGGGTCGATTGGGTCGGCTTCAAGGTCGTCGAGTATAAGTCGAGTAACGGGAAGAGGTACTTACGCGATTGGTGGCCGAACTTGTTTGGCTTCCAGATATGCTACAAGGTGGGCCGCAAGGTACAATGAAATTACTTGTCGTTGGCTTCCCCTACGTCCGCGAAAGGTATTTCGTCACCTGGCGGCATGTCCCCGAACCGGAACATTTCCGATTTCTTCTTCCATCACGCTGGACTGCCAAGCAGGGCAGGGTCGTGTTCACGTCGCCCGAGGATCCGCGCATCCGCACGACGCGTACCTTTTTCCATGATTCTCATGCCCCGCTTATCGGTGGACTCCTGAAGGGCTGGATGCCGGCCTTTCCATGGCATCTGTGGCGTATGCGCCGCTCTGTCCGGCTCGTCTACGCCTGCTCAGAACCAACTCTGCTGACGACGCTGTACTTCGCCTTCTTCTCCAAGCTGTTCGGCAAGAAGTTCGTCTGCTTCACCTGGGAAAACAGCCCCTATGAAAAAAAACTCCGTGGCTTGTCTTACGCTATTCACTACGCACTACTCACTATAAACTTGGCTCTCGCCGATGGCCTTATCTGTGGCAACCCTGAAGGCCTCGAAATCCATCGCAAGTACATGGACAAGCCAATTGCAGTTATACCGATGAATGGCTTGGATCCGGAATTCTTTTCCCTTCTACAAACTACAAACTACAAACTACAAACTTTTGCCGGAAAAGAATTGGACGGCAAAATCATTTTCACGTTTATCGGAGCCATCGGTTACCGCAAGGGCATCCACCTGGCCATCCGCGCACTTCCCGAGGTACTTAAGAAGGTGCCAAATGCTCATCTCGTCATCGCCGGGAACGGAGAGTACGAAGAAGAGCTCGACCGCCAACTAGAAACTACAAACTATAAACTCCCCATAACTCGCATCCCCTGGCTCGACGACCAGGGCGTACGGGCGCTTCTGTCGCGCACGCAAGTGTTTCTCTATCCCAGTATTCCGCACGGCGGATGGGCCGAGCAGTTCGGTTACTCCATGGCTGAGGCGTCGCTCATGGAGGTCCCGGTCATCGCCACGCGCTCGGGCTCCATCCCGTACGTGGTTAAGGACGGCGAGACCGGCATTCTAGTCGAACCGAATGATGCTTCATCGCTCGCCGATGCCATGGTGCGACTGGGGACCGACGAGGCATTACGCAGACGGCTCGGTGAACAGGGCCGAGAGTATATTTCCGAGCAGTTTTCACATAAGGCCATTGCTAAGAGATTTTTCCATTTCTTTGAGCTTATCAATGACTAGGGTACTGTACTGGAGAAAGAATTGCGGAGCGTAACGTGTAGAAGTTCGAGTTATGCGGTCTATTGTCCGAAAAATGTACGGTAGGAGGCTCCTGCAGTCGTTCTTCTGCAGGTTGCACCGTGTGGCACTTCTGGGCATGAATCATGGGCCGAGTCCGGTTCCCTCCGAGAATGGAGAGAAATGGTTTCTACGAATGTTAGTAAAACGATATTCGGGAGGCGTGTTATTTGACGTAGGGGCCAATATCGGAGACTATTCGGAACTTCTCGTAGGATGCCAATTCCCCAGTGAACAGATACACTCGTTTGAGCCTAGCTCGGTTTCGTACGCTCAGCTTGTGGCGAATGCACGCCTAGCGGGAATCCATAAGAATAATATTGCACTTGGTTCAAGGTCAGGAGAGTCCACGCTTTTCTCGGAGAAGGCCGGTAGCGGGCTCTCTTCTCTATATAAGAGAAATCTCCCCGAGAAGTATGGACACATACGAAATCCCGAAACAATAACGGTTTCGACTATCGACGAGTATTGCCACATGCATAACATTGTACATATCGCTCTTCTCAAAATTGATGTGGAAGGCCACGAGTTAGAAGTGCTCAGGGGGGGGCGGAATACGTTGGAGGGTGGACGCGTAGACACTATTCAGTTTAAGATTGGAATGGCATCGCTTGATGCAGGAGTTCGGCTGATTGACTTTCTTAGGCTACTCGAGCCCCGATACGAAGTCTTTAGGTTACTCAAAGATGGGTTGTGGCCGGTTTCTAGGCAGGATTGGAGTGGTCATGATGAGGTGTTTGTCATGGCTAATTACATTGCCTTGGCAAAACATCCATGAAAAGCTCAGGAGGATCAAAGATGGATACGAAATGCCCTACGATTTGGTACGTGCTAAACGCACGCTGGCCAACTATACGAGCCTATGGAGTACAGGTTGCAAAGACGGTCGAGGCTCTGTCTAAAACGGATCTCAGGGTCTTATTAATTGTTCCTTCCCGTAAAATGTATCCGGAACAAGAGTCGCAGTCCTGGTCGGAGCTCTATAAAGTCGATCGTTCGTTTGAAGTCATACGTCTTACTTCGCCCGATTGGGTGCTTAAGGGGTGGATCGGCAATATTGCGTTCGTTCTTCAGCAGGTCATTTTCGCGGCGAGGGCTACAATGTTCTTGCGCACAAAGAATGGCGTCATCTATAGTAGGGACCCGGTTTCGTTGTCAGTGTGCAGTTTTCTCGGAATGCCTCTTTTTTGGGAGGTGCATAAGTTGCCGAATCGTTTGGGGTGGGTGCACGGGTGGCTAATCAGGCGGCTTGCCGGAATTGTCGTTCTTACGCAGGGGCTGGCCGACCGACTGATCGATGAAGGAATGGCCCTCAATCGGATCCTGGTATCGCCGGATGGCGTTGACCTGAAGATGTTTTCTGCCGTTGAGACCCAGGAAAAGGTGCGCTGGGACCTCGGCCTTCCTGCCCAAGTTCCTATCATCGGTTATGTTGGACACCTGAGGACACTTGATGAGGAAAAGGGAGTCGGTGACTTGGTACGCGCATTTCGCAAGATTATTGTGGATATACCGGACGCAATTCTGCTCATTGTGGGAGGCACAGAGCGTGACATTGATTCCTACAAGGAGCTGTGCCGTAATATCGGGATAGGTGAGGGTCACGTCCGATTCGAGAGACACCAACCGTTCTCGCGGGTTCCCGCTTACCTACGTTCGATGTCGGTTGCAGTGATGCCCTTCCCGTATTCAGAGCATTACGCGAGGTTTATGTCACCGATGAAGATGTTTGAGTACATGGCATCGGGGACACCGATTGTTGCGACTGACCTTCCATCTGTCCGAGAGGTTCTTGATGAAACGACGGCCTTTTTTGTTTCTCCGGACCAGCCCGCTGAATTAGCTCGTGGGATACGAGAAGCGATTCAGTCGAGTGATACTGCAGCACGGAAGGCACGGTGTGCGCAGCGGGAGGTGGCGGAGTACTCATGGAATCGGCGAGCAGAGAGAATCAGAGATTTCATTCAGATTAATTCCTAAAGACACGCATGAATATAATCAAAAAAATCAAAGCTCATGTTGCTACGATGGTACAGGTGCGACGCCTGCACGGGATCCAGGCAGTCATTGGTGTCTATCTGAGCAAGATTCCCGGCGTACCACGACTTTTCCGTTTCCTTTTCGGTGGCTGGAGGATTCGTACTACTATTCTAGGGAGTACGATGTACCTCGATGTCTTTGACCGTGGATTGCACCGCAAGCTCCTCCTGAAGGGTATACGTGAGCGTATGCACGTAGAGCAGGTCCGACGTGCTGTGAAGAACGGCATGACCGGCATTGAGCTCGGGGCGAATATCGGATACTACGCATTGCTGGAGTCTCAACTAGTCGGACCGGAAGGCAAAATCATTTGCATCGAGCCGGACCCGACGAATCTGTTTTGGCTCAGGAGGCATATCAAGGAGAACGGGTTTAAGAACCTTGAGACCCACCAGTATCTCGTTGGAGACCATGACGGCATGGAAAAACTGTACCTCTCGGAATTCGCGAATGTTCATAGTATTTCTCCGACCAGGGGAACGCGCGGTTCGGTGGATGTTCCTATGTGGACACTGGATACGTGTATTGCTGAGCGTGGACTTCGTCCGGAAGACATTAGTTTTGTTCGTATGGATATCGAAGGGTATGAAGTGAAGGCGTTTTTGGGGATGCAGCGGTTTTTACAGGCAAGACATCCGATGCATATTCTCATCGAGTTTCATCCGGACTATTACGAGGAGTGGGGATGGACATTCCGTCAGTTGCTGGAGTTTCTGAAGGATTCCGGATTCATTATTCGGGAAGTTGCTCTAGATCGGTACCCTGACGGACGTCCGGGCCCGGTTCTCCTGCGCAACCCGACTATTGCAGAAGTTACCGATTCTCCTATTTTTGGAAAGGGGCTTGGCAGTCAGGCGTGGTTGGAACGAATTGCCTCGCAGTAGCGACCTTTGCACGCACTCGGTTTGTTATTATCGTGGCTAGGAACATGAAAAAGAGTAAAGCGCTCAAGCACGTTCAATACCCGATAAGCGTCTGGAACGACCTAATGAGGTCTATGTCTTGCACGGGAATCCGTCAAATGCAGTGTATCTCCTCGGCTGGAAGCCGACAGCTTCTTTCCGAGGACTGGTCAGAGTCATGGTGGACGACGACCGTAGCTGGCGCTTGAATACTCACCTCTGAATATTACTTGACAGAAGACAAATTTTAGTGAGAATGTAACATTATTTTGACCGTGAACCACTCCGTTATAAAGGAACCCATTGTTGTCATCGGCTATGGTTGGGTCGGCCAGGCCAATGCGCTTGCGCTCCATCGCTTCGGATACGATGTTTCGTTCTTTGATATCGTCCGTCCGTCGCTGAAGTATCCCGAATACGAACGTGACTTCGGGAACATCAGCATGCTTCCACATCCGCTCGATGTCGATAGTACTCATACGGTCTACCTAGTATGTGTCGGCGACCGAGTCGGTGAGGATGGGCGCCAGGATGTTTCGCTTATCCGAAAGGCGCTCGAGTCTTTGCGCGACGCGCGGGGGACTGTGGTGCTACGCTCAACGGTGCTTCCAAGGCATCTCCGGGATCTGCCCGTCTACCATTTCTACATGCCTGAGTTTTTGCATGAAAAGAACGCCGTTAAGGAAGTCGTTGACCCATATCTGTTCGTTTTGGGTTTGCGAGATGCCGCCCGGAAGGCACCCGGCCTTTTTTCATTGCTTCGCAAGCGGTCCGAGAGGGTCTTTACGGGCACTGTGCAAGAGGCCTCGTATATCAAATACCTCTGGAACATCTGGAACGCCACCCGCATTGCCTTCGTGAACGAATTCGGACGGATGCTTAAGGAACCAACTGACGCCCAAGCAATAGCAGAAATCGAGCGCGTGGTCGATTTTGTTCTCCAACGGGGAGAGTACCTTAAGTATGGCCGGTCTTTCGGAGGGCACTGTCTGCCGAAGGATCTCAATGCATTCCTCGCTGCCCATACCGACAAGGATCGCCCCTTGCTTCGTGGTGTATGGGACTCCAATGAGATACAAAAAACCTTGGAAAAAGAAAAAAAGCATATCCCAGAATGGTTCTCGTTCTTCACGTACGCCAAGACGCAGCGTCGGAGCCGCTTGGATGCTTGGTTGCGCAGGACCGGCATAAGGAGGATTGTCGTTCGTCTGGCGCGTCCCGTGCTGGCGCTTTATGAGCGAACCATTCCCCGATGGGATCTGGCCCGTACCCGGGCAGCCTGGGAGAGGGCCGGGCAAGAGAATCCTCGTTTTTTCATGGAAACAAAGACAAAGAGTGGGCCGGAGGTCGATGAGTTTGAACTTCGGGAGATGGGCAAACGGGACTACGACCGTTTCGTGCGCGAGGATCCGTGGCTCCGGGATCGGTTCCCGGATCTCGCCCGCGTGGACGCTCTGGACATCGGCTGTGGCATCGGCCGGATGACTGAGTTCTTCGCTGACGATTTCAGGACCGTTGTGGGCACCGACATCGCCTCATCGATTGTGGAAATCGCTGAAAAGCGTCTTGCCGAGAAAAGGAATGCGACCGTGCTGTTGAGCGATGGTACAGGTGTCGCTCTCGCGGATGCATCGTGCGACGTTGCGTTCTCATATCACACGCTTCAGCACATGCCGACCATCGAGAGCCTCGTGGCGCACCTCAAGGAAGTCATGCGGGTGCTGCGGCCGAGCGGATGCGCCAAGCTGCAGGTTCGTTCAGGATCCGTCCGTAAGATGCGGTGGTATTATGGCGTTTCATTGAGCGAACCTGATGCCCGGGCATTGGCGGAGTCGGCAGGGTTCCGCGTTGTTGGTTGCGAGGAAGAAGGGAACAAGAATTTATGGCTCCGTCTTGAGAAGCCCGCATCATGAAGAAGTCCCGCCGCACCAATCTCATCACAGGAGGAGCCGGCTTCATTGGGTACCATCTGGCGACCCTACTTCTCGCGGATGGACAAGAGGTGACACTGGTTGATGATCTTTCGCGTGGAAAGCACGACAGGGCCATGAAGGAGCTTTTGTCCCGGCCGGCCGTTCGGCTTATCCGGTGCGACCTGACGGACGTCCGACAGATGAATCAGCTTGGAGGTCCTTACGACCATGTCTATCATCTCGCCGCCGTTAATGGTACGGCCAATTTTTACGACGTGCCGCACGAGGTACTCCGCATCAATACGAAGTCGCTTATCAATGTTCTCGAGTGGTTCATAGCACATAACATGAAAGGAAAGATTCTGTTCACCTCAAGCAACGAGGCATACGCCGCTGGCCTAGATTCGTTCGGGACGCTTCCGCTTCCGACGCCGGAGGATGTCCCGATGGTCATTCCTGACTCTGACAATCCCCGGTGGACGTATGCGGCATCGAAGCTCATCGGTGAACTATTCTTGAGCCACTACGCGAAGCGGTACGGGTTCCGGATGAGCATCGTGCGGCCACACAACTTTTACGGACCCCGAGCGGGGTACGGACATGTCATACCAGAATTGATAGCACGTGCGACTCGCAAGGAAGACCCATTTGTGGTGTTTGGCTCGGACCAGACCCGCTCCTTTTGTTATATAGATGACGCCGTTGAAGCGATGAAAAGCGTCATGGAATCTCGTGCCACGGACGGAGAGACGTTTCATATCGGTTCCAATGTTGAAACTCGTATCGCGGACCTTGCCGACATGATTTTCACGCAGATGAGGTGGCGGCCCCGAAACCTTGTGCGCAAGAGTGCGCTGGTCGGGAGCGTGCAGCGACGACTTCCTGATGTCCGGAAGATCCGAAGGACTGTGGGGTGGAAGCCTCGGACCTCGCTCTATGCGGGTTTGGAGAAATCCGTTGGGTGGTACACTAACCCTGCAAATGAATGAATACCAATACGACACGAACGTACCGGATAGGATGCGTAACATCCTCGGTCTCGTATCATGGGGGTTGGGATACATTGTCCAAGGGGATTATTTCCGCCGTCTCTCGCGTTCATGGCGTGGTCGTGCTGACGGCCAGGGGAACAGAGAGTGACGAGGTGCCGTATCCCGTGCACGCGGTCCTTCCATCCCGCTATAGCAGTTTCGGTCTATTGAACCAGATACGCACGGCATGGCAGTGTCTGCGATATTTTCAGAACTGCGATGCGATACACACGTTCATTGAACCGTTGACTCCGGGTGCGGCATTCGCCAGCTGGCTCATGCGTAAACCGCTACTTATGACGCTTGCTGGCACGTACTGTGTTGTGCCGTCGGGAGGGTCGCTGCGAAGCGTGGTCAAGCGTACGCTCATGGTATTCATGTATCGCCGCGCCTCGTTCATCGCGACGGGCTCTCGCCAGAACATCGAACTCATTGAGCGAGAGGTCTCGCTTGCCGGCAAGTGGGAATTCGTTCCGTTCGGGGTGGACCTGGAGAAATTCACGCCACGGGACGGGGTATCGGCCCCGGAGCATCCGTTCTTACTTACGGTCGGGAGTCTCAAACCACGCAAGGGCGCCGATTATGTCATCCGAGCACTGGCGCTCATCAAAGACGATGTGCCCGACCTTCATTACTACATCGTCGGTTCGTTCGATGAGCGGAACGGGTTTATCTGCCAGCTCCAGCAGTTGGCCACCGAGAATGGGCTCCAGGAACGGGTGCATCTGCTGGGCCGGGTTTCGGATGAAGCGCTGCGGGACATGTATCAGACCTGTGCAGTATTCGTGCTGGCAGCCCAGACGGTCGGCGGGTCGTTCGAGGGATTTCCCATGGTGTATTACGAATCCCAGGCGCTGGGCGCGCCGGTCATTGGAACGTCCGGATACGGCTCCGACTATATCATACATGACGGTGAGAACGGGTTCCTAATTCCTCAAGAAAATGTGACGCGACTCGCGGACGCTATCAGGCGCATTGCAACCGATGGCGTACTACGCGAACGCATGTCGGTGCGGGCGCGTCAGGAGGCAAGGCGGCACAGCTGGAGTGTCATCGCCAAGCATTATTTAGTTGCGTACGGACGCGTTACACAATCATGACATGAAGGACGAGATTGGAATACAGAGCTACTGGAAAGAGCAGACGGAAAGAGGAACGAATCCCTGTCATTACCATAATCGATGGCAGGATGCGTATGCGTTCCGTGTCAGGATTCGGGCGTTTAGGAAAGAGGATTTTTTGGGCGCTCGACAGGTTATTGATATTGGATGCGGCATCGGTGAATATATGGAGGCGCTTTCTGCGTTGGCGTCGGATGCTACATTCATTGGGTTCGACTTTCCGTTTAATGTGCGCATTGCCAGGGAACGGTATGCCGATTTTCCTCGCCTGACCTTTTGTGATGGTGCCGTGCCGTCTGAAGAAATTGAGCGAGCGATGCGGGAGGCGGATATTGTGTATACAACCACGGTGTATGTTCATCTGGCACCCTCTTCGAGACGTGCCTTCCTAGAGTACGCCGGCGGTATGCACCCTGGCGCCAAGTTGATGCTTTTGGAGTACGCGCCACTACGTGTTCCGGAGTTCCAGAAAGGCCTTGCGCATAAGGAGGTGGAAGACGAGACGACGCTCATCCGCAAAATCTGTGAGCGAGGATTTGCCCTGTCTGAGGTCCGCCTGGTCAACTATCTAGACAGCTTCCTATTCCATCATTTTGGCTGCAATGCCCTGACGTACTACGCGACGCTTTTTGTGGAGAGCGTGTTGCGTGTGGCCCGCTTTCCTCGTGCGAAGTACCGGCTATTCATTTTCCGTAAGAATTGACTTATTATCGGTTTATGGCCATTCTGGTGTGGCGTGACTGACATTCGTTATGCCCAAAGGTATTCAATTCCTCGACCCACTTTTGACCGAGTCCGACATCCGCGCTGCAGTTGTCGTACTTCGTTCCGGCTGGATTACGCACGGTCCGGTGACTAAGGCGTTCGAGAAGAATCTCACACGGTATGTCGGTTCCCGATACGCCATTTTCAATTCCAGTGGCACTGCCGCATTGCATGTTGCCCTGCTCGCCGCTGGGGTC
>Ga0214472_10009689_pt1 | contig 10038 bp, 7 predicted proteins | sample RVTome_6_FD_207662 | JGI IMG/M metagenome (GOLD analysis project Ga0214472, IMG submission 207662) | Soil microbial communities from uranium-contaminated site in the Upper Colorado River Basin, Wyoming, United States - RVT140D175 | ecosystem: Environmental > Terrestrial > Soil > Contaminated >...
GCCGTCGGGCGTGATCTGACCGACCAGCAGGGTGTAGGGCACGATCGGATGTATGCCGACGACCGTCAACGCCGGAATTCCGAATATGATGATCGCTATCGACATCCAGCCGGGCGTGTCGACAATTGCCCGGACGGGTTCCATCGATGCGCTCCAATATGGATCCTGGAGCACGCTCGCCAGGAGCCCCGCGGAGAGAAACAGCACGGACTCCGCAGACACCTGACGCCAGGCGTTCTCCGTGTGGTCGCGCAAACCGCTTCGTATCTCCGGCGCGCGACGCGCGTCCCACAACAGCGTCCAGATCGCGAAACCGCCGACTGCCGCCAGCGACACGGCACTGGTGATCGACATATGCAGACCGATCCGCAGCACGAGCATCAGCGCGCCGATCACCGCCACCAGCAACAGCCCGTTCCATAACGGCTCCGGCCCGGTCGCCTCTTTCGCGTCGATGGCGACCACGCCCTTCTCCCGCCCCCCGAGCAGCAGGGCCGCCAGGGCCAGCGGGATCGCGATCGGCAGGGTATGGCTCCAGGTCACGTTCGGGAACTGCGTCATGATCAGCGCCGTGGGCGCGAATGTCGGCGCCCACAGCAAGGCGGCGCCGACGCCCCGGGTGACCGCCCGCGGTACGCTGACCGTCGGAATCGAGCGGTCGCGCAACATCGCCCCCAGCAGCGCGACCGTGCCCAGGTTCAGGACCGGCGCCAGCATGGTCGAGGACACCATCACGGTCGGCACGCGCCTGCGCTCGCTCACCCGCGCCAACAACCCCAACACCGCGGCATCGAGACGCATCGCCCGTACCGGAATGCGAATCAGCGAAACGCACAGCAACAAGGCAATAATCCCGAAGTATCCGGCCGCGTCCCGCAGTATCCTGCCGACGTCTCCGTGCACGGCGATCATCCCGAGCGCGATGCCGGTCAGAATCAGCGCCAAGCGTCCGCTGCCGCGCGCCAACCAGGCACCCGGCGATCGCGCGATCACCACCAGCAACACCAGCACGGCGGCGATTCCGAAGTACGAATGCCGGTAGAGGTCGCCCACCAGGGACAACAGCACCGACGCCCAGATCACATAGGTCACGAACGGATTCTCTGATCATCGCATTTCCTGCGCGCCAGGATCCCGCTGACGATGCGCGGCGACAGCTTCCTGCTGCCGAAGACGAATTGGCACTGCGGACCGATCAGCCGCAACGCGGCGATTCCGCAGAAGTACATGCCGGACTGCGAGCACTCGGCATTGTCATTCAGATACGGCAGTCCGTTCCGATGATGGATCGGGACGTTGCGCAGAAACCGCAGCTTCCGGATGTCGAACTGATAGCCGGTGCCCAACACCACGTGATCGACTGTGACCGAGCGCCCCCCCGGGCCGTCGATCGAGGCGGGCCACGGACCGCCGGGCGGCGCCAGCACGACTTTCGAGCGTTCATGGACCTTGACGCTGCTGCGCCGCAACGCATCCTCGATCGTCGGTTCCACCGTCCCGCGCAGCAGGAATCGGATCAACCGGTCCTGCACCGCCCCGGGAAGCCGGCGCATGAAACGCTCGACATGGCGGAACAGCAGCTTGTAGACGAGATTCCCCGGCGAATGGATCGACCGGAAGACCACGCCTTCGCCGCGCACCACCAGATGCGTCTCGACGCCGGACTGAGACATCGCCACGGCCGCCTCGACCGCACTCTGTCCTCCACCGAGCACCGCGACCGAGCGGCCGTTGAGCTCCGTGAAATCCTTGATGCTCGATACGTGGGTAAACGCGGACTCGCGCCCGCGGTACTCCGGCGGGATTCGCTGCATCCCGTTCAGGCCGACCGCGATCGCGACGTTCCGCGCCCGTATCACGCCGCGCTCGGTAACGACATGCCAGACCGCACCCGTTTTCCTGACGTCGACCACCTCCTCGCGCCGCGGCTGCACGCCATGGCGCTTCATGAACCAGCAGAAGTAGGCGATGAACATCGGAAAATCGATGGTCGATCGGACATCGAGATTCCGTTCACGCGCGAAATCCAGGAACCCATTCCCGCCCTGCGGGCAGTCGATGTTGGTCGAGCCCGCCGGCGAGCGCAGCGGAAGCGGCAGGATATGACGCTTCCAGAACGCCAACGGCTCACCCAGCATCTCGACTTCGAGACCCTGCGCCCTGGCATGGGCATAGAGGCTGGCCCCGGTCGGCCCGGCACCGATGATGGCCAGGTCGAGCACGCCCCGCCGGACACGCCCCGGATCCGACTCGACCCGACGGATGAGGATCTGACACCGGCCGCCGGCCGGCCGGTCACCGCAATCGAACTGGCGCCATACCCGCCATTCTCCCGTGCCGGGCGTCGCCGAGGCGTTCACCGCGACCTCGATGCCGAGCACGGTCGTCACTTCCACGAAGTCGCCCAGCATCGAAGACGCCTTGGCAAACACCTCCAGCTCGCAAACATAGGCGTCGTCGCGGAAGCCGGCCGCGCCTCCCGTCAGCACATTGGCGCAATGCACGACCGCCTCGGCGGTCGTCGAGAGCGTGATCCGTCCGGGCCGGGTGAACACGATCAACGAATGTTTCCCGCCGCTGCGCGTGATCGCTCCCTGGCGCGCCGTGACCGAACCGCTTTCGACGAACAGCAGCGCCGGCGCCTCGACGGCCGGCGCCGCCGCGGTGGCGGACAGCGAAATCGTGCCCGTCGCCCAGATCGACAGCGCCGACGCGGACCGGTTGCCCGTCGCCTCGGCCCGCCCCGTGTTTCCGGTCATTGAAATAGCCATCGCGTCAACTCATGCATGTTTGCGGCGTAGTTCCGACCGACGTACCGTTTGACCGACCGGTGGGTGGCGTTGAATCCGACGCGGTTACAGCGCGGCACCAGGCGCATCGTCGGAACGTCGCCGATGGAGTCACCGATCACCACGCAGTCTCTGCGTTTCAACTTCCTTCTGCGGAGCCACACCTTGACCGCTTCCGCCTTTCTGAGCGGCGTGCACACCGAACGTACCCGGCCGATCCGGCCGTCGGTCACCGCAACGTCGGTACCGACCACCTCATCGACAGTGACACGCATCCCGGTCAGCAGCGCGCGTGTCACCAGCGCGGGAACCGCCCCCATAAGCAGCACCGGCACTCCCCGTCGCTGCGCCACCCACAGCAACCGGCGGATCCCCGGCGTCAGGGCCACCTCGCGGGCGATGTCCTGGATCTCGCGCGCGGACCGCGATTCAAAGGCCGCAACCTTTTCGCGAATGACCGCGTCGACCCAGCGCTCAACTTCCTGGGCATCCTTGCCCGCCAGCACGCGCATGTCGTACAAGACCCGACTGACGTCGTGGGCGCCGATGCGCCTCAGCACGTGATTCAATACGCTGTCGCGAATGATCACGTGGCCCACGTCGCATACGATGCCCCGCACCCTGGTTCGCGCCTGCCGATCCTTCTCCATGACCATCTTTGCACGCTCCGGGTACGCGTCAGGCCGCGTGCTTCCTGCCTTCGGCGATTTGCTCCCACACGGAATCGTAGAAAACGGATCGCGCCTCGAGCGTCGCCAGACCGCCTTCGAGGATCCGATAGGCGTCCTCGCGGGTGTCGATGATCTTGCGGATCTCGTCGAACCACGCCTCGCCGTGCTCCTGATCGAGCGAGATGTGCAGATCCCAGAAGATCAGATCCTGCTCCGGCAGACCGGATCGCTTCAGACCGGCCAGCAGCATCTCCATCTGATTCGGCATCGCCAGCTCGAGAAAGCCCAGCGCACCCAATCCCTGCTTGTAGTTCCCGCACAGGAACGTGTGGAAGATCTTGGTGTTCAGCAAATGAATGCTGCCCACCAGCGGCTTGGCGACCGCATTGACGTCGCCGAGCGTGCGGAAGTTGCGCAGGAACAGCAGCGGATGGGCGGCGTCGGGATCGCCGGCGCCGAGCTCGTCGTGCAGGTTCTTGTACAGCTCGGCGCGCAGCTCGAAGGGCGTCGACAAGCTCTGCGCGGCGATGTGCAGGTGAAACACCCGGTTGTTGACGTAGTAGTTCTCCAGGAACGTCCTGACGCTTTCCTTCGACAGCCCTCGCTCGACCAGCGTCGTCAACAGCGGATGCTGATGGATGCGATGGTTGGTGGCGGCCTGCTTCAACTCCTCGACCGCCTTGTCCGGCGTGAAGTCGTCCCAGCAGTCGAGGTGAATCTGCGTCCGCCGGGCGCGCGTCTCGACCTCCAGGATCACGTTGCGCAGCGCCTGGCGCACGGTACGGCCGAAATCCATCACTGGCGTCTTGCGCTCCAACTCCTCCAGGTTCCAGTGGTAAAGCATGTACTGCACATTGGTCCAGGCGACCTGGTCGTCGGCCTCGAAGGCGCGCTTCGCCAGGGACTCGACGCCCGGCCGATAAGCGTGAATGATGTGGACCGCGTGGTCCCAGGAAGTCGGCGTCGGGTGAACGCCCTCTTTCGGCATCGGTACTTGAATTTCCATGTCAGACTCCATGATGTGGTGACTCGATGACTCCCGCTGTCGGTGCCCGCTCCGCGTCAGGGGCGCAGGCCGCCGTGCGGAAGACGGGGAAACAGGGTCGCCTTGTTGATGTGGTCGACACCCATGATCAGCGCGGTCAGGCGATCGAAGCCGACCGAAAAGCCGGCGTGCGGGACTCCGCCGAACCGGCGGGTCTCGACGAACCAGTCGAACTCGTCCAGATCGTGGCCGAAGTACTCCAGGTTCCGCTCCAGCTCCTCGACGTCGTAGACGCGCTCTCCGCCGCCGATGATCTCGCCCTGTCCGGTATGTGCGAACAGGTCGTTCGACGGCGTCAGGTGATTGCCGTCTGGTTGCGACGGAAACCAGAAGTTCTTGAGCTGCTGCGGGTAGTTGGTCACGAAGTACGGACGATCGAAGGTCGCGCTCAACGCGCCGAGCTGCGCATCGGAGAAGTCGTCGCCGAAGCCCATCGGCACGCCCCGTTGGTTGATCCGGGCCACCGCGTCCTCATAGGTGATGCGCTGGTATGACCGCAGCATCGCCTCGAGATGCGACGCATCGAGCCCGGCCAGTTCGAAAAGGTCGGCGTGCTGGCTGAGGAAGCTCGCGGCGAGATGCCGGATCAGCCCCTCTTCCAGGTCCATAATGTCGGCGTTGGATGCCCAGGTCAGGTCCACCTGCAGCTGCCAGATTTCGACCAGGTGGGTCCGGGTCGCCTCACGCTCGCGGCGGAACGACGGATTCAGCGCATAGACCTTCTCGACGCCACTGACCAGCGCGTCCGCGTACATCCACGGGCTCTGAATCAGCGTGGCGATCTTTTTGTTATAGTACGGGAAGGTGAAGACGTCGCCGCTGCAGACGCAGGATGCCTCGGTCAGAATCGGCGTCTGCACGAAGAAAAATCCGTGCTCGTCCAGATAGGCGCGTGCATATTTTTGGATGAAGTGACGGAACATGGCGGTCGCACGCAGCAGCGGCGTGCGGATGTGCAGATGGCGATAGCGCGTGTCGTCATAGCACGGCTCATCGAGCTTCACGGGTAGTGGCGCCGCACGACTGCGAACGCGCAATACCTCGGCGGTCGGTTCGCCATTCGGCCCGCCGCCCGGCGCGCCGAACACTTCCACAGTGCTCTGCAGCGTCGGCTCGCCATCCGCGAATACCGCCGCCGGAACGAAGACGCTGGAGGTCCGGCCCTGACCGCGAATGTCGATGAGCTTGTCGCCGTCGGGGCCGATATCCTGTATCGCCTCGACCCAGCCCCTCGCGACTACCGCGGTCTCATCGACCGGCCTGTTCACTATCGCTTGCAACATCGACCACCTCCGGTTTGTCCTGTACACACCCGGCCGACTGTCGGCCGTAACCGTTGCGCCGGAACCGCGCGACACCTGCCGCTCGACCCGACTCTCGCGGGCCGCGATGCGCTCGGGCCCGTCATGCATATCCCTATCGACGTCGCGGGTGAATCCGTCCCCGACTCTCCCGAGAATTTCGCATTGCCCGGACATTGGCCGACATGCTATCCGATGCCAACGAGGCGACAATACCTCGTTACGGTAATTCGCGGTCGCGGGGGAAGGATCGAAAACGTTTCAGACGATGGCGGTGGTGGTCTTGCGATGAGGACTACAGCGCTATCGATCCTTTACGGATGGCGCCGACGACCGTCCCGGTTCGCGTCGAGCTGTTCAGTTTCTGCATGATGTTCTTGACGTGGACTTTCACTGTCCAGACACTGAGATCGAGAATCATGGCAATCTCGTCGTTCGACTTCCCTTCGCACATCCAACGCAAGACCGTTCGTTCGCGCGCCGACAGCTTACCAATCTCCTGCGGTTGTCCGGACGTGCGCATCGCCATGCGCGACAGCGCTGTGTGCAGATGCGGCACCACCATCTCGAGGAGGAACTCCTTGTTGTCGTCCCACGTGTCCAGGTCCACCGAGAAGGATACATAGGAGATCAGGTTCGTCCGGTAGTCGACGAAACCGTGCGCAACAATCGCGATCTCCGTCGGCGCGGTCGACTCTGCCGGCATCTCGCCGGGCACGGTCGATGCGTGCATGTCGGCGGGCAGCATCACCAGCACCGGACGCTTGGTCCGCAACCAGCACAGAAAGACCGGGCAGCACAAGGAACCGTCGTTGGCCATGATGCTGACGAGAAGCCGATCCGGAAAGCCGCAACTGGTCCAGCTGTGGACGTAGTGATCGACCGCCGACAGGATTCCGCAGATGAACCGCGAGTGCGGAAGAATCTTGTGAAGCCGAGGATATAAATACCTGAAGAACTCGTCCCGGTCGTTGACATGCCGCGCAAACTCGATGATGGACGTCAAAGTCTTGCGCTCCCTCCGTAGATTTTTCATCTCTACCTTTCCTCGATAATGCCGCTCAGTATCCTGCGTATCATTGCTTTGTAGTTGCGGCAGACCACATGCTAACGGCGCGTCGCAACGGAAGAAATGAAATATTCACACTTCCACCGACGCCCGCCCGGTAACCCGAGCCGCCCCCCTGGCGCGCGGCAACCGCGCAAGCACCCGCCGACGACCAGCCGGCCTGCGTGGAAAAATTGATACGGATCGTAAGTGATGCGCCGGCGCCTGAGGACTGCTACCGCGGCGCGATTAGCCGCGCTCTCGGTGGGGAGCCCTGTTCCTCCCTGGCTGGGCGGGTATGCGCCGCGAGCGTCTCATTTATCTGTAATCGATGCATCCATTGCCGTTTCCCCAGTAACGTACTCAAACAATATGGCAATCATGCCATCCACGTGCGCGCGCCGGCTTCCCCGCCCCGGGCGCGCGATCCGCTTGCGCACTCGTTCGCCCTGCCCCACGTGGCGAGGACGTCACTGTATCCGGCGGGCCATAACGGTCAATAGCTAAGTGTGGTTATAGGCTCGGGGCCGACCCGGATTGGCCGGGAACTGGCCGGGTATCGCGAAGCGTCGACAAAATAGTTGAATCTGCAACAGAATGGTCCATGCGGCGAACGGCACACCTCCCGATGCCAGGGTGCTCGGGCCGGCCATGAACGCAGTCCCGCGAAACATGAATTTCCGATGATCGCCGACGCACGGAATTGCCGGCGTATTGACATCGCGATGGCGCGAGTGAACAATGGCTCCGCAGCGAGTTTTAGGGAGCATGAGCTCGACTATCCGCGGTCGAGCCGCTGAACGCGAGACGGGTTTCGCCTTCGGTTAAAAAAATCAGCGGTAACGGGAAGGATTGGCCGTCTATTGTCAGCAGTGATTCGCATTGGAAAACCGGCGACCCGCGGGCCGCCGGGTAGCTGCTGTCGAGTTGAGGCGGGACACTTCGTCGCGCATAACGGCGTCGCGGCTGGCCTATCTAGTGATGCCCGACAGAGCAACCTGATTTTACGGTTGCCGAAGAAAGAAGCGTTGCGACAAGGGAGTGCACATGGAGATTTTGGCGAGGCGTGAGTCGCTAGGCCGCCGTGATACTGATCTATTGTTTGGAATCATCGACGCCTGTTACTCGGGAAACACCAGCGATCCACCGGAGCAGCTGATCATCCCCCAGTTCGCAGAACTGATCCCGCACGAGACGTTCATACACGCGCGCGTTGACCTTAGACACCACGACCTCTGCCGGCAAGTCAACATCGTCGTCCCCGGCGAACCTGTGGCGCGCCGTCGGTATCTGGACGGCATCGCCGATTGTTCGTTGATACGGCGGTGGATGGCCACGCGCGAGCCGGTGTATTGCAGCGATCTCGATTACGCCGCGACGCCGCTCGGCTCCGGCGCCGCGCCCTGCGAGCCCTTATTGACCCGCACCGATATCGTCGTGCACGGAATCATGGAGCCGGGTAACGTCTCGGCGAGTTGTTATGCCCTCGTGGGACTGCATACGCCATGGTCCGCCCGCCATGCAAAGCTGCTACAGCGCATTGTGCCACACCTCAACGCGGCGCTGGCGCGGGGCGCGGCCAACCAGGCGAGATCGACGGTCGAGAAGGATCCGCTGACCGCGCGTGAGCTGGAGGTGCTGCATTGGGTCGCGAACGGCAAGTCCGACGTCGAGATCGGGACGATACTCAGCATCAGCGTGCACACCGTGCACATACACGTGCGGAATATCAAGCGCAAGCTCGACGCGGCGAACCGCACGCACGCGGTAATGCGGGCCGTACGATCCGGCCTGTTTTAGCGGCGGACCGGCCACCGCTATGACGCGTCGAGAACTGATCAATACCGGCACCGATCGGTCATGACGACCGAAGCCAGCGATCCGCGCGCCCAACGTTTGCGCTGGGCCACCTTCGTGCTGGTCGTGCTGGCATACATGCTGTCGTTCTTCCACCGCATGGTGCCGGCGACGATTGCCGCCGATCTCCAGCAGACCTTCGCCACCAGCGCCGCAACGCTCGGTGGCATTGCCGCCACCTATTTCTACGTCTACACCATCATGCAGATTCCCACCGGCATACTGGTCGACACGCTCGGCGCGCGCCGCATTCTGACGCTGGGCGGCATCATTGCCGGCGCCGGCTCGTTGCTGTTCGGGCTGGCCGATTCCGTCACGGTGCTGGCGATCGGCCGGCTGCTGGTCGGCCTCGGCGTTTCGGTGACTTTCATCGCCATGCTCAAACTGCACGCCACCTGGTTTCACGACCGTCACTTCGGGACGGTGACCGGGCTGTCCATTCTGCTCGGCAATATCGGGAGCCTGGGCGCTGCCGCGCCGCTGGCCTGGGCGCTGACCACGACGTCGTGGCGGTCGGTGTTCGAGGCGATCGGCGTCGCGTCGCTGGCGCTCGGCGTTCTGACCTGGTTCGTCGTCCGCAACAGCCCCGCGGCGGCCGGCCTTCCCAGCATGCGCGCGCTCGACGGCAAGGCCGAACATCCGCCGCACGACGGCCACTGGCGGGACGGCCTGTGGACGGTGATCCGCAATCGTGCAAGCTGGCCGGCGTTCTGGTTGAACTTCGGCCTGGCGGGTTCGTACTTCGCCTTCGCCGGGTTGTGGGCGGTGCCCTATCTGCAGACGGCGTATGGGATGACACGCATCGACGCGGTCGGTTATACGACACTGCTGCTCGCGGGCTTCGCGGTCGGCGCCTTGCTGATCGGGATGCTGTCGGATGTCTTCGGCCGGCGCCGTCCGGTCGTGCTGGTGGCGGCGTTTCTCTACCTCGCCTGCTGGCTCCCGCTGTTGCTACGCCTGCCGCTGACACCCCTGGCAATGCTGTCGCTGTTCTTCGTCATGGGTCTCGGCGCCTCATGCTTCACGCTCAGTTGGGCCTGCGTGAAGGAGGTCAACCCGCACGCGCTGTCGGGCATGGCGACGAGCCTCGCCAACACCGGAGCCTTTCTCGGCACCGGCATCCTGCAGCCGCTGGTCGGCCGGGTAATCGACACGGCGCTGGTGACGCGGGCGGCGCCGGTCATTTCCGAGGGCGGAGACTACCAGGCGGGCATGTGGCTGTTGTTCCTATTTGCGGTCTTCGGCTCGGTCGCCGCTTTGCGCCTGCGCGAGACTCATTGCCGCTACGTGCACGAGCCGGCCGCCCAGAACGCATAGCGGGGGGGGG
>Ga0214472_10009690_pt1 | contig 10037 bp, 11 predicted proteins | sample RVTome_6_FD_207662 | JGI IMG/M metagenome (GOLD analysis project Ga0214472, IMG submission 207662) | Soil microbial communities from uranium-contaminated site in the Upper Colorado River Basin, Wyoming, United States - RVT140D175 | ecosystem: Environmental > Terrestrial > Soil > Contaminated >...
ATCCGCCGATAGGCGTCGGATTCGAACTGAGCGTTGGCGAGGGCTGTGAGTTCGGCCCCGAGAGCCTTGACCGCCATCCTGTTCGTGCCCTTGCCCGTCGCTGCCATCGCGGTCTCCCTGGTGAATACTCCTGACCATGGGGAGAATACCCAAGATCGGGCGAATCCGGAATGCCGCCCAGTTCCGTCCGCCACGCACGGGGAATGTCCAGGAGCCGCGTGGGCCTCCTTCCAGGACAGCCCGGGGAGGTTGAACCTTGGGAATGGTTTGCCTGCCTGCCCAGACTGCGCGAAGGGCCATGTGCGTCAAGATTTGCACTGATGGCCGTGGGGATCGGCGTTAAACTGAGGCCCCTTACAATACGGTCCGCCTCCGCGACCGGGCCAGCATCGGAGCAAGGACCGTGATTGGGTAGTCTGTCGGTGTGGGGGGAGATCGTGACGGAAATAGGAGCTTATCGTCCGAGGGACTGGAGTAGCCATCCGCCGCATCTTCAGGAATCCTACAGATCCACGGTGCTGCGCGCACCTCGCAAGCGCCTCGTGCCCTTGCCCCAGACCCTGTCGGAGCTGACCGGGCCGATCTACGGGCACGAGGCGGTGCTGGACATCGACGGCGATCTGACCCGCAACGGTGTGGTTGATGGCCCGCCACTGGGTGAACGCATCATCGTCACCGGCAGGGTCGTCGACGAGGACGGCCGGCCTCTTCCGGACACCCTGATCGAGGTCTGGCAGGCCAATTCGGCCGGGCGCTATATCCATGCGGCCGATAACCATGATGCGCCACTGGACCGCAATTTCTTCGGTACCGGCCGCTTCGTTACTGGGCCCGACGGGCGCTACCGGTTCGTCACCATACGGCCCGGGGAGTATCCGTGGCCCAATCACGAGAAGGCGTTCCGGCCGGCCCATATCCATTTCTCCCTGTTTGGGCCGAGCTTCGTCACTCGTCTTGTTACCCAGATGTATTTCCCCGGCGATCCGCTCCTTCCCTTCGACCCGATCTTCAACGGCGTGCCCGACGCCGCCGCCCGTCAGCGCCTCATCGCGCGCTATTCGGTCGAAGCGACGGAGGCGGATCGGGCGCTCGGCTACGAGTTCGACATCGTCCTGCGCGGGCGGCGTACGACACCGATGGAGGGTTGATCGGTGGCCGGGCAGACGCCGTCGCAGACCATTGGCCCATACTTCGCCTATGTCCTCACGCCCGAGCCCTACGGACGCAGGGGGATCGCGGACAACCGCCTGACCACGCCCGCGACCCTGGGGCCGAGGATTCGCATCGTGGGAAGGCTGCGTGACGGAATGGACCAGCCGGTCGAGGATGCCCTGATCGAGATCTGGCAGGCCAACGCCGCGGGCCGGTACCGGCATCCCGCCGATGACCGGGACGACGTGCCTGTCGATCCGGCCTTCACGGGATTCGGGCGGTGCCGGACCGGCGGGGACGGCGGCTTCGAATTCCAAACCGTCAAGCCCGGCCGCGTTCCCGGCCGCGGTAACCGTCTGCAGGCGCCCCATATCGGGGTCATCGTCCAGGCCCGCGGGTTGCAGGTCCCCGCGTTCAGTCGAATCTATTTCTCCGATGAGGCCCCGGCGAACGGGGAGGACCTGGTACTCTCCTCGGTCGAGGAGGAGCGCCGGGGGACCCTGATCGCGCGGCGCGAGGAGGCCGAGGGCGGCCCGGTCTACCGCTTCGACATCTACCTCCAGGGCGAGCGAGAGACGGTTTTCTTCGATGCGTGAAGCGGCGGCGCCCACTTGAAGCCAATGGCCACGATCTGCACCATATCCGAGGCAATCCGCGACCTACTCCACGACGGCGACGTGGTGGCCATGGAGGGTTTCACGCACCTTATCCCCCATGCCGCCGCCCACGAGGTCATGCGCCAGGGCCGCCGCGACCTGACTTTGGTGCGGATGACCCCCGATCTCATCTACGATCAGCTGATCGGGATGGGCTGCGCACGCAAGCTCGTCTTCTCCTGGGGCGGGAACCCGGGGGTGGGCTCGCTGCATCGCTTCCGCGATGCCATCGAGAGGTGCTGGCCCAGGCCGCTCGCCCTCGAGGAGCGCAGCCATGCCGATCTCGCCAACGCCTATGTGGCGGGGGCATCGGGTCTGCCGTTCGCGGTGCTGCGGGGTTACGCCGGCTCGGACATGCCCGAGCATACCGGCAGCATCAAGTTCATCTCGTGTCCCTTTACAGGCGAACGACTGGCGGCGGTGCCGGCGATCCGCCCCGACGTGACCGTCATCCACGCCCAGAAGGCCGATCGCCGTGGAAACGTGCTGCTTTGGGGTATCATCGGCGTGCAAAAGGAGGCCGTGCTCGCCGCTAGGCGCGCAGTCGTCACGGTGGAGGAGATCGTCGACGATCTCGAATCCCCGCCCAACGCTTGCGTCCTGCCGCACTGGACGGTGACCGCGGTCTGTCCCGTCCCGTTCGGTGCGCATCCGTCCTATGCCCACGGCTATTACGACCGTGACAACCGCTTCTATACTGCCTGGGATTCGATCTCCAGGGATCGCGAGACATTCACCGCGTGGATGCAGCGCCACGTTCTGGAAACCAGGGATAATGTGGAGTACCGCAGAATTCTCTCGGAAGATGGTTTTGGGGGTGGTGTCCCATGACCGATGGCGTCACCACGAGCGAAATGATGACCGTGGCAGCGGCCCGGATGCTGCGCAACGGCGCCGTCTGCTTCGTCGGGATTGGGCTTCCCTCGACGGCCGCCAATCTCGCCCGACTGACCCATGCTCCGGACGCGGTGCTGATCTACGAGTCGGGGCCCATCGGCGCCAAGCCCTCGGTGCTGCCGCTCTCCATCGGGGACGGGGAGCTTGCCGAAACCGCGGACACCGTGGTCTCGACGCCGGAAATATTCCGTTACTGGCTGCAGGGTGGGCGCATCGACGTGGGCTTCCTTGGGGCCGCCCAGATCGACCGCTTCGCGAACCTGAACACGACCACCATCGGACCTTATAACTCCCCAAGGGTTCGCCTGCCGGGCGCCGGTGGTGCACCCGAGATCGCGGCCCTGGCCAAGGAAGTGCTGATTATCCTGAATCATGACCGGCGCGCCTTCGTCGACAAGCTGGACTTCGTCACCACTGCCGGATTCCTCGACGGCCATGACGGGCGCGCGCGGGCGGGGCTCCCGGGGAAGGGGCCGGCGGCGGTGATCACCGATCTTGGCATCCTGCGCCCGGATCCCGAATCCAAGGAGCTCGTGGTGACCGACCTTCATCCGGGGGTCAGACCCGATCAGGTCCGGGAGAGGACCGGCTGGGACGTGCGCTTCGCCAACGATCTCCGAACGACCGAGCCGCCCCGGGCTCACGAGCTGGAGGTCCTCAGGGAGCTCCTCCGACGGACCGCCGAAGCTCACGGCATGACGGCGTAAGAGAGGGTCCATGCCCCCCGGTCTCCTCGATTCCCTCTTCACGTCGCAAGCCATGGACTCCGTCTTCTCCGACCGCGCCCATGTCCAGGGCATGCTCGATTTTGATGCGGCGCTTGCCCGCGCCGAGGCGAAGGCGGGAATCATCCCGGCGAGGGCCGCCGAGGCCATCGCCGCGAAGTGCGACGCCGGGCTGGTCGACATCGACGCCCTCCGCCGCGATGCCCGCGACGCAGGCAACACCTTCCTCCCCCTTCATGGGCAGCTCACGAGGCTTGTCGCGGCGGATGACGTGGCGGCGGCGGGATTCCTCCATTGGGGCGCGACCAGTCAGGATGCGATGGATACCGGCCTCATGCTCCAGCTGCGCCGGGCGCTGGAGTTGATCGAGGGCGACCTGGAGAAGCTTTCCGAAGCGCTCGCGGTCCAGGCCGGGGCCCATCGGAACACTGTGATGGCGGGACGCACCTGGCTTCAGCAGGCGCTTCCCGTGACCTTCGGCCTCAAGGTGGCTGGCTGGCTCGACGCCGTGGAGCGCCACCGGTCCCGGCTGGCGGGACTGCGCCCGCGGCTCGTCGTTCTACAGTTCGGCGGGGCGGCGGGCACGCTCGCCTCTCTCGGGGACAAGGGCCTTGCCGTCGCCGAGGCGCTGGCCGTGGAGCTCGGCCTGACTCTCCCCGCGATGCCCTGGCACGGCCATCGCGACCGGCTGGTGGAAGCGGGGCTCGCCATGGCCGCGCTCGCCGGGTCCCTCGGCAAGATGGCGCGGGACATCTCGTTGCTCTCCCAGACCGAGGTGGCCGAGGCGTTCGAGCCGACCGGCGCGGGACGGGGCGGCTCCTCGGCCATGCCCCAGAAGCACAATCCCGTCGCCTGCGCGGCCATCCTCGCCGTCGCCCTGCGAATGCCGGGGCTGGCCGCATCCCTGCTTGCGGCCATGCCCCAGGAGCACGAGCGCGGGCTCGGCGGCTGGCACGCCGAATGGACGACGCTTCCCGAGATGTTCCGGCTGGCCGCGGGAGCCTTGGAGCAGGCCATGTTCCTGGCCTCCGGCCTGGAGGTGGACGCCGCGCGTATGCGGGCGAACCTCGAGGCGGCCCAGGGCCAGATCATGGCCGAGGCCATCAAGATGGCGCTGGCGCAAAGGCTGGGGCAGGGGGTTGCCCACGCTATCGTCCGCCGCGCCTGCGAGACCGCCGCCAGGACGGATCGGCCCCTGGGGGAGGTCCTCGCCGGCGACAGCGAGGCCGCGGCGGCGATTCCGGTGGTGGAACTGTCCGCCCTCCTCCGGCCGGAATCCTATCTCGGCGGGGCGGAGGACTTCGTTGATCGCGTGCTGGCGGGACGACGAGGATATTGAGCGCGGCGCCCGAGGAGCGCACAGTGCCATCGAAAGGAAGGGACATGGACGAAAAGGATCGTCAGAAGCAGGGCATGGCCATGCGCCGGGCGGTGCTGGGCGACGCCCATGTGGATCGGGCCGAAAGGAACAAGAACGAGTTCAATGGCGACTTCCAGGATATCATCACGCGCTATGGCTGGGGGGAGATCTGGACGCGGCCCGGCCTCGACAAGCGCACGCGCAGCCTCGTCACCATTGCCATGCTGGTCGCCCTCAACCGGGAGGCCGAACTGCGGATGCATTTACGCGCCGCCGCCAACACGGGCGTCACCCGCGCGGAGATCAAGGAGCTTCTCATGCATAGCGCTCTCTACTGTGGATTGCCGGCGGCCAATTCGGCGATTCACCTGGCGGAGGAAGTGTTCGCGACCACCGAAGAATGGCGCAAGCAGAAGAGCTAGACCGGGTTTCAAGCAGGGCCTTCCAACCGGGGCAGCCCAACGGACAAGGGGAGAATCTCGATGAGCACCGCGACCCTGACCCAGGAAATTCCCGTCGACAATCCGCGCATGCTGATAGGCGGAGAGCTGGTCGAGAGCGAAAGCGGACGCTGGCTCGAGTCCATTAATCCCGCCAACGAGGAGGTCATCGGCCGCGTGCCCCGGGCCACGGCGGCGGATGTCGGTCGCGCCGTGGCCGCGGCCGAGGCCGCGCAGCCCGCCTGGGCGGCCCTGTCCGTGGCGGAACGGGCGCGGTATCTCCGCAAGCTGGCGGACGCGCTCCATGAGCAGCGCGAGCGCATCCTGATCACCGAGGTCATCGACACCGGCAACACGATCGCCAAGATGCGCAACGACGTGCAGGCCGCCGTCAACCAGCTCTACTACTACGCGGGCCTCGGCTATGAGCTCAAGGGCGACACCATCCCCGCGACGCCCGGCAACCTCCACCTCACCGTGCGCGAGCCTTACGGGGTCGTTGGGCGCATCATTCCGTTCAACCATCCGGTGATGTTTGCTGCCGCCAAGCTAGGCCCGCCCCTGATCGCCGGGAACACCATCGTCGAGAAGCCCTCCGAGCAGAGCCCGCTGTCGGCCTCTATCCTCGCCGAGATCTGCGCCGAGGTCATGCCGCCTGGGGTGGTGAACATCGTCACCGGCCTCGGGCGCGAGGCGGGCGACGCGCTGGTGCGCCACCCCAAGGTGAAGCGGCTGGCCTTCATCGGCTCGGTCCCCACTGGCATGGCCATCCAGCACTCGGCGTCGGAGGTGGCGGTCAAGCACGTCACCCTCGAGCTCGGCGGCAAGAACCCGATGATCGTCTTCCCCGACGCCGACCTTGCGAAGGCGATCCCCGCCGCGATCAACGGCATGAACTTTGCGTGGCAGGGCCAATCATGCGGCTCGACGAGCCGGCTGTTCCTCCATGCCGATATCCATGACGGCTTCCTCGAGGAGCTGACGGGGCGGGTTTCGAGGATACGCGTGGGCGATCCCCTGTCCGAGGATTCGGACATGGGCCCCGTCAACAACAAGGGCCAGTACGAGAAGGTCCTCCACTACATCAAGGTGGGCGGCGAGGATGGTGGCCGGCTGATGACGGGAGGGAAGCGGCCCAACGGCAAGGGGTTCGAGAAGGGCTACTGGATCGAGCCCACGGTGTTCGCCGACATGAGGCCCGACATGCGGCTCGCCCGCGAGGAGGTCTTCGGGCCGGTGCTATCGGTCTTCAAGTGGACCGACCTGGACGAAACCATCGAGATCGCCAACTCGGTGGAGTACGGCCTCACCGGGGCGGTGTGGACCCGGGACCTTTCGACCGCCATCCGGGCCGCGCGGCGCATCGCCTCGGGATACATCTGGGTGAACGGGGTCGGGGGCCATTTCCCGGCGACTCCGTTCGGCGGCTTCCGCAACTCCGGGACCGGGCGGGAGGAAGGCATCGACGAGATGCTCAGCTACACCGAAGAGAAGTCGATCCACATCATGCTGTGATCAGGCACCCGGCTTCTCCTGGGGGGCGTTGCGCGCCGACTTCTGGGCGGCAATGGAGTGGGGCGTGGGCAGCACGATATCGAACTCGATGAAGAGTGAGTCCTTCTCCATTCTTTCCTCGAGCGGCAGCAGGCGGGCGGTCACGCGCTGATCCTGATTGAGGCGCCGATGTCGGGCGAGGAGCTCGTCCTGCTCGTTGAGCTCTTCGTCCGGAAAGTACATCTGCGTCACCAGCCGATCATGCGGGGTCGTGACCTGGAAATGGACATGGGGCGGGCGCCACCAGCCCGGCGTCGAGGTGGGGTAGGGACCGGGCTTGGTGGTGCGCAGCCGGTAGAATCCGTCGGGGCCGGTCTTGAGGACGGCCCAGCCGGTGAAATTGGGGTCGAGGGGCGCGGGGTTGAGGTCGCAGGGATGGGGGTAGCGTCCGTGGGGGTCGGCGTGCCAGATTTCGACCTCGGCGTCGGCAACGGGATCCCCGGTCAGGTCGATGATCCGCCCGCGCACGTAGACGATCTGGCCCTCCACCGGGGGGCCCCCCGCGGGGGAACGGGTAAGGTCGTTGCCGCGCGCCTCGGGCTTCTCGACCGGATACATGGGCCCGATCTCCTCGCTTGGCGTGCGGGGAAGGAACCTGGCCTCCGCGCGCAGCTTCCGTTCCTGCCGTTCCGATGACACCGTGTCAGCCATTCAGTTCCTCCATCGCGTCGGACGCGCGTGCGATCGCAACTGTGATCGGATCATAGGAAATGGCCGCTGACCAGGGGGAAGATCCGCTGGTATGCCTCGCCGTAGACCATGTCGCGTCCGGAGTTGCGTTTGCCCTGCACGCCGCGCTGGATGGCGACCCGGGTATAGTACTCCCACAGGTGCTCCTGTGCTTCCATCACCTCGAACGCTTTGCGCTTGATGTCCCATACCTCGGTGATGTCGAGAATCACCTGCGGCATCCAGTGGCATTGCTCGGTCTGATGGGGCTCGAACAGGTAGACCTGGGGCGCCCCGATGGGCTTCGTCTCGGGCTTGTAGCCGTGGGCCTGGGCGACGATGCGGGCTTCCTGGGCGACGTGGGCGGCGAGCGGATGATCGAAGTTGTAGGGGTCCTCGAGGGAATGGGTGAGGACGAATTCGGGCTGCAACTCCCGGTAGAGGTCGGCGATCTCGTAGATGGCCCCATCGGGCACCCGCAGCGGATAGTCGCCGAGATCGAAGAAATGGGGTACGCCCCCAAGGATGTCGGCGGCGCGCTCCGCCTCCTTGCGCCGGATGGCCTTCACCTGTTCGAGCGTCATCCCGCCTTGGGTCCAGAGCTTCGCCGACTCGCCTCGTTCGCCATAGGACAGGCAGACCACGCGCACGTGGTAGCCGCGCCTGGCATAGAGCGCGATGGCACCGCCCGCGCGCCAGACGAAATCGGCGGCATGCGCCGAGATCACCAGCGCGGTCTTGGTTCCGGCATCGCTCATGACCCCACCTTGAATTTTCGTTGTTGCCCAGCCTCCGGGCCGCGGGACCCCTCATGAGGGTGGGGACGCTCCCCCAAGCCTCCCGATTATAGGCGAACCGAGACCCCGCAAAAGCACAATAGGGTGCGGACCGGCTTGCGCGTCGGCACATGCCACTTGGCCTTGTGGCACCCTGTCGCATGGTCTGATAGGATTTTGCGTCGAAGATCCGATGGAAGCCGGAGAGCGCCTACCTCACTCCATCGGGGTGACGCGGCGGCGGGAGAACGAGAGGGAGGCCGATGCCCGAGGAGCGAGGTATCCGCACCAAAGGAATCCTGCACTTCACCATATCGGTCCGCGACCATGAAAGAGCCGCGGAGTACTATGCGGACTTGCTTGGATGTGAGATCGAACGCATCAGTTCCCACTTTGCGTTCATGCGTTGCGGCGAGGACCGGTTCGTGCTGGCGCGGATGCCCAACCATGCCAGTCCAAATCCGCCTGGGGGAACGTGGTTCCACCACGCCTTCATCGTCGATCCCCCGGAGTTCGATCATGCCATGGCGGTCATCAAGGCACGAAGGATTGAAATTCTCAAACACGAGGACGCCGGGCATCGCAGCTTTCCCGGTCGGCACGTCTACTTCCACGATCCCGACGGCAATGGCGTCGAAATCTATACGACGCTGGAATCAGATCCCTGAATCGTGGCCGTGGCGAATGGCGACGGCGTCGACGAAAGCGCATCAGGCCTGTTCAATCAGATTCTGAACAGGCGTCCCGGGTTCAATTCGAGAATCTTCTTCACCGAGTCCTGCGCCAAGTCGCCGTCTTCACGCATGCGTTTCAGGGCTTCGACCTCGGTTGCCGTGTCCTTGTGGCCATAGTCCGTCCCAACCAATAGGTGGTTGTCGCCGATCTCCGACAGGAGCCATGGGAGATCGTCGGTTTTTTGAGTCGTAACGTAATAGTTGCAGTCCGACAGGAGGTCATCGGCGGGGCGCCGACCCTTTCGCTGCAACCGAAGTCTCGCCTCACCGAGGACATAGGGCACCCACTGGGCGCTGGCTTCGATGAAGGCCCAGCGCAATCCGGGGAATCGGCTCGGAATCTCCTCTTCGAGGAGGGAGCTAAAGGCGCCGAGCACGGGGAACTTGAACGTCATCAGGGCGGAGAGACCGACGCTCAGATCATGATAGGGGTAGCTGTTGACACCCGCGTGAAGGCACACCGCGAGATCGAGATCCTGGGCCATTTCATAGAGAGGAAAGAAGTAGCGGTGGCTCAGGAGCCGCTCGCATTCGATGCCTCGCATGAAGATTCCACAGGCGCCGTGTTCCTTGCAGAATTCCAGCTCGGCGCGCACCTTGCCGGCATCGACAAGCGACAGAAGCGGGGGCACCGCGACCCAGCGCAGGCGGCCCTTTCCGCGGCCCCAGATATCGGCGAGCCAGCGGTTGTAGCTGCGGGCAAGCGCGAAATCGATGTCCGGCTCCATGGTGAGGGGCCGCAGGAACAGGCTGGGGAACAGCACCTGAATGTCGATGCCCATCTCGTCCATGTGGGCGATGCGCCTCGGGATATCGGCCATGGTCCCCGAGTCCTCGGGAACGTCCTTGCCGACGTTGCTGCCCTTGGAGAGCATCCGACCCTCGATCACCCAGAACTCGTGCCGCTGGTTGTTGCGGTAAGGGGCTCCGTCCGATGGGTCCCGGCGGAAGATCTGGGGCCGGAACGCCTGTTCGCTTTCGCGCATATACGACCACGTTGCGGACGTCTCGATCACGTGGGCGTCGGAATCGATGGTCGGCATGTGTGCATGTACCTCAGCCAAGACCGTAGAG